>Ga0255182_1001164_pt1 | contig 14415 bp, 14 predicted proteins | sample Atl_UVDOM_RepA_8_FD_188420 | JGI IMG/M metagenome (GOLD analysis project Ga0255182, IMG submission 188420) | Freshwater microbial communities from Altamaha River, Georgia, United States - Atl_UVDOM_RepA_8d | ecosystem: Environmental > Aquatic > Freshwater > River | place: USA: Georgia...
CGCTGTCGTGTACACAGGCATGGTGACCGCCGGTATCGGGTATTTGCTGTTCAGCTTTGCGCTTCACCATGTCCGACCCGCGACGGCCGTGACATTGGCATTGACCGAACCTGTGGTGGCCTTCCTGCTGGCCGTGTTGCTGCTGGACGAACCGGCCAGTGTGGCGGCCGTCAGTGGTCTGGCGCTGGTCGTGGCGGGTGTGTTCGGGGTGGTCAGGTCCGAGCTCTCCATCCCAAAGGGGTAGGTCAGCGCTCGCTGGCCACTGAGGCCCCAGTCCCGCAGCCCAGCCGCTGCGCCAGTTCAAGCAGGTGATCCACCCGCAGGTCGACGCGGCAGGCGGGTTCCGTCTCTCCCATGCCAAGGCCATGCTCATCCGGTCGTGCGACGAAGGCCGTCGCCAGACCGCAGTCGGCGGCGGCCTGCAGGTCATCGCTGTGCGCAGCCACCATCATCACCTCGTGGGGTGAGAGATCGAAGGCCTCGGCTGCATGGCGGTAGACCGCCGGCTTGGGCTTGTAGTCTCGGGCCACTTCGGCGCCCAGAATCGCGTCCCAGAGCAAGCCGTTGCGCCGGGCCAGGTCGACCATCAGCGAGATGTTGCCGTTGGAGCAGGGCGCCAGCAGGAATTTTGTGCGCAGTGCGACCAGGCCCTGGGCCACATCGGGCCAGGCATCGAGCCGGTGCCAGGCCAGGGTGAGTTCGGCTCGCGTGGGCGCATCCACGTCCTCGAGTGCATGTGCGCGCAGGACGACATCCAGATTGCGCCGGTGCAGCAGGTCGAGCTTGCAGAACGGCATCCTGCCAGCGCGAACTTCCTCCATCGCCGGCTGGTACTGCGCTCGCCATTGATCGGCAAAGTCCAGCCAGTCCAGCCTGATGCCCTGCGGTGCGAGCAGGCGCTCGGCCTCGCGTGCGATGGAGGTGCGCCAGTCCACCAGGGTGCCAAAGACGTCGAAGATCAGGGCCTTGATGGCCGCGGTGGATGACGGGGTCATGGACATCTCGCCAGGCGTTGCGGACTTGGAATGAAGGGGGTGTGCGGGGGCTGCACACGTGCTGATTGCATCATAGCCCGGGGGTGTGCTGCAGTGACCGTGTGCAGTGTCCGGATGCAGCTGTCTGGGCAGCAGTCCAGCCGGACTTTCGAACGCGGGCTTTAGCCGTTGGCGGTGTTAGAGGCCGCAGGCCCCAGCGGGCCATCGGGCGTGACGAATCGATCGAGCACGTCCCTGTGCCGGTCGGCCCAATGTGCAAAATGCCGAGCCCGGGCATCGAGATCCTTCAGCGCTGCAGGGGCTGGCGTGCCTGCCGGGGTCTCGTCCGCACGGCTTGAATCAAGCTGCGAAGGCCTTGAGCCCAGCGACTGGTGCAGAGACTGGCGCAGGAAGAGGGTGCACAGCTCCTGCGTGGCGCCCTTGATGCGGGCGCTGGTCTGGGGCCCGCTGCGCGTGGTGCGGTCGGTGAAGATGCTGTGCCCGCCCGTGTTGAACACGGCCAGGGTTCTGGGCGAGCGGGCCATGGCCTCAAAAATCGCAATGCGGTCTTCGACCGTGCTGCGGTAACCCGGCAGCGTGATGGTGTCATCCAGGCTGGTGATGTGCAGGGTGGGCAGGTGCAATGTCCCGAGCACCTGCTGCGCAGGGCCCTGGCCCAGCAAGGGCGGTGCCGAGATCAGGATGGCGGCCTGCATGCGCCTGTCGACCAGGTCGGTCAGGCCCGTACGGTCTGTCTGGACGCGCGCACCGGCCATGAGCATGGCCGTGTTCGCACCGTACGAATGACCGGCGACAGCCATTTTCGATGTATCGATCAGCCGTGCCTCGTCTGAAGCCAGGACCTGGTCGAGGGCGAAGCGCAGATCCAGCACCCTGGCCAGTGCTTCGTCCTCACGCGCGGCCGTCTGCAGGCGCTGCACCATCTCCAGCGGGTTGCCGCGCCACACATGGTCGTCACTGCCGACATGCTGTGGATGCAGGCTGGCGATGCCGGCCTCGGCCCAGTGGCGGGCGAGGTAGCTGTAACCCCTGCGCGACCCCCCGAGACCGTGCGAGAACACAACCAGCGGAACCGGCTGTGCAGCGCTGGCCATTGCGGGCAGGTACAGACGTGCGGGGACTGGCCTTTGCCGGCGGGTATCGAACAGTTCAAGATCAAGGACACGGGGGCCTTGTACGGAGGAGGCCATCGAGGACCCGCCCGAAGCGGCAAGCGAAAGACCGGGCCCGGCGAAACTCAGGCCCAGACACTGGGTCAGGAATCTGCGACGTTTCATGAGGTCTGGTCAATGGCAGCGCGCCTGACCAGACAGGGCGCCGTGGTGCTTCAGGATACGCTCAGAACATGTGACTTAGAACATGCGGCGCAAGCCAAGCTGTACTGACACCGGGTTATAGCGCGGTTTGGCCAGTCTGCCGGTAACCCCTTCCTCGGCGGGCAATTCGACGCCGCCGACCCGCAGCATGCGGACATCGGCGGCCAGCCGCCAATGCGTGCCCAGAGGAATCTCGGTCCCGCCGATCAGTTGCACACCGAATTTGCCTTGCTTGGACCAGGCTCGCTCAGTATTGCCGCTGTTGAGGTCGAAGTCGATTTCCTGCACCCAGCCCAGTCCGGCGCCGACATACGGCGTCCATCCGCCATTGGTGCTGAGGAATCGCCGAACGCCATTGACGAACAGTATGTTCGATGCATAGTCACCGTCGGTGACCAGTGTGTTGCCGGCCTTGCGCAGGGTTTTCAGGTCATGACGCCGGTAATTCCATTCGAACTCGGCTGCCCAGCCATTGCCGTAACGAAAGCCGATATCGCCACCGAAGCCCATGCCGCTCTTGAAGTCGGCCCGCAGGCCAGTGCCCAGACCGGCACTGCCGTTTTCGTCAAAACCCGTGGACGCCAGGCGGCTCGACTGTGCGTAGACCGTGGCATAAAAGCCCCGGGGTTCGGATTGCGCCAACACCGGCAGCGCGATGAGGGACAGGCCACCCGCAAGGGTGGTTCGAAGCAGGAATGAGAGGCGTTTCATGGGCAGTACTCCATTAAAAAAACAGGAAGGCCAGGGGCGTCGCAGCCACCCCTGGCATGGATCTTCGGTGAAGCGGACTTACCGGCAACTTTCCTGCTGCTCGGTCATGACCTGCCGGGCAGGCCCGCAAGGGCATGGACAGCTGCGCGGGCGCATCATCGCCAGACCCCGGCACGCTGACCGTTCATGCCGACCAGCGGACGCTGAACACCGCACCCGCAGCGGGTGCCTGGCTGCAGGTGACGGTCCAGCCATGGGCGAGGGCGATGTCATGCACGAGTGCCAGGCCCAGGCCCGAGCCGTTGCGCAACTGTCCCGGTGCACGCCAGAATCGTTCAAAGACCTGGGTGCGGTGCTCGGGCGGCACACCGGGTCCCTGGTCCTGAACGGAAATGCCGGAGGCTTGCAGCGTCACCAGGACGTGTGTGCCGGCTGGCGAGAATTCGATGGCGTTGTCCACCAGGTTTTTCAACAGCACGAACAGGGCCCCGGCATCGGCCTGAATCTGCACATCGTCGTCTGGCTCCTGCAGCTGCAGGGTGATGTCAGCACGGTGCGCCTTGAAGGCCAGGTGATCGAGGACTTCCTGTGCCACCTGCAAGGGTTTTACGGTGCGGCGTCGCAGGGCCTGTGCATCGGCCACTTCGGCCAGTTGCAGCAGCTGCTGGACCTGGCGCCCCATCGCGTCCAGATCATGCAAGAGCCGTGTGCGGTCTTCTTCGCTGTCGAGTCCGGCCTCGATGCGGGCACGCGCCAGTGCCAGAGGGGTTTTGAGTTCATGCGCGGCGTTGGCAATAAAGCGCTCCTGCGCCTGGAAGGCACTCTCAAGCCTTTGCAGGACCCCGTTGAAGGCCTGCACCAGCGGGCGGATTTCCGAGGGCATGCGCGCTTCGGGCAGCCGTGCAGACAGGTTGTGACCGCCCACGCTGCGCGCTGCGGCCTCGGCTTCACGGATCGGTCGCAGCACCGAACGCACGGCCAGCGCGCCGGCCAGCGCAAAGATCAGTGCCGAGAGGGTGCCCAGCAGCGCGACCGTATCATTGACCACCGGCGTCACCGCCTCGCGGGCCAACAGTTCGAAGCGGTCGCTGCGCGCCAGCTGCAGGGTGTAGGGCTGCCCGTGCACCTCACGCTGCCAGACGCCGACAAAGAATTCGCGGCCCTCGTACGGGACCACGCCAAAAAAACCGGCCTGTTCGCTGACGCTGCGACCGGGCAGCAGTGGGCGGCGGTCGGGCTCGCTACTGGCAACCACCTGGCCTGATGCGTCCAGAACACGGAACTTGAGGTTGGCGAAAAAGTCATCAAAGCCCACGGCATCTCCGGGCGGCAGCTTCACGCCGACGACGCGTTGCTGGGCATCGAGAACGAAGCCGTCAAAAATGTCCTGGGTCTGCCCTTGCATGCTCATGCGCGTGAGCAGGTGGCCAAAGCGCTCGGCCAGCACGGCCTGCAGGCCGACCACGACCAGTGCCGTCGAGGCAAACGCGAGCCCGAAGCCCAAGGCCAGACGCAGGGCCAGGCTGGGCGTTCGACGGGGCGCGAGGGCACCTGGCGCTTGCGCGTGAGCAGGCAGTTCAGTCACGCGCTGTCCCTGCTGTTGCGCCAGTCTCTACCAGCGCATAGCCGACCCCTTTGGTGTTCGCCAGCCGGACCGCAGTGCCCAGCACTTCAAGCTTGCGGCGCAGGCGGTGCAGGGCCACATCGAGGGCATTGGCCGTGACCGGCTCGGTCAGGCCCCAGGCCGCCGCTTCGAGGGCACTGCGTCGCACCACCTGCCCTTGTGCGTGCACCAGTGCCAGTATCAATTGCAACTCGCTGGGCGAGAGGTTCACGCTCGAACGTCCATGACGCATGCGCGCACCGACAGGGTCGACAACGAGGTCTGCCCATTGGGGCGTGCTGACAATCCAGGTGTTCTGGCGCCGCAGCAGGGCGCGCACCCGGGCGACCAGTTCCTCGCGCTCGAAGGGTTTGGCCAGGTAGTCGTCGGCCCCGGCTTCAAGCCCGTCGACACGGTCGTGCAGGGCATCACGCGCCGTCAGCAGCAGGCAGGGCACCAGCACTTGCCGGGCACGCAGGCCTTGCAGCCAGGGCAGTGCATCGCCGTCGGGCAGTCCGCGGTCGAGCACCAGCGCGGCATAGCGCGCCTGGGCCAGGCAGGCCTCTGCCTCGCTGACCCGGGAGACGGCATCGACCGCGATCCCCGCTAGCTGCAGCTCGCGCAACACCAGCTCGCGCATGGCCGCATGGTCTTCGATGAGGAGAATTCGATTCATGGCCGGGACAACAGGCAAATAGGGTCGCGGGCAGACGGGGAGAGGGGCTGATTTGACAGCGATGAACTGGACTGGTCAGATGGCTCCGGGACTTGGGCATCATGATCGTGGCCACCGACTTACAGGCGACTTACCGATGGCCCGGCTGATGATTGCAGGGCGGTCAACAGCAGGTGCCGGGTCCCTGCGGATCGCTAACCTGTCTCGCCGGACGACGAGACATTGCCGATGTTTTGTCGGCTGGGCTATGCCGTCAAGCCGGTGTCAGTCTCGCCCCGGCGCCTTACAGCCGGATGTCCAGCGTCAGGTTCAGCTGCGGTTTGGCGTAGCGCTCGGTGCGCGTGAGCTCGCCATGGCTGAGCAGGGTGGTGCTGCCGTTGGGCGGGCCGAATGGCTGAACGCCCGCGCTGGCAGCGGCCCGCAGGGACATTTTCGGGCTGAGGAACATCTGGGCAAAGAGGTCGATGTTGCGGGTGCCCGAGCGTTGCAGGACCTGGTCTTCGGTCTGGCGCGTGTCATAGCCCGGTGTGTAGTTCAGGTTACCGCCCACGGTCAGCGGCAATCCGGCGATGCGCTGGTCAAAGCCCAGGCTCGCCGTCCAGGGCTGCTGGCCATCGAGGCGGTTGTCGGGCCCGGCCAGTGCCGACAGGCGGGAGCGGTAGAGGTTGACCGAGGCGCGCAGGTTCAGGGCCTTGGCCTGGCCCGCCAGGGTGGGCAACAGGTCGGCGGCCCGCCCGCGCACTTCGAGTTCGATGCCACTGGTGGTGGCGTCCGAGAAGTTGACCGGTTGCGAGACCCAGCGCGGTGCGCTCGCCCAGCTTACTTCGCGCAGCGAGGTCACGTTGCGCACCACCTGGTCGATCTGGCGGTGAAACAGACCGATGCTGATCACGCCGTCGTTGGCCAGGTATTTCTCGTAGGCGATGTCCAGGCCGGTGGCCAGTTCCGGGGCCAGCGACGGGTTGCCGATCCGGTCCGGGGTGAGTGCGGTGTTGGTGATGCCGGTGTCACTGAAGGCTGCATTGACCTGCGGGCGTGCCAGCAGTGCCGACAGGCCAGGGGCCTTGTAGCTGCGTGTGAGGCTGGCGCGAATCATGTCGCGGCCCTTGGGATCGAATTTGTAGGTGACATGGGCCAGCGGCGAGAGCACGCGGCTGGTGTTGCGTACCGGGTTGTCGGCCGTCTGGCTGGTGGAGGCGATGCGCTCGTGTCGCAGGCCCAGGTAGAGCTGCCACTGGGGCGAAATCTCCCATTCGTCCTGCAGGTAGAAGGCCTGCCGTCGTACCTGGGCCTCGAAGGGCTGGCCCTCGAAGTCGGGCAACACCGCCTTGCCATCGGCATTGGTGGTGGTGCGCTCGTCCAGGCGATCGCGCTGCTCCAGGTCCCAGCCGATGGTCAGGGTATGGGCGGTGCCCAGCAACTGGCTGTACTTGCCGGCCTGGGTGATGCCGTCGTCATGCCCGCCGCCGACCGAGCGCAGCTGTTCGATGCCGCCGCGCAGGTTGCGGGCATCAAAGGTCCAGCGCGATTGCTGCACGCCCGCCCGCAGCTCGATGCGCTGGTCCTCGCTGAAGCGGTGCACCCAGGTCAGGTTGCCGCGGCGGTTTTCCCAGCTGCCGGACTGGGCGCTGTCGTCGTCGAGCACCGGCTGGCCTGCAAGCACACGGTTGCTGTAATGGGTGCGGTTGTTCCACAGCCCTCGCTGGAAGAAGCTGCCGATGGCCAGGGTTTGTTCGTCGCTGATGCGGTAGTTCAGCCGCGGCGCGAGGTTGTAGCCCCAGCCCCAGGAGGTGCCGGTGCCGGTCTGCTCGGACGCTCCGGGCAAGCCATCGCTGCCGGTCATTTGCCGTTCGACGGTGGTGCGGTTCTGGCGGTCCCATTCGAAGACCGACAGCGGCAGGGACAGGGAGACCGGCCCCATGGATTCGCCGAGCGTGAGGTTGGCATTGAGCAGGGGCCGGTCACGGCCGGTGCCCAGACCCAGTCGCAGGCTGCGCTGTGAACGCCGTGGCGGTTCCTTGAGGATGATGTTGATCGTGCCGGCCACAGCCTGGGTGCTTTGCTCGGCCGTGGGGGCGCGCAGCACTTCAATGCGTTCGATCTGCGACGGGTTGAGCTGCTCCAGGTTGAAGCCCTGCGGCGCAGGGTCGCCGTTGATCAGGATCTGGGTGTAACCCGCGCCCAGGCCCCGCATGCGGGGGCCGCCGGCGTTCACGTTCACGCCCGGCAGGCGGCGCAGCACATCGAGCGTGTTGGTGTCGCCAAAGCGGTCCAGCTCTTCGCGGCCGTAGACCTGCTTGGCCACGCTGGCGGCGCGGCGCAGCTCGGTCGAGCCCTGGCGGGCGACGACTTCCACCGTCTGCCGGACACTGGGTTGGGTGCTGGTGCTGCCTTCGCCTGGGCCTCCCGGGCCGGCCTCCTGCGCCAGGGCAGCTGCCGGCGTGGCCAGCATGGCCATCAGCGCGGTATGCACCCAGTGGCGCTGCAGGGGCGGGCGCATCCGGGGGCCGGGTTGGGGAAGGTGGGGGTTGCCCATGGGGCAGCGATTCGGGAACAAGGCAGAAGACACGGCGACTCCGTCAAGGCTGGCGCCGATGGTAACCACTTGGGCGCGGGCCGTCGCAACCCGGCGCCTTAACCCTGGTCCATTTATCCTGGCCCGTTAACGCTGGACCCTCAACCCCCAGCCTCTCACCCCGGTTGCCGGCATGCAAGCGGCCATGCCCAAGCCCTGTGCGCTGTGGTGTCTCGCGGTCTGTGCCATAGTGCCCTTCCAACAGGCCGGCAAGGCCCAACCCGGAGTTGCCCATGATCGAAGACGAGCGCTGCTGCGGCACTGGCACCTGCATCATTGATGCGCAGGGGTATTGCTGGTGCGGCCAAAAGTGGGATGGCCAGAAGATGTGCTTTCCTGACCGGCAGGCACAGGCGTCCTCCGATACGCCTGCGCAGGACACCCGCCCGCCCGAGCGCGATGGATCGCGATTGAGTGGCTCCCGCGGTCCATGATGCCGGTGCGACAGCTGCAAGGACTGGCGGCCGAGCTGATCGGCCAGCGTCTGCGCGCGGTCACGGGGGCGCAGGCCGCGCTCGATGATTTCGAGGGTCCCACGGGCGACCCGGGCCTCTTCGGGCCTGGGGCCATGGCCTGGCAGGTGCATGCCCATTTCACCGCCATGATGGTCGGTGGCCTGTCTTCGCTGGTGGTACAGGCCTTGCACCCCAGGGCACTTGCGGCCGTCTGGGACCATTCGGATTTCCGGACCCGGCTCAAGGCGCGGCTGGGCCGCACCGCCTACTTTGTGGCCGCCACCACCTACGGCAGCCGCGCGATGGCCTTGCAGTCCATTGACCGTGTCAATGCCATCCATGCGCGGGCGGTCGGCACCGACCTGCAGGGGCGGCCCTACGCCGCCAACGAAGCCGATCTCATTCGCTGGGTGCATCTGGTGGAGGTCACCTCCTTTCTGGCCGCCTACCAGCACCTGGCCTGCACCCCTCTGCGCAGTGCGCAATGCGACCGCTACTTCGCCGAGTTGACCGAGGTCGGCCACCGTCTGGGCGCTGTGGATCTGCCCCGGACCTGCGCAGCTAGCCACGAGGCCCTGCGGGCCTATGACAACGAGTTGCGCTTCGATGCGCGCACCCGCGAGATCGTGGACTGCATCGAGGCCTATCCGGCCGAGCTGCCCGACAGGCCCTTCATGGCCCTGGTCCTGCGCGCGGCCTTTGACCTGATGCCCGATTGGGCCTTGCAGCGCATGGGCCGTCGCCGGTGCTCAGCGCTGCAGATGCAATGCACCCGGCGTGCCCTGCAGTGGGCAGGCCAGCCGGTCGAGTGGATGCTGGCGCAGCGGGGCGTGGCGGCGGTGGCCCGCCGCCGTGTGGGGCTGGCGTAGTGGTCGACGGCCGACGCCGGGCTCAGGCGAGCGCCTGCGGCTGCAGGGCCTGCAGGCTTTGCAGCAGGGCGAGCACGCCGGATTCGCGGCTGCAGCCGGCACGCCAGGCCAGTGCCAGCTGGCGGCGCAGCGGCAGGCCCTGGAGCTGCAGGTAACGGATGTCTTCCGACCCGTCAGCGGGTGCGGGCAGGCGCGGCAGCAGTGCCACCCCCAGGCCGGCCACCACCATATGCGCCACCGACTCCAGCGAAGCGCCCTTGACCTCCTGCACCATGCCGCTGCGGCTGTGCAGCCAGCTGCCCAGTTCGGGGCAGGTGTGCATCAGCGGCTCGAGCAGGCAGTCCCCGCGGGCCGGCAGGAGCAGGGTCTCGTCCTGCAGTGCGTCCAGGTCGACGCAGTCCTGCCGGGCCAGCGCATGTTGCCAGGGCAGCGCGATGTACAAGGCTTCTTCAAACAGCAGCGAAGTCCGGAATTCGTGCCCGCAGGACTGGGCATCCATCAGGGCGCAGTCGATGGTGCCTTCGCGCAGCTGTTCGAGCAGGTGCGGGCAGTCGTGCTGCTGCGGCAGCACCGGCATGTTCGGGGCCAGGGTCCTGATGCGCTGCATCAGCCGTGGCATCAGGTCGGGGTGCAGGTGGTGCACCAGGCCCAGGCGCAGCACGCCCACGCCGGCCCCCGAGCCGGCCTGCTGGCTGCTGCGGGCAATGGTTTCGATGGCCTGCACCTCCTGCAGCACCGTCATCGCATGCCGCAGGATGGGCAGGCCCACCGCACTGACCCGCACATCCAGCGGGCTGCGGTCAAACAGCTGCACGCCCAGTTCTTCCTCCAGCTTCTTGATGGCAATGGAGAGCGTGGGTTGCGAGACCTCGCAGGCCCGGGCTGCACGGCCGAAGTGCTTTTCACGGGCCAGGGCCACGATGTAGCGAAGGGTCGTCAGGTTCATGGTCAAAGGTAAGGGCTGTGCGTCAAGCCAGTGCACCATAGTCGCCCGCCCTGGCGATGGCCAATGGAATTTGTCTATTCAGGGCATAGACAAAAACTAAGCCCATGACCTGGCCTCCGGTCTTGAGGTCACGCAGCGGCTGCAGCCGCACGGGCCCGGCGATAATCACCAGCTTTGAACTGTTGCCCCGAACGGCCCCCAACGCATGAAGTCCAGAACCGTTTTTCTGATCCTGCCCCTGCTGGGCCTCTTGCAGGGCTGCACCGTGCTGGCGATTGCCGATGTGGCGGCCTCCACGGTGATTTATGGTGTCAAGACCACGGTCAACGTGATCGATGCGATCACCCCGGACATCATCAACAAGGACAAGAAAAAAGACGAGAAATAAAAAACGGCAGCCTTGGGCTGCCGTTGTTGTAGAGGCCTGGGGCGGTTCAGATGCCCAGCCAGCCGTTGGTGCGGGCGTAGTGCAGGGCCTGGGTGCGGCTGTTGACGCCCAGGCGGCGGAACAGGCGCCAGAAATGCACCTTGACGGTGTGCTCGCTGATGTTGAGCTTCTCGGCAATGTCGCGGTTGGACAGGCCCTGGTCCAGCATCAGGATCAGCTGCTTTTGCCGTTTGGACAGTTTGGTCGGGGTGCCGGCCACCGCTTCATCGGCGTTTTCTTCCTCGCTGACCAGAATGCTGCGCAGGGCCTCGATGATCTGGTTGGGGTTTTGCGATTTTTCGATGTACATGTCGGCGCCGGCATCGAGGCAGGCGCGCTCGTATTCGCTGGCGTCGGAGCTGGTGACGATGACCAGCGGCACATCGGGGTATTTGGCCTTGATGGCGTGCACACCGGACATGCCCAGGGTGTCGGGCAGCTGCAGGTCCAGGCAGAAGAGTTCGGGCTCGCCCTGGCGCTCGACCGTGGAGTCGAGCACATTGAGCTTGTGCACGGACACCACCTTCAGGCCCGGCTTGACGCGGTGGATCAGCATCGTGATGGCGTCACGCATCAGGGGGTGGTCATCGATCACATAGACGGTCATGGGATTTTTGCCTGGATATTAAGGTTTAAGTACAAGTATACCGTCAAAATCACTTCTTTGAGCAGAATTTTGCATAAAAACCACAAAAAACATTAATTTGAATCAGTTCTGCCAAATTCAAGCAGGGCCTGGCGTGCGGCTTCCACCGCCTGGCGCCCGGCATCCTCCAGGGCTTGCGTGACCGGGGTCAGGGCCGCCCAGTCGAGCGGGCCGGGCTGCTGCAGGGCATGGACCCATTGACCGGCTTCCCGGGGGGAATCAAAGCCCAGGCTTTGCAGCAGGACCTGGCCTTGCGCATCCACCAGCTTGAAATAAAAGCGCCCGTCCTTTTCACGGTATTGCTTGAAGGCCGGCTGCGCGCTGCGGCTGGGGCGGCTCGCGGCAACGGGTTTGTCGCTTTGCAGGGTCCGCAGGCCCACGGCATGGCGCAGTTCGGCCATGAAGGGGCGCGAGAGGGCGCGGGCTTTTTCGGCGCCCATGCGCAACAGCGACTCCACTTGCGCCGGGTTGGCGATCAGGGCGTTGTAGCGCTCGCGCATGGGCGCGATTTCGCGGTCGATGCGCTCGAACAGCAGCTGCTTGGCATCGCCCCAGGCGATGCCCTGCGCATAGGCCTGCGCCAGCGCTGCGGTTTCTTCGGGCGCTGCAAAGGCCTGATAGATCTGGAACAGGGCGCTGCCCTCGGTGTCCTTGGGTTCGCCGGGCGCGCGCGAGTCGGTGACGATGCCCGCAATCAGTTTGCGCAGCTGCGCGGCCGGTGCAAACAGCGGGATCGTGTTGTCGTAGCTCTTGCTCATCTTGCGCCCGTCCAGACCGGGCAGCAGGGCCACCGAGGCTTCGACCACCGCTTCGGGCAGCACGAAGTGCTCGCCATACAGGTGGTTGAAGCTCGAGGCCATGTCGCGGGCCATCTCGATGTGCTGGATCTGGTCGCGACCGACCGGCACCTGGTGCGCCTTGAACATCAGGATGTCGGCGCCCATGAGCACCGGGTACATGAACAGGCCGGCGCTCACATCGGCATCGGTGTCGCGGCCGGCCTCCTGGTTCTTGTCCATGGCGGCCTTGTAGGCATGGGCGCGGTTGAGCAGCCCCTTGCCGGTCACGCAGGTCAGCAGCCAGGTCAGCTCGGGAATCTCGGGCACATCGGACTGGCGGTAGAACGTCACCTGCTGCGGATCGAGCCCGGCCGCGAGCCAGCTGGCGGCGATCTCCAGCGTCGAGCGCTGGATGCGCGCCGGTTCGTCACACTTGATCAGCGCGTGGTAGTCGGCCAGAAAGTAAAAGCCTTCGGTGGCGGGGTTGCGGCTGGCGCGCACGGTGGGGCGGATGGCGCCGACATAGTTGCCCAGGTGCGGTGTGCCGGTGGTGGTGATGCCGGTCAGGACGCGGGTACGTGCAGGAGTGGTCATGAAACGAAAAGGCCAGTTCGAAAAAAGGAGGAGTGCAGCATCCGACCGTCAGCGCGCCAGTGCGGCCAGCGGGCTGAGCAGGGTGCGCAGCAGGTCAAAGGTCATGCCCATGAGCGGGCGCATCCACACGCTGCTGATGATGCCGGTGAGCACCAGCGCCATGACGATAAAAAACCCCCAGGGCTCGATGCGCGAGACCATCATGGCCGGTCGCCAGGGCAGCAGGCCCACCAGGATGCGGCCGCCATCGAGCGGCGGCAGGGGAAAGAGGTTGAACACGAACATCACCACATTGACCAGCATGCCGGCCTTGCACATCTCGATGAAAAAGCGCTCCTCGATGCCCGCCAGGGTCAGGCCGTAGAACAGCACGCCCCAGAGTAGGGCCTGCAGCAGGTTCGAGCCGGGCCCGGCCAGCGCCACCCAGACCATGTCGCGCTTGGGGTGGCGCAGCCGGTCAAAACGGACCGGCACGGGTTTGGCATAGCCAAACAGGAAGGCCCCCGCCGTACTGATGTAGAGCAGCAATGGGATCAGGACAGTGCCCACCGGATCGATGTGCGGCCAGGGGTTGAGGGTGACACGCCCCATCATGGCGGCCGTCGGGTCGCCCAGGCGCAGCGCGGCCCAGCCGTGTGCGGCCTCGTGCACCGTGATGGCAAAGACCACCGGCAGGGCGTAGATCAGAATGGTCTGGAGGATGTCGTAGGTGTCCACAAGGGGGATTGTCTCAGACCCCGGGGCGCGTCAGCGCGCAGGGCGCCTGCCCGCTGGCAGGGCCTGCGCCAGCGTCAGACGTTCAGCCCAGGCGTTCAGCCCAGGCCCAGTGGGGCCAGGTCACCCCGCCCCAGCCGCACGATCACCGGCTCGTCATCGCTGAGGTCGATCACGGTGGTGGGTTCCAGGCTGCAGGCGCCGGCATCGATCACCGCCCCGAGCGCGTGTTCCAGCGCCTCCCGGATGGCTTGCGGGTCTGACAGCGGATCGACCTCGCCCGGCAGGATCAGGGTGGTGGCCAGCAGGGGCGCGGCGTGCAGGTCCAGCAAGGCCTGCAGCGCCGGATGTTCGGGCACCCGCAGGCCGATGCTCTTGCGCTGGGGATGGCTGACGCGCCGCGGCACTTCCTTGGACGCCTGCAGGATGAAGGTGTAGGGCCCGGGGGTGCCCAGCTTGAGCAGGCGGTATTGCCGGTTGTCGACACGGGCGTAGTTGGCCAGCTCGCTGAGGTCCCGGCACAGCAGTGTGAGGTGGTGCCGTTCATCAATGCCGCGGATGCGGCGCAGCTTGTCGACAGCGGCCTTGTCGTCGAGGTGGCACACCAGGGCATAGCTCGAATCGGTCGGCACCGCCAGCACCTGCCCCTGCTCGAGCAGCTGCACCGCCTGCCTGAGCAGCCGCGTCTGGGGGTTGTCCGGGTGGACCGTGAAATATTGCGCCATGTCAGGATTGTCGCAGCGCCCGCCGGTGCTCATGCACGCTCAGTGCGGCCCCCAGCACACCGCATACGGCAATCAGTCCCATGCCCGCCAGGCTCCAGCCGTCGGGCACATGGCCAAACACCAGCCAGCCGCCCAGCACCCCAAAACCGATCTGGGTGTACATGTAGGGCGTGAGCGTGGCGGTGGCCGCGAGCATGTAGGCCTTGATCAGCAGCACATGGCCCACACTGGCCAGCGCGCCCATGAGCAGCAGCTGCAGCCAGATCGCTGCGTTGGGGGGCGTCTGCCAGACCAGTGGCAGCAGGGCGCTGGCCAGCAGCGTGCCGACCCAGCCGGTGTAGAAATGCGTTGTGGTCAGGCTCTCGGTGCGCGTCATGCGGCTGG
>Ga0255182_1001165_pt1 | contig 14412 bp, 12 predicted proteins | sample Atl_UVDOM_RepA_8_FD_188420 | JGI IMG/M metagenome (GOLD analysis project Ga0255182, IMG submission 188420) | Freshwater microbial communities from Altamaha River, Georgia, United States - Atl_UVDOM_RepA_8d | ecosystem: Environmental > Aquatic > Freshwater > River | place: USA: Georgia...
AAATCCTGCAATGGATGGTAAAATTTTTGGCGCTCCAGTTGTTCAAGATATCGAAGCTGAATTGGGCGTTAAAGACACAAAATTACCTGACTTGGTTCCGGGCGAAGATGTTTCAGATCGTTTCTTGCGTTTTGAAATTGCCGAAGGCAACGTGATGTCATGCGTAGGTTCATTCGGTAAACTGCGCGATATTTTAGGTATTCCTGTGATGCCTTTAATGACTGTTTATGATTTTTTTATTAAACGTGCCTTGGATCAGTATTTTTATAATCTATACTGGAAATCCAGTTTTATTTGCGTGGGAACTCCATCCGGTGTGACTTTATCACCAGAAGGAGCTCAGCACGGTTGGAAATCTGATTTCCAAATTCCGAATCAAATCACTTGGGAACCGTTTTTCTGTGTCGAAGTCGATTGGATTTTATCCGATGCTTTCAAACGTCATTTAATGAATGATAATGCTGGCAGAAACGGTGTTTTACTTCGCTTGGTGACTCGCGGAGCGGAACAAAAAGACATGATGAAATATCTAACTAAGCAAGCGCGTTTCAAATCAAGCACGGGTTTATTATCACGTGCTGAATACCCTGTGCAAAACGGCCAAAATGAATCTGAAGTTCCATCGATTTCTGAAAACGAAATTATGACTCAAATTCGCGAAGAAGTTTTAAAGGGCGCTTACTATTTAATTGATTACCGTGGTTATGCTGGATACGAACCAGGTGACAACGTCGTGAATATTTTTGCGATGGGATCATTAACAACAGAAGCCATTAAGGCCTCTGAAAATCTGTTGTCACGTGGTATTTATGCCAATGTGATCGTTGTCACTTCTCCGGATTTATTGTGCGGAATTTTAGCTCATGAAAATGACTATGATTATTTACGTAATGGTCTACAAATCAATTCAGATTTATATTTAAATCGCCAAGGCCAAGTTGAATCCGCTGACTTAGTGGTGGCTTCTGGACGTCGCGTTCCGATCGTCAGCGTACACGATGGTGAAGCAGGTTTATTAGATAATATGGGATCGATCGTAGGTGTTCGCCAAGAATCATGTGCTGTTCGTAAACATTCAAAATGTGGACGTCCTGCTGAAATTTATCATTTCCACGGAATTGATTCAGAAGCAGTGATTGAAGCTGTTGGTAAAGTTTTATCTGAAACAGCTTTGGAAAAAGTGATCGTTTCACAAGCGACTATGACAGAAACTGCTCAGGCGACCGAAGCAACGGGTCGTCCTCACTGGTCTGAATTGTGGCCAACTAAAAATCAAACTCATAAACACTAGGTTTTTAAATGACACAGTTTCCGGATCAAGGTGAATTATTCAAAGCTCCAACCAAGCGCTCCGAGCGCTTGGTTTTTTTTGTTCACTTTTTTCAAGGACACAAAAAAGCTTTAAAACGTCATATCGAATTCGTAAATGAACTTGGTTTTGATGCTTATGCTTTTAATTTACAAGATTCACCCAAAGACCATTTCTTTATGCCCTACAGCCACACATCTAAAAAATTTGGAATGAAGCATGCTTTGGCAGATCAGATCGAAAGTCATTTTAATTTACTTCCTGAATACAAAGAAAAAATTATCTTTGCATTTTCGAACGTCACAGGCTGTTGTTTTGAGTTTATGGCTCGTAAATTTGCTGCTGGCGACCGCGACATTACAGCTATGATCTGCGACAGCGGCCCCGGAGAAAGTTTCATTTATTCATCCTATAAACTAGCTCAGCATCAAATTGGCATTAAGTCATTTCCATTAAAAATCGCAGTCACACCTTTGATTGCTTTTGGTTGGAGCCCGTCGTTACACAAAGATATTAAAAATGACTTAGACAAGTTTCCTGATCAATTTCCAATTCTGAGTATTCGAGGATGGCGCGACCCGATGATTTCACCTAAACACATCGATCAAATTTTTGAAAAGCACAGTCAGCTGAAATGGCAAAAGCTTTCTTTACCTGAGGCGGCTCATTTAAATGGATTACGCGACTTTCCAAGTGAATACAAACCTGCCGTCACGCAATTTATAGAAAATTACTTATAAAAAAAGCTGAACACACTTGTTCGGAGCCGCCATGTGCTGCAACTGAACTTTGGTGTTTCCATCCAGCTTGATTGTTTGGTACTTACCTTCAAAAATCTTATCTTTGACGTTTTCAGTTTCATGCGATTTCGCATTTTTTTCTGCTTTTTTGTAAATACGTTGTAAATATTTTTCGCCGACATAAGGAATGAATCCAAGACCGACATATTTAAACATTTTCCAAGCATACGTCAGTTTTCCAAAACGATTAAATTCAATTTTTTGTGCTTCGGAACGTTTAGGAATTTCGTCTCCTGGAACTAAATGTTCTGCGGCTTTGCGTGCTTCGGCCAATAAAACACGATTCATTCGGGCCAATAAAACCGTGTTACGGCGACTGAGCATTTTTTTGAACTTGATCTTCATAGAAACAAAATTAGTTAATAAATCCTTTTGTGTTCCATTAATCCAGTTGACGCCAAAGTTGCTGTAAATAAATCTTCTCCATGCTTCATCTTTGTAGAAAACTTCGAATACGCGCGTATAAGTTTCTGTTTCAAATAATTGTTTTACATATTGATTGTATTTCTGTGGAATAAAATCTTTTGTCAGTTTCGTTGCGATTTCATTTGCAAATTTATACTGAGACAACTGACGCGAACGAATTTCGACAAAAGTATCGATCAACAATGATCTTTTCATTTCAGTGATTTCTTCGTTCATTTTTTCGATCAATCCAGCAATTTGTTCAGCGGCCACAAGACTGTCCCCAGTAAAAATAGCATTGCGATCAATCTTGTCAAAATGCGCTTGAGCTAGCTTTTCATATTTTTCAGTGATTTCTTTTTCTAGGCGTGCAATTTTTTCCTGCGTTTCTGCACTTGAGCTTTTAAGAACATTCTGGATTTCTTCGTCTACGTTTTGAATATTTAAACCTTTAGATAACTCAAAATATTCTTTTTCAACAGCCTGTTTTTCTAATTCATAAACATGAACCGAAGAATAATTTTTTGGATTTTTCAAGCGAACACGACGATGTTCAAAATCACGTAATCTTTGAGCAAACCTGGCTGTTTCTAAATCCATTTTAGCCATAAATTCTTTCGGCTTCCCACCTAGAAATTCATTAAACATTTTAGCTTCGTTAAAGATATCTTTACCCTCTCCATTTTTTAAGAAGTCGGTACGTAAATCTTCCATTAATGCAGCTACAATTGTTTCAGCTGTATCTAGTTGTCTGATTTGCAATAGCTCTTCTGGAAAAACCTCGTTGAATTGAATTTGTGAATGAAATACACCGCGAGATTTAAAGTCTTCGAAAATAACTTTCAAGGCCAGTCGTTTGAAAGAATAGTTATTAAAAGTATTTTCTGCGTAAAGTTTTTTAAGTTCTGTTGAGCTATTTAAAATCGATGAAATTTTCGTAGCATCATTTAAATCGTCGGCTGTAAGTGATGTTTTTTGTGCTGATTCGTGAATGTATTTATTTAAAAATTTCAAAGCCGTTTCTTTATCCAAAGCTTCCTCTGGTAAAGCATCACGGATAGCTACCATTGATTGTGTTAATGAACGAATCATATCTTGGTACTTTTCAGTTTCTAAAAATACACGGTCGGGATTGTGACCATCAAACATATGTCCCCAAGCATTGGTAAAGCCGGCGTGACCGTAAGTGTCCATTTTTACATGGAGACCACCTGAAATTTTTTGCAAGTCCCCGTCAACTAAACCCTGATAAATCAACATACTGCCGACAGCATGATTTCTTTCGGCGATTGAAATTTTTTTCGTCCAAAAAGTTTGTTTAAGGCGAGTTAAAATTCCTTCTCCACCATGGGCTGAATTTTTTAAATCATGAAAGCTTCCTGTAAAATGGAACAAAGCACGCTGAGGAGGCATCAACATCGCAGATGTCACAGCGGTTTGATCGATATGTTGATTTCCATATGCTAAGAATTTGGCCGTCTCATCGTTAATACCAACGGATCGAGCAATCAAATAAGTCATTCTTAAGTGGGTATCTTGCTCGTAGGCAAAGACTGTCAATGAATTCAACAATAGACATAAAATGGCAGCGATTTTCTTCATTGTTATTCCTATCTCCGTTTAATTCTTATCTTTCGTTCTCACACAACATAAAAGCAAATCGAGTTCCAACTCTATTACTTGGCCTTTTGCAAGACTGTCCTAATTTGAGACGCAAAATGGTTGATGTACCAACCCATATAATTCACTTGCGGCAATGCTTGAGGATTTATTTTAGTCCGTTGCTCGTTCATCATATAGGCGCGGCGGTACTCATCGCCGACGTTGTACAAAGTCGTAGTTAAACCTGGATTCTGACTGATATCGACCCCAGCCATCATTTTATAAATTTGAATCGATGCAACCGCATTAGCCGCAATGTAAGCCAACATTTCTTTGTTATTAAAGATAATTCGCATCGGCTTTTCCAAATTCACAACTTGAAATTTTTCGTACTTTGCTTTTTCAACAACAATGTCGTTCAAACTCCAAAGTAAAAATGGTTGAATCTGTCCCAGCCCGAACGATCCCGTATTTTTTCCAGTGATATTATAAAAACCATTAATTAAATCGGCATTTGAATTGTTACTGGCACGAGCCGAATAAAATACAATACAACGCCATTTCCAATAGTTCGCAATATCGGACTGCAAACATTCTTGTCCGCCGGCCGTATTCACTATCGCCGCCATTTTTTCAGACATCTTTTGAATATCCGAAGACTGAAACATCTTGTGATAGCTGTCTTGAATGGTGCGATCAATAAACCCATTGAATGAATTTTCACCGATGATGGGTCCTAATATATGCAAAGGATCTAAATTATAAATTTGTCCAAGGCGGATCGCTTCTTTCAGCAAACCTTCGTTATTTAATTTATTTAAAATTTCCGGAATTTTTTGTTGCCCTAATTTTTCGGCGAGTTCAGTTCTGGACTCGGCACTCATAGCTACGCCATTCAAGCTCAGACCCAAGCGCATCATGGTAAACAAAGGAAATTCAGGAATGAGTTTGATATCCGCATTCCCTGCTGGAACGATGGCCATGCTTGATTGCTTTTGATCAATCGCACTTTTGACGTATTGAGGTGTAAATTTTAAAAAGGGATTGGCATCCTGTGCAAAGGCCAAAGCGCGTACCAAAATGAGACACAAAAAAATGGATTTCTTCATAAACCAATTAATTTGCAACTCTTATGCTCAAATTAGCCTTTTTTAACTGCGACCAGCAAGCCTTCTGTCGTTGGCACTATAATCGAATTGAATGCTTCATTCTGAGAAACAGCCTTGTTCAACCCATCTACGATACGTATTTGTTTTTCCGAGAATTTTTGCGAACTTGTGTCACCCCAAACGCTGCCTGACAAAAAAATGTTATCCACTAAGATGACACCACCCACAGAAATGTGAGCCTGGGCCCAGTTCCAATAATCTATATACGCGGCCTTATTCCCGTCGATAAAAATAGCATCAAAGGGACCCTGGGCAGAAATTTCATTCAACTTTTCACGAGCATCGCCAACTACCAGATGACATCGGCCGGCCCGAATATCATCTTTTAGCACCTGGGACGCCTTTTCTGCGTGCAATTCGGACTTTTCCAAAGTCCACAGCTGACCATCCTCTGTCAGCGCCTCTAAAAAATACAACGCAGACAAGCCTGTTAACGTCCCTATTTCAACGATTTTACGACGTGGCTTTTGTTGTACAAAAAATTGAATAATCCGGGCCTCAGTTGGCGATATTGAAATTCCTTCCAACCCCAATTCCTCTGATAAGCTGCGTGCCTTTTGCTTGAGGTCGGATTCCTGGGATATAATACTTTCAATGTAACTGTACGAGGCTTCTTTTTCTTTACGCATTTTCACAATCTACACCTAAAAATAAGCATTTCCAATTGCTGAAATCACAAAATATGACTAAGATCGTCCCATGTCAGAAACTCTACTTGAAGTCAGTAATTTAAGAACTCGCTACATCACAGACGACGGAACTTTATTCCCCGTGGACGATGTTTCTTTTCGCGTGAAAAAAGGCCAAACCCTAGGGATCGTAGGTGAATCTGGTTGTGGAAAATCACAGACCGCTTTATCGATCATGCAATTGATTCAAAAACCAGGTCAAATCGTCAGCGGTGACATCCTTTTCAAAAACGAAAGTCTTTTGAAAAAGACGCCTGATCAAATGCGTGAAATTTTGGGAAACCAAATGGCGATGATTTTCCAAGAGCCCATGACTTCTTTGAACCCCGTTTACACAATTGGCGATCAAGTTTCTGAAAGTATTCAGCTTCATCAAAAAAATTCGACACCGGAACAAATCAAACAGCGCGCCATCGAAATGTTGCGTTTGGTTGGCATCCCGGCTCCTGAAAAACGTTACCATGAATATCCACACCAACTTTCAGGTGGTATGAGACAACGTGTAATGATCGCGATGGCAATGAGCTGTAACCCAGAATTGCTGATTGCTGATGAACCCACAACGGCATTAGACGTGACAATCCAAGCACAGATCTTGGATTTAATGCGTAAAGTTCAAAAAGAATTCAATGCAGGTATGATTTTAATTACGCATGATTTAGGTGTTGTAGCAGAAATGTGCCAAGACGTTTTGGTCATGTATGCAGGTAAAGTCGTTGAATACGGCACAGTCGAAGATATTTTTTACCGACCAAGACATCCTTATACAAAAGGATTGTTAAACAGTATTCCACACTTTGAAACAGGACAACGTTTGCAACAGTTGAATACAATTCCTGGATTAGTTCCTAATTTGTATAAACTTCCAAAGGGTTGTCGTTTTCAAGATCGCTGTCAGTATATCACTGACGAATGTAAATCACGCGAACCACAACTAGAAAATCTGCGCGGTGTTCACCGTGTAGCTTGCTTTAATCCTGTATCTGCAAGTGAGTAACAATGTCTGAAATTTTATTAAAAGCTGAAAATATCGTAAAACACTTTCCTATCCATGGCGGAATTTTTTCCAGACAAGTCGCCGCTGTTAAAGCCGTGCAAAATGTTTCATTCGAACTTAAAAAAGGTGAAACTTTAGGTCTTGTGGGTGAATCTGGTTGTGGAAAATCAACATTAGGTCGATGCTTAATCAAATTGATTGAACCATCCAGTGGTCAAATATTTTTTAAAGGCCAGGACATCACTCATGCGCAGGGTGAACACTTACGTGATTTACGTAAACAAATGCAAATTATTTTCCAAGATCCTTATGCTTCTTTGAATCCACGCATGACGATTGGTACGATCTTGGAAGAACCATTAATTATTCATAACTTGTACAACAGTGAACAAGATCGCAAAGATCGCGTTCGCGAATTGATCGACTTAGTTGGCCTTAGACCTGAACATTTATCACGTTACCCACACGAATTTTCAGGCGGACAAAGACAACGTGTCGGTATTGCCAGAGCCCTAGCCGTCAATCCTGAATTGATTATTTGTGACGAGCCTGTTTCAGCTTTGGATGTGTCGATTCAAGCCCAGGTCATCAATTTATTGATGGATCTTCAGCAAAAGCTGGGACTGACATATGTTTTTATTGCGCATGATCTTAAGGTTGTTGAGCACGTTTCTACGAAAGTCGCTGTGATGTACCTGGGACAAATTGTCGAGATGGCTGAAGCTGAAGAGCTGTATAAAAATCCACAGCACCCGTACACAAAAGCCTTATTGTCAGCGATTCCAGTTCCAGATCCAAAGCCACGCGAACAAAGAATTATTTTAACGGGTGACGTTCCATCGCCGATTCATCCACCATCAGGCTGTTATTTTCATCCTCGCTGCCCGATTGCCAGCGAAGAATGTAAAACACAGGCACCTGTCTTGAAATCAAACAATGGACAGCACATCGTAAGCTGTCTGAAGGTCTAGATTTTAAAGTTGATTTAAAACTCTATCTTGTTGTGCCGATAATTTAATTATGAATTCATCGGCTCAATGGGTGTTATTTGACCCTGAAAAAAATCAGAAATCAGAAGTCATGTCGACTGAAGATATGCAATTCAGTTTACTTAAACTGAAGACTAAGCATATCGAGCGATTTTTAATTTGGTCGAGCCATGATGAAAACTGGCGCAATTTGCGAGTTTTTCTAGACAGTGACCAGAGCCCTTTCATGAAAACTTTTTTATTAATTGGTCAAAATAGAAAAAAAAGACAAGAAGAATCTGACGAACATACCGTGAAAATGAGTGAAGTGACCGAAACGGATAAGCAAACTATCCTGAGTTCTTACTCGACAGTTGAATTAAACGAAACTCATGTTCCGAATCAATCCACGTCTGTCGGACAAAAGCAATTTGACGGCGATAATATGAACTTGAATCCAGAACAAATTAAAATTGATTTTAAATCGTTGCAAAAAAATGAAAAAAATAATTTTAAAATCGAAGCTTTGCTATCAACTAAAAAAGGACATTTATTCAAAACGTCTTTTTGTAATATCAGTATGAATCAAGCCGAAAGCGAAAAATTAGTCCCCAGTGAATTTTTAAATACCGAATTTGATGTTTTGATTATCAATAATTTTATTCCAGATCCTCAATTATCACGCGTCAAAGTAAAAGGCACCATCATACAATCAGATACAGCACAAATGGTCGTGTTTGGTTTTGAAAAGGCAGAGACTAAGCAAACTTTGAAAAGCTTGCTCAGTTATTATTTAAAAAAATTAAATGATCGTCGATCAGAGGCCGCGTAAATATGTCTGCTCCTAAATGGGTGATTTACGATTCAATTTCAAAAGTACAATCGCAGCCAATTGATAAAGAAATATTACAGCTGACAATTTATAAAATGAAACCTCATGATTTCAAAAGATTTTTTATTTGGACAGAGGGTTGGGAAAACTGGCAAGGACTGGAACAATTTTTAAATGGCGATCAAAAAGAATTTTTCAAAGATATCAAAAGTTCACAAAAAGAAGCTGAAAAAAAAGCCGCGAAGCCTAGCAAAAAGGAAAAAACAGTAACTAAATCAGTTACACGAATTATGATCAACGGAGATTTTACCAAGACTTCAGCTAAAGGAACAGGAAAAGACTTTTCTGGAGATAGCCTTTCTTTAACTGCAACAACTCCGCCTGTTAAATTGGATTTCAAAAGTCTGGCTGAAAAAAATGCGTACGCTCGACGTGCCACACGTCATGAATTAAAAATTGAAATTCTTTTGATTTCACCAAAAGGGAAAACTTTTAAAAGTTTTTCAAAAAATATTTCATTAACTGGAACCTTACTAGAAGACAACATTCCATTCGATTTTTACGAGACAACTTTTGATGTTTTAGTAATTAATAGATATTCTGATAATTTACAAAATTCGCGCGTTCAATTGAAAGCAAAAACAGCCGGCGAAGGAATCACTTCGCGAATTCAATTCGAAGCAGTTCCTGTTAAAACAAGTGAAAAATTGAAATTGCTACTGGAAGAATATATCAAAAATCAGAAAAAATCGGATAAAAAATCAGCTTAAAAACCAATACCCATCGAAAAAGCTAAAGAATTTAATTGAAAATCAGAAACCTGCGCTAAGTTCGCAGTTTGTTCACGAAACCCAACATTCGCGTAAAGCATTCTTTTGCCCGATTTATTTTTGTTTCCAAAAAACACTTCAACACCCACACCGGCTCCAAAACCGTAGGCATAACCTTGATCTTTTCTGCGCAAAACAGAATAAGAATTCACGGCCGTTGTGGTTCCGTTGGCCGCAGTTGTTGAAAGTGGCGAAAGTTGCAATTGACTATAGCTGACGATACCAACACCCCATAAAAAAATATTCAAGCCTGACATTTTGCGAGCTACAGGATAAATGTTAAAACCAATTTCTGGAGACATCTCGAATAATTCATAATTCGAACGCACTGCCGTTGAACCATCTAAAAAATTTTGTGTGCCTGACGAATATACTAAGCGAGCCGTAGCAAAATATCGAAAATTTTCACCACCATCATCAATCGAAATTTCTAATCCCTGCCCCGGTTGTCCTTCTGATAAAGATTTATTAGTCGCACCTGAGTAAGACTCGAAGATATAGCCAATTTTAGCGACCTTAGGCATTTTACGCGCAGTTTGTGCCTGTGTCGCCAAAGGTACTAACGCTAATAGTAAAAAAAATAAATTCTTAATAACCTTCTCCAATACACGTCTAATTTAAAGACTGTATCTATAGGAAAACCTTTTTTTTGGGATTGGCCAAGCCCAGAAAATTTTGAATCAATTTGATACGAAATCTTGTTTGAAAATAAACACAATCTCATTTCAATTTTATACAAAGGTCTAGAATTTCAGGCTTTTCTGACAAACCGTCTAGGTTTTTTTCAAGTTCAATTCATGAAATTCCGAAAGGTTGTAATGAAAATATAATTTTATTCTCACACTAAGGAGATCTTATATGGGACGTAATGTGTATCAACTACTACTTGGAACGGTGTGCTCTGCATTGGCATTTCAATCCTGCCAAAAAAAATCAGAAGACGCTGCTTCCGTTGCGACGCCTAAAACTCTGTATGTTGCTTCAGGACAATGTTATTCCGGCTCAGGGATTACAACTTATACTGCCGCGCAAGCTTCACGTGCAGTTACAAAGTGGGATACAAGCTCTGGGGCTAGCAAAGGTGTTTTTACAGATCTGAACGTGGGTAATAACGTTTCTGTGGGAACTGTTCCTCAATCGATGATCGATCGCGGAGATCATATTTTATTATTAACTGAAAATGCAACAACGATGGGTGATCGTAAAGTTTTCAAAGTGGATAAAACTGATCCAAGTATTTACACTGTTTTTGCGAATGATCCGACAGCCTTCAATGCGGTTGCAGCCAACATCACACGATCTATTTCAATGGATGTCGATGATACTTTATCATTCAGTAAATCTGTTGCTATCGAAAGATTAAATACATTAGGTGTTCGTATCGTTAAGGGCGGTGCCAATGCATGGATCAATCCAGCAGCCGCAACGGGTAACTGTGCCACTGCAGCAGCAACTTTGATTCCGCAAATTCAGCACATGGCTCCTTTTACAAATATGAATCAAGGTAAATTAATTTACTTACATGCGGGTAATACAGCTGCATTGAATCGTATCGCGATCGCACAAAGAACAGGGTTAACTTCAGGTACTGCAGCTGACTGCGCAGGCTCCAGCCCTGCGGGTGGTGCTTCGGCTGTGGCGCATACAAATGCTCCGAATTTAACAGGTCCTGTGACTTTCTTAGGAACAGGCGCTTCATTAACAAGTATGGTTTACATCCCAACTCCAGCTCCTGCATCAACGACAGCGAAGCTGATTGTTTCTTATTCTGCTTCTGTAAATACCGCTTTTGATAATAATACGAACTTTAATTATGGTATCGTTATGTGGGACATCACAGAAACTTCAGATACGGCTGTGACTATTGGTAACCCAGTTATTTTATGGAGAGACGAATCCATTGTTTGGGCTCCGTCTGCAATGGCCTACGATTCAACAGAAGGTTCTTTGTATGTGGCAGTGGGTGGATCGCCAAGTTTGATCAATCAAACGACACAAAACTTTGGTTATAACATCGAGAAATTTACTTTAGATATTAATACACCAAAAATGACACGCGTTTCTAATAACAATCAACCGTTCATCATTGGTAATGCAAATACAAAATGTATTTCAAACATGATTATTGCTGATTAATTTTTGTAATTTATTTTTTAAGGAGAATATATGGGACGTCAATGGATTAAATATACAGCTATAACTACGATCGGTGCGATCGCTTTATCTAGCTGTCAAAAAAAATCTGAAGAGGCTGCTTCTGCAGCGACCCCGAAAACACTTTATGTAGCTTCTGGACAATGTTATTCAGGTTCAGGGATTACAACATATACAGCGGCACAATCATCACGTGCAGTCACTAAGTGGAGCACTTCCAATGGCGCCAGCCAGGGAGTTTTCACTGACTTGAACGTGGGTAATAACGTTTCTGTGGGTACAGTTCCACAGGCCATGATTGATCGCGGTGATCATATTTTATTATTAACTGAAAACGCGACCACAACAGGTGATCGTAAAATTTTTAAAGTGGATAAAACAGATACGTCGACTTACACAGTTTACGCCAACGATCCAACAGCTTTTACGAATACGCCGACTCACATCACTCGCTCGATGTCCATTGACGCTGAAGGCTCTATGCATTTCAGTAAATCATTGTTCACTGAACGTTTAAATACTTTGGGCGTTCGTATCACAAAAGCCGGTGCCAATCCATGGGTGAATCCATTGGCTGCAACTGGTAACTGTTTCGGTGCTGCTGCCGCGCAAATTCAACAGATCACTCACCTAGCTCCGTTTACGAATACCAATCAGGGTAAATTATTGTATATCCATGCAGGCGCCACTGCGACTGCGAATCGTATCGGTGCTATCCAACGAACTGGCTTAACTTCTGCTACCGCTGCGGACTGTGCCGGAGCCACTGCGGGTGGTGTTTCGACAATTGCGCATACAAATGCTCCGAACCTTTCAGGTGTTGTGGCTTTTTCTGCGACAGGCCCATCTTTAACAAGCATGGTTTTTATTCCAACTCCAGCACCAGCTACGACAACAGGTAAAGTTATCGTAACTTACTCTGGTTCAGTAGCGACTGCTTTTGATAACAATACCAACTTTAACTATGGTGTTGTGATGTGGGATCTAACAGAAACGTCTGATACAGCGGTTACAATCAATAATCCCGTTATTTTATGGCGTGATGAATCGATTTTATGGGCGGCTTCAGCGATGGCTTATGATTCAACAGACGGTTCATTATACATTGCAGTGGGTGCATCGCCAGGTTTAATCAATCAGACGACTCAAAACTTTGGTTATAATATCGAAAAATTTACTTTGGATATTAACACGCCACTGATGACTCGCGTGGCTCCGAATAACCAACCATTTATCGTTGGTAATGCTTATACAAAATGTATTTCAAATATGATTATTGCTGATTAATCTTTTTCAAAGATAATCAAAATCAAAAGCCGGTTTTTCAACCGGCTTTTTTTATTTTTGACCTTTAATCAGTTCTCTCATTCGATTTTTAAGCTTTTCAATATCAAATGGCTTTTTAATGTAATCATCTGCCCCAACTTGACGAGCTTGATCCAAATCAGCTGAATCGGCCTGCGCTGATAAAAAGATCAATGGAATCGATTTCAGATCTTTGTGTTCTTTGATCATATGTGCGATTTCGAAACCGTTAATCCAAGGCAAGCCCACATCTAAAATAATAAAATGAATTTCATGATCTTCATCCAAAATCCGAGTTAACTCGGCCGAATCAGCAGCCAGCTTGGCTTGATAACCTTCAGATTCGATAATTCTTTTTAACGAATTTCTTTGAGTCTCATCATCCTCAATCACCAAAACATTGATCGGCTGCATTTTATTTTTAACATCGCGAAATTGATCTAATTCGACGACTTGCTGTTCAGCAATACGTTCCTTTGTCAGTCGTTCAATTTTTTTTATCAATGTTTCAGTGCTGAATTTTTTTGTCATTTTAGTGTTCCTGTGCTTCCAACCAACGTTCAGCATCAATCGCTGCCATACATCCCGTTCCCGCTGCTGTAATGGCCTGTCTGTAAACTGAATCTTGAACGTCGCCGGCAGCAAATACACCCGGAATATTTGTATAGCTAGTTCCTGGTTTTGTTTTTAAATAACCAACATCTGTCATGTCTAAAATATCTTTGAAAAGTTTTGTATTAGGCTGATGGCCGATAGCAATGAACAACCCTTGTAATTGCTTTTCAGTGATTTCACCCGTTTTAGTCGATTTTAATTTAACCGCAGTCATTGATTTTCCATCACCAATCACTTCATCCACTGTCGTATTGTAAATAAATTCGATTTTTGGGTTTTTTTGAGCACGATCCACCATGATTTTCGAAGCACGGAAAGATTCACTGCGATGGATAATATAAACTTTGCTCGCAAAACGAGTCAAAAACTGAGCTTCTTCCATAGCCGTGTCACCACCTCCGACAACACCGACTTCGACATTACGGAAAAAAGCACCATCGCACGTAGCACACGCAGAAACTCCGCGGCTCATGTATTGTTTTTCACTTGGTAATCCTAACAACTTAGCGCTTGCTCCCGTAGATACGATCACTGTTTTTGCTAAATGCAATTGATCCCCAACATAAACTTTGAATGGACGTGAACTAAAATCAACTTTAGTCACATTACGAGTTAAGAATCGAGTTCCAAATCGCTCTGCTTGTTTGCGCATAACTGCAATCAATTCAGGTCCCGTAATTCCGTGCTCAAAACCTGGAAAATTTTCGACTTCAGTTGTAATCATTAGCTGACCACCG
>Ga0255182_1001166_pt1 | contig 14401 bp, 13 predicted proteins | sample Atl_UVDOM_RepA_8_FD_188420 | JGI IMG/M metagenome (GOLD analysis project Ga0255182, IMG submission 188420) | Freshwater microbial communities from Altamaha River, Georgia, United States - Atl_UVDOM_RepA_8d | ecosystem: Environmental > Aquatic > Freshwater > River | place: USA: Georgia...
AGGATTTTTTTTAGGATTTTTAGGATTTTTTTAGGATTTTTGTTTTGTTGTTTTTTATTAAGCTAGGTACCATTCACAAAATGATTTATCAAAAACAAACAAATACATATTGAAGTCAAACATTAAAAGGGGAATAGACGCTGGGTATCCATTTTGCATACTTTTTTCAGAGTAAGAACTCTATAAGTATAATAATTGAGTAAAAGATATATGAATCCAAAGAAGAATGCAAAAATTGCGGCACCTATTTTTGTTGGTGTTGATGCGTGTAAATTACAATTTAATGCAACACTTAGACCTAAAAAATTCAAAGTTAATACTATAAATAATATACCTAATTTGAGTACTATACTTACAAAATTAGAAAATTGTTGACTAGCTGTATATGATTTGTTTAAACTTTTTTTTGCATTTTCGCGTAAATTAAGTGTTTTTACTATATTTGACATTTGATACTGATTATCACCAAGCCGGATGTAGTTAGAGTTTATTTAATATTGATATAAGTTTCCATTAGGAACAAATTCATTTGCAGCCAACACATCATCCCTATTTTTGATGATTATTTTTTAATAATTTATCAATTTGTATTATTTATTAATGTAGGTACAACTGTTGATAAAACTGGTAAATGGTCTGACGCTGGATAGTATGTTGCATTATGATTAATACCAACAGTCGGAATCTTATTATTTACTAAATATTTAAAATTATTAGACGTTAGTATATAATCACCATACATAGAATCCTCATTTGTAGCAGATGTACGTAAATTGGATAAATTACCGATAGGTGCACAACAAGATTTAGATGGGTGTACACTTGATTGGGAACTTACTTTACCGTGATTTCCTGGTGTTATATTAGTTATTGGCACAAAACCACGCCATAATTTAAAATTACCGTGGTCATTAGTATCACCCATAAATAATATATATGGTGGTATTCCTTTGGACATTGCTTGCTGGGTTTTATGTATTGTTTTTTTAAATGATTTTGAACTATGATTATCAATACTTGTGGGATTTGTGGAACTAGCGGAAAGTTTGCCACCAGATTCATAAATTCCAGCATTCAAACAGCCATCTTTTGTAAATTTTGTAAAAATTTTATGTGCCCTGTTATTACTTAATGCTGATTGAATTACATTAGCCGAACCGCGATGACTATTATGCAAATTAATTACAATTAATTCTCTCCCTAGTTGACGCCACTTAAACCTAATAATTTGAAATGGCCGACCATTCCCAATATCTCCAATAGCAACAGATATAGGCCTAAATTTTTCCCTGTTATATATAGTACATAGTTCAGCTAGGGCTCCGGTTTCCGTTTTAGTTAGATGATGTATATACCCTAGATTAGAAAATCCAGTTTGGGGATATCTTATTAGTCCATCATAAACCATCCGCCAATTTGTTGCCTCTTGTAATGCTAGGATATCACATACACCGGTTTTAGTATTTTTCGTAAAAGCAGCTATAATATTATTGATGATATTTGTAGCACAATGATGTTGCCCATATTTTGTACGGGCTTGCTCACATTTTACAGCTAGGTATTGCGCTGTTTTGTCATAGGAACTTTTATCATTTGCTGACATACATCCCCAACACAAATTATAGGTTAGTATATTAACATAATTTGTACCCAATTGTTTTTTTGGAACTGTCTTTCTAGTCACTAGTTTTACTAACCTAGAACTATTCTTTACTTTTCTGGTATGCATTATGATTTATATTATACATATATTATACATATATTATACATATATTTATCATAAACACTGTACTAATATGTATTAATAAAATTATGTCCAAATCGATATAAGAATTATACTGCTAGGATATAAATATAACAATATCTAAACAAATACTAGATAACCTAGCATAACAAGTTATATACTAATCCGGAAATCAAAATTAAATAATGCCAGGTGGAGAAATACAATTATCAGCACAGGGTGCACAGGATTTATATTTAACAGGAGATCCCAAAATGTCTTTTTTTAAATCAGTATACGTCAGGTATACGTATTTTGCGACACAACTTATTGAGCTGGATGATGATAACACATCTAATACTCTAAATAGTTATGACCAGCCAATGCTAATGTCCTTTAGGATTCCACGAAATGCTGATTTACTAAAAGATGTATATGTTCAATTCCAATTACCTAATATTTATTCCAGTGCAGATAAACAATTCCAATGGATACGCAGGATTGGTGAATATTTAATACTTGAGGCACGGGTTGTAGGTGGTGATAGCCGGGTTTATAATCGTATCCGATGTGAATTATTACATATTCACGCGGAGACTAATATTCCTGCAGATAAAAAACCACAATATTACTCGGATATTGGGCATATACCCGAATTATATGACCCAGCAAATGCACCGCAATCTGGTGGCTTATACCCAGCTAGGCCTAAACCAACTAATGGTGATACAGGGATACCTAGCATTAATGCATGGACACTGACCGTCCGTATTCCTTTCTGGTTTGAAACAAGTGGTACTGCTTTACCGCTTATTGCATTACAACGTATGGATTTCCGTGTGGAATTGGATATCCGTCCGCTTAACCAATGTTTTACAATAATTGATACTAATCCACTAAGTACTACTTTTCAAACACGAATTAGACCAATTGCTAGCACTGATTTTTTAGGAACCTTTGCACCTGCTTCGGTGGGTGATTCGCTGCCTAATAGCTCTGTCCGTGCGTGGGGTAATTATGTATTTTTAGACCGCGATGAACGAAAACGATTTGCTCTTACTGAACATACATATTTAATGCGACAGTATCAATATTATAATAATGAGACCAATAATGATTTTAATGGTGTATATAACCTAGACTTGCGAAATATTAATCACCCAGTCACCCAGTTCTGGTTTATGGCTAGGCGGCGTGATAATGAATTAAGTAATCAATGGTCAAATTATTCCATATGGGAATGGGATGCTGGCTACCTAGCTAATCCATTAGCACCTAATGGCTTCTTAAGTGAATATAACAATCAATTTATTTTAGCAAGCACTATACAAGGTGTGCCTCAAACATTACAAACACCCGACCCTATTACAAATGTTGAGCTGATATTTAATTCTAGTAGTCGATTTGACCGTACAAGAATCGAATTTTTCAAGATTAACCGGGGCAATCATAATTCATCTGATAACCAAAAAGAATTATCAGGAATATATTGTTATAGTTTTGCATTAGATAATTACAAATATCAGCCTAGTGGTGTAGCTAATTTTAGTCGTATTGGGAAAAAAGAATTGCGGTTGACTTTTAAGGATTTAAATGACCTCGTTAGCTCTCAAGGATTTCCATATACTAGGTCTTATAGAGTAATGTTAATTGCAGAAAATATCAATTTTTTCCGTGTTATCAGTGGATTAGCAGGTGAGGAATTCTCAAACTAATTAATGTTTAATTCCGGTATTACCAACAACACAAAAAAAACAACCCACACAACAAAAAAATTTTTTACTTTTTCCACAATTGTGGACACATTCATTTACAGATTTGATAACTTAACGAGAACAGCACAAGCCAGTTCTAATTCATAAAACTCTATTTACATATGGCTATCTTTTTTGTTCTGCAATTACCAAAAGTTTTCAGTAAACATTTCCTCATTGGGGTCAACAGGCATACCTAGACACGTGTCAATATTTTCATTAGAATGTCCGTATCTGTTGTATTTTTGATAAAGTCTTTCCTTCTCATCATATTCCTTCATCAACCTGTCAAAAATTGCGTCGTCATACTCAGATTCGCTATTTTGCCCAATCCAAGTGTCATTCACAACTTCTTCTTCCGAGTAGACATCTTCATCCACTTCGGCTATTATCCCCATTAGCAAAATTTTGTTGGATGTCAGTTCAGCCGACAAGTGCTCACTTGGACAGGATGGCAATTCAGCCGACAAGTGCTCACTTGGACAGGATGGCAATTCAGCCGACAAGTGCTCACTTGGACAGGATGGCAATTCAGCCGACAAGTCCTCACTTGGACAGGATGGCAACGTAGGTTGGTCAATGCTGGAGACAAGAATATTAAGTGGGTATCTCTGGACTGCTGCATTAATATTGGCCACAAATCTATTTTGGAGTAAAACTTCATACAGTCTCCTCTTTGAGTTTGCAGATGACATCCCACTACTCTTTGCACCTGCATACCTCATTAGGTCTTGCAAAGTTGGTTCTGCTCTCTGTGGAATAGAAAAACCAGTAGTATCACAATTAGTACTCACAGTACCAATGTTTGACTGGTGAAACATTTTCTCAATGTGGTTTTGTTTTTTTTTAATTAATTGATATTAATAATATATAAACAAAACTATTTTTGTAATATTAAGTTATAAATTCTAAAAAAATCACAATAAAATAAGAAAAAAAATAATTTAGGTGTTAAAATTTATAGACGAATTGTTTTTTAGGTATTTTTTTGGGTGATATTTTAAATTGCTGAAAAATATGATTCTTTAAGATTTCCCTTGGAATTGCATTATGACAATCACGGGCTAAATTAATATATAAACTAAACTCCACATCTGAATGAACGTGATTTGTTCCATATTTATCAGTTGCCCATCCATTTAACATATTTAATAATTCAGTGCTATTAGGAATATTATTAATAACATATGGTACTAAGATAGTGGATAATAATGCCAAATCAAAACTAGGATTCGGTTTAGGTAGTTTTTGTCCATTTTCATTAAAAGAGGGTGTATCATATTTCCCATCAGGATTAGGCATTGCATATTGTTCACCTGCATCATTGTCTGGTTCAAATGCATCGCTTACTACCCATTTATTATTTATATACATAGTTGCTCTAGCAAAATCAATAATTTTTGCAATTTTATTATAAGACGGTATGCGATAGTAGTTTCCGTGAATATAGTAATATAAATATTTTTGTGGTGTATTTTGAAACATTATATTGCCAGCGTGTAAATCATTATGCACAAACCGATATTCTTTATTTGCTACAGCTAGGCCAAACGAAACTTGAAATAATATTGATAGCAATTCTGTTTGAGTCATACTCTTTGGTGAATTCATCATATCATCTAAAGACCCATTCATAGATTCCATAAAATTTAATGATATAGGATAATTAGTGAGTTTTAAATAAAAAAGTTTATTATTGAATTTTTTTTCAGGTAATATATCATCTATTTTAAGATTATCAATATCAATATCAGCTAAGTTTTCAAATTCTATAGATTTATTACTTAATTTTGATTTAGCTAAATCATTTTTTGGTTTGAGGGCATCATCATTGTCTAATAATTTGCCAGTTGATATAAATTCTTCAACATTTGTATCATCCATTAAAGTTTCAAAATCGGTAATTATATTATCAATTGTCTGTGTATTTTTATTAATTTCATCCTGTGTGGGATAATCATTTTTTTCAAAAGATATATTCATATCTTCTGACCGTAAAATTTCTAATCCAGAATTTGCATATGCAGATATGTCAATATATAAAACTTGGATTTTTTCATTTTCTAATAATTCTACAAACCATGCATATCCTGAATAATCTTGTATTTCATCTGTTATATTGTGATAATAAACAGGCGTTAATCCTTGTACTGACCCAAAATAATATGGAAATGTAGGGCATTTTCCACATTCTGTGAGTTTGCCCAAAGCGTATAATGCAAATGTTTCAACATGGCTTGTGTTATGAATTGAATTAAGTTTATCAAATATTTGTTTTGTATTAGGGTCTGGTAAAAGATTATTTGTTATAGTACCTTTTTTCATTAATTGAAATAGGTCAGGGTAAACATTAGTATCTATGGCTTTTAAGGGTTCAATTAATGGTGCGCGCTTACAAAATATTTTTTGGTGATATGTTTTGACTAAATTGCCCTGATTTTTTTGTAAAATTGCCATTAAATTAAAACAATTATCAGTATTATCTAATTTATCCGCTTCTCTTAATTGTTCAAAAAATTTGGTTTGTTCATCAATCATTTTTTTATGGTCAAGTTGTTCTAAAGTGCAATCTTCAGTAGGTAAATCCAATGTATTATTAGCTAATAAATCATATTCACTTATTACAGATTCGGAATCTGTTTCCTGGGAATTATTAGTTTCTGATGATGAGCAATCAGTCCATTCATCGGATTCATTAGTGTTTACATCGTCATTGACATTAGTGTTGACGGTATTTTCTATGAAATCAGTATTTTTTGAATTTTCAACATCTATTGGAATACAATTTGTTGCATCACAACAAATATTTGAATTTTGCAGTAATATATCATTGCTAGGAGTATTGACAGTATTGATAATATTGGGAGTATTAACAATATTAGTGTTGTTATCTGTAGAATCTAAATCTGAATTAATATCTCCATATTTATCAACAATTTTGTCAATTTGATATAAAACAGTCATTACTTTGTATTTACTTTCTAATACAGTATTTTGAGTGATATATTCATCATTAGATACAATATTAAAACCTGGGAAATAAAATTGAGGCTCAATAATATTAAGTTCGGATGATATTGAACTCAGTAGGTTTTTTGCATTTGAATGTTCTGCAGTTTGTAATGATTGCATTTGTGTGTTATTAATTTTTAAGTAATCCAATAACTATTTAAATTAGTATTCAAGGTTTATTTGGTGAAAAAGAAAAGAAACACAAAAATAAACCGTGAGATTCTTCAACACTGAGCTACCGTAGCCACTCTATTACAAGCCCACCCGGAGGGTTTGGCTTTTGAGTGTCTAGGACCTAATGTGGACGGTATCCTTACTAAACCGGCCAGTCAGTGGTTGTTTTGTTGGAACTTATAAATATTTATGCTTATCAACCCAAAATTCGCGGTTAGTTTCCTTATCCATATATCCATAACCGCATTGTTCTAGGTAATTGACATCACGTACTATTAATCGGCTATTTGCACCACCACGTACCCATCCTTGGTCAACAACTTCTTGAACAATATGTTCGGGATTTTGTACATTATAATCTAAATGTGGAACCAAAGGTGTAAACACGTGTGGTATAGTAATACCACTTAATGTATTACAACTCTTTTTAACACTGGTATCTTCACCAGGTGTTAATTGACTTTCCAGAACCATATTACCTGCTGAACGTCCCATATATGGAACAGTTAAATATGGTCGTGCAAATAATTGCTGTTGGCATTTGGGGAAACGTCGGTGTGCGCCTATACGAATATTAGTGCTATCGTCAATAACACATCCCGCAACATCATACCCGTTTCTGTAAAAAGTCATAACATTATCTGTAGCTGCTTTTACAGTCTGTGGTATATTGCAATCACAATCATAATGGTTGGTGACTGAGTAAATACCTGGGCTCATACTTTGCCTAGTTTGAATATCCCTGAAACATTTATCATCGTGGCACTTAGCTAGGTAGTTTAAATTAAGCCGGCGCGCACCTTGTAAGTCTACACAATTACGTTGTTCTTGAATCAATTTATTTTGCGTATCAAATTGTAATTTATTACTAGACATTTTTTAAACTAACCACAGAATATTTTTTATTATGATTAATATTTTATTATTATTTATATTTTATTTTATATTTTTATTTTATCCGGTTCATTTTATCCAGATTATTTATTGAAAAATATTATGGTTAGTGCCAGCTATCTAAATTCTGATAAGTTATTAAATATCGCCAGACAATTAAGTATATAATATTTTTTAATAATGTTAATATTGAGTTATAAAGGTATATGGAATAAATTAATATGTATATTTGGTGTATTAATAATATTTATAGTATGTCTTAAAAAAATTTTAAAGTCTCTAGACAATGAATTATTATTTAAAAAATCAATACGTGATGGGTTTACATCAACATTAGGTGATAACCTTGAAAGCATACAATGGCCAATAATTGAAAATACTGGGCTGAAACCACTTGTTTTAAAAAATAGATTATTACCCATATACTCTTTAGGTGTATCAGCTCCGGGTTCTGTAAGTTATATAGTTGGACAATATTTTCAACGGAAGATATATCCAGTTAAATTGATATACAAACCGTCATCTACTGTCTTGTTATATGAATTAGGAAAATCATCGCACCAGATTGAAGAAAATAAGTATTCAAATTCTTTACGTGAGCCTATGTTTAGGTCTAGGACTAAGTCTAGTGGTTCCAATATGAAATTATCCAGAATTAATAAATATACTAATTTGGATTTAGGATTTATACGTGAACCACAATTACTTGAATTATCCCGAATAGAAAATGGAATTAAATCAATAAGTGTTTTAGCACCGGCATACACAGAGACTTTATATTTAATTGGCAATAAACAAACTAATTTTAGCGGGTTATCAGTTTTAAAAAGAAATACTTTGTCAAATCAAGAATCATTCAATAATCAAAAAATAGGTGTATTAAGAGATAGTCTATTATACTGGGATGCTATAATTAGAGCATTAGACCTTGAAATAGGTAGAGATTATTTAAAAGCGGAAAATGATGACCTAGCTGTCTTATTGCAACAGTTGGAACGCGGTGAATTAAATGCTGTATTTTTTATTGGTCATACGTTTGATTCTAGGTTTCAAGCATTTCTTAAAACGAATGAAATACGTATGTTGAATATATATCCTACTAATCCATACCCTACAGCTACAGATATGATTACCCGACCATATAACCCGGAAACAACTGATTTAATAGCCAAATTTAAGTCGGATATGAAAATATTTATACCCTGGATTTTTGAGGAAAATATATCTCTTGGTACATTAGTGAATATAAAAAATAATAATGTGAAAAATGAGGTTAGTGGTTCAAATGTTTATAAAACTTTTAAAATAAGGTCATATTTATGTGCTAGTCGTATTTTAGCTCGTGATACTGAATATCTTACTACTTTAGGGAAAAGATACCTAGATGAATATCAATCATTGGGTTTGCTTATTCAAGAATGGGGTACAGGTAGTAAAAAAAACAATTTTAATAATTCATTATCTGCCAATAATAGTATTTTGCCTAAACAGCTAGTATTACCAACGGTAATATTTAGTGATTATGACAGTTTTAATCCGGATTTATTAGGTGCTATACCAACTGAAATCAATATTAACCCAATAATGGCAAAATTAATTGCTGATATATATGGACGTATAAAAATTGAAACATCCAGTATTAGTTGTGATATTTAAACACAAATAAATGCAATATAAGTAAATGCAATATAAGTAAAATAAATTCAAGTTAATACAGAATGGTAAGCAACGTAAGTAGTCTAGAAAATCATAATTTATGTGATTTATTTGGGAATAGTATAGAAAAACTGTTAGTTGAAAAATGTAAAAAAATAGTATCATATAATTTAATTAATAAAAAGTTTCCAAATCAACCTGTTGAAAATTATTTTGGCTATAGAGAATATAAAAGACATATTATCGATGAAACTATATATCCGGCAAATGTAAATATAATTACTACACATAATAAATTCATAAATAAAAAAGCAACTCAATTATTATTTAGATTAAATGAGGGTGGAGGCAGAGCATTGTACCTTATAGGTGTTGAAGATAATGGTATTGCTTATGGTATTAGTAAGCCAGAATTAACAACTACATTGATTAATTTTATAAATATGACTAATATTATAAATGGTAGTTTTATTAGGTCTCTAAAAATATATAAAACATCTACGCCTGATAAATTTATTTGCACTATCCGAGTTGTAATGGAAAATAATTTGGATACAATAGCAATAATTTAGCTCTAGAATTAAAATTTAGTTAAATGAAACTACAATGGGTTTTTGTTTATGCTCTGGCTCTAATGATTTTTTTTTTATAATTTTAGCATTAATTGTCATAACAGCGTATTTTTGCATCCGAACGCCATTAACAATACATTCACGGCTTACAAAATCATAGCCAATGGACTTTAATAATTGTCTAGTGATAGTTATACACGCATTTATATCAAGGGATTTGCGGCAAAATAATTCAAATTTGCAAGGTATATATACATCTATAAGTCTAGGTAATAAAGTAATAAATTTATGCACCGCTCCACCTAATTCCATTTTAATTCGTGGTATTTCAGTATTATCTTGTAAACTGGTAAATCCCAAATATTGTAAACAAGTTAATATTAAATCAATAGGCGGTTTTACTTGAAATAATTGGTTATACATGTTTATCTATTTAATTTTGAAAAATAAAATATTTGTTCATAAAAAACCGTAATCATACGGTAATTAATACCAAATGGAAAATACTTGTCTAATATCAAAAGAATATAAAACAAATCAAAAATTATTGAACGCCATATGTTATATTCATTACATTTTCAAGGCTATTTTTATAAACATTATTTGTGCGTTTTATTTTTAATTCTGTTTGTATTTTATTAATACGTTTCTTGTCTATAGGTATATAATATGAGTCCTGGTTAAAACTTTTTTTGGTTTCCTCTAATACTGGTGTTATTATAACACAAGGTGGGAAATTTACAGAATATTTTTTATCATTTTTTAAGGTTAATGCGCGGAATTCTTGTATATTTAAAGGTCCGCCGAACATTTTAAGACAAATATTGTCAGGTGCGGGTATGACATTATCGTCATTTTCATAAATTTTATAATGCAGTAAATTTAAAAGACTTATTTGTTCCCATAAATTTACATTATTATTCTCATTTCGAAGTAAATGTGCTAATACACAATTTGGTGAACAAAAAATACCATATAATGTAAATATTCCAGTATCCATATTATATTTTTTAGGAATACCCCAAGGTGTATTATCAAAATTATGACAACACCAAAAACAACATATATTAGATGTTGTTGGCCAAGTGGTACCTTCATATGTAACGGATAATGTATGTAATAAATCAATTTGTTTGCTTGTTTTATATTTTTTATTGAGTAATATTTCTATTTGGGTTAATCTCTTCTTTGACGTATTATCATCTAAATCTGTTAATAAATCATTTATCTTGGATTGATAATAATTTATATAACTATTATTTGGTTGTTGTAAAGTGGTATTGTTGTTATCAGCTTGATTATTAAATGCTGGAATATTACCAATATTTGTTGATTGCAAAGATAATTTATTCAATTCAAAATAATTATCCTGCTCAACTTTATCAATTGATGTTATTGCCTTACTATCTAAATTATCAGGCTCTTGTGTCGGTTGTTTATTAATAATTTCATATGCACTATCGCAATCATTAAATGGTTTAGGCTCTGATAAAATTGGATTATAACAAACAGAACTTGAAACCATAGACAATTCATTTTCTAATTTTTTACAAGCAATCGGTAATTTGATAATAATATTATTATCAAAATCTAATAATGAATTATTTTGTTGGGTATATGCATCATCTATATTGAATTTATCTTTTGGTTTGCGTCCCCTACGTTTACTATTTTTTTTATCAGTATCATTTAATGGTGTTGATTGATTCTCAACCAATGTAGATATTTGTTGGGTAGATTCATTAATTGATTCTGCTACTGTTTCAACAATAACCTTTGGTTTAGATATATTTTTTTTGGGTGGCATATTGATTATTATTTTGCCTAAATACTAGTTTAAATTAAAAAACAAAAGTTCACTAATTTATATTAACTTTTACATTCAGAAATTATAAATAAGTACCTATTCCTTAAATCAAATATTTTAATTAGAATATTATTAAAATAAATGGATAAAGTATTTATAATTTGTTCAGTCCATTGTGAATTATTAGTTATTTACTTAAAGGCATAAAATGATTGATACAAGCTGGTTGATATTGTTCTGAACCGCCAATTAATATGTTGCCATTTATATTAGTTAATGAATTATTATCAATGAATTGAGTATAATTTGCAGGGTCATTACAAATATAGCATTTTGCAGTTAATGTATGACATTCATTGGCAATATTACAAATCTCATCAAAATCATCATTAAATTTATTACCAAAGATATCATAATCCAATCCAGAAATATATATTTTTTTTATATTTTTTAGTGGACATTCACAAATCCATTGTTTTATATCCTTAAAAAATTGCCCTTCATCCAAAAATATACATATTTCTTTAACATCACTAGGTACATGGCTATTAATTTCTTTACAACTGGTTATACCGGTTGCAATTAACGTTGTATTTGAATGACTTACTATTTGCCTGTTTTCATTATCACTTGCTTCATACCTAGTATCATTTGAATATTTAAATGCATATTTAGGCAATATTTCCATTTTCCAACAATTTAGTAGCATGGATGTTTTACCTGCAAACATAGGACCGGTAAATATAATTATTTCTGGAATCATTTAAATTTATAATACAAGTAATATTTAAAAGTTATTTATAATTTCAAATTTATGTTTTTGTATTAAAACGTTTTTTTATAAATTTATTGTTAGTCTAATTTTGGTTTACTATCAATTAGCACAAAAAAGAAAAATAAATAAAATTACAATTTCTGCGTTATGTAATCTATTATTAATAAATAATTATCAGTTTATTTTTTAGGTTTGCATTTTTTTAAAAGCGATAAAAAATACAATATTATTATTAAGCATATTAGTTCGGAAATCTAATTATTATTATGTTTAGTCATCTTCTTCCTCAGATTCCTCCTCTTCCTCAGATTCCTCTGATGAATCTCCTACCTGAGTAGTAGGCGCAGCTGCAACAGGTTCTGATTTTTGTACAGGTTGGTTTGCTGACGGACTTCCCTCATCTGATTCAGTTTCATTGGTTTCATCAGCTTCACCTTCAAAATATGTATCTTCACCAAGGTCGTATTCATTGGCAACAAGATCAAGCGTGACATTACCAATATTATATTTGAGTGAATATGACTTAGCACCTAGCCAAACGTGTTTAAGGAAAATATTGATATCACAAGTAAAGCGTTCGCCAATAATCTTGCTAGCAATATCTTCATTTGAATGCCTATTCCCATCAGTTCCGAAAAAGTTGCCTTTAAAGTCAAACTTATCAGGGTTAACAGGATCAGCTTCAGCATAGATAGTAAACCATAGACTAGGAGCATATTGTGGGTTAGAATCAGATACTGCACCACGGAATAGTGTATCCCAATTATTTTCAGTCATTGTTTTCTTACCAAAATCAGAAACCTTTAGCTCCTTTTTGGTAATCTTATCAAAGATTGTTTTCTTAAAGAATGCATCAAGTTCTTTGAATTTAGCTAGATGTTCGGCACTTGGATTATAACAAGCACTAAAACTAATTTTCCCATCATCCTTATTTACAGTCTTAAGGAACTTAATCGGGACGCTGGGTAGAAAGATAGAAATATATTTTGTCTTTTCATCACCATCACTCGCGATATATTTAATCTTAGGTTTGATACTCTTACCACTGCTCTTGTTACCTCGACACCTCCAATTTCAATCTTGGACATATCAACTTTTTCAATAAGCTCGCCATTGGCAGGTTTACCACCAGATGCACCTCCAGTAGATGGCGCCATATATTTCTTTACCTTAACAACACTAAATGCAGACCGGCGGATATTAATGGAGTTGCCAGTATCAATCTTAAGATTCTTAAGATAGACAAATACATCAACCACTGAATCACGTCCGATTTTCTCTTCTGGATTGGTTGAATCAACCACTGACCGAGGAACCGTCTTATCAAGATACTTAATTTCAACTGGTTCACGTTCATCCCCAAATGGGAAACTGATGGAGAATAGTGGATGTTCGCGTTTTTCATCGCGATAAAGCATATCCTTAAAATTACTATCAACGTCTTCCGTAGTAAGTTTCTCTGCCTTTGTAAGTAAAGATGACTTATTTTTAAAAACGTGTGTCTTAGTAAAAGTTTCAATTGCCGTTAGACATTTAAGATGTACTGGATCGGTAATCTTAACAGAGAGTGAGTAGTTTGGTTTGACTGGCTGACCTTTTGCGTCCAATACTGGTGCAACAGGTCCTCCTTTAGCTGCTTTTTTAGCCTTTACCATAGCAGGATCCATAATAGAATTTACAACCACATCGGAAAACTTAATAATACACTTTGTATCTTTAGTATCCTCACGGTCATAATGAATTTGATATTGGGTAAATCCATTTTTACTAGGCTGTCCAGTACCAAAACGCAGTTTGGAAACATCAAATTCAGCAGGGTCAATTGGTTTATTTTTAGCATTTGCGGTCATATTAACAGGGTTAGTAGATACGTTTGCACCAGTAGTAGACGACATTTTGATTGTAGTATTAGTTTTGGGTTAAGTAGTTAACTTTATTGGGGTATATATTTTACTTTATTGGTTTTAATTGTTAATTATGTAAAACGATTTTTTCTTTATGCTAGTTATTATTCTATAACAAAAAACGGCAAAT
>Ga0255182_1001169_pt1 | contig 14386 bp, 10 predicted proteins | sample Atl_UVDOM_RepA_8_FD_188420 | JGI IMG/M metagenome (GOLD analysis project Ga0255182, IMG submission 188420) | Freshwater microbial communities from Altamaha River, Georgia, United States - Atl_UVDOM_RepA_8d | ecosystem: Environmental > Aquatic > Freshwater > River | place: USA: Georgia...
CGCCGCCGCCCTGGCCAAGGTCGGTGCCGACGCCAACAACGGGCTCGGCGACGTGCTGGCCAAGGTCGCCACGCTTCCCCCGGCGGAGCGCGCGGCCGTGGAGGCCGACTTCCGGGCCGCGCTCGAATCCGGCCCGGCCATCGCGATGGTCGACTCCGACCGCGGCATCACCAACCTGCACGTACCGAGCGACGTGATCATCGACGCCTCCATGCCGGCCATGATCCGGGAGGGCGGTCGCATGTGGGACGCCCAGGGGAAGACCCGCGACGCCAAGGCGATCATCCCCGATCGCTGCTACGCCGGCGTGTACGCCGCGGTCATCGAGGACTGCAAGGCGCACGGGGCGCTGGACCCGCGCACCATGGGCAGCGTGCCGAACGTGGGCCTCATGGCGCAGGCCGCCGAGGAGTACGGCAGCCACGACAAGACCTTCGAGATGAAGTCCGCGGGCACCGTGCGCGTGGTGGACGCCGCGGGCAAGACGCTCATGGAGCACGCGGTGGAGCAGGGCGACGTGTGGCGTGCCTGCCGCACGCGCGACGCGGCGATCCGCGACTGGGTGAAGCTGGCCGTGGCACGAGCCCGCGCGACCGGCGCACCGGCGATCTTCTGGCTCGACGCGGCCCGGCCGCACGATGCGCAGCTCATCGCCAAGGTGCAGGAATCGCTTCGATCGACGGACACGGCCGGCCTTGACCTCCGGATCATGCCGCCGGCGCAGGCGTGCACGCTTTCGCTCGAGCGGATCCGTGCCGGGCAGGACACCATCTCGGTCACCGGCAACGTCCTGCGCGACTACCTCACGGACCTGTTCCCGATCCTGGAGCTCGGCACCAGCGCCAAGATGCTCTCGATCGTCCCGTTGATGAACGGCGGCGGCCTCTTCGAGACCGGGGCCGGCGGATCCGCCCCGAAGCACGTCCAGCAGTTCATGGCGGAGAACAGCCTGCGCTGGGATTCCCTCGGCGAGTTCATGGCCCTGGCCGCCAGCCTCGAGCACCTGGCGCAGCGCACGGGCAACGCCCGTGCCGCCGTCCTCGCCGAGACCCTCGACGCGGCCACCGGCGAGTACCTGCGCAACAACAAGGGCCCGGCCCGCAAGGTGGGCGACCTCGACAACCGCGGGAGCCACTTCTACCTCGCGCTGTACTGGGCGAAGGCCCTGGCCGCGCAGCGCAAGGATGCGGCCCTGGCCGCGCACTTCGCGCCGATGGCCGCGGAGCTGTCCGCGCAGGAAGCCACGATCGTGGCCGAGCTGAACGGAGCTCAGGGACGCCCCGTGGACGTGGGCGGCTACTACCGTCCCGACCCGGCGCTGGCCTCGGCGGCGATGCGGCCGAGCCCGACGCTCAACGCGATCGTGTCCGGGACCGCCGCGGTCACGGCCTGACGTGTGCGACGTCCGCGCGTCCGGGGGCGGCCGCAGTCGCTCGGACAGGCACGGCCTTCGGCCGTGAACTCGCTTGGTGCGACCGCCCCCGGCCGCGCTTGCGTTGGCGGCGTGCGGGAGCGAACGGGGCCGAAAAACGGAGTAGGCCCCGATTTCTCAGGGCCACACTCCAAGTTGCTCGGAAGACTCGGTTCCCGTCGAGTCCGCCAGGCGTTCGGGCGATGCTGGGTTTCCCGTCCAGCGCCGCCCAAGTTGTTGCCATCTGACCGGTTTCCCGTCGGTCGTCAGGCTGTCGGCCCCGTCGCGGGTTCCCGTCCGCTTCGAAGCCTTGCAGTCCGTTCGGCGAGTTTCCCGTTCGCCGCAGGACTGTCCCCGTTGTCCATATGAACGAGATCTGAGGGTTCCGCCCATCATGGGTGGCGAGAGTTTTTGCGGATGGGCCGCGCACCCCCGCCGCGGACGCAGGAAAGCGGGTTCGGGCCGGGGTACCTTCCGGGAATGACCGCGCTTGCCCCCCCGGAGATCGTGGTTGAGGACGTCCATAAGTCGTTCGGGGACAAGCCCGTCCTCAACGGCATCGGCTTGGAGGTGGCACGGGGCGAGATGGTGGCCATCGTGGGCGGGTCGGGCTGCGGGAAGACCGTGCTCCTCAAGCTCATCATGGCGCACTACCCCCCGAACTCGGGTCGGATCCTGGTGGCCGACCACGATTCGGACCCGGGGCCGGACGGCGTGGCCCCGATGGTCGACATGGGGACCTTGGACGAGCGCGGGCTGGACCGGATCCGGACCCACTGGGCGGTCGTCTTCCAGCGCAACGCCCTGGTCACCGGGGACGTGTTCCAGAACCTGGCCATCCTGCCCCGGGAGGTGAAGGGGATGTCCAGCGACGACATCCTGCCTCTGGCGACGCAGGCATTGCGGGACGTCGGGCTCGATCCCGATGCGGTGATGCACCGTGACCGCGAGGAGCTCTCCGGCGGCATGGCCAAGCGGGTCGCCGTGGCCCGCGCGCTGGTGATGGACCCGGTCGTGGTCATGTACGACGAGCCAACCGCGGGGCTCGATCCGGAGATGTCCTCGCAGATCCACGCGCTGATCGGCGCCACGCACGCCGCGCAGCCGGCGCTCGCGGCATCGCGCGCCGGCGTCGTCCGCACCAGCATCATCGTCACGCACGACACGGAGCTGCTGCGCCGGCTGCGGCCCCGGGTGGTGATGCTGCATGGCGGCCGCGTGCTGTTCGACGGTTCGTTCGACGAGTTTGCCGCCAGCGAAGACCCGCACATCCGGCCATACCGGGCCCAGATGGGCACGCTGCACGACAACGGCGGGTGAGCCTCACTCGCGGGTCGACTGGCGCAGGAAGGCCTCGATCTCGAGCGAGATGCGGTCGCCGACCAGCGCTTCCTCGTCGATGGCGCGATGGGCGCCGGCCCGGATCATGTCGGCCGCGGTGGACGTGTACCTGGACCTCGTGATCACGTGCGCATCGGGTGCAAGCGTCCGCACCAACGACGACACGTGCTGCGCCACGTCGACGTCCGCCATCGTCACCGCGACCACTCGCGAGTTGAGCACCCCGGCGTGCTCGAGGACCTCGGATCGGCCGGCGTTGCCGAGTTGCGCGCGCGCACCCATGGACTTGGCCATCGCCACGAGTGCCGGGTTCGAGTCGATGACCACGGCACCGGCGCGCCGTCGATCGGGCAGCTCCGCCCACGTGCGCTGCCCCGCGGGGCCGAACCCGATGATCAGGATCGTGTCGCCCTCCGGCGATGGCGGCTCGACGTGCTCCGGCGCGCCGCCCGTTCCGCGACCGTTCCTCCCCGCCAGCCGCGGTGCGAATCGCACCAGGAACGGCGCGACCGCGAGTGAACCGATGGTCGCGGTGACCGCGAGCTGGTGGATCGAGGCAGGGAGCACGCCGCCGGCGCGCGCGACCTCGGCGATCACGAAGCTGAATTCCCCGATCTGCGCGAGGCACAGCGCCGCGGCAGCCGAGGTGCCCGCGGGATGGGCGAGGGTGCGGGCGATGGTGAAGACCAAGGCGAACTTCACCGCCACGATGGCGGCGATCGCCACCAGGGATGCGCCCAGGTTCTGCCACGCCCACGCGGGGTCGCCCGCGAGGCCCACGGCCGCGAAGAAGAGGGTGATCAGGATGGTTCGCAGCGGCGCCACCTCGGCCCGGACCTGCGTGGCGAAGGGGGATCCGCCGAGCAGGACGCCGGCCACGAATGCCCCAAGCGCGGGCGAGAGTCCGGCCGAGGCGGCCCCGAGCGCGCTTCCGACCGCGCAGACCACCGCAAACACCGCGACCAGCTCTCGATTCCTGGACATCCCGCGATCGTTGAGGAACCAGGGAAAGACGACGCGCACGAGGAGTAGGAAGCCGGCGGCCAAGAGGATCGCCCATCCCGCGGTCAGTGCCAGTGTCCGGGCGGCGTCGCCGGCGGTCCCGGACCCGGAGGCGAGCGTGGCACCGATGACCAACGGGACCACCGCCAGGTCCTGCGTCAGCAGCACGCCCATCGACAGGCGGCCATGCGCGGAGTCGAGCTCGCGACGCTCCACCAAGAGCCGGGCCACCACCGCCGTGCTCGACAGGCTCAGCATGGCTCCGATGATGAAGGCCGGCCGTGCATCCAGCCCCATGAGCCGTGCGAGCCCGAAGCCCACGGCGAGGGTGGTGCACACTTGGGCGAGGCCGGTGCCGAAGGCGCGCGCACCCAACGACCGAAGTCGCTGGATGCTGAACTCCGTGCCGATGGAGAAGAGCAGCGTCGCCGCGCCGAGCTCGGCGAGCGCCCCGATGCTTGCGCTCGGGCTCACCCAACCGAGCACGCCTGGCCCGACCACCGTGCCGGCGAGGAGGTAGCCGAGCACCGCCGTCTGGCGCAGGCGCTCGGCGAGCGCGCCCAGGACGAGCGCTGCCCCGAGGAGCACCAAGGTTGCGACGAGGACGTCATGCATGCGGAAGGCGCTTCGTGGCCACCTTGCGCAGGTCCACCAGGTTGCGCGCCGGAACGGTCCCGGAGCCCAGCCCCGCGGCGTTCTCCATGGTGGTCGACGCGATGGCGCCCAGGGCCTCCTTGGTCAGGAACGCCTGGTGCGCCGTGATGAGCACGTTGGGGAAGGTCATCAGCCGCACGAACACGTCGTCCTGGATGACCGTCTCGGAAAGGTCCCGGAAGAAGAGGTCGCCCTCCTCCTCGTAGACGTCCAGGCCGACGGCGCCGAGGTGCCCCGCCTTCAGGGATCGGATGAGCGCCTGCGTGTCGATCACCGCGCCCCGGCTGGTGTTGATGAGCATCGCCCCGGGCCTCATGGACCGGAGCGCGGGCTCGTCGATCAGGTGGTGCGTGGCCGGCGTGAGCGGGCAGTGGAGCGACACCACGTGCGACTCGGCGAGCAGTTCCGGGAGCGGCACGTACGCGACGCCCATCCCGATGCAGTCGGGGTTGGGCGACGGGTCCGATGCGAGCACCCGGCAGCCGAACCCGAGCAGGATGCGGCAGGCCACCTCGCCGATCTGGCCGGTCCCGACGATTCCGGCGGTCTTGCCGTGCATGTCGAAGCCGATCAGGCCGTCGAGCGAGAAGTCCTGCTCGCGCACGCGGTTGAAGGCCCGGTGGAGCTTCCGGTTGAGGGCCAGCATGAGGGCCACCGCGTGCTCCGCCACCGCATGCGGAGAGTAGGCCGGCACCCTGGCCACGGTCAGGCCCAATGCGTGCGCAGCCGCGAGATCGACGTGGTTGAAGCCCGCGCAGCGGAGGGCGAGGAGCCGGGTGCCGCCGGCCGCGAGGATCCGCAGCGAGGCCTCCGACGCGTCATCCCCGACGAAGATCGACGCCGCCTCGCATCCCGCGGCGAGCGGGGCCGTGAGCGGGGAGAGCGGCGCCGGGACGGCGAGGAGTTCGATGCCGGAGTTCCGCGCCGCGGTCTCCAGGAACGCTCGCTCGTACTCGCGATGGGAGAAGACGGCGAGGCGCATGGATTCCCGGATGATAGGTGTGCCGGCTGGCTGGGTTGCGGGGCGGGAGGGGCAACCCGCAATCATCCTCCTGCATCCCTACCATGTCCGGCGATGACCCATACGGCGCGCGAGTGGCATGCGGTCGACGCTTCCTCCGCCTGCGAGGCCCTCGGAACTTCGCCTGACCTTGGCCTCGCGTCCGACGAGGCGGCCCGTCGCCTGCGGGCGGACGGACCGAATGCGCTGGCGACCGCCCGCCCGAAGCCGTGGTGGGCGACGCTGCTGGCGCAATTCCACGCGCCGCTGGTCTACCTGCTTCTCGCCGCGGCGGTCGTGATGTTCGCGCTGGCCGATCATGTGGACGGAGGGGTCATCCTGGGGGTGGTGGCCATCAACGCGGCCATCGGGTTCGTCCAGGAGCGGCGCGCCATCGCGGCGATCGACTCGTTGGCGATGACCATGGGAGTGGAGGCCACCGTGATTCGCGACGGAGAGCGTCGTCGCATCGATGCCAAGGGCATCGTCGCGGGCGATCTCGTCGCGCTCGAGGGCGGCGACCGGGTTCCTGCCGACCTGCGCATCCTCCGTGCCACGGAGTTCCGCGTCGACGAATCGACGCTCACCGGCGAGTCGCTCCCCGTCACCAAGGGTTCAGGCGCCATGGCGGAGGCCACCGTGCTCGCCGACCGGGCGTGCATGGCGTACGCGGGGACGCTGGCCGTGGGCGGCACCGCGAGCGCGGTCGTCGTTGCCACCGGTGACCGCACCGAGCTCGGCAGGATCAGCGAGCTGATCGAGGGTGCCGATCGCCTGGAGACTCCGCTGACGCGGAAGATCGCGTCGTTCAGCACGCTCGTGATGTGGCTCGTCCTCGGCGTCGCCGCGGTGGCGTTCGTCGTTGGCGTGGCGCGCGGCGAGAGCGCCTCGGCGATGTTCAAGGTGGCGGTGGCGCTGGCCGTCGGTGCCATCCCGGAGGGGCTGCCCGCGGCGATCACCATCATGTTGGCCGTGGGCGTCTCTCGCATGGCATCGCGGAAGGCCATCATCCGCAAGCTCCCGGCGGTCGAGGCCCTGGGCAGCACCACCGTGATCTGCTCGGACAAGACCGGGACGCTCACTCGGAACGAGATGACGGTGCAGTCCCTCTCGGACGGGTCGCGCACCGTGACCGTCACCGGCACCGGATACGAACCCGTGGGCAGGTTCGAGTCCGATGGCCGGTCGCTCGATCCGGCCATCGATCCGTGGCTCTCGCGCCTCCTCGCATGCGGAGCGATGTGCGGCGACGCGGAACTGCGCCCCGGCGGGGAGGTGGCCGGCATCGAGGGCGATCCCACCGAGGGCGCCTTGGTGGTGGCGGCGGCGAAGGCGGGACCGGGGTTCCGGCGTTCGGCGCTCCTCGGGCGGTCGCCGCGAGTCGACTCGGTGCCATTCGACAGCTCCCGGCAGTGGATGGCGACCCTTCACCGGGACCCCGACGGTTCCCACCGCGTGCTGCTGAAGGGCGCGGTCGAGCGGCTGGTGGGGCGGTGCGCGGTCGGCGACGCGGATCGTGCGCGCATCGTCGCCGTGGCGGAGCGCATGTCGGGGGATGGCCTGCGGGTGCTGGCTCTCGCGGAGTGCGCGTGGCCCGATGCCCGGCTCGATGAGCCGCGGCTCTCGTCGGCGTCGCTCACGTTCCTCGGCATTGCCGGCATGCTCGACCCCCCGCGCGAGGAGGCGATCGCGGCGATCGCCTCGTGCCGCGGGGCGGGCGTGGCGGTGAAGATGGTGACCGGCGACCACGCCACCACCGCCGCCAGCATCGCGGCCCGCATGAATCTGGCCGGCGACGGTGCGGTGCCGGCGGCGCTGACCGGGGCCCAGGTCGCCGGAATCTCCGACGCCGACCTTCCGGGGGTGGCCGCGCGCACCGGGGTCTTCGCGCGCATGACGCCCGAGCAGAAGCTGCGGCTGGTGCGCGCGCTCCAGTCCACCGGGAACGTGGTCGCCATGACCGGCGACGGCGTCAACGATGCGCCCGCGCTGCGGCAAGCCGACATCGGCGTCGCCATGGGGCTCGGCGGCACCGAGGTCGCGAAGGACGCCGCCGACATGGTGCTGGCGGACGACAACTTCGCCACCATCGCGGCGGCCGTGGAGGAGGGGAGGGGCGTCTTCGCCAACCTCACCAAGTTCATCGTCTGGACGCTGCCCACCAACGGCGGCGAGGCGCTGGTGATCCTGGTCTCCATCGCCTTCGGGTGGTCGCTGCCGATCCTGCCCGTGCAGGCCCTGTTCATCAACATGTTCACGGCGGTGCTGCTGGGCATGCCGCTCATCTTCGAGGCGAAGGATCCGGAGGCCATGGCGCGTCCGCCGAGGGATCCGCGAAGGCCGATCCTGTCCTTCGAGCTGTTCATGCGGACGGGGTTCGTCTCGATCCTGCTCTGCGTCGGCGCGATCGCGCTGTTCCGGCATGAGCTCGCGCGCGGCATGGACGAGGCAGTGGCCCGCACCGCCGCGTGCTCCGTGATCGTGGTCGGCGAGGCCTTCTACCTCTTCTCGAGCCGTGCCTTGATGAAGCCGGCGTGGAAGGTGCCGCTGTTCTCCAACGGATGGCTCTGGGTCGGGATCGGCGCGATGGCCGCGGTGCAAGGCCTCTTCGCCCACTGGCCCATCGCCAATCGACTGTTCGGATCGGCACCGCTCGAATGGGAGTCGTGGATCCGGGTGGTGCTGGTGGGTGCGGGCGTGTTGGTCGCGGTCGAGGCGGAGAAGGCGGTCCGTCGTGCGCTCGCGCCGGCCGGTCCGGGGCCGGGCTTCTGAGGCGCCGGGCGCAGGTCGGCCGGCCCCGTCCCGCCCCGCGCGGTCCCGTCGCCCCGTAGCCTTCCCCCCATGAAGGACAAGGCCGAGATCGTCCGCGACTGGCTGCCGCGCTACACCGGGCGCCGGCTCGAGGACTTCGGGAGCTACGTGCTCCTGGTCAATTTCTCGAACTACGTCGAGCTGTTCGCCGAGCGCTTCGGCGTCCCCGTGGTGGGTCGCGATCGCCCGATGCTGTCGGCGACCGCCGAGGACATCACCATCCTGAGCTTCGGGATGGGCAGCGCCATGGCGGCCACCACCATGGACCTCCTGTCGGCGACGAACCCCAAGGCGGTGCTGTTCCTGGGCAAGTGCGGCGGCCTCAAGAAGACGAAGGTGGGCGACTTCGTGCTGCCGATCGCCGCGATCCGCGGCGAGGGCACGAGCAACGAGTACATGCCGGCGGAGGTTCCCGCGCTCCCGAGCTTCCGCCTGCAGCGCGCGGTGAGCGCGTCGATCGTCAAGCACGACCGCGACTACTTCACCGGCACCGTCTACACCACCAACCGCCGGGTGTGGGAGCACGATGCGCGCTTCCGCGACTACCTGCTGCAGATCCGCGCCGAGGGCATCGACATGGAGACGGCGACCATCTTCCTGGTGGGCTTCGCCAACGGGATCCCCAAGGGCGCGCTGCTGCTGGTGTCGGACAACCCGATGACCCCGGAGGGCGTCAAGACCTCGGCGAGCGACCAGGCCGTCACCGAGCGGTTCGTCAGGCAGCACCTCGACATCGGGATCGATGCGCTCCGCGAGCTGCGCGACCGCGGCGAGAGCGTCAAGCACCTGCGGTTCGAGTGACCCTCATTCCGCGGCGCGCCGTGCCGGCCGCCACGAGATGCGCGCGAAGCCCGCGTCGCGGCAGGCCTGCACCGCGGCGGCCGCGCCGGAGACGCTGACGCGGTCATCCACGCGCACGGTGATGCCCGGCTCCTTGGGGAGCGCCGCGAGCACCTCGACGAGCGCGTCCCGCGAGCCCAGTTGCCGTGCGCCGATGCGATACGCCTCGCCACCGGGCGCGGGTACGACGTCGAGCACCTGCGGCACGAAGCCGCCGCCTTCGCCGGCGACCGGGCTGCCGCTGCCGAGCGCCATGGGCAGCTCGCGCTCCTCGGCATCGATGGTTCCCGCGAGCAGGAAGTACATCAGGATGAAGAGGATCACGTCGATGAACGCGATCAGCGGCAGCCGCATCTCCGAGAGCTGCAGCAGGTGCGCGTTGGGGCGGGCGGCGCGGGCGAGCCTCATCCGCCCTCCGACGCGGCCACGGCCAGGGACCAGTTGCCGATGCGTGCCTCGGCCAGCCGCTCGGCGAGGCGGTTGAGCACGGCCGCCGGCGCCTGCCGGTCCGCGCGCACCACCACGCCGCTGTGCCGGGTGCCGGTGTCGCGCTGCACCTGCGCGAGCCGCCCGGCGAGCTCCGCCGCGGGGATGGGTTCGCCCATCACGGAGCAGTTGCCTTCGCGGTCGACGTCGACGATGAGCCGGGCCGTGGCGCCCGAGCTCGCCGCCGCGGCGCCGCGCTCGACGGGCAGATCGACGGGGCGGAGCTCGCTGGAGGCGAACTGCGAGCTGAGCATGAAGAAGATGATGAGGAGCAGGATGACGTCGATCATCGGGGTGAGGTCGAACGACGCCTCGGAGTCGTCGGGCGCGCCGGCCACGTCATGCTCCCCGTGCCGCGCCGGCAGGCGCCTGGCGCTGCGCGGCAGCCGCCCGCTGCGCGATGCCGAGGCCGGCGGCGAGGTCGTCCGACAGCGGCTCAAGGTCCGCGGTGCCCACCTCGGTCACCAGGCGGTCGATCCGCTGGCGGAAGAGCGCGAACGCCACCGTGGCCGGCACCGCCACGACCAGTCCCTGGGCGGTGTTCACGAGCGCCAAGGACATGAACCGGGCGAGCTCGGTGGAGCGGGCGGCGCCCTGCAGCGACCCGATCGCGTTGAAGGCGCCGATCATGCCGATCACGGTGCCCAGGAGGCCCAGCATCGGCCCCACGGCCGCCAGGACGCCGAGCGCGTTGTTGAGTCGATGCAGCTTGGATGCCTCCACCTGCCCCGCCTCCTCCACCGCGGCGCGCGCTTCCAGGGCTCCCATGGGGCTGGCCTGGCAACGGCGGATGGCCGAGGCCATGACGGCCCCGAGGAAGCAGCGCGACGGGTCGTCGCGGCAAAGTTGCGCCGCAGCCTGGACCTGCCCCTTGCGCAAGTTGCCCGAGAGCTGCGTCACGAGGTCCGGGGGCGCCAGCAGCGCCTTGCGCAGCACCAGCAGGTTGCGCACGACCAACGCCAGCACCAGCACCGACAGCCCGATCAGCAGATAGCCGAGCGGGCCGCCGGCCTTGATGTACTCGAAGAGGCTCATGCTCCCGCCCTCGGCGCCTTGCGCCAGCGCGGGAGGCATGGTGAGGGTGAGCGTCATGGTCCGCGGAGCGTAGCGGCGACGGGCGCACGAGGCGCCCGTCGCCGCCGTCCGTCAGCCGTTCACGGGCAGCCGCCCCAGGCGCCAAGCAGCACGCCCAGGTCCAGTCCGTCGACCAGGTTGTCGCCGTTGAAGTCGGCGGTGCCGCTGCCGCCCCACTGGCCGAGCAGCAGGCCCAGGTCGATGCCGTCGACGCCGTTGTCGCCGTTGATGTCGCCGGTGCAGGGCGGGGCGGCGCAGGTCACGCTGAGCGTGCCCGATCCGGAGGCCGAGGTCGGCGACCCGATGCGGATGTACCACGTGCTTCCCGCCGTCACCGTCCACGTGGCGGTGCTGCCCGTGCCGCATGCGTTGTCGCTGCAGGCGGTCACGGCGGTGCCCGACGGGCAGGACGCCCCGGGGTAGACGGCGAGGTTGGTGTCGAACCCTGCGCCGCAGGTGCTGGCCTCCACGGTGCCCGAGCACGCGGCCGTGAAGCGGTACCAGACGTCCTTGCCGATCGTGGTGCCGGTCGAGTTGCAGCCCGAGGGGAGCGACGGGAGCGAGTCCGTGGCGCCCACGGTCGAGAAGGCAACGTCACCCGTGCCGATGGCGGTGGCGCCGCTGCAGTTGTCGTTGGCGGGGGCCGGCGCCGACACCGAGTAGGTCAGCGAGTACTCGTTGCGGGTGTCGTTGGAGAGGTACACGCGCAGCAGGAGCTCGGATGCCCCGGTGTTGTTGGTGTAGTTGAACGCCTCGTTGTTGACGTTGCCGTTGCGGTCGAGCAGCACGCTGCCGCCGCACGCCGAGAAGAGCTGGGCGTCGATGTCGCCGTTGGCGTGCGTGTAGGTCATGCTCACGGAGAGCTGGGCGCCGACGGGCACCGAGAGGCGGTACCAGTCCTCGTCGAGCCGCTTGACCACCAGCCCGGTGTAGGTGGCCGGGCCGATGGCGCGCGCCGTGGCGCAGGTGTCGTTGTCCTCGAGCGCGTCGTCGGCGCCGGCCGCGAGGCTCGTGGCGAAGCCGGTGCTCGAGGTGTTCACCGCCACGTCCCAGCGGCCGTAGCCGTCGCGTCCGGTCGTGTTGCTGCAGGCGCTGGCCCCGCACGTGAGGACGCCGTACATCTTCTTGTCGCTGTTGCGGTAGAAGGCGCTGCCGGAGGAGCCGCCCTCGGTCACGCCGGTGGTCGTGACGCCGTACTGCGTGGCCGAGCTCCACAGCGCGCGCGAGTAGTTGGTCTGCGGGCTGCCGCAGTTGAAGGACGTGGCGTCCTTGGTGCCGAAGGAGATCCGCTGGTAGCTGCCGTCCGGGTGGTGAAGGCAGGTGGAGGCGGTGCCGGTCGGGATCGACTGGTTGGTCCAACCCACCCAGCGCACCGTGGATGGCAGCGTCGGCCGAATCATCAGCAGGGTGCAGTCGCTGGCGGCGTAGGTCCGGACCAGGTCGCCGCCGGTGATGCTGTTCCCGGCGGAGGCGGTCGCCGAGGAGGCGCAGGTGTTGCGCCGGTAGAAGAAGTTGAACTGGCAGCTGTTGGCCTCCGCCTGCGTCGAGATGCAGTGGTTGGCCGTGGACACGTATGGGGTCTCGTCCGCGGCGGTGGTGGCCGTCAGCTGGCCTGAGCAGACGAACCCGGAGAAGAGCAGGCGGACCGTGGCGTTCGACTCGTCGCTCCACGTGGAGAAGCACACCGGGTCGAGGTGGCAGCTGCCCACGGCCACGCCGCCCTCGAGCTCCTGCCTCACGTCCGCCCAGATGTCCCGGTAGCCGTAGTAGTAGTCGACGCCCGCGAACGGCAGCGCGTCGGCGGCGGAGCCGTGCGGCACGAACCACTCGATCAGCGTGCGGTTGGTGGGCATGGCCATGCCCCACGCCGAGCCGTCGCCGAACTGCCCGACGCCCTCGATGGGCCCGACCACCGAGTCCTCGGCCCCTGGGTTGGAGAGACGCAGCTGCTGCCCTTCGGGCAGGTTGATTCCCGTCACGTGCAGGCGGGCGGTCCACGCCGCGCCGGAGGCGAGTTCAAGACGCCAGAGGCGGCCGCCCGGGACGTCGAGCCACTGTCCGTCGTTCACGTCGAGTTCGACGCCCACCGGCACCGCGAAGCGGAGCGGCGTGCCGAGCTTGCCGGAGCCGGCGGCCTCGTCCTCGTCGAAGAACATCTGGTGGTCCATGTCGGGCACGAGCACGGCGGGCGCCGGAATCATGTCCACGCCGAGTTCGGCGCCGAGCGTGAGGGTGGGCGTCGGGTCCTGCCATGCCTGGCCGCGCACGCCGTGGCCGTCGGCCTCGATCACCACCCGGGCTTCGCTGGGGGTCTCGCCGGACGGGCGCTCGGCCATGGCCGTGCTGAGCGTGGCGAGGAAAGCGGCAAGCGTCGCCGGGGCGATCGTTCGAATCATGTTTGGATGCTCCATACGTGAAAGGGGTTCGGATCGGTACGTCACAGTAACCCCGCTGGTGCGGTCGGTCGAGGCAATCGCCCCCCCGATTGGGGCGCGATCCGACCCCGAACCGGCTCGTCGAGCGCGAAGATGATGGTTATCGGTCTAGCGTTTCGTGGCGGCGCGGGATCGCCATGCGTAGCCGATCAGCGCCCCGAGACCCATCACCCCGACGCCGAGGGCGATGCTGCCCGCGCGCTCGGCGCGCTCCGTGGCGCCGTGAATCGCCGATGCAAGCGTCGCGACGTCCTGCGACAGCTGGCGCTGCGCGGCCGCGACCTCCGAGATCGCCGCGGACGCGGAGCGGACGTTGTCCGAGATGTCCCGGGCGTGCGCGGAGATCTCGTGGACGCGCGCCTCCTCGATCGCGAGGCTGACCGTGCTCTCCAAGTAGCTGCCGATCGACTCCGGCAGACGCGCGAGCATCCACACGGCCTGCACCCCCAGGAGCCTCGCCACCTCGATCTGGCGCGACGCGTCGGTCACCGAGCTCATCATCGACGGCGCCGACTCCGAGAGCACCAGTTCCGTCGCGCTGTCGGTGCCGGCGATGTCGTCGATGCGGAGGAGCCCGAAGACGAGCGCGTCCGGATGCTGCCGCTTGTAGGCGGCGATCAGTTCATCGAGCTGCGCGATCTGCTTGGCGTCCAGGTGCCGTGAGGCGATCTGGTCGACGACGCCGTTGAGCTTGCCGAACAGTTCGTCGCAGTCGTCGACGACGTACTCCGGGACCAGGCGAACGCGGTTGCGGCACGCGTACTCGCCGAGCTTCACCCAGATGTACATGGTCACGAGGCCTTCGTGCGGGCTTGCGTTGACCGCCATGGAGCGCATGGCGCTCGCGATGCCGGCGTGCAGGCGGGCCATGGTCGTCGTCTGCAGCTCGGTGCGGTGCTCGGCCACGGCCCGGGTGGCCTGCTCCTTGGTCAGGGCGGCGCCGAGGTCCGCGAGGCCCATCAGTTGCCCGCCGAGCACGGCGTTGCGGCGCAGCGCCTCCTTCTCGGCGGCGGCGGCGCTGCTCGGCGGTGCCGCGCAGGCCGGCAGCAGCACGAGCGCCGCCAAGGCGAGGACGGGGGCCAAGAGGGAGGCGGTCATCGACGTTCGGGAGTCGGTCACGGACGGAGGCTACCTTCGGCGCGATCGAGGATCGCCCGCGCGAACGGATCCGTCGCGGCGGCATCGCGGAGACGCTGCATCGAGACGTACGCGTAGTCGAAGCCGAACGACGGCTTGCGGACCACGTGCCATGCCCGGGCATCGTCGACCACGATGCCCATGAATCCCGGGGCGAGGCCGAACGCCACCGAGAGCGCGATCCCCGCCACGGGC
>Ga0255182_1001170_pt1 | contig 14367 bp, 8 predicted proteins | sample Atl_UVDOM_RepA_8_FD_188420 | JGI IMG/M metagenome (GOLD analysis project Ga0255182, IMG submission 188420) | Freshwater microbial communities from Altamaha River, Georgia, United States - Atl_UVDOM_RepA_8d | ecosystem: Environmental > Aquatic > Freshwater > River | place: USA: Georgia | collected...
GGCGGGCATCCCGATGATCCATGTCGTGGGCGACCGCGACGACGTCGTCCCGCCGGCGGAGAACGCGCTCGTGATGGAGCGAAAATACCGGGTCCTCGGCGGCACGATTCAGGTCCTCCACGAGCCGGAGAAGGGGCACCACCCGCACGGCCTCGCGAATCCGCTGCCCGTCGTGGACTTCATCCTGAAGCACGCCGCTCGCCCCGCTCATCCCCGGGTGAAATGATCCCATGAGAGTCGCGAATGCACGCGCCGGAGCGGCGGCGGTCCTGGCCTGCGGTGTGATCGCTGCCGCCGTACCCGCCGGTGCCGCAGAGCCGGGAGCCGGACCCGCGGGAGGGGAGGCGAAAGTGGGGCGACCGTGGATGGTGTCCGAAGCGTCGCTGCCTGCCGGGTTTCCGGGTCCAGGCCCGATCGACGAGGTGATCGTCAAGACCTACCCCGCCCACAGGCTGGCGCGGGCGACCGCGGGGCAGGGCGGCAATCGTATGTTCATGAAGCTCTTCCGGCACATCGAGCGGAACGAGATCGCGATGACAGCGCCTGTCGTCATGGGCTGGGGCGACGCGAAGGCCGGTGATGACGGCGGGAAAGGCCGCGGCGATCGGGAACCGGAGTCGATGGCGTTCCTGTACGGCAAGCCGACGCTCGGTCAGACCGGCGCCGATCCGGCCGACCCCATCGTGGTCGTCGAAGATGCGCCGGAGACCGTGGTCGTCTCGATCGGGCTGCGTGGTTCCTACGACGAGGGCACGGTGCGACGTGGTCTCGAGCGGCTGCGGGCCTGGCTCACGGAACATCCCGAATGGACGGCGGCGGGGCCGCCGCGGTCGCTCGCCTACAACAGCCCCTTCGTGCCGGGATTCGTGAAGTACTCCGAGGTGCAGATCCCGGTCGCTCGTCGGCCGGCTGACGCCCCCTGACGGGCGGCTCCAGAGCGGTCTGCGGGCCGGGTCTGAACAGGAGGATGAGATGCCGAGCAACGAGCTGACAGCCTGGTCGCGACGACGGTTTCTGGCCTCCTTGGCGGCGGGCGGCAGCGCGGCCTCGGCCGGCCGCTGGACGGAGGGCGCCGCCGCCGAGCCCCTGCCGCCGGTGCGGGCGATCACGAGGGGGCCCCGGTTCCACTGGCGGGGATACTACGACAAGCTGCTTTTCGACCCGACCGACCGGCTGGTGCTCGCGAACGAGGTCGACTTCGAGGGTCGTTCGCCTGCCCCGGAGGACGAACTTCGCGTCGGGATGATCGACACGGCCGACGGCGACCGCTGGATCGAACTGGGCGTCACCCGCGCCTGGAACTGGCAGCAAGGGTGCATGCTGCAATGGGTGCCGGGCACTGAGGGCCACGTGGCTTGGAACGACCGGGAGGACGGCCGGTTCGTGACGCGGCTGCTCGACGTGCAGAGCGGCCGTTCACGCACGCTGCCGCACCCGTTCTACTGCTTCGCGCCCGACGGCGGCACGGCCTTCGCGCCCGACTTCAGTCGGCTCAACGACATGCGGCCGGGCTACGGCTACGCGGGCCTGACCGATCACAACCGCCAGGCGCTGGCCCCCGACGATGCGGGCATCTGGCGGCTCGACGTGCGGACCGGGGAGCGGCAGCTCGTGTTTTCGTTCGCCGATGCGGCGAGGATCCCGTTCGCGGGCCGACCGGAGGCGGCGTTCGGACCGCAATCGAAGCACTGGTTCAACCACCTCCTCTGCAATCCCGACGGCACGCGGCTCTTCTTCCTGCACCGCTGGCGGGCGTCGGCCGACAGGTCCTTCCGCACCAGGGCCCTCACGATGAACTTCGACGGCAGTGATGTCTTCGTGATCGATCCTTGGGGTGACACCTCCCATTTCGTCTGGCGCGACCCGGGGCATGTCTTCGCCTGGGCCTGGCATCCCTCCCACCAGGCTCGTTTCTACGTGTACGAGGATCGCACCGACAACGTGACCGTGGTCGGACCCGACGTGATGACGGCCAACGGTCACAACACGTACGTGCCGGGAACGGGAAACGCGTGGGTGCTCAACGACACGTATCCCGACGCCGATACGCTCCAGCATCCGTATCTGTTCCACGTGCCGACGAGTCGCAAGGTGCCGATCGGCCACTACCCCTCGCCGCCCGGGTACCGCGGCGAATGGCGGTGCGATACGCATCCCTGCGCCAGCCGAGACGGCAAGACGGTCGTCTTCGACTCGGCGCACCGTGGCGGCCGGCAGGTCTATCTGGCCGACATTTCGGCGGTCGTCGGGGAGCGGCCTGCACCGGATGCGAGTCCGCCGCCGGCCGGCGACGAAACGTAAATATTGGTCGCGGATCGCACTGGCGGCCCGCCCGCGGGGCGACAGTAGAATCATGGCATGGCGATTCGAGCCACATTCGCAGTCGCGATCCGCTGCCTCCTCGTCGCAGGCTGCCTGGCCGCCACGGCCGGTGCGGCTGATCCGGCAGGCTTTCGGGACCGCATTGCCCCGTTGCTCGCCACGAAGTGCGGGGCCTGTCATGGCCCCGAGGTGGCCGAAAGCGGGTTTCGCCTCGACATTCGCGACGCCGCGTTCGCCGGCGGCGACTCAGGTGCTGCCGGTGTCGTGCCGGGCAAGCCCGAGCAGAGTGAGGTTTTCGTCCGCATCACGACGGCCGACAAGGAGTTGCGGATGCCGGCGGAGGGCGAGCCGCTCTCGTCCGAGGAGCAGGCGCTGGTCAGGGACTGGATCGCGGCCGGCGCCGTCTGGCCCGAGGAGATGCCGTCTCTCGCCGACCTCGTGCCCAAGCAGGCCGCCCGGGTGGAGAAGGGGGCGGGGCACTGGGCATTTCAGCCGCTCGTTCGGCCGCCCGTCCCGCCGGCTTTGCAAGACACGGCCCCGATCGACGCCTTCCTCGTCGAGAAGCTTTCCACCGCCGGACTGGCGATGAATCCCCAGGCCGACCCGCGGGCGCTCCTCCGTCGGGTCTCCTTCGATCTCGTGGGCCTGCCGCCGAGCCCGGAGCAGTGCGCCGCCTTCGAGGATGCCTGCCGCGCGGCCGGCAGCGTCGACGGGCCGTACGGCGATCTGGTCGACCGGCTCCTCGCCTCGCCGCACTACGGCGAGCGCTGGGCCCGTCACTGGCTCGATGTCGTCCGCTTCGCCGAGAGCCATGGGTTCGAGATGAACCGGGCACGGCCGAACGCCTGGCCCTACCGCGACTGGGTGATCGAGTCGTTCAATGCCGACAAGCCGTACGACCAGTTTCTCAGGGAGCAGCTCTGCGGGGACATGCTCGGCGCCGATGCCGCCACGGGCTTTCTCGTCGGCGGGCCGATGGACGAGGTCCGGTCGCCCGATCCCGTCCTCACCGCCAACCAGCGGGCCGACGAGCTGCACGACATGGTCTCCACCACGGGCTCGGCCTTCTTAGGCCTCACCGTCGGCTGCGCCCGCTGTCACGACCACAAGTTCGATCCCGTGCCGCAGGCGGACTATTACCGGCTGAAGGCGGTGTTCGCCGGCGTGAGGCACGGCGAGCGCGACGTGCTTCCGCCCGACGCCGAGGCGCGGCTCGTGAAAATCGCCGCCGCCGAAGCCGACCTTCTGCCGATCCAGCGACGGATTTCCGAGTTGCAGCCGGCTGCCCGGCTCCGTCGCACGGTCGCCATCGACGATCTGAGCACCGGCAGCACGGAGAAGCTTGCCGAGCCGAAGGGCGTGGCCACGCACGCGGCGGGTACCGACCGCGGCCACGCCGAGGCGCCGGGCGACATCCGCGCGCTGCCGAACCTCGGCCGGCAGTACCACTGGTGGCTGGCCGAACCCGGACAGGCGGTGTTTGCGTACGCGCCGAGAGCTGAAGGCGTGTTTCGGATCTGGCTCTCATGGGGCGCGGGCTGGCACAGCCACGCGCGGGATGCGCGCTATTGCCTCGACGCGGATGGCGATCCCCGCACCACAGGCGATCAGACCGTGATCGCGACGGTCGACCAGCGGCTCTTCGCCGATGGCAGCGGCGACCCCACTCCGGACAAGCCGCTCTGGAGCGGGTTCCGCGATGTCGGGGTGCATCCGCTCACGCCGTCGACGCGGCTCCTGCTCACCGGTGGCTCCGTCAAGGCTCCCGTCACGGCCGACGTCGTCCTCTTCGAGGAACGGGCGTCGCTCGACGAGGCGGCGAGTCGGATGCCGCACCTGCGGACGGCCGTGTCTCCGGGCGAGAACATCGACGCCTTCCCTCCCACGAAGGCCAAGTTCGTGCGGTTCACGGCTCGTGCGACGACGGCGGCGGAGCCCTGCATCGACGAACTGGAAGTCCTTGCAGTCGACGGCCGCAACGTCGCCCGGAAGGCGAAGCCTTCAGCGTCGGGCACCTTCGCCAACAATCCGTTCCACAAGCTGGAGCACGTCAACGACGGCAAGTATGGCAACCGGCGGTCCTGGATCTCGAACGAGATCGGTGGGGGCTGGGTGCAGCTCGAATTGCCGGAGGTGGAGGAGGTCAGCCGGGTCGTCTGGAGCCGCGACCGCTCACCGAAGCCGGAGTTCACCGACCGGCTCACGACGCAATACGAGATCGCCACGTCGCTCGACGGGGAGCACTGGACCGTCGTCGCCTCCCACGTCGATCGACTGCCGCACGATTACGTCCACAAGGTCGGCCGCATCACGTCGGCCGCCGAGCTGTCGCCGAACGAGTTGGCCGAGCTCGAGAACCTCTCCGAGACGGCGGCCGGGCTCACGCGGCAGCTCGTTCAGCTGAAGACGCTACCCAAGGCGTATGCGGGCCAGTTCACCACTCCCGAGAAGACACACCGCTTCTTTCGTGGCGATCCCATGGCCCTGCGCGAGGAGATCGGCCCCGGCAGCCTGACCGCGTTCGGGGGGGCCTGGCAGCTGGCGACGGACGCGCCGGAACGGGAGCGGCGCCAGGCCCTCGCCGATTGGATCGCGGCGCCCGCCAACCCGCTCACCGCCCGCGTGATCGTGAATCGCATCTGGCACTACCACTTCGGCGCGGGGATCACCGACACGCCGAGCGACTTCGGCGTCAACGGCGGCCCGCCGAGCCATCCGGCGCTGCTCGATTGGCTGGCGAGCGAGCTGGTCGATCCGGCCCTCCCAGCCGACCGCTGGCGGCTCAAAAGGATCCACCGACTGATCGTCACGAGCCGGGCCTATCGACAGTCGAGCGCGGCCCGCGCCGACGCCCTCGCCGTCGACGCGGACTCGAGGCTGCTGTGGCGGTATCCGCCGCGGCGACTGGAGGCCGAGCCGCTGCGAGACGCGATCCTCGCCGTCAGTGGCAGCCTCAACACGAAGCGGGGCGGCCCGGGGTTCGATCTCTTCGAACCGAACACGAACTACGTCAAGGTCTACGACACGAAGACCACGTTCACCGACGGAGACTTCCGCCGGATGGTCTATCAGGCGAAGCCGCGGGCCGAGCTCGATAGCTTCTTCGGGGCCTTCGACTGCCCCGACGCGGGGCAGGTGCAGCCGAAGCGGACGGCGAGCACCACGCCGCTGCAGGCCCTCAACATGATGAACGGCGCATTTCTCCTCGATCAGGCGAGCCGGTTCGCGAAGCGGGTCGAGCGGGAGGCGGGCAGCGACGTCGACCTGCAGGTGGGCCGGGCATTCGAGCTCGCCTTCGGCCGCCCGGCCACGGAGACCGAACTCGCCGCCGGCCGCGACCTCGTGGCCGCCCACGGCCTGCCGATCCTCTGCCGCAGCCTCTACAACGCCAGCGAGTTCATCACGGTGTACTAGCCGACATGCCGGCACGCTCTTCCGGACAACGGGAGGCGAAGGGATCGGCGGAAGCTCGAGGAGCCCCCGGATGCATCACACGCTCTCAAACGCCGGCCGCCACATGCTCGACCGTCGGTCGTTCCTCCAATGGGGCGGCACCGGGCTGTCGGGAATCGCTCTGGCGGCCCTGCTGCATGACCAGAAGCTCCTCGGTGGTGAGCCGCCGATCCGGCCGGTGATCGATCCGGCGCATCCCTACGCGCCACGGCGGCCGCACTTCGCCCCGCAGGCGAAGAACGTCCTGATGATCTTCTGCTCGGGGGCGCTCTCTCACGTCGACACCTTCGATTTCAAGCCCGAGCTCGTCCGGCTGCACGACACGCCGATGCCGACGCCCGGCAGCGGCAAGCTGATCACGTTCCAGGGCGAGCAGGGAAACCTCATCAAGCCGCTCTGGGAGTTCAGGCCGCGGGGCGAAAGCGGCACGATGACGAGCGACCTGCTGCCGGAGCTCGGCGCCCTCGCCGACGAGATGTGCTTCATCCACTCGATGACGGCCAAGAGCAACACCCACGGGCCCGCCGAGAGCCAGATGTCGACCGGCTTCACGCTCGACGGCTTCCCGAGCATCGGCGCGTGGACGACCTACGCGCTCGGCAGCGAGTGCCGTGACCTGCCGGCCTTCGTGGCGATCCCCGATCCGCGGGGCGTGCCTCAGAACGGCCCCCGGCACTGGCAGAGCGCGTTCCTGCCGGCCGTGTTCCAGGGGACGAGCTTCAATGCCGACAGGCCGATTCCGAACCTCGCCCGGCCGGCGTCGATCTCGGAATCGGCCGACCGCGCCACCCGGGACTACCTGCGTCTCCTCAACGACGACCACCTGGCCCGGCATCCTGGCGACACGGACTTGGCGGCGCGGATCTCGGCCTATGAACTCGCGGCCAAGATGCAGCTCTCGGCCGCGAAGGTGGCCGACCTGTCGGACGAGTCGGCGGAAACCCTCGCGCTCTACGGCGCCGACGACACGAAGAACTCGCTCAAGGCCCGTTTCGCCCGCAACTGCATCCTCGCCCGCAGGCTCGTCGAGAAGGGCGTGCGGTTCGTGCAGCTCTTCAATGGCGGCTACGCGATGGGGGAGGGGGTGGGCAACTGGGATGGCCACAAGAAGATCGCCGATCAATACGCCGTGCACGGCCCGATCCTCGACCGGCCGGTCGCCGGCCTGCTCCGCGATCTCAAGCGGCGCGGTCTGCTCGCCGACACGCTCGTGGCGTTCGTGACCGAGTTCGGCCGGATGCCCACCTTCCAAAAGGGGGCCAACGGCCGCGACCACAATCCCTCGGGCTTCACCGTCTGGCTCGCCGGGGCCGGCGTGAAGCCGGCCTTCCACCACGGCGCCACTGACGAGTTCGGCTACAAGGCGGTCGAAAACGTGGCCACGATCTACGACCTCCACGCCACGATCCTGCACCTCCTCGGGCTCGATCACACGCGGCTGTCGTTCTACAACAACGGCATCGAGCGGCGGCTGACGGACGTGCACGGGCACGTGATCGAGCCGATCCTGTCCTGACGGGCCGCCATGGCTCCACGCAGGCATCGACGCAGGCTCACCGCCGTCGCAGAGCCCCGCCGTCGGGCGTGCCGACCCAGGGGCGGGCCTGCCGACGGTGCTCGACGGGTGTGAGCCCGAAGGCCTTCTTGAAGACGGTGCAGAGCTGGGCCGCATGGGCGAAGCCGCTGCGGGCGGCCACCGCCGCCAGCTTCAGCTCCGTGTCGGCGAGCAGGTCGCGGGCCGCGGCGAGCTTCGTGCGGACGATCTCGTCATGCAGCGAACGCCCCAGATGCTTCGTGAACTGCCGCTCGAGGGACCGTCGCGACAGGCTCGTCGCCTCCGCCACCCGATCGGCCGTGATGCCGTCGCAGGCCTTGGCGCGGATCAACCGCAGTGCGAGCCGGACGTCGCCATCGTCCACGGCGAGCACGTCGGTGCTGCGGCGGACGACCACCCCCAGTGGCGGCACGAACACGCTCTCGTCGGCGACCCGCTCGCCCGCCATCCGGGCCGTGAGCAGCCGTGCCGCCTCGTAGCCGATCCGCTCGAGGTTCTGGGCCACGCTCGTCAGGGCCGGCGTCGCCAGGTCGCAGAGTACCTCGTCGTCATCCACACCGATCACCGCGACGTCGTCGGGGCAGGAGAGACCGAGCGTCCGCACGGCGTCGAGGACCTCGAGCGCCCGCACGTCGTACGCGGCCATGATGCCGACGGGCCGCGGCAGCGACTCGATCCAGCGGGCGATCGCGGGCACGTCGTCGACGCACATGCCGACCCGGCTGGCATGGGGGGCGTCGAAGACGTGAAGCGCCGCGCCGCGGGCGGTGGCGTGGGCCGCGAAGGCCTCCTCGCGCAGCCGCGACCAGCGGGACCGGACGCCGCAGTAGGCCAACCGGCCGAAGCCGCGGTCGATCAAGTGGTCGGCCGCGGCCCGGGCGATCGCCGCCTCGTCGGCATGGATGCCGGGCGACGGGCCGTCTCCCTCCTCCCAGCGCAGCGAGACGAGCGGCACCTCGCCCCGCTGCCAGGCCCGGGGCAGCCGGTCCCGAGGCACCCGCGAGATGACGCCGTCGACGAGCCAGCTCTCGAGTCCTTCGGGCACCCCCTCCTCGAAGCCCCGCTCGTCGGCATAGAGGCTCCAGGGTTCGTGCTCGCGCAGCCACCGGCTCACGCCCCGCAGCACGCCGCGGCCGAAAGCCTTCGACGTCTCGACGAGCAGCGCGACACGAGGGCCCGCCGGCGGGAGCGGCGCCGGGCGACGAGTACGAGCGGGCGAGCGGGGTGGTCGCGCGGCCATCGGAATCCCTCCGGGGCCCAAGTCTAACGGCCGGCCGAGCGGAGGCGAGCGGCGGACTGCCGCCCGAATCGGCAATCGTTTCGACGCAAACCTGCAACCCACGGACGACGGTGCCTGCTATCGTCAGGGTGAAGGATTCAAACCATGCCGTGGCGGAACCTCCATCGAACACTGATCGACCGACGTGCCGTGGGCGGCGCGTGGCTCGCGATCGCCGTGGCCTTGATGAGCCACATCGCCCAGGCCGGGGACGCGGGCGGTCGCCGGCGGATCCTCGTCTGCGGCGGCCGCACCGCGCTCCTGACCATCGCGGCGGCGGACAACGACGGCCGCGTCGAGTGGTCCTGGCCGGGCGCAACGCGCGAGGGCTGGGTGTTGCCCGATGGCAACATCCTGCTTGCGCTCGCGAAGGGCCCGCAGGCCGCCGGCGGCGCGGCGGTCGAGATCCGTCGCGGGCCGGCAGGGGGCGAAGACACGGTGGTCTGGCGATACGACGGCACGCAGGCCGAGGTCAACAGCATCCAGAAGACGCCGGAAGGGACGTACGTGCTCACGGAAGCGGGACCGCACCCGCGGCTGCTCGAGGTCGCCGCCGACGGCCGGGTCCTGGTCGAGTTTCCGCTCGCGTGTCAAAAGCCGAATCACCACATGCAGTCGCGGATGGCCCGCAAGCTTCCCGACGGCAGCTACCTCGTGCCGCATCTGCTCGACTTCGCGATCATCCGCTACGACCGCACGGGCCAGGAGCTGGCGCGGATCGATACCCGCGTCGCCGACGAACCGGCGGCGAGGACCTGGCCCTTCACGGCGATCGCGCTGGCCGACGGCGGCATTCTCGCCGGGCTCACCAACGGCAATCATGTCGCGGAGTACGCCGCGGACGGTAGTCGCCGCTGGCTCGTGACCGCGGCCGATGTCGACGGCGCGATCAGCGACGCCTGCGGCGTGCAGCGGCTGCCGAACGGCAACACGATGATCGCCAGCTATCGCATCGGCCGCGGCAAGGAGCGGCTGGTCGAGGTGACTCCCGACAAGAAGGTTGCCTGGTGCTGGCGGGCCGACGTGCCGAGCGTGCACCACTTCCACGTGGTCGAGGTCGATGGCGAGCCCGTTTCCTGGCCGCCTCTGCGCTGAGGTCGCCCGCGATTCCGGCCGGGTTCGCCCGGCCGATCTATACTGGCGAGAGACTGTCGTGAGCAGGCGTTTCCGTCGCGGTGAGCGAGGACTCCGATGCGTCAGCATGTTTCCATGAGCTCGAGGTCCTGGCCACGGGCCGGATGCGTCCGGACCCGGCGTCTGAGCCCGGCTTTCGGAGTGACGGGCGGACTGCTCCTGGCGGCGGTCGTGGCGGCAGCCGACCCCGCCGTCGCACCGACGCTCTCGGCGTCCGATCAGGAGTTTTTCGAGGCGAAGGTCCGCCCGCTGCTCGTCGAGCACTGTGCGTCGTGCCATTCGCACGAGGCCGGAGAGCCCGAGGGCGGGCTGTCGTTCGACTCCCGGGCCGACTTTCTCGCCGCCGAAGGAGTCGCCGTCGCCGGCCACCCGGAGAGGAGCCTGATCGTGAAGGTGGTCCGCTACGACGGCGACCTGCAGATGCCGCCCGACGGCAAGCTCCCGCCCGAGGCTATCTCGTTGATCGAGGAGTGGGTCCGCCGTGGGCTGCCCTGGCCCGACGACGGCAAGCCGGCGCGCGGCGGTGAGACCACGGCCTTCGACATCGCGAAGCGGAAGGCCGAGCACTGGTGCTGGCAGCCGCCGCAGGCGGCGGCCGTGCCGGCGGTCCGCTCCCCCGGCTGGTGCCGGTCCGACATCGACCGCTTCGTGCTTGCCCGGCTCGAGAAGGCGGGCCTTTCGCCCGCGCCGGAGGGCGAACGCGCCGTGCTCGTGCGCCGCGCCGCCGCGGTGCTGACCGGCCTGCCACCCGATCCGGCCGCGCTCGATCGGGTGGTGATGAGCACAGACTCCGCCGCCTTCGAGGCCTACGTCGACGAGCTGCTCGCTTCGCCGCACTACGGAGAACGCTTCGCCCGGCACTGGCTCGACGTCGTTCGCTATGGCGAGTCGCGTGGCCACGAGTACGACTTCGCCATTCCCAACGCCTGGCAGTATCGCGACTGGGTCGTCCGGGCCTTCAATGACGACCTGCCCTATGACCAGTTCGTCCGGGAGCAGATCGCCGGCGATCTCCTCTCCCGCCCGCGGATCGACCCGCAGTCGGCCGCCAATCGCTCCGTCGTGGGCACGGGATTTTGGTATCTGGGCGAAGCGGTTCACGGGCCGGTCGACATCGCGCAGGACGAGGCCGACCGCGTCGACAACGCCGTCGACACCTTCGGCAAGGCGTTTCTCGGCCTGGCGCTCGGCTGCGCCCGCTGCCACGACCACAAGTTCGACGCGATCTCGAACGAGGACTATTACGCCCTCGCCGGCATGCTCATGTCGAGCAGCTACCGGCAGGTGCCCTTCGAGTCGCTCGAGGCCAACAAGGCGGTTTCCGCGCGGCTCCAGGCGGCGGATCGGGAGGCCCGGGAGCGGCTCTGGCCGCTGGTCGCGGCGCTCGTGCCCGGTGTCGATCCCCAGACGCTGGCCGGGCCGCTCACGGCGACGGCCGCCCCGGCGGCAGTCGCACACGAGATCCGCATCGCCGACTACACGTGCGGGCCCCACGCGACACCGATCATCGTCGATGGTGCCGCCTGGCGGCCCGTGCCCGTGGGGCAGCCGGTGCTCGTGCCGCCGGACGGGACTCGGCCGGCCCGGCTCCGGCTCGAGCCCGTGGGCCATGCGGCGAGCGACGCGGTCTGGGCCACGACCCGGTCGTTTGGCGAGCGGGATTCGGCGCCGCTGGGGTCGGTCGACCGCGCCGGTCGGGTGCTGCGGACGCCGAAGGTCCGCGTCACGGAGGGCGTGCTCTGGCACCGCGTCCGCGGCCGCGTCCAGATCTTCGCCGTGGTCGACGGCCACGTGCTGCTGCAGGGGGGGCCGATCTACGGCAGCCATCTCATGACCACGGACACGAAGGGGGAGTGGCGATGGGTCCGGCAAGACCTGCGCAAGGATCTCTCCTGGCAGGACGGGCACCTCGTGCATGTCGAATACGCCGCCGTGGAAGGAGCCGCGGCCGTGGCCGAGGTGGTGGCGGCCGTCGGCGAGCCCGTTCGCGAGGAGCCCGCCGCGGCGACCGCGATCCACCGGGCCCTGGCGACTGCGGCGATCGACTGGTCCGCGCCCGGCGCCGTGGCGGCCGTCGCCGAGGCCGAGCGGCTGTCCGCCGAGAGGCAGGCGATCGTCGCCGCCGCCCGGCTCGAGTCGGCGACGGCGCCGGCGATCCTCGACGGCAACGGGATCGACCAGTACGTGCTCCTCAAGGGCTCGGCGAGCCGGCGCGGCGAGCTGTCTCCGCGGCGGTTCCTCGAAGCGATCGACGGGCCGACCCAGCCCGCATGGCCGGCCCACTCGTCCGGCCGTCTCGAACTCGCCGACCGGGTGCTGGCCCCCGACAACCCGCTCACCTCGCGGGTGATCGTCAATCGCGTCTGGCATCACCTCTTCGGCCGTGGTCTCGTGCCGACGACCGACAACTTCGGCAAGCTCGGCGAGGCGACGGCCGACCCAGAGTCCCAAGCCCTGCTCGACACGCTCGCCGTACGGTTTCGAGATGAAGGCTATTCCATCAAGAAGCTCGTGCGGGAGATCGTCACGAGCAGCACCTGGCGGATGGCGGGCACCCGGGATCCGCGGGCCGTCGAACAGGATCCGCTCAACCTCCTGCTCCATCATTACCCGCTCCGGCGGCTCGAGGCCGAGGCGATCCGCGACGGGATGCTGGCGGTATCGGGTCGGCTCGATCGGACCATCGGAGGACCGAGCGTGGAGGTGTTCATCACCGAGTTTCATGACGGCCGGGGCAAGCCCAAGAGCGGGCCGCTCGACGGAGCCGGCCGCCGCAGCCTCTACACGCGTATCCGCCGCAATTTTCTCCCGAGTTTCCTCACGGCGTTCGACATGCCGGTGCCCTTCCAGGCGATGGGGCGCCGCAACGTCACGAACGTGCCCGCGCAGGCCTTGTCGCTGATGAACGACCCGTTCGTCCTCGAGCAGGCACGCGTCTGGGCGCGGCGGATCGTCGCCGAGCCGACGGCCGCGCCGGAGGCCCGGATCGAGCGGATGTATCGCGAGGCTTTCGCGCGGCCGCCCCGGCCGGAGGAGCGGGCGGCCGCGATCGCGTTTCTCGCCAGTCAGGCGGAGGCACACGGCGTCCACTGGGAGGAGGACATGCGGCACGAGGCGACCTGGGCCGACCTGGCCCATGCGCTCTTCAACGCCAAGGAGTTCATCTTCATCCCATGAGCTGCCCCGTTCACCACTGCCGACGTTACCGCCCGCCGGCGCTGTCCCGGCGGGCACTCCTGCGCCAGTCGGCCTGCGGTTTTGGCGCCGTTGCCGCAGCCGCGCTCCTCTCCCGCGACGCGGCCCGGGCCTCCACGACGGGCATGGCGGGTCGGCTGCACCATCCAGCCAAGGCCACGAGCGTGATCTTCCTGTACATGGACGGGGGCGTGTCACAGGTCGACAGCTTCGACCCGAAGCCGTTGCTCGAGCGACATGCCGGCGAGGATCCGCACAAGCTCTTCAAGGTCGACGCCACGCAGTTCAACAATGTCGGCACCATGCTGCCGAGCCCGTGGGGATTCCGGCAGTACGGACAGAGCGGCATCCCCGTGAGCGATCTCTTCCCCGGCATGGCCTCTGTCGTCGACGAGCTCGCCGTCGTCCGCTCGATGACGAGCGAGTTCCCTGAGCACACGAACGCCAACTACTTCCTCCACACCGGCTCCGGGCTGCAGGGCCGCCCCAGCATGGGGGCCTGGACGACCTACGGGCTCGGCAGCGAAAACGACGAACTCCCTGGCTACATGGTGCTCAACGGCGGGCTCATTCCGCCCGGCGGCCTCGACAACTTCACCAACGGCTTCCTGCCGGCGACCTACCAGGGATCCGTCATCAAGCCGATCGCCGCGGGCCTGGCGAACGTGCGGCCGGCCGACGCCGCCGCTCGCCAGCGTGCGAAACTCGCTCTCTCCCGTCGGCTTGACGAGGCGTTTCGCGACCGGCAGGCGGCCGGGACGGACGCCGCCCCCGACGGGCTCGAGAGCGCGATCGCCAACCAGGAGCTCGCCTACCGGATGCAGTCCGAGGTGCCGGGGCTCCTCGACCTGTCGGGCGAGTCGGCCGCGACCAAGCGTGCCTACGGGCTCGAATCGGGATTCGGGCCAACCCGCGTCTTCGGGGCGGAGTGCCTGCTGGCCCGCCGGATGGTGGAGCGGGGCGTGCGGTTCGTCGAGCTGACCTGCCCCGTAGTCAGCGGCGACCGCTGGGATCAGCACGGCAATCTGCGACAGGGGCACGCGCACAACGCCCTCGCCGTCGACCAGCCGATCGCCGCCCTGATCGGCGACCTCAAGGCCCGCGGCCTGCTCGACTCGACGCTCGTGGTCTGGAGCGGAGAGTTCGGCCGCACGCCGTTCGCGCAAGGGAAAGACGGCCGCGACCACAACCCGCAGGGCTTCTCGCTCTGGATGGCGGGCGGCGGCGTGAAGGGGGGCACCATCACCGGCGCCACCGACGACTTCGGCTATCGCGTGGTCGAGAAGAAGTACATGATCCACGACCTCCATGCCACGATGCTGCATCTCCTGGGCATCGACCACACCCGGCTCACCTACCGCTTCAGCGGCCGTGACATGCGGCTCACCGACGTCTACGGCCACGTCATCCGCGACGTCTTGGCGTAGTC
>Ga0255182_1001171_pt1 | contig 14361 bp, 11 predicted proteins | sample Atl_UVDOM_RepA_8_FD_188420 | JGI IMG/M metagenome (GOLD analysis project Ga0255182, IMG submission 188420) | Freshwater microbial communities from Altamaha River, Georgia, United States - Atl_UVDOM_RepA_8d | ecosystem: Environmental > Aquatic > Freshwater > River | place: USA: Georgia...
CGGTGGGGACGATTGTTCGCTGTGACTTGCCAGCCGGGTCGCGGCCGGTGCGAAAGGGAGCCCTGACGCAGTGCAAAACGAACCCATGGCAAAACTCCCGATTCAGCCTAGGACTAAGACCCGGACCTGAATTTGACGTCGATCAAGGACCGGCGTCGGGCAGCGCTCAGGTCCCGGCGCGCCCCGCGAAGACCAGCGGCCGCCCGAGTTGCCGGGCGCCCAGCGCCGGCAGGAGGTGGTCGCGTTCCCAGACCTGGGTGCCTGCGATGTAGACGGCGTCGACGACGCCGTCGGAGCGGTTCACGAGCTGCTTCTCCTGCAGCACCTCGCGGTAGAGCAGCTGGCGGTTGGCGTCCGTGTCGTAGCTGGACAGGGCGGCCGGGTCGATGACGGTGACGTCGGCCTGCCTGCCGATCGCCAGCGAGCCCGCGTCGAAGCCGAAGAACTCGGCCGGATCGCGGGTCAGCCGCTTCACCGCCTCGGCGACCCGTGCGAGCCCGAGGCGCTGCGCGAAGCGCAGGGTCGCGAGGTTGCCGTCGAAGAAGGCCATGTTGATCAGGTGCGCGCCGGAGTCGTTGAAACCGGGCAGCGTGTGGCGGTCGAAAAGCAGCTTCTCGAGGATTTCGGGCCGGTCGTTGCCGACCGTGAAGTGGAAACGGATGTCGCGGTCGAATTCGCGCAGCAGGTGCAGGAAGAACGCCGGGTCCGAGTGCATGGAACCCGTCGCGGCTTCGAAGGCCGCGGCTTCGGTCGGGCTGCGCGCGGCCGCCCGGTTGCCGGCCTGGTGGCTGTGCGCCCGCCGCAGGACCTGCGCCATGGTTTCGCCCCGCCACTCCGCGACGGGACAGTCGTCGATGACCATGATTTCGAGGTTGCGCTGGAAGGTGGAGATGATTTTCCGGTCCGACCAGTCGCGCTCGAATTTCGCGATGTACGCAGGTTCAGACAGCAGCCGACGCCGGCCCTCGCGATCGTCCAGCTCGCACTCGAGCAGCGGGCGGGTGGTCGCGAACTCCTCGAACACCGGGCTGATGGGCCCCTCGCACCAGATCTTGAACGGCGTGCCGAGCACCTGGAAATGGAACTTGCCCCGCATGACCCAGGAGTTCAGGAAGCGGGCGAGGTTCAGGAACATCCGCCAGGCACCGCGCTGGTGCACCAGGTCGATGGCGGTCAGCGCGCTCGTGCGCAGCGGCCTGCCGAACAGCCGGCCGCTCGTGTAGAGGAAGCGCTTGAAGGTGCCCATCGGGTTCAGCGCGTCGGGCGTCACCTGCCATACCCGATCGTGCTCGCGCACGACGTCGAGCAGGCGGCGCTGCTCGGCGCGCGAAGCGTAGGGCGAGGGGATCTTGGCGGCGGTATGCGGCTGGTTCGCGAGGTAGTGGAAGGGGATGTTGTCGGTGGAAAACCCGACATAGCCCTGCTGCATCGCCTCGCGCAGCAGTTGCTCCATGCGCTTGAGCTCGGCCTCGGTGGGCTGGCGCGAAATCGCGGCCTCGACGCCCATGACTTCGATGCGGAGCATGGAGTGCGGGATCAGCGGCACCACGTTCGGCCCCAGCGGCAGCTGCGCGAGGTGATCGAGGTATTCCTGCGTGGACTGCCAGGTGATCGCGTCGATGCAGCGGCGCAGCACTGCCTTCGGTATGTTCTCGACCCGCGCGAAGCAGTCGAGGATCGGATCGTCCGTGCCGCGCCGCTGCGCGCCGAAAGCCGTACCGAGGCTGCAGTTGCCGAATACCACGGTCGTGGTGCCGTGGCGCACGACTTCCGACAGCCCGGGCGCCAGCTCGACCTCGAGGTCGAGGTGCGTGTGGATGTCGACCAGCCCCGGCATCACCCACAGGCCGCGGGCGTCCCGCACTTCGCGCGCACGCGCCGCGTCCAGGCCGCGGCCGCGCGCGGCCACCTTGCCGTTCGCCAGCGCGAGGTCCTCGGCCACCGGCGCCCCGCCGTTGCCGTCGAACAACAGGCCGCCCTGGATCAGCAGATCCCAGTCCTGCACCATTTCTCGCCCCCCGGCACCGCGGGGGCGGCCGCGCTCAGCTCAGACTGCCGAGCGCATCCGCCTCCTGGCGCAATTTGTATTTCTGGATCTTGCCCGTCGCCGTCTTCGGCAACTCCTGGAACACGATGGTCTTCGGCGCCTTGAAGTGCGCCATGTGCTCACGGCAGTACTTGATGAGGTCCTCGGCGCTCACCGCCGGCGCATCCTGCTTGAGCCACACGAAGGCGCACGGGGTTTCGCCCCACTTCTCGTCCGGTCGCGCCACGACCGCCGCTTCCAGGACCGACGGATGACGGTAGAGCACTTCCTCGACCTCGATCGACGAGATGTTCTCGCCGCCCGAGATGATGATGTCCTTCGAGCGGTCCTTGATCTGGATGTAGTTGTCCGGGTGCATGACGCCGAGGTCGCCGGAATGGAACCAGCCGTCGCCGAGCGACTCGTCGGTGGCCTTCTTGTTCTTGAGGTAGCCGCGCATGACGACATTACCCTTGAACATGATTTCGCCGATCGTCTTGCCGTCGCGCGGTACGGGCTGCATGGTGTCCGGGTCGATGACGTCGAGATCCTGCAGCACCGGGTAACGCACGCCCTGGCGGATGCGGATGTCCGCCATCTGCTCCTTCGAGTAATCCGCCCACTCCGGCTGCGGCGCCGTGAACACCGCCGGCCCGTAGGTTTCGGTGAGGCCGTAGGAGTGGATGACCTTGAAACCCGCGCGCTCCATGCCCTCGATGATCGCGGCCGGCGGCGCCGCGCCGGCGGTCATCACCTGCACCTGGGACTGCAGCTCGAAGCGTTCGGTGGGCGACGCGTTGATGATGAAGTTCAGCACGATCGGCGCCCCGCAGAAATAATTGACGCCGTAGTCGCGGATCGAGTTGTAGATGTTCGCGGCCGTGATCCGGCGCAGGCAGACGTTGGTGCCGCCCTGCATCGCGATCGTCCACGGGAAGCACCAGCCGCAGCAGTGGAACAGCGGCAGCGTCCACAGGTAGACCGGGTTCAGCGGCATGCTCCAGGACAGCGCGTTGCCCACGGCATTGAGATAGGCGCCGCGGTGGTGGTAGACGACGCCCTTCGGATTGCCGGTCGTGCCCGAGGTGTAGCACAAGGCCAGCGCCTGCCACTCGTCGGCGGGCAGTCGCCATGGATGTGCCGGGTCGCCCTCGGCGATGAAGTCCTCGTACTCGATTTCGCCGATGCGGTCGTGGCAGGGCGCCGCCGCGTCGGCGATGTCGATCACCAGCGGCTTGACCTTGGCCTTCGCCAGCGCGTCGCGCGTGACGTGGGCGAACTCGGTGTCGACGAGCACGACCTTTGCGTCACCGTGATCGAGGATGAAGGCAATGGCTTCGGCGTCGAGGCGGATGTTGATCGGGTTGATCACGGCGCCGGCGGCCGGCACGCCGAACAGGGACTCGTAGAACGCCGGGATGTTGGTCGCGATCACCGCGACCGTGTCGCCCTTGCCGATGCCGCGGCGCTCCAGCGCGCTGGCGAGGCGACGGCAGCGGGCGAAGGTCTCGGTCCACGTGTAATGCCGGTCGTTGTGCACGACCGCGAGCCGGTTCGGGTACACCGACGCCGCGCGCTCGATGAAGGTCAGCGGGGACAGGGGCACGTAATTGGCCGGAACCTGGTCGAGATCCTGATCGTAGGGATTCATCTTGATGCCTTGCAGCCTTGGATTCGGTTGAACGTGTTGACGGACTACTGGTGATACCGGGGTTCGCGTTTCTCGAAGAACGCATTGACGCCTTCGATGCCGTCCTCGGCCAGCAGGTTGCGCACGAGATCGGCCGAGGCGCAGCGGTAGGCGGCGTCCAGCGGCTGGTTCGCCTGCGCGTAGAAGGACGCCTTGCCGAGCTTGATCGCATAGCCCGACTTCGCGGCAATCTTGCGCGCCAGCGCATCGACTTCCGCGTCGAGGTCCGCGTCGTCCACCGCGCGGTTGACGAGCCCGATGCGTGCCGCGGTCTCGGCGTCGACGAAATCGCCGGTGAACAGCATTTCCAGCGCGTGCTTGCGCGAGACGTTGCGCGACAGGGCGACCGCCGGCGTCGCGCAGAAGAGGCCGTAGTTGATGCCGGAGGTCGCAAACCGCGCACTGGCCGCGGCAATGGCGAGATCGCAGCTCGCGACGAGCTGGCAGCCGGCCGCGGTCGCGATGCCCTGCACCTTGGCGATGACCGGCTGCGGCAGCGCCACGATCGTCTGCATCATCGCCGAGCAGTCGCCGAGCAGCCGCTTGTAGAAGGCCTCGTCGCGATTGGCCCGCATTTCCTTCATGTCGTGGCCGGTCGAGAACGCGCGGCCGGTCGCCGCGATGATGACGACCCGCACCGCCGGGTCCGTCGCGACGGCCTGCAGGGCGGCGGTCAGCGCATCGATGGTGGCGCGCGACAGCGTGTTGTACTGCGCCGGGCGATTCAGGGTCAGCGTGGCGATGCCGTCCGCGTCGTGTCGCAGCACGGGGGCCGGCTGGTCGGACAGGGTGTCTGCCGCAGCGCTCATCAGGATCTCCAGGGAGAGGTTTCGCACCTATTCTCCGCAGGCTCGTCCACTGCTGCAAGCGACCGCCGACCTCACTCCGCGCGCAGCGCGGCAATCGGGTCCAGGCCCGCCGCGCGGGCCGCCGGCAGCAGGCCGGCGACGATGCCGATGCCGACCGACAAGCCGAGCGCGGCGCCGGCGTAAGGCCACGCGATGCGCAGTGGCAAGGCGGGGAGGGCGAGGCTCGCCACGCCGATCGCGAGCGCGGCGAGCGCGACCCCCGCCAGCCCGCCGACGGCGCCGAGCAGCGCGGCCTCGGCCAGGAAAGTCCCCAGCACGTCGCGCCGCCGCGCCCCGAGCGCGCGCAGCAGGCCGACTTCCGCGGTGCGCTCGGTGACCGCGATGGTCATGATGGTGCCCACGCCGACCGCGCCGACCAGCAGCGAAATCGCGCCGATCGCAGCCACGCCGGCGGTCAGGATGCCGATGATCGAGCCGAGCACTTCCAGCATCTTGTCCTGGGTGGTGATCGAGAAGTCCTCCTGCCCGTGGCGGGCGAGCAGCAGGCGGGTGATCTCGGCGGCGACGCGCGTGGAGCGTTCACCCGCGCGGAACAGCACGTCGACCTCCATCAGGCCCTCGCGGTTGAAGATCTGCTGCGCGCGGGCGACCGGGATGAACAGCGTGTCGTCCAGGTCGAAGCCGAGCATCTGGCCCTTGGGTTCCATCACCCCGATCACGCGGAAGCTGTCCGTGCCGATGCGCACCCGCGCGCCCAGCGGGTTCTCGCCACGGAACAGTTCGCGGTGCATCTTCGCGCCGAGCACGGCGAAGGAGCGGGCTTCATCGAGCGAGGTGTCCGGCAGGAAGCGCCCGAACGCGACGTCTGAGCGCCACACCCGCGGCACCTGGCCGCTGACGCCGAAGACGATCGTGCGCCGGCTGCGCTCGCCGGTCTCGACGTTGGCGTTGCCCTGGATCATCGGCACCACGCCCTCGACCAGCGGCAGGCGCTCGATCGCGTAGGCGTCCGCCAGCGACAGCGGGCGGGTCGTCGAGATGGTGCCGGGCGAGCCGCCGAAGGTCGACGTCTTGCCGGGGAAGACCCCGAGCAGGTTGGTGCCGAACTGCGTGAATTCGCCGAGCACGAACTGGCGCACGCCCTCGCCGAGCGCGGTCAGCAGCACGACGGTGGCGATGCCCACCGCGATGCCCAGCACTGTCAGCAGCGAGCGCTGGCGGTGCGCCCGCACCGCGCCCGTCGCGAAACCGATGAGGTCCCCGCCGCGCACGTCAGCCCCGGTTCGTCAGCGCGTGCACGGGGTCTAGGCGGGCTGCGCGCCGCGCCGGGATCACGCCGAACGCGAGGCCGAAGGCGACCGAGGTCAGCAGCGCGGACAGCGTGCCCCACCAGGGCACCGCAATCGGGAAGGACGGATAGGCGAGGCGCACCGCGAAGGCCCCGGCGTGGCCGAGGCCCACGCCCGCCGCGGCGCCTGCGGTCGTCAGCAGCACCGCTTCGATCAGGAACAGGTCGCGCACCTCGGCGAGGCGTGCGCCGAGCGCCTTCAACAGCCCGATCTCGCTGCGGCGCTGGGCGACCGTCACCAGCATCACGTTCATCACGAGGATACCGGCGACCACGAGGCTCACCGCCGAGATGCCGGCGAGCGCGAGGGTCAGGGCGGACAGGATGCGGTCGAACGTCGCGACCACGCTGTCCTGGGTGATCAGCGTCACGTCGTCCTCACCGTCGTGCCGCGACATCAGCACCCGGCGCACGTCCGCGATCGCCTGGTCCATCGACGCGCCCGGCCGGATTTCGATCAGCACCCGGAACAGGCCTTCCGAATCGAGCAGCGCCTGCGCCGACGCGACGGGCACCTGCACCATGTCGTTGAAGTCCTGTCCGACCGAGACGCCGGTGTCCGCGAGCACGCCGACGACGCGGAAGCGCCGGTCACCGACCCGCAGCCAGGCGCCGAGCGGCGACGCGTTCTCGAAGAGCTCGCGTGAGAGCTTGGGGCCGATGACGCACACCGCCGCGGCACGGTCAGGCGGCAGCGCCGGCAGGAAACGTCCCTGGGCCACTTCCAGATGGCGCACCTCGAGCATGTCGCTGGTCACGCCCAGCATGACCGCTTCGCGCTCCGTGCCGCCGAGTGTCGACACGTTCGCCGTGCCGACCATCACCGGCACCATGCGGCGTACGGACGGCAGCTGGGCGACGGCGGTCGCGTCGCCCAGCGTCAGGTCGCGCGGGGTTTCGCCCATGACCGGCGGCGGACCGCCGACGGTCTCGTTGCGGCCGGGCAGCACGATCAGCAGGTTCGTACCGAGCGCGGAGAACTCGCCGACCACGAAGCGTCGCGCACCGTCGCCAAGCGCCGTCAGCAGCACGACCGCGGCGACGCCGATGCCGGTCGCGAGGCAGATGAGCAGGGAGCGCCGGCGCTGCGAGAGCAGGGACTGCAGGGCAAGGCGGAAGGCGTCGGCGCGGCGGAGCATCGGGGCATTCTAATGCGTTTGCCGCTGCGTGCCGCGCCGTCCTGGCGGGGTGAAAATCCTCCCCCCCGATCGCCTGACTCAGACTCGCGCGATCACTTCCTTCGCGAACACGCTGTCGGGCAGGGCGTTGATCGCCTTGCGCGTGTTGCGGATGTGCCGGCGCATCGCGACGTCCGCCGCCGCGCCCTTGCCGTCGAGGATGAGCTTGGCGATGGCCGGGTAGTCCTTGCGGCGCTGCGCGCGCTCGGCGGGGGGCAGGTGGCGCTCGAACTGCGCGCGCAGGAGGTTGGTCTGGGGAATCGGCACGAAGCGCGCGAGTTCCGCGTTGCCGCCGATCGCGACCAGCTCGACATAGAAGCGTACGCGCGCATCGAGCACGCCGCTGCCGTCGCGCCCCTTGTAGGCGTCCATCAGCGCCGCGTAGGCCCGCTTGAAGCGGGCGCGGTGGTCGTTCTCGTCGATGCGCTCGGCGGCAAGCCGCGCGGCGAGCCCGGTCAGCGACTCCTGGATCGCCAGGATGTCGTTGACCTCGCGCCGCGTCAGCTGGCGCAGGTAGGCGCCGCGGTGGCGATGCAGTTCGATCACGCCTTCGGCGGCGAGCAGCTTCAGCGCCTCGCGGATCGGGCCACGGCTCAGTTTGAGCTCGCTGGTGAGATCGGCTTCGACCAGGCGCTGACCGGGCACGTAGCGTCCCGTGCGGACGCCGTCGCGCAGTGTCTCTGCGACCTGGTCTGGCGAACTGACGTCGCGGCGCGCGCGCAGGGGGCGACGCGTCGTGCCGGGTTCAGCGGGTTCGGCGGGCGTGCGGCTGGTCATCTGCTGGTCTCGGCGCGAGCTGCGCGGATGCGGTGTGGGCCGCAAGCTAGTGGCCGGATCCGGCGCTGTCAATTGCCGTCGTGGCGGATAGTTTCGTGCTGCGTTGCGATAACCCGAAATTGTAGAACAATCGCGTAGTACCTCAATTGACAGCATGGGGATGGTCTTGCAGACTCGCCGCACCTTCCGCTGCGGCGCGGGCGCAGCGCTCCGACTCGTTCGAGGTTGAAACCATGGGCCGACTCTACGGAGATTCCGACAAGTACGGCGACCAGTGCGGCACGCCGGTCGTCGAGGCATTCCACGGAGCGATCAAGGAGCTCGTCCGGCGCAGGCTTGCCGAGTCGGGCCAGGACTGGAACGACTTCGTCTTCGGCCGCGCCTTCCAGCTCATCACCGCCGACGACTTCCGCGCCATCGACCGCAAGCTGCTCGACTACGGGCACCGCTACGCATGGTCGGCGCTGGTTTCGCAGCAGGAGCGCCCCGAGGCCTACGTCGCGGCGCAGGGCGTGGGCGAGGACCTCGCGAACTTCAGCTTCGAGCACCCCGAGGCGCCGACCGCGCCCCCTGATTCGTCCGGCCTCGAACTGCGCGGCTGCGGCGACAACGTCGTCAAGTACGACACCGACCTCGTCGGCACGGCGCGCTACATCCGCTCGAGCGCCATGGTCCTGAGCTACCTCCAGCAGGGCGTGCCACCCGGCACCATCGCCGTCATCGACGACTCCGGCGGCACGCTGACCGCGCCGATCCTCGAGCAGTTCACAGGCGTGCTGTGCGCCGGCGGCACGGTGCGCTCCCATCTCGGCATCCTGACCCGCGAATACGGCATTCCCTGCTTCATGAATTCGAAGCTGTCGGGCATCCGCGAGGGCGACACGGTGCGCATGGAGTGCACGGCCGTCGCGAAGACCGCCGACGCCTACCAGAAGGGCGTCGAGATGACCGGGCGCGTCTGGCGCGTGAACAAGTGAGGCGGCGATGAACATCACCTACACCCAGCTGCTGGAGACCAACAATCTCATCCAGCAGAACACCGACGAGACCTACTGGCTGTGCCTCACGCGCACCGTGCAGGAGTCGAAGCTCTTCCCGGTGTCGCCGTACATGATCCTGTCCTACTTCATGTGCTTCTACCGCTACCCGTCGCTGCTGCGGAAGATCGAGCAGCACATGACGGCGGAGGAAATCGGCGACCGCGCGCGCAACATGGGCACGAAGATCCAGAACCCCGCGATGGGTTGGTGCCTGCCGTCCTTCTACCTCCTCGGCCGCGAGTACCTGATCGCGATGGGCATGATCCGGCCGCAGGACGCGGTCGAGGACGTCATCTACGTGATGGACTTCTGGAAGCGTTTCGAACTCGCGTGGCACCGCAACGACGGCCACCTCACGAACCGCGACTTCGGCCACCGCGCGCAGGTGCTGCCGGAACGGAAACTGCAGATTTTCCACGCCGACATGTACGACTGCGTCGAGGGCGACGCGCTGCACACCGCGGCCCAGACCTTCATGGCCGCGACCTCGCAGTACGGTTTCCTCGTGTCCTGCGAAAGCCGCATCGCGCTCCACAACCAGGGTCCGTACAAGCTCGACGACGAGCGCGAGATGATCGTGCGCGACTTCATGGATCTCGCCGAGGGCGACTATCCGTGGCTCGACGGCGTCGCGTCCGACATGCCCTACAACAACCTGACCGTGCCGATGGCCGTCAAGGGTTGCCACTTCAACATCATCGACGACTGGGGCTCCTTCGAGTCGCAGCCCGAGTTCAAGTCGCACCACATGGTCGGGGTCGGGCTCTACACCTCGGACACGCTGTCCGAAGGGCACGTCCCCGTCGGCATGGGCAGCCGCGAGGAGCTGACCCGCACCTTCGAGATGCTCGCGCAGAAGGCGAAGGAGGCGACCGCGAAGCTCTGGCAGCGCATCGCCGGCTGGAGCCGCGACCAGATGATCGACGCCGGCGCCATCACCTACTTCAGCATCATCAAGGACCTCGCCCACGTCGCCGGCTGCTACGCGATGGAGGACTGGGTGCTCGTCGACGAGCGCGCGGAACGCTTTCGTCCGCTGCTCAACGACGAATACAGCAACATGTCGCTGTGGGAGATCCTGGGCCCGCTGACCAACCCCTGCCAGCGCACGAACGAGTACCAGATGTGCCAGCACGCGAACACGCCGGCGCGCATGTACTCGCTGATCCCGTATTCGATCCTGAAGGACGGCGACTACACGCGCACCGTCGGCGGCCTGGCGCCGGGCATGAGCTACCTGCCGCCGAAGGAAGACCGCTACCGCACGACGCAGGGCGTGCTGAGCCTTGCCGACTACAACGCCAGGGCGCGCGAGTTCACGCCCGCCGTGTGTGGCGAGGATTACCGTCATCTCTGCGAGAGCTGGCTGAAATACCACCACCAGACACCGGAAGCCGATGCGCTGTACCGGCTGGAGCAGCGCCAGTCGCGCCTGCTGAAGGACCGCGGCGCGGGACTTCGGCGCGCCGACGTGGAGGCCTTGCGCCACCCGCGCTGACTTGCCGCTGAACCTTACCGAAGACCGGAATCATCCCCCATGCAGATAGGCACCCTCATCCGTCGCGCCGCCCAATATCACGGCGACGCCGCCTGCCTCGTCGAAGGCGAACGCTCCATCAGCTTCCGCGAGTTCGATGCCGCCACCGACCGCCTCGGCAACGCGCTGCTCGCGCGCGGGCTCGCGCCCGGCGACCGCGTCGGCGTGCTGCTGTCGAACAGCATCGAGTGCCTGATCGCCTATTACGCGGTCGCCAAGGCCGGCCTCGTGCGCGTCGGCCTCAATACCCGCGAGACGCTCGACAACCACCAGTACAAGATCGAGGACAGCGGCGCGCGCGCCGTCATCCACGCCGGCATCGACGGCATCCGCGCCGAGCAGCTGATCGGGCCGGACGAACTGACGCAACTGATCGCGAGCGGCGCACAGCAGCCCTGCGCGGTGGACCGCGCGCTCGACGCGCCGTACCGGCTCGGCTTCACCGGCGGCACCACCGGCAAGGCCAAGGCCGTCACGCTGACGACCCGCGGCGAACTCGCCGAGCTGTCGGCCTTCCTGATGGACCTCGTACCCGACATCCGCCCCGGCGACACCTTCCTGCACGCGGCGCCGATCGCGCACGCGTCCGGCGCCTTCTTCCTGCCGTGCATCGCGCGCGGCGCCACCTCGATCATCATGCCGAAGTTCGACGCCGCGGAGTTCCTGCAGCTCGCCGAGCGCTCGCAGGCGAGCATGACCTTCCTCGTGCCGACGATGCTCGCGATGATCCTCGAGGAGCCGGGCCTTGCGGCGGCGAAGCTGAACCTGCGCACGATCAGCTACGGCGCCTCGCCGATCGCGCCGTCGGTGCTCGAGCGCGCGCAGGCCCGCTTCGGCAAGGTGTTCGCGCAGACCTACGGCCAGGCCGAGAGCCCGATGGTGATCACCTGCCTGAAGCCCGAGGATCACGACCGCATCGGTTCCTGCGGCCGGCCGTTCACTTTCGTCGACGTCGCCGTGTTCGACGACGACGACAAGCCGCTGCCGCCGGGCGAAGTCGGCGAGATCTGCTGCCGCGGCCCGCAGACCATGGCTTATTACTGGAACCGTCCCGAGGCGACCGAGCAGGCCTTCCGCAACGGCTGGCTGCATACCGGTGACATCGGGCGCATGGACGAGGACGGCTTCTTCTACATCCTCGATCGCAAGAACGACATGCTGATCTCCGGCGGCTACAACGTGTACCCGCGCGAGGTGGAAGACGTGCTGCTCGAGGTCGACGGCGTCGTTGAGGCGGCGGTCGTCGGCCTGCCCGACGAAAAATGGGGCGACCGCATCCACGCGGTGGTCGCCGGCCGCGCCGATCTCGACGCCGAAGCCCTGCTGGCGCACGCGAAGGCGCGGCTCGCGAACTACAAGCGTCCAAAATCGATCGAAATCTGGACATCGCTGCCGAAGAGCGCCGCGAACAAGATCCTGCGTCGCGAAGTGCGCGACCGCTGCATCGCCGAGCGCGGCGGCAAGGCCTGACGGGGAGCGCACCGATGAACGACATGCACCTGGCGCTGCACGGCGTCGCCATCAAGAAGCACGCCGCCGCGGAGGCCGTGGCCGCCGCCGTCGGGCTCACGCCGGCGCGCGCGGCGGCGCTGCTGGCCGAGGCCGCCGCGGGTGGTCGCGTCGTCGAGGCCCAGAACGCCTACGCGCTGACGCCGGCCGGGCGCATGATCCTCGACAACCAGTATTCGCGGTTCTACGACGCGCTGCGCGAGGACGAGGCCTTCATCGCCGCCTACGAGCGCTTCGAACGCGTGAACGTCGAACTGAAGCAGGTCATCACGGACTGGCAGACGCTGGACGTCGGCGGCCAGAAGGTGCGCAACGACCACTCCAACAAGGATTACGACGGCAAGGTGCTCGACCGCCTCGGCGAAGTGCACGAACGCTTCGAGCCGGTTCTCGCCGTGCTCATCCGCGCCCTGCCGCGTCTCGCCGTCTACCGGCACAAGCTCGAGCGGGCGCTCGAGGAGGCCGAGTCCGGCAAGCTGCAGTGGGTCAGCGACGCGAAGCTCGAGAGCTATCACACCGTCTGGTTCGAGATGCACGAAGACCTGCTGCGCGTGCTCGGCCGCGTGCGCGAGGAGTGAGCGGGCCCATGGCATTCGAACTCGGTCAATACACGCTCGCGATCGACGGCACGGGCCTGCCCGACAAGCAGTTGATCGGCGGCAAGGCCTGGTCCATTGCGCGGATGCGCGCACTGGGCCTGTCGGTGCCGCCGGCCTTCGTCATCACCGCCCGCGCGTGCAGCGCCTACCTCGAGCACGGCGCGTTGCCGGACGGCCTCGACGACGAACTCGCGCGCGGCATCGCGTGGCTCGAAGAAGCCAGCGGCTGCACCTTCGGCGACGGCAGCCGGCCGCTGCTGGTGTCCGTGCGCTCCGGCGCCGCGATCTCGATGCCCGGGATGATGGACACGGTGCTCAATCTCGGCATCACCGACGCGACCGAGGCCACGCTGGCGACCGCCACCGGTGACGCGCACTTCGCGCGCGACACCCACCGGCGCTTCCTCGATCTCTACGGCCGCATCGTGCTCAAGGCGGTGACGCCCGAACTCGACGAACAGGCGACGGCCGCAGACTGGCGCAAGCTCATCGAAGATGCCGCCGGCGCGGCGGTGCCCGCGGATCCGCGCGCGCAGCTGCTGTCCGCGGTGCAGGCGGTGTTCGAATCCTGGAACTCGCGGCGCGCCCGGCGCTACCGGCAGCACCACGGCATCCCGGACACGCTCGGCACCGCCGTTACCGTGCAGGCGATGGTGTTCGGCAACCTCGACGACAAATCGGGCACGGGCGTGCTCTTCAGCCGCAACCCGCTGAGCGGCGAGCGCGCGCCCTACGGCGAGTACCTCGCGCGCGCGCAGGGCGAGGACGTGGTGTCCGGCAAGTTCACGCCGCAGCCGCTGTCGACACTCGCGACGCTGCTGCCGGACGTGCACGCCGAGCTGCTCGCCGCGGCCGAGACCCTCGAACGGGAGAACGGTGACGTCCAGGACATCGAGTTCACCGTGCAGGCGGGCAGGCTCTACCTGCTGCAGACGCGCGCGGCGAAGCGCGCGCCCGCCGCCGCGGTGCGCTTCGCGGTCGACATGGCCGAGGAAGGCCGCATCGACACGGCGACCGCGCTGTCGCGCGTCAGCGCGGAGCAGGTGCGCACGCTGCTGAGTCCCCGTCTCGCGGCCGGCGCGGCCGAGGCCGCGGAATGTCTCGCGCGCGGCGAGGCGGCCTGCCAGGGCGTCGGCGTCGGCGTGGTCGTGACGAACACCGACGAGGCGGAGCGCCGCGCGCTGGCCGGCGAGGCCGTCGTGCTCGCCCGCGCGACGACCAGCCCGGACGACGTGCACGGCATGATCGCCTGCTGCGCCGTCGTGACGGAACAGGGCGGCGCGACCTCGCATGCCGCCGTCGTCAGCCGTGCGCTGGGTGTCGCCTGCGTCGTCGGCTGCGGCGACGGCTCGGTCACGGCGCTCGAAGGCCGCACGGTCACGGTCGACGGTGCGAGCGGCAGGATTTACGCGGGTGCGCTGCCGGTCGTCGCGCCCGATGAAAACGCCGATCCGCATCTCGCAGCGCTGACGCGCTGGGCCGAGGCGGCGGCGCCGATCGAAGTGCGCGCCGAGGGCGGCGCCGACATCGACCTGGACGCCGTCGAAGGCGGCGAGGACGTCGAACGACTGCCGGCGCTGCTCGCCGGCAGGGCCAGCGCGCAAGGCGGCGCCATCGCGAGCGACGGCGGGGTGCGCGCGGCGCTCGCCGCCGGCATCAGGACCATCGTCGCCGCACCGCGGCTGCCGGTGCTGCTCGCCGCGCTGGAAGCATCCCGCGAACAATGAAGCATTCGAGGAAACACGCATGAGTACGGGCAAGCACGACCCGGTGAAGCCGCAGGACATCGAGAACCTGATCGAGATCTTCAAGCAGTCGGACTGGGACGAAATGCACGTCCAGGTCGGC
>Ga0255182_1001176_pt1 | contig 14326 bp, 11 predicted proteins | sample Atl_UVDOM_RepA_8_FD_188420 | JGI IMG/M metagenome (GOLD analysis project Ga0255182, IMG submission 188420) | Freshwater microbial communities from Altamaha River, Georgia, United States - Atl_UVDOM_RepA_8d | ecosystem: Environmental > Aquatic > Freshwater > River | place: USA: Georgia...
ACCTTCGAGCAAAAAATCCGGCTCGGCAAACATGACGGAGACACCCGCTCCGGCATCGACAACGAGATAGTCCGACACGTCGCGCATCGATTCCGGCAGCCGGGTGAAATCGATCTGCGTGGCATGGAACGCTTCTCCACGCAGGACCAGCGATGTGTGCGGCGCCAGCACGAAGTCGATGGCATCGACACCCGGCTTCAGCGGCGTGTAGGGGCCAACGGTGGCCTCGGAACTGCCCGGCGTCGCGGTGACGTCCAACACCCCGTGCAATGGCCAACCGGTGTTCATCATCATCTCGGCGGACGCACGCCAGGTGGTCACACCCACGGAGTCATGCAAGGGCAGCATGTTGCCGAGGTCTGCGGAGGACATCGCGGTGGTCGAACCGAAGCCCGTGGGCCCGGCGTATATGGACGACACGCCATCCAACGACGTCACCTGCATGTGCTCGCCCGGCAAGAAGCCCTCGAACCCGAAAGAAGCACTGTAATTGAGCACCGGTTCGAGCCGGTCGTCCATCTGACCGGTCGCTACCGCTGTGACCAGGCGCGGCGTGGATGAATCTCCAAAAGCACCCGCAAACAGAAGGCCCGGATCGACACCGTCGTCCGGACGGAGATCGACCAGTTCGTAAGACAGGTTGCGCACGCCGCTCGTCGCCAGAGCCACCGCGTCACCGGTTGTTTGCGCTTGTGCCATTGAGACCAGACCGGCGGCCATGCTGACCGCGATGGCAACGTATCGAAGGCGGATGTTCATTGCGTTCTCCCTGTTGGATGCTTTACCGAACCATGCCTTTGGGTCCGGGCTCCAAGCCCGGAATGCAGGACGACTTGAGGCTATCTCAGGACATCGAACACATGGCCTCGGAGAATCCCGCCCCTCATTCAAGCGGTCCACAGGCTCAGAAACTCACCAGCACCGACGCCCCCAGCAGCTGGTTGGTCTTGCGGTAATCGCCGCTCTTGACGTCGAGGAACACCGGGCCGCTGGCCCCGTCGTGGCGGTATTCGACCTTGAACGTGGTGTTCTGGTTGAACAGGTAGCTCAGGCCGAAGCTCAGGGCCCAGCGGTTGACGCCACGCTCGGGGTCGTCGTAGACCACGTTGCCATCGTCGTCGATGCCCGCCACCGCGGGCCCGATGCCATTGCGGTCATCGGCGGCCGAGTAACCCAGCAGGCCCCCGCCGTTCTTGCGGTTGTTCAGGTAGTCCAGCCGCACGGTGCCTTCCAGGCGCGGCTCGAACTTGTAGGCCGCCAGGGCCGACACGCCCCACCACTGGGCATCGCGCAGCTCGCCGGTGTCGGGGTCGGGCGTGATGGCGGTGCGTTCCTGGCGGCCCCAGCTCAGCTGGCCTTGCACCGTCCAGTCGCCGCGGATGAAGTACGCATCGAATTCGAACAGGTCGACGCGGCTGTCGGGCTGGGCGACCACTTCGCCCGCGTCATCCAGGATGTTCTCGCTGAAGTTCGGCGCCTTGCCATGGACGCCAGCAAAGCCGAAGCCCTGGAACTCGCCCTTGGCGTAGTCCACCCGGTAGGCCAGGGCCGGCGCGCTTTCGCCGGCCGCGCGCTTGCTGGCGTTCACGTTGGCCAGCACGCCCTTGACGATCCACTTGCCGCTGGTGAGCTCCAGACCAGCGCCGGTGTAGGCGGTGGGCAGGGTGAAGTCGAACAGCAGGTTGTGGGTGATCAGCTTGTTGAGCGTGGGCTGCAGGTACTCGAAACCCGACCAGTCGGGGATCTGGCCGGCGATCAGGCGCGTCTGCAGGTCGGTCAGGGGGATGGACACCGAGGCCTCGTGCACCGGGGACTCGCCGTTGAACACGGTGCCCACGCCGCGGTTGGGCGCCAGCGTGAGGCGCCAGCGCGCGCCGCCGTCGGTCTCCTTGACGAAGTCGATCACCGCGGCGCCGAAATAGCTGTTGTCGTAGTTGTAGAGGTCGTCGCTGACGTTGTTGAGGAACTGGAAGCCCGCCCGGTCCTGACGCTGGTTGTAGATGAAGGTCGGGTCCATGTAGCCGCTCACCTTCAGGCCCTTGAGGCCCAGCATGTCGCGGGCGTCTTCGAGCGCTTCGGCCTTGATGGCGATGCGGTTGAACTCCTGCTGCTGATCCGCCGTCATGCCCGGCGGGTTCTCGGCCGCGCGGGCCTCGCTCGCCTCGACCTTCTTTTCGAGCTCGGCCACGCGGGCCTTGAGTGCGCGCAGCTCCTTGAGCAGCTCCTCCTGGGTGTCGGCGCGGGCTGGCAGAGCCCACAACGCGCCGGCCATCACGGCCGCCGCCAGCGCCACCGGCGACATCCGGCTCGGGGTCAGTGCAGAAAGGGTGAGCTGCTTCATGGGTGGGTTCCTTGTGGACGTTGCGCGTGAGGGGCAAGAAGCGGGCGGGGGGGCAGGCGTCAGCCGTGGGCCGCCTGGGCGATTTCCTGTTGTCGTCGTCGCTCGGCCCGGGCCAGGGCGTAGCTGCCCCCGATCACTGCCAGGGCCACCACGGCGATCACCACCGTGGCCACGGCGTTCACGCTGGGGTCGACCCCCAGGCGGGCGCGCGAGAAGATCACCAGCGGCAAGGTCGTCGACCCCGGCCCCGACAGGAAGGCCGCCAGCACGACGTCGTCGAGCGACAGGGTGAAGGTGAGCAGCCAGGCCGACAGCAGCGACTGCGCGATCATGGGCAGCGTGACCAGGAAGAACACCTGCATCGGCCGCGCGCCCAAGTCCTGGGCGGCTTCTTCGAGTTGCGGATTGAGCCCTTGGAGGCGCGCCTGCACCACCACGGTAGCGTAGGCCATGCCCACCAGCAGATGGGCCAGCCAGATCGTGAGCATGCCCCGCTCCGGAAAGCCCAGCCAGCGCTGCAGCGACACGAGCATCAGCAGCAACGACAGGCCGATGATCACTTCGGGCATCACCAGCGGTGCGTTGAGCATGCCCACCATGGCCGTGCGCCCGGTGAATTTCTTGTGCCGCACCAGGGCGAGCGCCGCCAGCGTGCCCAGCACCACGGCCGCGCAGGCGGTGAGAAAGGCGATGCGCAGCGACAGCCACAGCCCTTCGAGCACCTCGGTGTCGTCGAGCAGCTTGTCGAACCACTTGAGGGTGAAGCCGCCCCAGCGACCGGGCAGTGGCGAGTCATTGAACGAATACACCACCAGCGCCACGATGGGCAGGTACAGGAAGGCAAAGCCGGCCACCAGCCAGGCGCGCGACAGCCACCGGCCCTGGCGCTGGTAGCGGGGGGTGGCGGCGTCGGTGGCGCGGCTCATCGGCGGGCCTCCTGGGCATCGGCCTGCGCCTTGTTGAACCAGGCCAGCGGCACGATGATCAGCAGCACCATGACCACGGCCACGGCCGAGGCCATCGGCCAGTCGTTGTTGGCGAAGAACTCGTCCCACAGCACGCGGCCGATCATCAGGGTCTGGGGGCCGCCGAGCAGTTCGGGGATCACGAACTCGCCCACGCAGGGGATGAACACCAGCATGGTGCCGGCGACGATGCCCGCGCGCGACAGCGGCACCGTGACCGTCCAGAAGGCCACCCACGGCGTGGCGCCCAGGTTGTAGGCGGCCTCCAGCAGCCGCAGGTCCATCTTCGACAGCGTGGCGTACAGGGGCAGGATCATGAACGGCACGTAGGTGTAGACCATGCCCAGCACCAGCGAGAACGGCGTGTTGAGGTATTGCCCCGGCCCGGGGATGAGCCCCACCGCCATCAGCAGGGTGTCCACCCCCAGCGCATCGAACGCGCTGGCCACCCAGCCGCCCTCTCCCAGCAGCCCCTTCCAGGCGTACACGCGCAGCAGGAACGAGGTCCAGAACGGCAGCATCACCATCATCAGCAGCGCCGGCTGCACCGAGGCGCGCGCCCGCGCCATGAAGTAGGCAAACGGGTAGCCGATGAACAGGCACAGCGCCGCCGTGATGGCCGCGTACTTGAGGCTGGCCACATAGGTCTTGAAGTACAGGTCGTCCTGCGTGATGAACAGGTAGTTGCTCAGCTTGATGCGGATGTTGAGCACACCGTCGACCCAGGTGACGATGTCCTGGAAGCTGACCATCTCCATCTCGGAGACGCTGATCTTGACGACGATCAGGAAGGGCAGCAGGAAGAAGACGAGCAGCCACAGGTAGGGGATGCCGATCAGGGTGCGTTCCGACCATTTCATCGTGCGCCCCCGGCCCTCATTGCGTCAGCACCACGTGGGCCGACGGGCTCCACCAGGCCCAGGCCAGGTCGTCCCAGCTGAGCTGGTCGTCCGGATGGCGTTCGGTGTTGCTCTGGCTGACCTTGAGCACCTGCCCGCTGGGCAGCACCAGGTTGTAGACCGTGTGGCTGCCGAAGTAGACGATGTCGCGCACGCGCCCTTGCACCTGGTTCATGGGCGCCACCGGGTTGTCGTCCGGCCCGGGCGCGCGGCGCGAGATGCGGATCTTTTCGGGGCGCAGGGCCACCGACACCTTCATGCCCGCATGGCCGGTGATGCCGTGGCCCACGTGGTGGCGGCAGTCGGCACAGGCGATCTCGACGTGATCGGGCTCGTCCACCGCCAGCGTGCCGTCCATGAGGTTGACGTTGCCGATGAAGTCGGCCACGAAACGGGTGGCTGGGGTTTCGTAGATCTCGCGGGGGGTGCCCACCTGCAGGATCGCGCCCTCGCTCATGATGCCGATGCGCGTGGCCATGGTCATGGCCTCTTCCTGGTCGTGGGTGACCATGACGCAGGTCACCCCCACCGATTCGATGATGTTGACCAGCTCGATCTGGGTTTCTTCGCGCAGCTTCTTGTCGAGCGCGCCCAGGGGCTCGTCGAGCAGCAGCAGCTTGGGTTGTTTGGCCAGGCTGCGCGCCAGGGCCACGCGCTGCTGCTGTCCGCCCGACAGCTGATGGGGCTTGCGCTGCGCGTACTTGCCCAGCTGCACCAGCTTGAGCATGGCCTCGACCCGCTCCTGGATCTGCGCCCGGGGCATGCCCTCGCGCCGCAGGCCGAACGCGATGTTGTCCCACACGCTGAGGTGCGGGAACAGCGCGTAGCTCTGGAACATCATGTTGATCGGGCGTTCGTAAGGCGCCAGCGAGAGCAGGTCCTGCCCGCCCAGCGAGATGCGCCCGCTGGTCGGCACCTCGAAGCCGGCCAGCATGCGCAGCAAGGTGGTCTTGCCACACCCCGAAGACCCCAGCAGCGCAAAGATCTCGCCTTGCCGGATGCGCAGGCTCACGTCGTCGACCGCGCGAAAGAGCGGCGCCCCGCCCTGTCCGCCGAAGTCCTTGGTGACCTTCTCGATGACCAGATAGCCGCTGTGCTCGGCGGACGCTTCACTCATGCCGGCCCTCCCTGTGTGACGCCGCCGTGAACCCGGGCGTCACAGGCCGGTCTTGAACGAGGTGTAGATGCGCGTCATCTGCCGCCGGATGTCGTTGTTGATGGGCTCGGGCTGGGCCATGCGCTTCATGTCGGCCTCGGGCGGGTACACGGCCGGGTCGTTGGCGATCTCGGGCTTGATCAGCTTGCGCGACGCCAGGTTGGGGTTGGCGTAGAACACCTTGTTGGTCAGGCTGGCATGCACCTCGGGCCGCAGGATGTAGTTGATCCACTTGTGCGCGTTCTCGGGGTGCGGCGCGTCGGCCGGGATCACCATGGAGTCCATGAAGATGACGCCCCCCGTCTTGGGCACCAGGGTCTGGATGCGCTGCCCGGTCTTGCCTTCGATGGCCCGATTCTTGGCGATGTTGATGTCGCCCGACCAGCCCAGCGCCACGCAGATGGAGCCGCTGGCCATGTCGTTGATGTAGCCCGACGAGCTGAACAGCGTCACATACGGCCGGATGCTCTTGAGCAGCGGCGGCACGGCCTGGTAGTCGGCGATGTTGCGGCTGTAGGCAGGCTTGCCCAGGTAGTGCAGCGCGGCGGGGACGACCTCGGTGGCCGAATCCAGGAAGGACACGCCACAGCTCTTGAGCTTGCTGATGTATTCGGGCTTGAAGACCAGGTCCCAGGCGTTGTCGGGCATGGGCAGGTTGCCCAGCGCGGCCTTGACCTTGTCGACATTGATGCCCACCGTGGTGTAGCCCCACAGCCAGTTCACCATGTACTGGTTGCCCGGGTCGAGCCGGGCCAGTTGCGCCTGCACGGCCGGGTCGAGGTTCTTGAGGTTGGGAATTTTGCTCTTGTCGAGCTTCTGCAGCAGCCCGCCGTCGGCCTGCAACTTGCCCCAGTACGACGAGGGCACCACGATGTCGTAGCCCGTCTTGCCGGCCACCATCTTGGCGTGCACGACTTCGTTGCTGTCGAAGTTGTCGTAGCGCACCTTGATGCCCGTCTCCTTTTCGAAATTGGCGACGGTGTCGGGGGCGATGTAGTTGGACCAGTTGTAGACGTTGAGGACCTTGTCCTCGTCGGCGTGCACGCCCGAGGCCATCAGGGTCAGGGCCGACGCCACGGCCAGGGCCAGGCGGGTGCGGGCGGTCGTCGTCATGCAGGTCATGTCGTGCGTCTCCAGGGCCGGGCTCACACCCAGCCACGCTGTTGCAGGTCGGCCCAGGTCAGGTCCAGGCAGGTCCGGATCAGGGCCATGAGTTCGTCGATCTGGCTGCGGGTGATCACCAAGGGCGGCGCAACGATCATGCGGTCACCCACCGCCCGCATGATCAGCCCGTTGCCGAAACAGTGCCCCCGGCAGACCATGCCCACCGACTGCTCGGGTGCAAAGGCTTCGGCCGGCTGCCCTGCCGAGGCCTTGCGCCGCACCAGCCGGATGGCGCCCATCAAGCCGCAGGTCTCTGCTTCGCCCACGAGTGGGTGATCTTGCAGTGCCGCATAGCAACTTGCAAGATACGGGCCCGTGTCGTTGCGCACACGCTGCACCAGGCCTTCGCGCTCGATGAGTTCCAGGTTGGCCAGGGCCACGGCACAGGCCACCGGGTGGCCGCTGTAGGTGTAGCCGTGGTTGAAGTCGCCACCCTGCTCGATGAGCACACGCGCCACACGCTCGCCCACCAGCACGCCGCCCAGGGGGATGTAGCCCGACGTGACGCCCTTGGCAAAGGTGATCAGGTCGGGGCGGGTGCCGAAGCGCTCGCAGCCGAACCAGTGCCCGGTGCGCCCGAAGCCGCAGATCACCTCGTCGGACACCAGCAGGATGCCGTGGCGGTCGCAGATGCGCTGGATCTCGGGCCAGTAGGTGTCGGGCGGAATGACGACGCCGCCCGCTCCTTGCACCGGCTCGCCGATGAAGGCGGCCACCCGGTCGGCGCCGATCTCGAGGATCTTGTCTTCCAGCCAGGAGGCCGCCCGCCGCCCGAAGTCGTCGCGGCTTTCGCCCGGCCGCCCGTGCTGCACCTGGTAGGGCTGGTCGATGTGCACGATGCCCGGGATGGGCAGGCCGCCCTGGGCGTGCATGTCGACCATGCCGCCCAGCGAGGCCCCGGCGACGGTCGAGCCATGGTAGGCATTGAAGCGGCTGATGATCGTGTGGCGCTGCGGCTGGCCCTGGAGGTCCCAGTAGCGCCGCACCAGGCGCACCACGGTGTCGTTGCCCTCCGACCCCGAACCGCTGAAGAACACGTGCTGGAACTGCGGCGGGCTGATCTGCGCCAGCTTGTGGGCCAGGGCGATCGCCGGCGGCGTGGCGGTCTGGAAGAAGGCGTTGTAGAAGGGCAGGGTCTCGAGCTGGTGCGTGGCCGCATCGATCAGCGTGCGCTGCCCGTAGCCCACGTTCACGCACCACAGCCCACTCATGGCATCGAAGATCTTGTGGCCGTCGCTGTCCCACAGGTAGATGTTATCGGCCCGGGTGATCACGCGCGTGCCCTTGGCGGCCAGGGCCTTGTGATCGGTGAAGGGGTGCAGGAAGTGGGCGGCATCCAGCGCCTGCCATTGCGCGGTGCTGTGCTCGAACTGGGGAACCATGGAACACCTCTCGGGGGATGACAGGGAGCGCTCAGACGTGCAGCAGCAGGTGCTCACGCTCCCAGGGCGAGATCACCTTCATGAACTCGGCGTACTCGACTTCCTTGATCTCGGTGTAGACCGTGATGAATTCGTGCCCCAGCACATCGGCCAGGTCGGCTTCTGCACGCAACAGGGCCAGCGCCTCGCCCAGGCTGCGGGGCAGCTGGTAGTCGCCCAGGTAGGCGTCGCCCCGGCATTCGGGCGTGGGCTCGATCTGACGGGTCATGCCCAGGTAGCCGCACGCCAGCGTGGCGGCCAGCGCCACATACGGGTTGGCGTCGGCGCCGATGACCCGGTTCTCGATGCGCCGCGCCGCAGGGCCGGCCACCGGGGAGCGGATGCCCACGGTGCGGTTGTCGGTGCCCCACTGGATGTTGATGGGCGCCGCGTTGGAGCGCACCAGGCGGCGGTAGCTGTTGACGTAGGGTGCGAACAGGGCCATGGCCGCCGGCACGTAACGCTGCAAGCCCCCGATGAACCAGTAGAACATCTGCGAGGGCGACCCATCGGGGTTGCTGAAAATGTTCTGGCCGGTGGCCGTGTCGAGCACGCTCTGGTGGATGTGCATGGCACTGCCCGGTTCGTTGGCCATGGGCTTGGCCATGAAGGTGGCGTACATCTCGTGGCGCAGCGCCGCCTCGCGGATGGTGCGCTTGAAGAAGAACACCTCGTCGGCCAGCCCCAGGGGGTGGTCATGGAAGAAGTTGATCTCCATCTGGCCGGCCCCGACCTCGTGAATCAGGGTGTCGACATTGAGCTCCATCTGCTCGCAGTAGGCATAGATGTCCTCGAACAGCGGGTCGAACTCGTTGACCGCGTCGATGGAATAGGCCTGGCGCGACGTCTCGGCCCGGCCGCTGCGCCCCCGGGGCGGCCGCAGGGGCTGGTTGGGGTCCACGCTGCGCTCGATCAGGTAGAACTCCAGCTCGGGGGCCACCACAGGCGTCCAGCCCCGGTCGGTGTAGAGCTGGCAGACGCGGCGCAGCACCGAGCGCGGCGCGTACGGGATCAGCTGGCCGTTGCGGTCGTAGCAGTCGTGGATGACCTGCGCCGTGGGGTCGACCGCCCAGGGCACGATGCGGGCCGAGGCCGGGTCGGGCTGCAGGTGCATGTCGCGGTCGGTCGGGGTGATGACATCGTAGTACGGCCCCTCTTCGGGGAATTCGCCCGTCACCCCGATGGCGACGATGGCCTCGGGCAGGCGCATGCCGCGGTCTTCGGTGAACTTCTCGCGCGGCAGGATCTTGCCACGCGCCACGCCGGTGAGGTCGGGCACCAGGCACTCGATCTCGGTGACCCGCCGTTCGTTGAGCCATTGTTCCAGGTCACTGAAGGTGGTGGGGACTTTGGCAGCCATGGCGAGTCTTTCGCTGAGGTCGATCAGGGGTGCACGGCGGGTTCGGGTCTGGGCGCCTGGCGCGATTCGGCCTTGCGGGCCAGGTAAGCCCGGCACGCTTCGCCAAAGGCCTCGAACACGCGGCGCGACGCCGGGTTGTCGGCCGCCAGCCATTCGGGGTGCCACTGCATGCACAGGCTGAAGGCGGGGGCCTGACCGTCGTCGGGCGACCAGGTGAAGGCTTCGATGACGCCATCGGGAGCGCGGGCCTCAACCCGCAGGTCGTCGGCCAGTCGCTTGACGCCCTGGCCGTGCAGGCTGTTGACCCGAAAGCGCCCACCCTGCACCGAGGGCACGCCCGTCAGCACGGTGTCCAGGAAACCGCCGGGCTCGATGGTCACCTCGTGGGCAAATCCATATTCGACCTCGACCGGCTGGGTGCCGTCGCCGCGGTGGTCCATCAGGCCGGGCTGTTCGTGCACCGCCTGGTGCAGCGAGCCCCCCAGCGCCACGTTGACCTCCTGAAAGCCCCGGCAGATGCCCAGCAGCGGCAGGCGGTGCTGCAGGGCCCGGCGGATGATGGGCAAGGTCCAGTCGTCACGGGCCGGGTCGAGCGGCAGGCTGGGGTCGTGCACGGCCTCGCCGAAGTGGCTGGGGTGCACGTTGGAGGGCGATCCCGTGAGCAGCAGGCCATCGGCGAGGTCGAGCAAGGTCTCGAGCTCGGCGTGCGTGGCCGCCGGCACCACCAGGGGCACGCAGCCGGCCAGCCGGACGGCGTCGATGTATTTCTTGCCTGCCACATAAAACGGGTGTCGGCCCAGGACACGGTGGCAGGCGGGGATCAGCACTACGGGCGCCAGGCGATTCATGGCCACACTCATGCGCGATGTCTTGCAAACAGTGTGCCAAACCCTGGCAGGCTGTCAACCCGAAAACGAACCGGTGTTGCGCCGCAGTTCACGGCGGCGTCGGAGCACCCCTGGGCCTGGCAGGGACATGACCCCCGGAGGGTCCGTTCACGCTCCTTGAACAGCCGGCGTCAGCAGGCGCTCCATGAGCTCACGCGCACTGCGGATCTGCGCGCCAAAAGGCAAGCTGCCCGCCCCGCGGAAGAACAGCCCCTTGCGCACGTCGCCCCGCAAGGCCGCCGCCAGCTGGTTGTCGATGCAGAACTGCCCCCAGGTGGCCAGGCCATCGCGCAGGCCACACTGGGCCAGGCAATCGAACGCCTTGGTGCAGCGCGACTTGACGTGCGCCACGGCCTGCAGGCTGGGCTCGACCTTCAGATAGGCTTTGAGCCAGGGCGTGAGCACCGCCCGGGCCGGCAGCCCCGCCACGCTGGTGAACTCCGCGAGGTCCTCGTCGCGGGCCTCGGCCAGAACGCGCTTGAACTCGGGATGGGCATCGCCCTCTTCGGTGACGGCAAACGGAGTGCCCAGCTGCACGCCGGCCGCCCCCAGGTCCTGCACCCGGCGGATGTCTTCGAAACTGCGGATACCGCCAGCCACGATGAGCGGGATGTCGCGCTCCAGGCCTGCCGCACGGAAGAACGCCAGGCAGTCAGGGATCACCCGCTCGAAGTCGAAGCGCGGGTCCTGCAGGTCGGCGATGCGCGCCGCCCCCAGGTGACCGCCCGCCAGGCGCGGGTGTTCGATGACGATGGCATCAGGCAGGCGCTTCTTGCGCTCCCATTTCTTGACGATGAGCTGTACCCCGCGCGCATCCGACAGGATGGGAATCAACAGGGCTTTGGGGTGCTCGGCCGCCAGATCGGGCAGGTCCAGCGGCAGGCCGGCGCCCACCACCACGGCATCGACACCCGCCTCCAGGGCGCGTTTCACAGAGCTCGCATACTCGGCCACGGCCCGCATGACATTGATGGCCACCAGACCCCGACCCTGCGACAGTGAGCGAGCGGCCTGCACCTCTCGCTCCAGCGCTTCGAGGTTGGCCGCGTCGATCGCGACCTTGGCGCGTTCGTCCTGAGGCAACCCGGTGGTGCGCTCCATCAGGTCCGGGTGGTGTCGGCGCAGGTCCACCGACGACAGGGTGCCCACACCGCCCAGCCCCGCGACCGTGCCGGCCAGCCGGTGGGCCGACACCCCCACGCCCATGCCACCTTGCACGATGGGCAGCAAGCGTCGCCCGGCCAGGCTCAGGGCCCGCAGCGGGCCGGCAGACAGGAGGCGATCGAGGTCGGCAGGGATGGCGGTCATGGGCGTCGAGTCCTTCGGTTAGAACGAAGGCCCCGACGGTAGGTGCTGCGGGTGCGCCCGCGCTTGCGCGAGGTCAATGGCGCTGCGGAATCTCGCCGGGCCCGATGGGGTGATCGCGATCGGGGCGGTGCCAGGGGTCGACATGGGTCATGAGGTTGAGCACACGGTGGCGTTGCATGACGCGCTGGCGGGCCTCGACGGCGATGTCGTGGCCCTGCTCGACCGTGATGTCCGCATCGACCTCGATGTGGGCATCGACCAGGATCATGTCGCCCATCTTGCGGGTGCGCACATCGTGCACGCCGCTCACCCCGGGCGTGTCCAAGAGCGTCTGGCGGATGGCGGCCACCTCGCCTTCGTCAACCGCACGGTCCATCAGGTCGTGCAGGGCATCCCAGGCGAACGACCAGCCCATGCGCCCCACCATCAGGCCCACGATGAGCGCAGCAATGGGATCGAACAAGGGGTAGCCCGCCAGATTGCCCACGATGCCCAGGGCCACCACCAGCGACGAGGCGGCGTCCGAGCGGGCGTGCCACGCATTGGCCACCAGCATGCTCGACTTGACCTGCTTGGCCACCCGCAGCATGTAGCGAAACAGCAGTTCCTTGGCCAGCAAGGTGCCCACGGCCACACCCAGGGCCATGACATGCACGGGCGGGATGACCTCGGGGTGCTGCAGCTTGTCGGCCGCGCTCCACAGCATGCCGATGCCCACGGCCAGCAGCAGCCCGCCCAGGACCAGAGAGGCCGCGTTCTCGTAGCGGTGATGGCCATACGGGTGATCGGTGTCGGCGCCCTTGCGGCTCTGGCGGCTGGCCAGCCACACGATGGCATCGGCCACCAGATCGGACAAGGAATGCAGGCCATCGGCGATCAGCGCCTGCGACCGCGCCATCACCCCCACCGCAATCTGCACAAGGGTGAGCACAAGGTTGACGACGACGCTGACGACGATGCTGCGCTGCGCAGCGGCCGCACGTTCGGTGGCGGTGTGGACGTCGTCGTCCTCGTCGGCGGGGATGTCGTTGAAGTGCATGGACCGATCATGCCGCAAGTCATCCCCCGCGCTCCAGGGGGGTCATCCGCGCGGCTTGAGGTGCCGCAAACTCCTCGACAACGCCACGACGGACGATGACTGTGTGGCGGCTGCGGTCTGGCCGGCCACCCCAGAAACCCCCCTCGAAGGACACAGACCGGGATCACCTGCTGTTGAAGGATCTCGACATGAAAACATCTCGCTGGGCCTTGAGCCTCCTCGCCTTGGTCGCCTCCACGTCGATGGCGGCAACCCAGGACATCGCCGTCACCGCAGACAAGGACATCGTGCTGGCACGCGACTGGGGCTACGGCGGCACGTACTCGTGGACCGATGTGGCGGCCAATCCCAACATCGTGGCCCATGATTACTGGCCGGGCTACGGGAGCGCCTACAACACGGCGCTGACCTTCGATCTGAGCAGCCTGACGGCGCTGGATCCGGCCGACATCACCGGCGTGACGCTGAACATCGACATTCTGACCACCTGGAGCGGGGACGGTCGCGACATCATCGGCACGCTGAGTTCCGGCGGTTCTGTACATCACAGCCAGGGTGCGGGACTGAAGTCCTTCGACGTGACGTCATCGATCCTCGGCGCCCTGACGGCCGGGCAGAGCAGCGCACAGTTCACGTTCTCCTACACCGGCTACTCGGGCTTCACCTTCGGCTCGGCCGATGGCGGTGACCCGGCCTTCCTGCGCGTGAGCACGGTGGACGTGAGCCCGGCCGTCCCCGAACCTGAAAGTTATGCACTGGCCCTGGCGGGGCTGGGCGTGGTCGGACTGCTGGCTCGCCGCCGCACGGCTCAGCGCGGCTGAACGGCTTCCCGCCAGCACGCTGGCGGGACTCGCTCCATCAGGTAGCACAGGCAGTCCTGCCGCACGACCCGGGCATCCAGCGTGAGCATGGCCGGCATGGCTGGCCGCTTAAGGCGCAGGATCTGGTCGCTCACGTCGAAGCAGCGATCCGACACATCGGCCCCCGATTCATCGGCGGCCTCCAGCGGCATCGGGTGGTGCGTGCGACCGAACACCGCACCGGCCTCGAGCTCGCGGAAGTTCATGTGGTCAAGCGCCGGATCGAAGTTGAGCTCGGCTGCCAGATCACCGAACGCGAAATGCACCTCAGGCCGCACCTTGACGAGCGCGACCGTGTGGTAGAGATCGATGTCGGTCTCGGCCACCCCGTGCTGCGGGAACTCGGCCAGGTGCAGACAGGCCTGAAGGAAGCGCGCGGCCGCCGCCTCGTTGGCCGGCTGACCAGGTTGACCGCACTCCACGGCCACCGAGGGGCACATCGGTGTGAATGCGGCGGTCTGAGACCCCGGAGGCCCCTTGAACCACACCACCGTGCGCGATAGCAGGCGAGCCAGGTGCAGGACGGCCGGGTCCAGCCGGTTGACGACGCTGTAGTGCGGGTTGAGACCTGTGTTGTTGTGGATGTCGATGCTGGCGAACACGCCCCGCTGCTGCATGATCGCCTGCACCTGCGCCATCAGGGCCGCCTCGGCCGTGCCGGCATGGGCCACGGTGCCCGGCCACACGCGGTTGTAGTCGGGTTGGCCGTCCAGCCGGCGCAGGCCATCGCGGGCGGCCCGCACATTGCCGATGAACAGGCTCATCGCCCGAGGCAGTTCGCGACCGGCCTGGGCGCGCAGCACCTGTTGCACGGCCACCAGGCCGACATCCTCATTGCCATGCAGCAGCACCGACACGAACAACTCGGGCTGACGCCGCCCGGGCAGGTGGATCAGGGTCGGGCCGGGCAGCAGCCGGTGCAACTC
>Ga0255182_1001177_pt1 | contig 14326 bp, 14 predicted proteins | sample Atl_UVDOM_RepA_8_FD_188420 | JGI IMG/M metagenome (GOLD analysis project Ga0255182, IMG submission 188420) | Freshwater microbial communities from Altamaha River, Georgia, United States - Atl_UVDOM_RepA_8d | ecosystem: Environmental > Aquatic > Freshwater > River | place: USA: Georgia...
CAAGCGGGTGGCCCATGGCGATGGAGCCGCCGTTGACGTTGACCAATGCCGGGTCAACGTCGAACGCCTGCTGGAACCGCAGGACGACCGAGGCAAAAGCCTCGTTCACCTCGAAGAGGTCGATGTCCTTGATCGACATGCCGCTGTCGCGCAGGATCTTTTCGGTCACCGGAACCGGGCCGGTCAGCATGATCGTCGGGTCCGTGCCGATCTTGGCGGTCGCCTTGATGCGGGCGCGGGGTTTCAGCCCATGGGCGCGGCCAAACGCGGCATTGCCGATCAAGACCGCCGCCGCCCCGTCCACGATGCCGCTGGAATTGCCGGCATGATGGATATGCTCGATCCGCTCCAGATGGGGGTATTTCATCAAGGCGATCTTGTCGAAGCCGGGCATGGTCTCGCCCATGTCCTTGAAGGCGGGCTTCAACGCGGCAAGCGTGCCCATGTCGGTGCCCGGGCGCATGTATTCGTCATGCGCCAAGATCGTCAGCCCATTGCGGTCGGTGACCGGCACGATGGATTTCTGAAACCGGTTCTCGGCCCAGGCCCTGGCGGCACGGGCCTGGGATTCAACGGCGAGGGCATCGGCCATCTCGCGGCTAAAGCCGTATTCGGTGGCGATGATATCGGCCGAAATGCCCTGCGGCACGAAATAGGTTTTCATCGCCAAAGCCGGGTCCACCGCAATCGCCGCCCCGTCCGAGCCCATGGCAACACGCCCCATCATCTCGACCCCGCCGGCGATATAGGCCTGACCGGCGCCGCCCTTGACCTGATTGGCGGCAAGATTGACCGCCTCCATCCCGCTGGCGCAAAAGCGGTTGATCGCCAGACCTGGGATGGATTGGTCAAGGTCCGAGAGCAAAACCGCCGAGCGCGCCAGACAGCCGCCCTGTTCGCCCACCTGCGTGACATTGCCCCAGATCACATCCTCAACCGCATGGCCTGTGAGCCCGTTGCGCGCCTGCAAGGCGTTGAGCATGGCCGCGGACAAGGCCACCGAGGTGACCTCATGCAAGGCCCCGTCCGCCCGCCCCTTGCCGCGCGGCGTGCGCACGGCGTCGTAGATAAATGCGTCGGTCATGTCGTTCTCCTTACTCCGCCCCTTGGCGCGGTGCATCTGGCCGGGCCAAGTCCCCGCCCTGCCCTGTTGAGCCGCCCCCGATCAAAGGGCACCGATCTTTTCCATCCTGCACCGCCGCGCCCCTTGCCAACCCCCGGGGGTTTTCCACCCCCGGACCCCCGAGGGTATTTCCGCCAAGATGAACAACGGTTCCTTAACCTTTCACTTCTACCTTCCCCGATGTGGCACAGGCTGGGGAGCCGATGGCCACCCAAGGTGAACCCCCATTCCGACAACCGGATAGCCAAGCCGGGTTCTCGGGATGGGGCCCTTTGGGGTTCATCTTGGCCCAAATACCCCCGCCGGAGGCATCGACATCGGCCCCCGACACGCCGTCAATCCTTTCGCGCCTCCAACTCTGCATTGAACAACCGCAAGCGGTGGGTCAGGTTGTCCTTGTCCGTGACACTGTCGAAATGCTCGAACAGAAACGACAGCGCCTCGCCCTCGTCCAGTCCCGCCTCGGTCGCAAAGCGTTTCAGGCGGCGATAGCCGTCCTCGGTCATGGCGACCGGGAAGCGGCGGGTCAGGCGGAAACGTTTGGGCATTGAACACCTCGGGTTGGGCCGGGCGCGGAATTTGTGCCAAATTCCGCCTGGCCGTCAGCTTAGAACGCCTCGGCCGCCAAGGCCATCACCGGATCGGCGCCGCTTTCGATGCGGGCGAGGTGCATGCCCACCGCCGGCAGCTGGCGCATCATGTAATAGCGGCCTGTGGCGAGTTTGGCGTTCAGGAAATCTGTGTCGGGGTGACCAGCATCCAGCGCGGTCAGCGCGGCCTTGGCCATGCGGGTCCACATCAGCCCCATGCAGACATGACCCATCATCAGCATGAAGTCATAGCTGCCCGACAGCGCCGCGTTGGGGTTCTTCATGCCGTTCTGCATGAAGAACATCCCCGCGGCCTGCATGGCCTTTGACGCCTGTTTCAGGGGGTCGGTAAAGGCTGCCATGCGGGCATCCCCGTCATGCGCCCTGCATTCGGCCTTCACCATCTCGAAAAACGCCATCACATGCTTGCCGCCATCGGCGGTCAATTTACGCCCAACGAGGTCGAGCGCCTGCACGCCATTGGCGCCTTCGTAGATCTGGGCAATCCGGGCGTCGCGGACGAACTGGCTCATGCCATTGTCCTCGATATAGCCGTGCCCGCCCCAGACCTGTTGGGCCTGCACGGCCATCTCAAACCCGCGGTCGGTCTGGAAGCCCTTGATGACCGGGATCATCAGCGACACGAGACCTTCGGCGGCGGCGTCATCCATGCGGGTGCTGCGGTCGATCAGGGAGGCGGCCCAGAGCGTCAGGGCGCGCGCACCTTCGACAAAGGATTTCTGGTCCATCAGGCTGCGGCGGATATCCGGATGCACGATCAGGGGGTCGGCGGGGCCTGAGGGGTTTTCCGCCCCGGTGATCGCCCGGCCTTGCAGGCGGTCGCGGGCATAGGCGGCGGCGTTTTGATAGGCGGCTTCGGCCACGGCATAGCCTTGCAGGCCGACGCCCAGACGCGCCTCGTTCATCATGGTGAACATGGCGCGCATGCCTTTGTGGAGGTCTCCGAGCAGATACCCTGTCGCGCCGTCATAGTTCATGACGCAGGTGGCGTTGCCGTGGATGCCCATCTTGTGTTCGACCTTGCCCACCGCAAGGCTGTTGCGCGCACCCAGCGAGCCATCGGCGTTCACCAGAAACTTGGGCACGATGAAAAGGGAAATGCCCTTTGTCCCCTCGCCCCCGCCCGGGGCCTTGGCCAGCACCAGATGGATGATGTTTTCCGCCAGATCATGTTCGCCCGCCGAGATGAAGATCTTCGTCCCGGTGATCTTGTAGCTGCCATCCGCCTGAGGTTCGGCCTTTGTGCGCATCAGCCCCAGATCGGTGCCGCAATGCGGTTCGGTCAGGTTCATGGTGCCGGTCCAGTCGCAGCTGACCATCTTCGGCAGGTAAAGCGCTTTTTGCGCATCCGTCCCATGGGCGTGGATCGCCGAATAGGCGCCATGGGTCAGGCCCTGATACATGTTGAAGGCCATATTGGCCGAGACGAAGATTTCGCCCACCGCCGTGCCCATCAGATAGGGCAGGCCCTGCCCGCCGTAAGCCGGATCGCAGTCGAGCGCGGGCCAGCCGCCTTCGCGCAATTGGTCAAAGGCCGCCTTGAACCCGGTGGGAGTGCGGACCACGCCGTTTTCCAAGGTACAGCCCTCGCGGTCACCGACCGCGTTCAACGGGGCCAGCACATCGGTGGCGAGTTTGCCTGCCTCTTCCAGCACAGCGGCGGTGAAGCCACGGTCAAGATCGGCGTAGCCGGGGGTATCCGATGTCTCGATCTTCAGCACATCGTGCAGCAGGAAGGCCATGTCTTTCAGCGGTGCGGTGTAGGTGGTCATCGCGGTCTCCTCAGGCGGCGCTGGCGGTGCGGCGGAAGGCGGCGAGGGCCTTTTCGCCCTCAACCAGCTGGGTTTTCAGATCGGCAATCGCCACGTCGAGTTCGGCGCGCTGCGCCTCCATCCGGGCAAGCCGATCCTTGGCAATCTCATAGGTGCGCAAAAGTTGCGCCTCGTTCGAGCCGTCGCGGTCATACATGTCGAGAAGCTGGCGGATTTCCTCGAGCGAAAAGCCAAAGCGTTTGCCGCGCAGGATCAGCCGCAGGCGGGCGCGGTCTTGTTTGGTGAAAAGCCGCCTTGTGCCAAGGCGGATGGGCGACAAAAGCTCTTTCGCCTCATAGAACCGCAGGGTGCGGGGGCTGACGTCAAAGGCGTCGCACATCTCGCGGATCGTCAGAGTGTCGGCGGTGTCAGTCATGGCTTAACCCGTGGGCTGGCGTGCCGCGCCGAAATGGGCGCGCAGGGCCATGATAGTAGAGTGCTTGACGTTAACGTAAATGTAACGTCACGTCAGAAGGCCCCGTGACGTTAGGGCGCGTTTGGGCGACCGGGAAGGGCCGCCCAAAGCTTAGTCCTGGTCGCCCGCAATCTGCTTGAGAACCGCGCCTTTGCCGCGCCAGCGCAGGATGGGTGGAATCACCAAGGCCAGCGCCGCCACCGCCAAAAGCCCGGCCGCGAGCGGTGTGCTGACCAGCGTGGACCAGTCGCCCTGGCTGATCGCCAGCGCCCGGCGCAGTTGCGCCTCGGCCATCGGGCCAAGGATCAGGCCCACCACCACCGGTGCGATGGGATAGCCGTGCAGGCGCATGACATAGCCCATGACGCCAAAGATCATCAGCATCGACAGTTCCACCGGCGAGGGGTTGACCCCGATGGTGCCCAAGGTCGCGAAGAGGAGGATCCCGGCGTAAAGCCACGGGCGCGGGATGGTGAGAAGTTTCACCCAAAGCCGGATGAGCGGCAGGTTCAGCACCAAAAGCATGATATTGGCGATGAGGAGGCTGGCGATCAGCCCCCAGACCAGCGCGGGCGCGGTGGCGAACAGCAAAGGCCCCGGTTGCAGGCCGAATTGCTGAAAGCCTGCCAGCATGATCGCGGCGGTGGCCGTGGTGGGCAGGCCCAGCGTCAGCAAGGGCACCAGCGTGCCTGCGGCGGCGGCGTTGTTGGCGGCCTCGGGGCCTGCCACGCCTTCGATTGCGCCATGGCCGAATTCTTCGGGCTTTCGGGCAAAGCGCTTTTCGGTGCCATAGGACAGGAAGCTGGCGATGTCGGCCCCGCCTGCGGGCATCGCGCCGATGGGAAAGCCGATGGCCGTGCCGCGCAGCCAGGGCCGCCAGGAGCGGGACCAATCCTCACGCGTCATGGCGACCGAGCCTTTGATGGCGTGGACCTTGTCTTGCAGCCCTGCCCCTTGGGCGGCGACGAACAGCGCCTCGCCGACGGCGAACATGGCGACGGCAAGGGTGGTGACTTCGATGCCGTCCAAGAGTTGCGGCACGCCGAAGGAGAGCCGCGCCTGACCGGTCAGACCGTCGATCCCGACGAGGGCCAAGGCGAGGCCGACGAAAAGCGAGGTCAGCCCCTTCATCGTGCTTTCGCCAAAGGCAGCGGAGACGGTGACAAAGGCCAGCACCATCAGCGCGAAATATTCGCGGGGGCCGAACACAAGGGCGAGTTTGACGATATGGGGAGCGAGGAAGGCCAGCGCGAGCGTGGCCAGAAGCCCGGCCACGAAGGAACCGATGGCGGCGGTGGCCAAGGCGGGGCCGCCGCGTCCGGCGCGGGCCATCTTGTTGCCCTCAAGCGCGGTCACGATGGACGCGCTTTCGCCGGGTGTGTTCAGCAGAATCGAGGTGGTCGAGCCGCCATACATCCCGCCATAGTAGATGCCCGCGAACATGATGAGTGATCCAGCCGGATCAAGCCCGTAGGTCACCGGGAGCAACAGCGCGACGGTCAGCGCCGGGCCGATGCCGGGCAAGACGCCGACAGCGGTGCCCAGCGTCACGCCGATGAGCGCGTAGAGCAGGATCATCGGGTCAAGCGCCGTGCCAAGCCCTTGGAGCAGGAAATCGAATGTGGTCATGTCAGCCCCCGAAGATCAGGGTTTCCAGAAACCCGGCGGGAAGGTTCAGCTTCAAAAGCTGGTCAAAGACGCCGTAAACCCCCAGCGCAAAGCCAATGCCCACAGGCAGGCTGATGGCGAAGTTGCGTTTGCCGAAGGCGGCGGCGGTGCAGGCGAAGAGAAGGCCCGAGGCGATGGAAAAGCCCAAGACGCGCAAGAGCGCCAGTTGCAGCGCGAGGCCACCGATGATGAAGAGGATCGGCACCGGGTTCTGGCGCGGCACGCCCATGGCCCCATGGCGCAGCCCCTTCCAGACATGGGCCAGCGCCAGCGCCCAAAGGCAAAAGCCCACGAACAAGGGCGCATCGCCCGACCCTATCCCGGCATAGCCGCCCTTGTCGGGGATGGCGCGGCCTTGCCAGATCAACAGCGCGCCAAGCGCGGCCAGGATCGCGGCGATGATGAACGCCGCCCCATCGGGGCGACGTTCGGTTGCGCGGTCAAAGCCGGTCATTTCACCAGACCGATATCCTTGAGGACGGCGGTGGTGGACTCGATCTCCTTGGCGAGTTGGGCGTCAAAATCGGCCCCGGCAAGGTAGGTGTTGGCCCAGCCCTTGGTTTCCAGCATGGCCTTCCAGCCCGCCGAATTCACCAGCTTGTCGATGTCGGCGGCGACGGTGGCCTTTTGCTCATCCGAAAGGCCCGGTGCGGCGGCGACCATGCGCCAGTTCTGCACGTTCACGTCAAAGCCCGATTCCATCAGCGTCGGCGCATCGGTGCCCGGCCATTTTTCCGCCGTCGAGACGGCCAGCATCCGCATGGTGCCCGCCTCGACCTGCGGCAGGAATTCACCCACGCCGGAAATGCCCACGGTCACCTGATTGCCAAGGATGGCGGCCAGCGCCTCGCCACCGCCCGAGAAGGCGACATAGTTGATCTTGGTCGGATCAACGCCCGCAGCCTTAGCCAGGAGGCCGACGGTGATGTGGTCAACGCCGCCGGCCGAGCCGCCCGCCCAGGAGACGGAGCCGGGATCTGCCTTCAGCATGTCCACCAGTTCGCCGATGGTCTGGATGGGCGAGGCGGCCGGAACCGCGATGCCCACGGCCTCGCCGGTCAGGCGGGCAATCGGGGTGATATCGGCCAAGGAGACGGGCGATTCATTGGTCAGGATCGCGCCGACCATCACATAGCCGCCGACGATCAGCTGGCTGGCATCGCCTGCGGTCGAAGAGGCGAACTGCGCCAGACCCACCGTGCCACCCGCGCCGGGGACGTTTTGCACCTGCACCGAGGCGGAGATGCCTTCGGCCTGCATCACCTCTTGCATGGCGCGCGCCGTGCCATCCCAGCCACCGCCGGGGGCGGCGGGCGCCATGATCATATAGTCATTGGCCAAAGCCGGGACGGCCAGCATCGTGGCAAAAGCTGCGCTCAAAAGCGTGTGTTTCATTGTGATTCTCCTCCCAATGCACCGATTTGGTGCGATTTTTCGCAAGACGGCACCTCCTCGTGCCCATCTTGGGGAAAAGTTCAGCACAAGAACCTGTCAAGAAGCTGACAGCCCGCCAAAGGTGCTATCGTTCGGCCAAGGCCTCGCGCCAAAGCCGCAAGAGGCGCTGGCGTTTGGCCTGATCAAGATAGACCAGAACGCCGGGGCTGACGGGCACGGCGCGCAGCTGGTCGCCCAAGGCAGCCTGCATGGCCGCGCCGCTGCCGGCACCTGTCACCTCAAGGCTGACGGCAGGCAGGCGCAGCTTTTCGGACAAGAGCGTCTGGCCTTCGGCGCCCATCAGAAACTCCAGAAACTCGGCCCCGAGATCGGGTGAGGCGGCCGCGCGCGGCACCAGCGCCACCCGCGACAGCACCACCGTAAAATCGCGCAAGAGCACAAGCCCCAAGTCGGGCTCCATCCGCGCCTGATCGGCGGCATAGGAGCCAAGGATGTTATAGCCCAGAGGAAGCCGCCCGTCGGCCACCCGGTCGATGATGCCCTGACTGGTGGGAAAGGTCTGCAAGCCCGCCCGCGCCATCACCCGCAGCAAGGACCAGATATCGGCAAAGTGTTCGGTGTCGCGGGCCAGAAACAGATAGCCGACCGAGGATTGTTCGATGTCATAGGTGCCGATCTTGCCCGCCGTCGTGCCCGGCGCATTTTGCAGCCATGTCATCAGCTCCAGCCGCGACTGCGGCGGGCCACCCGGGAAAGATGGTTTGTGATAAACCAGAACCGCCGGTTCCACCGTGAGCGCAAAGGCGGTGTCTTGCCATTTGGCCCAAGCGGGCCAGCTGGCGGCGGCGGGCACCGGGGCGGCTTGGGCATAGCCATCATTGGCCAGTTTCAGTTGCAGATCCATGCCCGAGGAGAACAGGAAATCTGCCGTGGCGCCGCCCGCATCGGTTTCGGCGATCACCCGCGCGGCGATGTCGGCGGCCAGAAGATCCTCATACCGCACGGATACATCGGGGTGATTGGCCTGAAAGGCGGCGATCAGCGGCGTGGCAAGGCGGTTATCCAGCGTGGAATAGATCACCAGTTGCCGCCCGGCGCTGCCATCGGGGGCGGCATGGGTCACCACTTCGCCCAGTGCCGGGGTCAGGGCAAGGCGGACCAGAAGGGCCAAGAGGCAAAGGGTGAAAAGACGCCGGATCATCCGCCAAGCTTGCCCGATGAACTGCCCGTTCACAACCGCGGCCTTTGCGCCTAACCTGTGCGCCGGGGAGAACCGGATGCGCCTTTTGCTCGTTGAAGATGATCTGCCTTTGGCCGAGGCGCTGATGTCGCTTCTGGTCTCGTCGGGCTATGCGGTGGATTGTGTGCATGATGGCGAGGCGGCGCGGGCGCTGGTGGCGGCGGAACAGTATGATCTGATGATCCTCGATCTGAACCTGCCGCATCTGGATGGGCTTTCCGTGCTGCGCGCCATGCGCGCCGGTGGCAACCGTGCCGCCGTGATGATCCTGACCGCGCGCGGCACCGCCGAGGACCGGGTGCGCGGGCTGGATCTGGGGGCTGATGATTACATGGCCAAGCCCTTTGACATCCGCGAGTTCGAGGCGCGGGTGCGGTCTTTGCTGCGCCGTCAGGCGGGCTTGCGGTCGGCCACGGTCAGCCTTGGCGCGCTGACGCTGGACCTGACGACCCGGCAATTCGCGGCCCTTGGCCAGATCATCGACCTGCCGCCGCGCGAGCGTGCGCTGCTGGAGCTTTTGGTCACGCGGGCGGGCAAGGTGGTGGGCAAAGAGGCGATCGTGCAATCGCTGACCTCGCTGGATGACATGCTGTCGGACAATGCGATTGAGCAGTATGTCTCGCGGCTGCGCCGTCGCTTGGCGCCTTTGGGCCTGACGCTGCGGACGGTGCGCGGCATCGGCTATCTTCTTGAAAAACCGGCTGAGACGGCATGAAACCCTATTCGCTGCGCCGCCGTTTGTTGCTGTGGCTTTTGATGGCCACGGCGGTCTTGGGACTTGTGGCGCTGATCGACACCTGGCGCGAGGCGCTGCGCACGGCGCAAAGCGTGTCGGACCGGGTGCTGGTCGGATCTGCCTTGGCGATTGCCGAGCGGGTGACGGTGGACCAGTCGGGCGGGCTGGAGGTGGACATTCCGTTTTCATCGCTGGAAATGCTGGCCTCGACCGCGCAGGACAAGGTGTTTTACCGGGTGGACGGGCCGGTGGGCAGTTTCCTGACCGGCTATGACGATTTACCCGTGGTCGAGGCCCCGCCCGGCGGGGTGGGCTTTGCCGACGGGGTCTATGGCAACGTCGGCATCCGCAGCGCCACCCTGCGACGCGAGGTCTCGACGGGGGCGCAATCCATTGCCTTCAGCGTCACCGTGGCCGAAAGCACGCGGGCGCGGGCCGAACTGGCACGCGCGATCCTGATCCGTTCGGCCCTGCGGCTGGGGCTGTTGATTCTGGGGGTGGCCGCCATTGTCTGGGTCGCCGTCACGCTGGCCCTGCGCCCGCTTGAACGGCTGGGCGAGGCGATTGCCGAACGCTCGCCGGGTGATCTGCGCCCGGTCACCGCCAATACGCCTGAGGAGGTGGAGGCGCTGGTGGCCGCGATCAACTCGTTCATGGGGCGGCTGCAGACTGCCCTGGATGGTCTGCGCAACTTTACCGGCAATGCGAGCCACCAGCTGCGCACCCCCTTGGCCGTGGTGCGCACGCAACTGGCGATGATCGAACGCAGCGAGAGCCCGGCCCAGACGGCCACGGCCAGCGACAAGGCGCAAAGCGCGCTGGAGCGCGCCGAGCGGGTGCTGGCGCAGCTTTTGGTGCTGGCGCGGGTGGATGCCAGTTCCGGCGCGGCGGTGTTGCAGCCGGTGGACATTGCCGCGATTGCCAGAGAGGTCACGGCCGAGATGGTGCCGGGCGCCCTGGCGCGCGATATCGACCTTGGCTTTGAGGGGCTGGAAGAGGGCCGGGCCGTGGCCGACCCGGTGCTGCTCGCCGAGCTTTTGAAGAACCTGGTCGCCAATGCGCTGGCCTATGCCGGGCGCGGGGCCATTGTGACAGTGCGGGTGGTCGAAGAGGGCAAGGCTCTGGTGCTGGAGGTTGAAGACAACGGCCCCGGCCTGACGTCCGAGCAACGGGCCGCCGCGCTGGAGGCGCAACGCGGTGCCGCGCGTCCTTTGCCAAGCCTTGCCAAGACCGAGGGCAGCGGCATGGGACTGGGGCTGGCGATCACCGCCGAGATCTCGGCGCTGTTCGGCGCGGGGCTGGAGTTGACCACGGCGCGGGGCGGTCGGGGGCTTTTGGCGCGGGTCAGCTTTGCCGCGCCGGTCGCCTAGCCCTTGGCCAGTTCGGCCGCCGCTGTGGCGCGCAGGGCCATCAGATCGGCAATCGTCGTGTCCAACTCGGCCCGCTGGGCGTTCAGCACGGCCAGTTGCCGGTCGGCCATGGCCTGAAACATCACCAGCTGGTCACGCTCACCGGCCTTGCCATAGATCAACAGCCATTGGCGGATTTCCTCAAGCGAGAAACCAAAGCGCCGGCCGCGCAGGATAAGCTTCATCCGCGCCACTTCACGCGGGCCATAGAACCGGGCGCGGCCTTCCTTTTCGGGGGCCAGAAGTTCGATGTATTCGTAATAGCGCAAGGTGCGCGGGGTCACATCAAACCGCGCGCACATCTCTTTGAAGCTGAGCCGTTCACTGGTCATCGGGCACATCCTTTGGCCAAAGGCTAGCGCCCCACCGCGCCAACGACAACCCATTTGAGGACAAGGTGTCACCGCTTGGGGGCTTGCAGCCCCCGGTCCAAGGCGGTTAACTCGGCCCTCAGACTGGCAGGGGCAGGACGATGCAGGATGATCCCGCGCTGAAAGCGGCGCGCGCCTTTATTCAGGCTTTGCCTCATGCCGCCGCGCTGAACCTGCGGCTGGACGAGGTCAGGAATGGCCGGGCCGTGATCACCATGCCCTATGATGCGCGGCTGGTCGGCGATCCTGCGACAGGGGTTCTGCATGGCGGGGCGATCTCGGCGCTGATGGATACGGCAAGCGGGGCCTCGGTCATGTGCCACCCCGAAGCGCCGGTCAGCACGGCGACGCTGGATCTGCGGATCGACTATTTCCGTCCCGCCACGCCTGGGCAGGCCATTACCGCGCGGGCCGAATGTCACCATGTCACGCGGTCGGTGGCCTTTGTGCGCGTCACCGCCACGGATGGGGACGACGCCCGCCCCGTCGCGATGGGAACCGGTGCCTTTACGGTAGACCGGCCAAGGAAGAAGCCATGAGCCCGCCGACCGACGCCGTGCTGACCGACCGCGACCATGCGCTGAACTGGCTGGTGGGGGCGGTGCCCTATATCCGCTTTCTGGGCATCCGGTTTGACCGCGAGGGCGATCAGATCACCGCCCATCTGCCGTTTCAGCCGATGCTGATCGGCAATCCGGCGATCCCGGCGCTGCATGGCGGGGTGACGGCGGCCTTTCTGGAGGTGGCGGCGATCATCGAGCTGGGCTGGTCAAGCCTGTGGGAAGATCTGTCTGCCGGGCGGCTTGGCCCCGATGCGGTGGCAGCAGGCCACTTGCCGCCTTTGCCGAAAACCATCGATTTCACGGTTGATTACCTGCGCGCGGGCCAAGCGCGCGATTGCTTTGCGCGCGCCCGCGTCAACCGGTCGGGGCGGCGCTATGCCTCGGTGCATGCCGAGGCCTGGCAGGACAGCCCCGAGCGGCCCTTTGCAAGCGCCGTGGTGCATTTCCTGATGCCGGACATCGAGGGATGAGCGAGATCACCCATGCCCGTGTGACGCGGATTGCGGTGCCGGTCGTGCTGTCCAATGTCACAGTGCCGCTTCTGGGCGCGGTGGATACCGCCGTGATCGGGCAGCTTGGCGAGGCCGCCCCCTTGGGCGCGGTGGGGATCGGAGCGGTGGTGCTGGCCACGCTTTACTGGGCCTTCGGGTTTCTGCGGATGTCCACCTCGGGCCTTGCGGCGCAGGCCCACGGGGCGGGGGATCTGCCCGAACGCTCGGCCGTTCTGTTGCGCGCGCTTTTGGTGGCGGTTCTGGCAGGGTTCGGGCTGATCCTGTTGCAGGGGCTTTTGTTCTGGGCCGCCTTTGCCGCCGCCCCGGCGAGTGCCGAGGTGGAGGGGCTGGCGCGAACCTATCTTGCCATCCGCATCTGGGGCGCGCCCGCCACCATTGCGCTTTATGCGCTGACGGGCTGGCTGATCGGGGTGGAGCGCACGCGGGCGATCCTGATCCTGCAGCTTTGGCAGAACGGGCTGAACATCGTGCTGGATCTTTGGTTCGTGCTGGGCCTGGGCTGGGGGATCGAGGGGGTTGCTGTGGCCACGCTGATCGCCGAGCTTAGCGGCTTGACGCTGGCGCTGTGGTTTGCCCGCGATGCACTGACCCTTGTGGTCTTGCGAAGGGGCTTGGCGCGGTTGGGCGACCGGGTGGCGGTCGCGCGCATGTTCACCGCCAGCCGCGACATCATGGGCCGCACCATCTTGCTGCAGCTTTCCTTTACCAGCTTTGTCTTTCTGGGGGCCCGTTTTGGCGATGTGACTTTGGCCGCCAATCAGGTGCTGTTGCAGTTTCTGGAAATCACCGCCTATGCGCTGGACGGGTTTGCCATTTCGGCCGAAACGCTGGTGGGCCAAGCCGTGGGCGCGCGGGCGGCAGGCGAGGTGCGGCGCGCATCGCGCATCTGCATGCAGTGGGGCTTTGGCGGCGCAGCGGTGATGGCGCTGTGCTTTGCGCTGACGGGGGGGCTGATCATTGATCTGATGACCACCGCGCCCGATGTGCGGATCGAGGCGCGCTGGTATCTGGGATGGCTGGTCGCGGCCCCGCTGATTGGGGTGGCCAGCTGGATTTACGACGGCATCTTCATTGGGGCGCTGCAAACCCGCGAGATGCTGCGGGCGATGATGGTTTCGGTTGCCGTCTATGCGGTGGCCTTGGTGGTGTTGATCCCGGTGATGGGCAACCACGGGCTTTGGGCGGCGCTGATGGTGTTGAACATCACGCGCGGAATCACGATGCGCGCGGCCTATCCGAAATTGCTGGCGCGGGCCGAGGCGGGTTAGCCCTTTCGCGCGGGGGCCATGCGGTGCAAAACGCGCGTCATGGCGCGGTGCCAGCTGTCCAAGGCCCCGTCTTGGCCAAGATCAGACAGAAGCTGTTCGGTTATTCCGCCCGGCGTGGTGACGCCTTTGCAGATGGCATCCAGCGGCTCATTTGATTGCAGCAAGACCTCGGCGTTGCCGCGCAGGGTTTCGGCGACCAGACGGCGGGCGGTGGCGGGGTCCAGCCCCTCGGCCTCATACCACGCGGCCAGATGGCGCATGAGGAACACGCTGGCCCCCGACATGCCACCAAAGACCGCGGCGGTTTCAAAGCTGCGGGCATCGGGCATTTCATGCACCGGGCCGCAGGCGGCAAAGAAGGCGGCCCAGTCGGGGTTGGCGGGGTAAAGAAAGGTTGGCCCGGCCGAAAAGGCATTGGCATAGCCGGGCATCATCGACAGCGTCGCCGTAGCCGGGCCGATGGCGGCGCGCATATCATCCAAAGAAGCCCCGGCCATGGCCGAGCAGACCTCTTGCCCGGCGCGGAAGGTCAGGCCCCGCAGCACGGCCAGCCCCTCGGCGGCGGGCAGGCAAACAAGGATATGGTCGCAGGCATCCACTACCGCCTGATTGCTGGCGGCCACGGTGCAGCCGAACCGCGCCGCCAGATCGGCGGCCTTGGCCGCGCCGCGCGGGGACAAGACAAACTGGTGCCCGCCCTGTTGCGCGCCCTGCACCAGATAGGCGGCCAGATTGCCGGTGCCCAGAATGCCAATCTTCACGGCATTTCCTCCAGCACTTCGGCCATGGCTTTCGCCGTTGCCGCAATATCCGCCTCGGTATGCACGATCGACGACAAGGAATGCAGAGTGGCCGAGGGGTTCATGTAAATGCCCTTGTCCATCAGCCGCAGGGCAAAGTCGCGGAACTTGGTGCGGTCGACATGGGTGCAGAAATCGCGGAAATCGGTGATCTCTTCGCGGTCGGTGAAGAAGATCTGGAACATCGAATTCACGCCCTGCACCGCGATGCCATGGCGGTTCGACGCCTTGGCGACACGGCGCACTTCTGCGGCCATTTTCAGGCCCAGATCCTTGATCTTGGCAAAGCCGGCCTGATTGTCGGCCAGCATGGTTTCCAGCATCACCTTGGTCAGATGCAGCGACAGACGGCCCGCGTTGTGGGTGCCATAGTGCAGAACCTTGCCCCATTCGAGGCCCGCCAT
>Ga0255182_1001178_pt1 | contig 14321 bp, 14 predicted proteins | sample Atl_UVDOM_RepA_8_FD_188420 | JGI IMG/M metagenome (GOLD analysis project Ga0255182, IMG submission 188420) | Freshwater microbial communities from Altamaha River, Georgia, United States - Atl_UVDOM_RepA_8d | ecosystem: Environmental > Aquatic > Freshwater > River | place: USA: Georgia...
CTACAAGGACAGCTGCATACGCGAGGACCTGCCGGTGGCAGCGTCGAATCCGCTGATCGGCGACCCGTCCCGCTTCATCGACGACGCGGTCGCCTTCCGCCGCTTCCACTGCCCGGGCTGCGGCGCGCAGATCGACAACGAGATCGCGGTCTCACGCGATCCGGTGTTGGTCGATACCCACGTCGTCGCGGGCTGAGCGTCCGTATCGTCTTCTCACGCTGAGAGATGTTCGCCTCTCCCGGACCGGGAGAGGCCGCGCGCAGCGCGGGTGAGGGTCGCTTCCGCTTCGCGCAGCGCCGGCGCAGGCCACCCTCACCCGCCGCCTTCGGCGTCGACCTCTCCCGGGGCGGGAGAGGTGAAGACAAGCCGACTGCAAGGTCCCGCTGCTCACCGCAACTGGTAGGTCCACCTCAGCAGCGAGTCGATCAGCGCGCTGCCGCCGCCGTGGTTCGCCGTCGCGTGGTTGAGCAGCAGCGTCACCACAAAGCGTCTTCCGTTGGCGGCGAGGACATAGCCGGCGACCGCGGCGACGTCGTTCAGGTGGCCGGTCTTGAGGTGCATGCGGCCGCGCTCCGGCCCGTTCCGGAAACGGCGGTGCATGGTCCCGTCGAGACCGGACACGGCGAGCGAGGCCAGGAACTCGGGCATCGTCGGACTGCCGTAGGCGTGCAGCAGCGTCCCGGCCATGGTGCGCGCGCTGATGCGCGACACCCGTGACAGGCCCGAGCCGTTTTCCATCACGAAGCCGTCGACGGGCAGGCCGTGCCCCGCGAGCCAGTCGCGCACGATGGCGGCGCCCATCGCGGGTGTCAGCGGCGGCGTCGCGTTACGGGCGGCGATCGCGTAGAGCAACGCGTCCGCCATCACGTTGTTGCTCCATTTGTTGAGCGGACGTATCACTTCGGCGAGTGGGGGCGACCAGCGCGTCGCGAAGGGCTTCTTGCCGGCTGGCTTCACGCCGCGCGCGACGCCGCCGTCGATCACGCCATTCCACTGACCCCACATCCTGGTGAACATCCCGTAGGCGTAGCTCGCAGGGTCCATCACGCTGCGCGGCAGGCTCTGGGCGCCGCAAGAGGCCGGGTAGTTGCCGCTGAAGACGACGCGGTTCGGGTTGGCGGGGTCGGGCACCGACAGCTTCACCGCGGCCACCGCGCCCGGGCATTTGCCGCCGACTAGCTTGAGCTGGTTGACGATCTCGAGATTGGGCATCGTCGGCGTCGAGTTGATGCGCACGCCGCCCGTGACCGGTATGAAATTGAAGGTGAATGCCTTGAAGTTCACCATCATCGCGTTCGGCTGCACGTTGTAGAGCCGGTAGGGCTGGCCGTCGAAGCTGCCCGGATCGCGCGGCGCGGGCGCCCAGTAGCTGTCGTCGATCAGCAGCCGGCCGCGCACGTGCCTGAGACCGCGTAGTCGCAGATCGCCCGCGAACTTCCACATCTCCTCTTCGATGAGCCAGGGGTCGCCATAGCCCTTCAGCAGCAGATCGCCGTTCAGGACCCCGTTCTCGATCGGCCCGAGCGCATAGGCCTCGGTGCGCCAGCGATGGGTCGGTCCCAGCGTGTCGAGGGCGACGAAGGTCGTCACCAGCTTGATGGTCGAGGCGGGATTGCGCGGCGTGTCGATGTTGTGGGCGAGCAGCGGCTGGCGTTCGTCGACGGCCTGCACCAGCACGCTGAGCGCGCTGTCAGGCAGCCCGTGGCTGCGCAGGATGCGAACGAGCGGTTCCGGCAGCGCGGCGGCAGCGGGCGTCGCGGCCGTCGCCAGTGCGAGGAGGATGGCCACGAGCCGGGCACAGCGGGCCCGCGGCGGGCGGACCAAGTCGACGGATGGAGCGGTCTTGCGCATGACCTATCGTGAGGGCCGGGTACGGGCGCTGGCTTGCGGCAGGTCAGGTCGCCGGCGCGGCATCAGAAAAGTCCCGCCTGGCCGTGGCGGTCGTAGATCAGCGCGCCGCCTTCGATACGCAGGCAGGGGTGGGTCACGTGCGGCTCGAGGCTGTCGCCATGACCGATGTGCGTGACGATGACGCCGCGCGCCGTGAGCGCATCGGCGATGAACTGGCGGTGGCAGTGCCTGTGGTCGGCCTCGGCGCACATCAGCGCGACGCGATGGCGGGCGCCGACGTCGACGAGCTTGTCCACGGCGTCGAGGAAGTCGACGTCAGCCATGTGAGCCGCGTAGGCCTGGTGCGCCGGTTCGGTGAGCGCGGTGTGCACGCTCGCGCCGCGCGGCGCGCGCAGTCCTCCCAGCGCCGCGCCGAGCCAGCGGTAACGGATGCCGGCCAGGTCCAGTGCCGCGGCGAGTGTTTCCCGCCGGAACTGGGGGTGGCGCCTGGAGTACGGTGCCGCCCGCACGTCGACGAGCAGCCCGATCGCGTGGCGCTGCAGCAGCGCGACGAAGGCGCCGCTGCTTGCGTTGCTGTGGCCGATGGTGAAGATTCCGGGCATCGGGCGGCGCGGGTCCGGCATGGTTCCAGGGGGCGTCGCGCCCATTGTCGGCCAAAGTCGGGGTGGATGAGGAGACGTCATGCGCGAAATCACGGTGGCGACCACGCAGATGAGCTGCAGCGCCGACCGCGACGACAACGTCGCGCGGGCGACGTCGATGGTGCGGCGGGCACGGGCGGCGGGTGCTGACCTCGTGCTGCTGCAGGAGCTGTTCGAGACCCGGTATTTCGGCCTGGACCAGGACGCGCGCCATTTCGCGCTTGCGCACGACGTGCAGGATTCTCCGCTGCTCGCGCACTGAACGCGCTTTGCTGCAAGGCACACCTCTGTTTTGCTGTATTTCGCTCCGGCGACGCAGTGGTAGCATTCGGACATAGGTACGATTCGCACAGCCTGCCCGCAGTCCGGCTGCCGGCACCGGCTCAAGCATGGGGAAAAGCTCATGGCCACACGCAGGAAACAAGCGGCGTCGCAACTGCCCAAGGGGTTTTCGGCGCTGGAACGCTGGCTCGACGACTGGGTGCTACCCGATTCGACCGCCCGCCTCGACAAGCGCATGCGGAGCAGCCTCGAAGAGCTCCGCGCCTTCTACGACGGCATGCTGCCGCATGCCGAGGCCGCGCTGGCCTATCTCGCGCAGCGCCAGCTCGGCGAACTCGACCCGGCTGAGGAAAGGCTGCTGAAGCTGATGCTGTCGCTGGCCGAGGTGGGGCCCGCGATCGAGTGGTACGGCACCGGCAACTACCCCGACGCCTTCGACCCGAAACGCTTTCCCCTGATTGTCCAACTGCCCGACACCGCGCCCCAGGGAGCCCACGCATGAACGAGAAAGTCTCGCTGACGCCCGCCAATCTCACGCTGCGCCATCCCGAACTCGGCACCGGACCGATCCCCACCGACAGCTACTGGCAGCCCGAGTTCTACCAGCGCGAGCTCGACGCGATCTTCCGGCGCAGCTGGCTGTGCGTGGGCCGCGTCGAGCAGGCGGCGAAGCCGGGCGACTTCTTCCAGAAGGAACTGCTGACCTTCAACATGTCGGTGCTCGTCGCGCGCGGCAAGGACCGCCAGCTGCGCGCCTTCTACAACGTCTGCCAGCATCGCGGCAACAACGTGGAGCTGCGCAAGTCGGGCCACTGCGTCGGCTTCACCTGCCCCTTCCACGGCTGGACCTACGGGCTCGACGGCAAGCTCGTCGGCGTGCCCGACCAGCGCGCGTTCTTCGATCTCGACAAGTCGAAGCTCGGCCTGAAGCAGCTTGCGCTGGACGTATGGGAAGGCTTCGTCTTCGTCAACCTCGAGCCCGAGCCGCACCAGACGCTCGCGGAATTCCTCGGCCAGCAGGGCCGGGATCTCGTGGGCTACCCCTTCGAGCGCGGCACCGCCGTATTCGAGTACGAGGGCACGATCAACTGCAACTGGAAATGCATGGTCGACTCCTTCTGCGAGACCTACCACGTGCCCGTGCTGCATCGTCACTCGGTCAAGGACACGCTGGCCGGGCCGGACAATCCGCACGGCAGGTTGATCGACATCCGCCTGAAGGGGCCGCATCGCACGCAGTCGGTGTGGGGCAACATGGCCTACCAACCGAACCCCGTGCAGGGCCTCGCCTTCCGCCATGCCCCGGGGCCGTCGGTGACCAGCGGCGCGGTCGACGAGGGGACCGTGCTGCCGAAAGGCCTCAACGAAACGCGCGCGCCGAACTGGTCTATCGACGTGACCGTGTTCTTCCCGAACTGGATCATCGTCATGGGCAGCGGCATGTACTTCACGCACCAGATGTGGCCGCTCGCGGCCAACAAGGTCGTGTGGCAGATGCGCGGCTACCTGCGCCCGGCGACGAACGCCGCGCAGCGCTTCGGCCAGGAGAATTCGATGGTCGAACTGCGCGACGCGGTGCTCGAGGACTGCAACACGCTCGAACGCATCCAGGCCTCGCTCGACCAGGGCCTGCTCAAGGAATTCATCTACCACGACCACGAGCTCGCGCTGCGCCACCAGTACCACGTCGTGCAGCAGTGGGTGCGGGATTACGAGCAGGGCAAGGCCGGCAAGGCACTCAAGCCGCGCGCGAAAAAGAACTGAGAACGGAGCCTCCATGAAGACCTTTCCCGCACTCGCGCTCGCCGCGGCGGCCGCGTTCGCCACCGTCGGCCCGCTGCACGCGACCACCGTCGTCGACGACGCCGCGCTCGCCGACGAGACCCAGGGCGACAACTGGCTGGGTTACGGCCGCACCCATGCGGAGCAGCGCTACAGCCCGCTCGACCAGATCAACGCCGACAACGTCGCCCGGCTCGGCGTCGACTGGGTGCTCGAACTGCCGCAGGATCGCTCGCTGATCGCGACCCCGCTCGTCGTCGACGGCGTGATGTACTTCAACGGCAGCTACAGCGTGACCCGCGCCGTGGACGCGAAAACCGGCAAGGTGCTCTGGGAGTACGACCCCAAGGTCATCGAACGCAACGGCGACCGTTTCCGCGTGCTGTGGGACTGGAACCGCGGCGTCGCGTTCTGGAAGGGGCACGTGATCATCCCCACCGTCGACGGACGGCTCATCTCGGTCGATGCGAAGACCGGCAAGGAAGTCTGGAGCACGCAGACCTTCGATCCCGACCAGGCCCTGCTGATCTCGGGCGCGCCGCGCGTGTTCCGCGACAAGGTGATCATCGGCAACGGCGGCACCGAATGGGGTGCGACCCGCGGCTTCGTCACCGCCTTCGACGCCGCGACCGGCAAGGAGGCCTGGAAATTCCACATCGTGCCCGGCAACCCGGCCGACGGCTTCGAGAACGCCGCGATGGAAATGGCGGCCAAGACCTGGACCGGCGAGTGGTGGAAGTTCGGCGGCGGCGGCAACGCCTGGCACGGCATGACCTACGACCCCGAGTTCAACCGCGTCTACGTCGGCACCGGCAACGGCTCGCCGTGGAACCGGAAGATGCGCAGCCCCGGCGGCGGCGACAATCTTTTCCTGTGCTCGATCGTCGCGCTCGACGCCGACACCGGCGAGTACGTCTGGCACTACCAGACGACGCCGGGCGAGACCTGGGACTACAACTCGAACATGGACATCGTGCTGGCCGATCTGACGATCGACGGCAAGCCGGTCAAGGCGCTGCTGCACGCCCCGAAGAACGGGTTCTTCTACGTGATCGACCGCAGCACCGGCAAGCTGATCTCGGCCGAGAAACTAGGCAAGGTCGACTGGGCGACGCACATCGACATGACGACCGGCCGCCCCGTGGAGCGCGAAGGCGCGCGCTACGAGGACGGCGAGGAACTGGTCTGGCCCGGCCCCTTCGGCACGCACAACTGGCCGGCGATGTCCTTCAACCGCGACACGGGGCTTGCCTACATCCCGGTGATCGAGATGGCCGGCCTTTTCAGCGACAAGTACACGAAGCCGAAGGCCTGGCAGTCGCCGAAGTCGAAGTTCGACCCTGGCGTCGACTTCCTGCGCGCGGACGGTCCTGCGGACTGGGGCAGCTCGGCGCTGCGCGCCTGGGACCCGGTGCAGCAGAAGCTCGCGTGGGAAGTGCCGACCCCGGGCGTGTGGAACGCCGGCACGATGACGACCCGCGGCAATCTCGTCTTCCAGGGCCGCGCCGACGGCAAGCTCGTCGCCTATCGCGCGGACAACGGCAAGGTGCTGTGGGAGCAGGCGCTCGGCCTCGGACTCTCGGCGCCGCCGGTAACCTACGCGGTGGACGGCAGGCAGTACGTCGCCCAGCTCGTCGGCTGGGGCGGCTCGATGACCGCGTCCGGCGGCTCGATGGCCGCCCAGCACGGCTGGTCCTACCGCGCACAGCCGCGGCGGCTCGTCGTGTTCGCGCTGGACGGCAAGGGCAGCGTGCCGGCGATGCCGCCGCCGGTCTATGCCAAGCCGCTGCAGGAGCCCGAGTTCGTGGTCTTCGACGAACTGGCCGAGCGCGGCAGTTTCGTGTGGAAGGAATACTGCGGCATCTGCCACGGACCCGCCGGCACCGCGGGCGGCTATGCGCCGGATCTGCGGGCGTCGCCGGCGATGCTGGACAAGGACACCTTGCACGGCATCGTCTTCGACGGCAGCCGCAAGGCGCTCGGCATGCCGCGCTTTCCCCAGCTGAACGCGGATGACCTGACGGCCGTGCAGCACTTCATCCGGCGCGAAGCGCGCAAGGAAGGTCTCGCACCGCAGTAGCCGCCGGAGCAGGCGGCCGGCGCTGCGTCAGTAATGACCCCACAGCACCCGCGGCGCGCGACGTCGCGGGAGTTCCGCGCCGGTGCTCCCCTCCAGCTGCACGCGCAGGATGCGCGGTGGCTGGCGGCGACTGCCGCGCCGGCCGGGCCGCAGGGTGGGTTGGCGTGCCGGCGTCGTCAGCGAAAGCGTGTGGACATGGGCATGGCTCATGCGCTGCTCCTGCGTGTCGGGACTGCGGCGCAAGCTGCGAGCCGCGCCGGGTCCAAGCATAGGCGGCGCCGAACGGGCGGAACTGTCACGCCCGTCGCAATTGGCGGCTGCGACGCGCCCCTGCCACGCGCTTTTGTGAACAGGTGCACAGCAGCCGCCCCGGCCAGCCGCATGCAATCAGCGCGGCGCCTCGACGACGACCTCCGCGCGGATCGAATTCGCGATGTAGCACTCCTCGTGCGCGGCGTGGTGCAGGGCCGCCAATTCCGCTGCATCCGGTTTCAGGGAACCCGCGAACAGGATGCGGGGACGCAGCTCGATGCGCGTGATCGCATACCTGCCGCGCGTGTCCTTTTCCATGACCCCTTCGGCGTCGTCCGCGTAGCTTGCGACGACAAACCCCCGCTTCGACGCGACGTGCAGGAAGCTCAGCATGTGGCAGCTTGCCGCCGCCGCCACCAGCGCCTCTTCCGGGTCGATGGCCTGCTCGCTCGAGAAGGGCAGCGGCACCACGCGCGGTGACGCCGATGCCGCGACGCGGATGCCGCCGTCGAAGCACCAGTGGTGCGCACGGCTGTAGCGCCCGCGCCCGAAGTCATCGCCCTCGCGTCGCCAGTCGATCTTCGCCGTGTATCGATGCATCGCGCGCTCTCCCAGGTTTGGCTGCGTGACTGCCCCGTCGGCGTGGGTGCTTCAGCAGGTCGGCACGTTGACCGCGAGGCCGCCGGTCGAGGTTTCCTTGTATTTGCCCTGCATGTCGAGGCCGGTCTGCTTCATGGTCCTTATCACCGCGTCCAGGGACACCAGGTGCCGGCCGTCGCCATGGAATACCGCCAGGCGCGCGGCGTTCACCGCCTTGACCGCGCCCATCGCGTTGCGCTCGATGCAGGGTACCTGCACGAGCCCACCGATGGGATCGCAGGTCAGGCCGAGGTTGTGTTCCATGCCGATTTCGGCGGCGTTCTCGATCTGCGCATTGCTGCCGCCGAGCAGCGCCGCAAGCCCGCCGGCCGCCATCGAGCACGCGACCCCGACCTCGCCCTGGCAGCCCATCTCCGCCGCCGACAACGACGCATTCCACTTGTACAGCATGCCGATCGCGCCCGCCGTCAGCAGGAAACGGCGGACGAGCGCGGGGTCGTCGCGATAGAAACGCGTGTAGTACTTCAGCACCGCCGGGATGATGCCGGCGGCGCCGTTGGTGGGCGCGGTGACGACGCGACCACCCGCCGCGTTCTCCTCGTTGACCGCAAGGGCATAACAGTCAAGCCAGTCGAGGCCGCCGAGTTGCGAGTCGTCCGCGTGCAACTCGAGGCGCCGGCACATCGCGGGCGCCCGGCGCGGCAGCCCCAGGCCGCCGGGAAGCACGCCGTCCGTGCGCATGCCACGCTCGATGCTGTCGTTCATCGCGGCCCAGATCGCATCGAGCCGGGCGCAGGTCTCGGCCTCGGGCCGGAACCCTCGCTCGTTCGCGAGCGCGATGTCGGCGATGGACAGCCGCTCCTCGTGGCCGATGTGCAGCAGTTCCTGCGCGTTGGTGAACGGGAAACGCAGGGCGGGCACCGCGGCCGTCGCGTGCTGGCCGGCGGCGTCCGCTGCCGACACGACGAAGCCGCCACCCACCGAGTAGTACACGGCTTCGAGCAGCGGCCGCCCGCCCTGGTCGGTGGCGCTGAAACGCATGCCGTTCAGGTGCAGGGGCAGCGACTGCTCGCGCAGCCAGCGCACGTCGTCCGCGCCGAAGCGGATGCTGCGGCCGTCGGGCAGATCGACGCGGGCGTCGCGCTCGTAACGGGCGACGATGGCCGCCATGCGTTCGGGGCTGATGTCCTCGGGGCGTTCCCCCGACAGGCCGTACAGCAGCGCGCGATCCGTCGCGTGACCCTTGCCGGTCCAGGCCAGCGAGCCGTACAGCTCGACGCTGATGCCGCCGATCGGCGTACCCGACGCGCACGCGAGCAGCGCCTCGACGTAGCGGCGCGCGGCGATCATCGGCCCGACGGTGTGCGAGCTCGACGGCCCGATGCCGGGCTTGAACAGGTCCAGCACTGACAGGCGCATCGGCCTCACACCGCCTGCAGGTACCAGTCGTAGTCCTGGTGCGTGATCTCGCCGAAGTAGCGCTGCGACTCGCTGCGCTTCACCGCGGCGTAGATGTCGACGAAGCGCTTCCCGAAATAATCGCGCGCGACCGCCGACTGCGCGAAGCGCTCGATCGCGAGCGGCCAGTGCACCGGCAGCGGTGCCGCGTCGGTGACCTGGTAACCGTCGCCGGCGACCGGCGCGCCGGGCTCGATTTCCCTGTCGATCCCGTAGTCCGCGCCCGCGAGCACCGCCGCCGCCGCGAGGTAGGCATTGGCGTCCGCGCCGCAGATGCGATGTTCGACGTGGCGTGAGGAGGCGGGTCCGGTGGGGATGCGCATCGACACGGTGCGGTTGTTGACGCCCCAGGTCGGGAACAGCGGGGCGTAGCTGTTCGCGCAGAAGCGGCGGAAGGAATTCGCGTGCGGCGCGAACAGGGCCATCATGTCGGCGGCCGTCTCGGCCATGCCGCCGATGGCATGACGCAACAGGGGCGTGCCGGCGGGGTCCTCGTCGGCGAACAGGTTGAGGCCTGCGTCGTCGTCGAGGCTCAGGTGCAGATGGGTGCCCGAGCCGGCGTGACCGGCGAAAGGCTTCGCCATGAAGCACGCAAGGTAACCGTGCTTCGCCGCCACCCCCTTCACCAGCCGCCGGTAGAGCGCCGCCTCGTCGAGCGCGCGCAGCGCGTCGGCGCGGTGCGTCAGCGTGATTTCGAGCTGCCCCGGGCCGAACTCCGAGATCGCGGTTTCCGCCGGCAGCCCCTGCGCGTCGCAGGCGCGGTAGAGCTCGTCAAAAAAGGGCGCGAGTGTCTCGACCTCGTCGATGCTGTAGACGTGCGGATGCTCGCCGCGCGGCGCAACGGGCCGCGGCGGACGCCGCCGCGGGTCCGCGCCTTCCAGCAGGTAGAACTCGAGTTCGACGGCCAGTACGGGGTTCATCCGCCGCGCACGCAGGCGCTCGATGACGCGCAGCGCGAGCAGCCGCGGATCGGCGGCAGCCGCCGGCATGCCGAGCTCGGGGTCGAACATCACGAGCAGCTGCGCGGTCGGTGCCGCCAGCCAGGGCGTGCGCACCAGGGTGCCCGGCACCGGGAACGCGATGCAGTCCATGTCGCCGACTTCCCACAGGAGGCCGGTGTCGTCGGCGTCGTCGCCGTGCAGCGTCAGTGCCGCCATCGAACTCGGCAGGGGCCGGCCCTGCGCGTACAGCGCGGGCAGTTCGGACGGCCGCAGCGACTTGCCGCGCAGGACGCCGTTGTTGTCGACCAGCATCATCTGGATGTGCCGGATATCGGGATTGCGGGCGAGGAATTCGGTGGCTTCCTCGGGAGATGCGCGATACGGGTTCATGATCCTGCTCCGAAGCGTAGGGGCGGGCGGGAGCGCAGGCGCCCCCGCATTCGTGGCCGGCCCGGGGGCTGGCCGCTGCTGTTCATGGCGGGGCTTGCGCGAGCTCGAACAGGCAGGCGTCGAGGGCGTCGAGCAGCGCATGGACGTCGTCGACGCTCGTCGCGGGACTGGTCAGCAACATGTTGTGGAACGGGCTGATGACGATGCCGCGGTTCAGAAGGTAGAGGTGCAGCAGCCGCTCCAGCGTCGGCTCGGCGGCGGCCTCCGTGGCCCGCGCGGTGCGTGGCGGCGTCGGGTCGAATCTGAATTCGCAGCGCGCGCCGAGCCGCGTCACCGACCATTCGAGGTCGTGACGTGCGAAGAGTTCGCGCAGGCCGGCGGCGAGGCGCGTGGCCTGTGCGTGCATCGTCGCGTAGGCGTCGTCGGTCATCACGTTGCCGAGCGTCGCGCGCAGCGCGGCCAGTTGCAGCGGATTGCCCGACAGCGTGGTGCCGATGCCGGTGCGGCCCGGGCCCGCGCTGCTCCACGCCGCCTGCATGCGCGCGGCGAGCGCGCCCGTGACGCCATAGGCCGCGCAGGCCAGGCCGCCTGCAATCGCCTTGCCGATCACCAGCGCGTCCGGCTCCAGGCCGAAGGCGCGGGCATAGCCGCCGGGGCCGGTCGAGAGGGTATGCGTCTCGTCGATGATCAGCAGCGTGTCGTGGCGGCGGGTCAGCGCGCGCAGCGCGGCGTGGAAATCTGGGTCGGGCAGGACCATCCCGACATTCGTCAGCGCCGGTTCGCACAGCACAGCCGCGACATCGTTGGTGGCGAGCGCCGCGGCGAGCGCCCCGACGTCATTGAACTCGACGACGCGCGTGCCTGCCGTCAGATCGCCCGCCTGGCCAAGCAATCCCGGGGCGTGGCGAGGGTGGCCGTCGGCCAGGCGCAGCTGCGCATCGTCGACCGCGCCGTGGTAGCAGCCGTCGAACACGAGCACGATGGAACGCCCCGTCGCCGCGCGCGCCCAGCGCAGCAGGAAGCGGTTCGCATCCGACGCGGTCGTCGCGAGCTGCCAGACGGGCAGTCCGAAGCGGCGCGCGAGTTCGGCGCCGACCCAGGCCGCGTCGGCGGTGGGCAGCATCGTCGCGAGGCCTCGCGCAGCCTGGCGGGCGATGGCGTCGGCGACCGCGGGTGGGCTGTGGCCGAACATCGCCGCAGTGTCACCGAGGCAGAAATCGCTGTAGACGTGGCCGTCGACATCGACCAGGCGTGCCCCGCGCGCCTCCCGGATGCCGAGCGGGAAGGGCAGGTGCCAGTCCGTCATCCAGTGCAGGGGGGCGCCGGCGAACCAGTGCGCCGCAGTCTCCGCGGCCAGGCGCGCCGAGGCCGGGTTCGCGCGCTCGTAGTGCGCGATTTCGCGCGCCAGCAGCGCGCTCACCGCGCCGGGCGCAGGCATCAATGAGACCCCATTCATGACGGACATGATAATGCGGAAAGGCGTCGAATCCCGCGACGAGGGCAACCGGCTCGCGCCGCGCCGGCGCCGCTGGGCAGTTCTCGATCCCCGGGCGCGGGGCTACCATGGAAGCCATGCACAGGCTATCGGACGGCACCCCCGCAGCGCACGGCTTCGCGATGCCGGCGGAGTGGTCGGCCCAGGCCCAGGTCTGGATGATCTGGCCGGAGCGGCCGGACAACTGGCGGCTGGACGCGGCACCGGCGCAACATGCGTTCGCGCGGGTCGCGAACACCATTGCCGAGTACGAGCCGGTGACGATGGGCGTGTCCCATCGCCGCTTCGAGCAGGCCCGCCGCCTGCTGGCGCCGACGGTGCGTCTCGTCGAGCTTACGACCGACGACGCGTGGATGCGCGATACCGGGCCTACCTTCGTGCGCCACCCGACGCGCGGCGAGGTGCGTGCCGTCGACTGGGTGTTCAATGCGTGGGGCGGGCTGCAGGGTGGCCTCTACGCGCGTTGGGACGCTGACGATCTCGTCGCGGCCAAGGTCGCCGAGCTCGAACGCATCACCCGCTACCGCGCGCCGCTGGTGCTCGAGGGTGGCGCCATCCATGTCGATGGCGAAGGGAGCTGCCTGACCACCGAGGAGTGCCTGCTCAATCCGAACCGCAACCCGGGAATGAGTCGCGAACAGATTGAGCAGCACCTGCGGGATTACCTCGGCGTGGCCAGCGTGTTGTGGCTGGGCCGGGGAATCGTCAACGACGAGACCGACGGTCATGTCGACAACCTGTGCTGCTTCCTGCGCCCTGGCGTCGTCGCCCTCGCCTGGACCGACGACCCGCAGGATCCGCAGCACCCGGTCTCGCAGGACGCCTATGCGCGCCTGCGCGGCATGCGCGACGCGCGCGGGCGGGCGCTGGAGATCGTGAAGCTGCCGCTCCCGGCCCGCCCCGTGACGATGAGCGATGAAGAGGCGGGCGAGATCGAGCGCGTCGCCGGCACGCACGTCCGCAGGGGCGGCGCGCGTCTCGCCGCGTCCTACGTCAATTTCCTCATCTGCAACGGCGCCGTGATCGTGCCGTCCTTCGGCGACCCCCATGACGAGCGCGCGGCCGCCATCCTGGCGGAGCAGTTCCCGGCACGCGACATCCGCCTGGTGCCGGGCCGCGAAATCCTCTACGGCGGCGGCAACGTCCACTGCATCACCCAGCAGCAGCCGGCCTGACGAGCGGGGCGGCGCCGTCCGCTCAGGCGATGGTGACCTCGAGGCCCTGCAGGCGCGCCAGCGTCTGGCCTACCGGGCAGTTCTCCGCCGCCCGCAGCAGGCGTGCGCGCTGCGCAGGGTCGAGTTCACCGTCGAGATCCAGCGAGCAGCGGAGGATGATTGCGTCCGGGTCGCTGCGATCGATTTCAACGCGCGCACCGGCGCGCACCAGGGGATAGCCGAATTTTTCGGCGGCGATGCGGACCGTCATCGTCAGGCAGGTCGCGAGAGCGGCTTCCAGCAGTTCATGCGGACGGAAGCCCTCGCCCCGGCCGCCCTTGTCCACCGGCATGTCGCCCGGCGCGGTGTAGCGACCATTCGTGAACTGCACGATGTAGCCGTCATTCTGTTCGACACTCTCGATCATCGTTCGACTCTCCTGCTGTGGTGGTCGGGCGGCCGCTTCAGCCCGTGCGTCGACGCGTGCCCCGCTGCATGAGGATGCCGGCAGTGCCGACCCCGACCGTCACGACCAGCACGAGCAGCGTCGCCAGCGCATTGATTTCAGGTGACAGCCCCAGCCGCACCTTCGAATAGATCACCATCGGCAGCGTCGTCGCGCCCGGACCCGAGACGAAACTCGCGATGACGAGGTCGTCGAGCGACAGCGTGAACGCGAGCAGGAAGCCCGCCACCAGCGCGGGCGCGATGATCGGCAGCGTGATCACGCAGAAGACCTTCGCCGGCCGTGCGCCAAGATCGAGCGCCGCTTCCTCTATGGAGGGGTCCATGCCGGTGAGGCGCGACTGCACGACGACGGCGACGTAGGCGAGCGCAAAGGTCGTGTGCGCGATGACGATCGTGAGCGTGCCGCGGCCCGCCGGCCAGCCGATGGCCTGCTCCAGCGCGACGAACAGCAGCAGCAGCGACAGGCCGGTGATCACTTCCGGCATCACCAGCGGCGCGGTGGCGAGGCCGGCCAGCAGCGCGCGCCCCCGGAAGGGGCCGAAGCGCGCGAGGCTCACCGCGACCAGCGTGCCGAGGACCACCGCGAGCCCCGCGCTGACGGCCGCGATCCGCACCGACAGCCACGCCGCGTCGAGAATCTGTGCGTTGCCGAGCAGTGCCTCGTACCAGCGGGTCGAGAAGCCGCCCCACACGGTGACGAGCTTCGAGCGGTTGAACGAGAAGAACACCAGCGAGAGGATCGGCACGTACAGGAAGACGAAGCCCGCGACGAGCCAGCCCAGCAGCGCGGGATGCGTGCGCCGGCTCATGCCCGCGCCGCCGCGCGCCGCTCCAGCCAGTGCTGGAAAACCATGATCACGAGCACCAGCGACAGCATCGCCATCGCGACGGCGGAGGCGATCGGCCACGCGCGGTTGGCGAAGAACT
>Ga0255182_1001181_pt1 | contig 14303 bp, 6 predicted proteins | sample Atl_UVDOM_RepA_8_FD_188420 | JGI IMG/M metagenome (GOLD analysis project Ga0255182, IMG submission 188420) | Freshwater microbial communities from Altamaha River, Georgia, United States - Atl_UVDOM_RepA_8d | ecosystem: Environmental > Aquatic > Freshwater > River | place: USA: Georgia | collected...
CCCACCCGAGGGGAACCTGCCCGGCGTCGGCATTCCATGCGGGGGCCATGGCCTCCATGCGGTTTTTCCACGCAGCGTGATTCATGGGAGTTCACCTTGTTGTACGGTATTTGTTAGGGTACACTCCACAGCTCGTGCGTCAACCCCTTCACCCACGGATTGCCGGCGATGCGGGGCTACCCTGCCAAAACCCATGATCGGACGCTTCTCCTCCACCGATGCCGTCGTGCGCATGCCCTCCGCCCGGTGCACTGCTGCCATCGGCGCCTGCGTCTTGGCCCTTTGCGGTCCCGCAGGCTTCGCTCGTCCGGCGAGTACCGCCGCGCAGGTCGCCCCGGCACCGGTCGCCCCCGCATCCGCACCGCGGACCGTCGAGCGGCTTCCGCCGGCGTCGCGCCCGGCACCGACCCAACAGCCCGCCATGACGCCGGCGACCGACGCACCGCCGCCATCGACCGCATCCGACGCAACGCCCGACGCCGCCGCCACCCCATCGCCCACGGCCACCGTCCCGCCCGGTGCCCCTGCCGCGGATGCCCCGCCCGCTCCCGACCACGACGACGGCGAATGCCTGTGGCCGCAGACCGCGACTGCCGACGGCAGCACCTACACGCTGTACGCCCCGCAGTTCGAGTCGCTGACCGCCACGCGCGCCAGCGCACGATCCGCGTTCAGCGTCACCACGGCAAGCGCACCGGCCAGCGCCTACGGGGTGCTGTTCTTCACCGCCGACGTCGACCACGACGGCCCGGCCGGCCTCATCGAACTCTCCGACCTGCAGGTGACCCGGGCCACCTTCGCCGATGGCCGGAGCGCCGACGCCGCGGCCACCGAGCTCGAGACCATGCTCTTCGGCGTGCGCTTCACGGTGAACCGCTCTGACGTCATGCACGCCATGCGCGTGGCCAGCGTCCGTGGGGCCGAGCGCGGGCCCGTCCTGTCCACGGCCGCACCGACGATCCGGGTCGTGGACCGCCCGGCGGTCCTGCTGCTCCTGGATGGTCCGCCCGTGCTGCGCGCCATCGGCGACACCGGCATCGGCATCGCCCAGAACACGGGATCGCTGCTGGCCTTCGATCGCCGGAGCGCCACCTGGTTCACGCGCATCGGCGACGGCACGTGGCTGCATGCCTCGGACTACCGTGGACCGTGGGTGGCGGGAATGGCCCCCACCGACGCCCAGCGCCAAGCGATCGAATCGGCCCTGCCGAAGCGCCGCCCCGACCCCGCGTCGGTTCCCGCCGCCACCGCCAATTCCGGCACCCTGCCGGACATCGTGGTCAGCACCGTGCCGTTGGCCCTCGTGAGCATCGGCGGAGCACCTCAGATGACGGCGGTCGCCGATGGCCTGTACGCGGTCTCCAACGCCAACTGCAGCCTGTTCACCTCGGCCGCCCAGGACCGATGGTGGCTGCTCGCCTCGGGACGCTGGTTCACGGCCACCGACCTCACCGCGGGCCCGTGGACGTATGCAAGCCCCGCTTCGCTGCCGCCGTCGTTCGCCGCGATCGATCCGCACGGGCCATGGGGCGGCGTGCTGGCCAGCGTGCCCGGCACCACCGAGCACGCCACCGCGCTCCTGCAGCACGACATCCCGCACGTGGCCACGCTCGAGCGCTCCCGCGCACATGCGCGCGTCTCGACGATCGGCGGTCCGGTGCGCATGGCGCCCATCGCCGGCACCTCGATGCGCTACGCGGTCAACGCCAGCGCACCGCTGATCGCCTGCGCCGGCAAGTACTACCTGTGCCAGGACGCGGCGTGGTTCGTCTCGGATGCCGCGTCCGGCCCGTGGGCGCTGTGCGACTCGCTGCCCGCGGAGATCGACTCCATCCCGCCGAGTTGCCCCGTCTACAACGTGACGTTCGTCGAGGTGTACGGATCGACGCCCGAGACCGTGACGTTCGGATACACGGCCGGGTACATGAACAGCTTCGTCGACGACGGCACCGTGGTCTGGGGCACCGGGTGGTCGCATCCGGGCACCACCGGCCAGGGCACCGTGCCCGCCGACGCGTCGGACGCGCCCTACGACCCCACCGCCGACGACAACTGGGGACCGTACGCCGGATGGCCATCGAGTTACGGCTACTGGCCGAGCTACGGCAGCGCATGGGGCGGATGGAACTTCGGATGGGCGCCCGGATGGAGCGACTGGGGGCTCTGGGGCGGTCCCTCGTGGGCGGGAGCGGGTTGGTGGGGTCCGGGCTGGGGCTTCGGGACGGGATTCGCGCTCGGCTACGGGTTCGGAAACGCCTGGGACTGGGGCTACCACCCGTGGGGATGGCGCGATGCCGAGGGATGGTGGACCCGCCACTGGGGCGCGGCATATCGCCGTGGGTGGGACAACGCGATGCGTGATGCCAACCGCGCCGCGGCAGGTCACGACGGTGCCCGCGGCGACGCCGCGATGCGCAACGACGCACGCGAGGGCGGCGCCTCGTGGTCGCACGCCGCCGGGCGCGCCAACGACGTCTTCGCCAATCGCAATGGCCAGGTGATGCAGCGGCGCGGCGCCGGGCTGATGCAGCGCACGGACTCCGGGTGGCAGCGTGCGGCACAGGATGCCGGCCGGGCGGCGAGCGATGCCCGTGCCGATGCGGCACCGCCGGCGCGGCGCGCCGACGGCTCGTGGCGGGATGCCGCTTCCGGAGACGGCTCGCGATTCACCGAGGCCGACACCGGCACCTGGGCGCACGCACGAGCGCGCGACGGCAACGCGGACATGCCCTTCCGTCCCGACCCGAACCACAACTTCGACGGCAGCCCACGCGGTGCCTTTGCCCGCGGCGACGTCAACTACGCCGACCGTGCTGCGGCAACGGGCGGCGGTGGTTGGGGCGGCGCCCCGGGCTCGGGCATGCCGCCGAGCCCCGGCATGCGCACCGGCTCGTGGAATGGCGGCGGGTACGAACGCGGGGGTTGGGGCGTGACCGACCAGTACGGCACCTACGCGCAGCGCTGGGGCGGCGACTATGACCGCGGCCTCGCCGGCTTCAACCAGGACACCGGTTGGTACGACCGCACCGTGTCCCGCCCGGTCAACCCCTACGGCTACGGCTACACGGGGTGGTCGAATGGCTACCGCGGCATGGGCACGCTCAGCGGGTGGGGCGGCGCGCGGTTCGGCGGGGGCATGCGGGGCGGCGGCGGGCGCCGCTGAACGCGGTCACGGTCGGAGGGCGCGGTCAGCCGTTGCCGATCGTCGGATCAAGGAGCCCGCGGTCGACCGCGGCCGGGGTCCCGGCGCCGCACAGAGCCAGCGCCACGTCGAGCTCGTGGGCGAGGATCGAGAGCACTCGCGCAACCCCCGCCTCTCCGGCGGTGGCCAGGCCCCAGAGCACCGGGCGACCGATGCACACCGCCTCGGCCCCGAGCGCCAGGGCGCGCACCACGTCCACGCCCCGGCGAACGCCGCCATCCACCAGCACCGGCACGCGCCCGGCCACCGCGTCCACGCACCCCGGCAGCGCCTCCACCGTGGCCGGTGCGCCGTCCAGCTGCCGACCACCGTGGTTCGACACCAGGATGCCCGCCGCGCCCAGGCGAACGCCCGTCGCGGCATCGTCCGGGCGGCAGATTCCCTTGAGGATCACGGGAAGCGGCGACCGATCGCGCAGCCACTCGAAGTCGGACCACGTGAGTCGATCGTCGATGGTCCACGCGAGCGCCTCATGGATGCCGCGGCCGGCATGCCCGGTCGGTCCGCCGGCTCGCTCCAGGTGCACGATGCGCATTCCCTCCGGCACCCGGAAGTGGTTGCGGATGTCGCGCTCGCGGATCCCCCACACCGGCGTGTCGACGGTCAGCACCAGCGCCTCGCACCCGGCGGCCTGCGCACGCTGCGCGAGTTCCTGGACCAGTCCACGGTCGCGCCCGACGTACACCTGCATCCACGTCCGTGCGGAGGGCCGTACCGCGCACGCGGCGCGTCGCACGTCCTCCACCGTGCACGTGGAGAGGCTCGAGAGGATCATCGGCACGTCCGCGGCCGCGGCGGCACGGGCCGTGGCCAGCTCGCCGTCCGGGTGGGCCATGCGGTGCAACGCGGTCGGGGCCACGCAGACGGGCATGGAGGACGACGCACCCAGCACCGGCGAGCGCGTCGAGCGGGAACTCACGTCCCGCATCACCCGGTACCAGATCCGCAGGCGATCCCACGCGGCTCGGTTCTCGCGCAGCGTGGTCTCGGCCCACGCGCCGCTGCGGTAGTAGTCGCGAGCGATCGTCGGCAGCACCTCGATGGCGTGCCGCTCGAAGTCATCGAGGCTGAGGAACTCGTCGACCGATGGCGCCATGCGCGGAAGGGCCGATGATCCTACCCTTGCGACATGCGAGCCAACCGCGCACCCCAGGGCAGCCTCCGCGTGTCGATCGCCGTCGTGTGCGTTGCCGCGTGCACGACCGGGTGCGGTGAATCGGCGCGCCGTGGGGCACCGGGCCCCGCCGGTGCACCGGCACCCGCCGCCACGACGTCCATCGCGGGGCCCGCGGCCGACGTGGATGCCGCGCCGCCCGCCGGCGCCTACGGCGAGTGCACCCCGTCGGCGGACGGCATCGGCCGCACGTACTTCGGGCGCGAGATCGCCCACTACATGACCCACCTGGCCATCCCGTGGCTCGAGCGGGACACCCGCGAGTCCGAGGAGCGCACGAGCGCCCTGCTCGATGCGCTTGGCCTGAAGCCCGGCATGACCGTCGCCGACATCGGCGCCGGCAGCGGTCGCCTCACCGTCCCCATCGCGCGCCGCATCGCCCCGGGGATCGCCTGGGCCAACGACATCCAACCCGAGATGCTGGCCTTCCTGGAGGCCCGCGCGCGGAAGGAAGGCCTGTCCAACCTGAAGGGCGTGCTCGGCGACACCGACGACGTCCACCTGCCCCACGGACAGGTGGACCTGGTGCTCCTGGTGGACGCCTACCACGAGTTCGACCAACCATGGGCGATGGCGCGATCGATCCTGCGTGCGCTGCGGCCGGGCGGACGCGTGGCGCTGGTCGAGTTCCGCGCCGAGGATCCGGACGTCCCCATCAAGCGACTGCACACCATGACCGAGGCGCAATGCCGGGTCGAGTTCGAGGCCGCCGGCTTCCGGTGGATCGGCACCGATCCGCGGCTTCCCTGGCAGCACCTGGTCTGGTTCGAACGCCCCGTGCCCGTCACGCCATGAGGCCGGGCACCACCTTGCCCTTCACGTCGGTGAGGCGGTAGTCGCGGCCCTGGAACCGGTAGGTCAGGCGGGCGTGGTCGAAGCCGAGCAGGTGCAGCAGCGTGGCGTGCAGGTCGTGCACCTCCACCGGGTTCTCCACCACGTTGTACGAGAAGTCGTCGGTCTTGCCGTACGAGGTGCCCGCGTTGCAGCCGCCCCCCGCCATCCACGCGCTGAAGCAGCGCGGATGGTGGTCGCGGCCGTAGTTGCCGGCGGTCAGCTGGCCCTGGCTGTACACGGTGCGCCCGAACTCGCCCGACCACAGCACGAGCGTGTCGTCGAGCAGCCCGCGCATGCGCAGGTCGCGCACCAGCGCCGCCTGCGCCTGGTCGACCGCCAGGCACTGGGCGCGCAGCTCGCCGGGCAGGTTGTTGTGCTGGTCCCAGCCGCGCATGTAGATCTGCACGAAGCGCACGTCGCGCTCGGCGAGGCGCCGCGCCAGCAGGCAGTTGGCGGCGAAGCTGCCGGGGCGATGGACGTCGGGGCCGTACATCTCGAGCGTCTCGGGCCGTTCGTCGGAGAAGTCGGTCAGCTCGGGCACCGACATCTGCATGCGGTAGGCCATCTCGTGCTGGGCGATGCGGGCGCGGGTCTCCGGGTCCAGGCTTCGCTCGAACTCCTCCTCGTTGATGCGGCCGAGGAGGTCGAGCATGCGGCGACGGTCCTCGCGGGTCACGCCGTCCGGATCGCGCAGGTGCAGGACGGCGTCGCGGCCGGCGCGGATCCGGCACCCCTGGTGCTCGCTCGGCAGGAACCCGCTTCCCCAGAATCGCGCGCTCAGCGCCTGCATGTTTCCCGCGCCCTGCGTGATCATCACCACGAACGCCGGGAGGTTGGCGTTCATGCTCCCGAGTCCGTAGCTCATCCAGCTTCCGAACGAGGCGCGCCCCGGCTGCTCGGATCCGGTCTGGAAAAAGGTGATCCCGGGCTCGTGGTTGATCGCCTGCGTGTGAAGCGAGTGCACGACGCAGAGCTCCCGGGCCACCGAGCCGGTGTGCGGCAGCAGCTCCGAGAGCATGATGCCGTCCTGGCGGTTGGCATGGCGCTGGAAGCGGAAGATCGACGGCGCCACCGGGAACCGGTCCTGGCCGCTGGTCATGGTGGTGATGCGCTGGCCGTTGCGGACGGAGTCGGGAAGTTCCTCGTTGAATCGCGCCGCGAGGCCGGGCTTGTGGTCGAAGAGGTCGATCTGGCTGGGCGCACCCTCCATGTGCAGGTAGATGACGCGCTTGGCGCGGGGCGCGAAGTGGGGACCGACCGGAGGCAGCACCGGCGCACCGGGCGCCGGCATCGCCACGCCGTCCGCCGCGCGCGGCGTGGCGGCATGCGCGTGCCGGCCGAGCAACCCGCCGAGGGCGAGCCCGCCGAGCCCGGCGCCGATCGATGCGGCCGCCTGGCCGAAGAACCGTCGCCGCGTGAGGTTCAGGAGGTACTCCTCCATCGGGTCGGCGGCACCGGGGCGTGGATCGTGGTTCGGCATGGTGCTCAGTCCTTCACGATGGTCGCATCGCTCGCCAGGATGGCGTTGGCGATCATGGTCCAGGCGGCGAGTTCCCGCGGATCGATCCCCTCGGCGCGGGGGGCGTGCCCCACCGACACCAAGCGCTCGGCATCGGCCGCGCGATCGGCCGCCCAACGCTCCCGCTCGCGCCCCAGCGCTTCGAGCAGGAGCCGCACGCGCGCCGGCTCGGCCGGGGCGGCGGTCAGGCGCACCCACAGCCCCGCCATGCGCTCGGCATCGCTGCCGCCCTCGCCGAGCGCCCGCTGGGCCGCCACGCGCGCCGCCTCCACGAACTGCGGGTCGTTCCAGAGAACCAACGCCTGCAGCGGCGTGTTGGTGACGAACCGACGCACCGTGCAGAACTCGCGCGTCGGCGCATCCAAGGCAAGCATCGAGGGCGGCGGAGACGCGCGCTTCCAGTAGGTGTAGAGGCTGCGTCGCCACAGCCCTTCGCCCTGGTCCTGCGCGTAGGTGCGCGTGTTGCTCTGCGGCATGCTGGTCTCTTCCCAGAGCCCGGCCGGCTGGTAGGGGCGCGCGCTCGGCCCGCCGACGCGCTCGTGAAGCAGACCCGCCGCATGCAGCGCTTGGTCGCGAATCTGCTCCGCCGCGAGCCGCTGCCTCGGGAACCACCCCAGCAGCCGCTGCTCGGGATCCACCTCGGCCACGTCCGGACGCACACGCGACGACTGCCGGTAGGTGGCGCTCGTGACGATCTGCCGCACCAGGCGCCGGACGTCCCACCCGTTCGTTCGGAAGTCCACGGCGAGCCAATCGAGGAGCTCCGGATGCGTCGGCCAGTCGCCCTGCAGCCCGAAGTCCTCGGGCGATCGCACCAGGCCGCGCCCGAAGAACTGCTCCCAGAAGCGGTTGACGACGACTCGCGCGGTGAGCGGGTTGGCGTCACCCACGAGCCACTGCGCCAGCCCGAGTCGGTTGCGCGGCGCGCCCTCGGGCAGCGCCCCGAGCGCCGCGGGCACCTGCCGCTCGACCGGCCGATCCGGATCGGCCTGGTCGTACAGGCCACGCTTGAGGACGAAGGTGGGCGTGGCCTCGGCGCGCTCACGCATCACCATGGTGCGGGGGGCCTGCGCCTCGTGCTCGGCAAGCGCGGCGTCCGCGGCGCGCAGCGCCCGGTCGCGCGCCCCGAACGACGCCGAGTTCGCCGCCCGCCACGCATCGCGCGCGGCGGTCGAGCCCGCCCCCGCCACCGCGGTCGGACGTGCCCCGTCCTCCGGGAGCATCAGCACCACGGCGTCGCGCGGGGTACGGCCCGCCATCGGGAGTTCCCGGTGGTAGAAGCCTCCCGCGCCGCCCGTGTTCACCACCTTGCAGGCGACCAAGTTCCGACCGCGCCGCAACGGCACCGTGACCAGTTCCTGGTCGGCCGCGACCCCGCGGTCGATCCGTCGCTCGTGCACCGGTTGACCATTGACGAACACCTGCAGGCCGTCGTCGGACCCCAGCGACAGTTGCATCTCGGACGGCTCCGCGCACCACACCTCGCGCGCCACGAACTCGGCGTCCACTCCCTCGGCCAGTCGGACCGGCTGCGCTTCCAGGACGCCCGGCGCGTGGCGCCACCGAAACTCGCCGGTCGACCCCGAACCGAACACCTGGCCCGGATCGATGCGCGTCACCGACTCGGGGCCGAACCGGCCCTCGTAGCCCTCGGGCCCCGAAGCCACCGGGAACGGGCCGCAGATGTACCACGCGCTGGAGGCGGGAGGCAGCGCCGCGGCCGCGGATGGCGCCACGGTGCCGAGCCGCACCCGCACGCGGCCGAGCGAGTGCTGCGGGTACGGGGAGCGGCTGGCCAGCCGGATGAGCACCTCCGTGCCGCCGGGGAACCCCACCGGCTCCTCGGTCACGAAGAGCGCCGAGCGCCCTCCCGTGGCGCGGTGGCCGTCGAGGGCCCACCCGCGGCCGTCGGCGGAGAGCGCATTGGTCACCCGATGGTCGCCGTCGGGCTGCTCGGTGTCGGCCCAGGCCCAGGCCAGGGGCACGCCGATCCGACGGGAGGGTTCTTGCCGCGGCGCCACCTCCACCGTGATCGACTCGAGCACCGCGTTGCCGTTGCCGGCCCGGCCCGGTCGATTCCCGTTGGAGTCGTCCGGCAGCGCTTCCAGGAGGATCGCCCGCCAACCGGCCGCCGGGGTGTCGAGCACCAACCGATACTCGACGTCGGCCGGGTTGGCGCCGACGGCGCGCACGCTGCCGTCCGGCATCGACTCCAGGACGACGCCGTCGGAGGCCTCGGCGGAACGCAGCGTCGCCGGCACCCAGGTCACCGCCGAGCCGAGCGCATCGGCGAACGCCGCGAATCCAGCGCGCTCGCCGTCGTCCATCCGGTCGCGCTCGGCACGCGCCGCCGCAGCGGCACGCCGCAGCACGTCGGTGCGCTCGCGGTGCGCCGGGGTCGGGACGTCGATGAAGGGCTCGAGCGCACGGTTGGCATCGGGCACCTGGCTGTAGATCCCGGGCTCGTCGTTCGAGTTGAAGAACGCGAGCAGCCCGTAGAAGTCCTCCTGGGTCACCGGATCGAACTTGTGGTCGTGGCACCGCGCGCACTGCATCGTGAGGCCAAGGAACGCCGCACCGACCGTGGTGGCCCGGTCCGCGGCGTACTCGAGCAGGTACTCGGCATCGATCGCCCCGCCCTCGTCGCTCGTGACGTGCGCCCGCAGGAACCCGGTGGCGATCCGCTGCGCGTCCGTCGCGCCGGGCAGGAGGTCGCCCGCCACCTGCTCCACCACGAACCGGTCGTAGGGCATGTTGTCGCGGAAGGCGGCGATCACCCAGTCGCGCCACAGCCACATCTGCCGGCCCGCGTCCATGTGGATCCCGGAGGTGTCCGCGTAGCGCGCCACGTCGAGCCACGGCACCGCCATGCGCTCGGCATGGCGGGTGCGGTAGGGCTCCTCGGCGAGCAGGCGGTCGACGAGCCGTTCGTAGGCACCGTCACCGCCATCGGACAGGAAGGCCTCCAGCTCCCGGGGCGTCGGCGGCAGCCCCGTGAGGTCCAGGTACACGCGCCGACACACGGTGGCGCGATCGGCCTCGGGCGCGGGCGCGACACCCTGCCGAGCCAAGCCGGCGTGCACGAAGCGATCGATCGGGCTCCGGCGCCACGCGGGGTCGGTGGGTTCGGGCTCCGGCGCCTCCACGGCCACCGGCGGCTCGAAGGCCCAGTGGGGCTCGTACTCGGCGCCTTGGGCGATCCAACGGGCCAGCGTCGCACGCTCCGCCGCCGTCAGGGCGTGCTTGCCGCTCTCCGGGGGCGGCATGGTGCGTTCGGGATCGGGGTCGGCGGCACGCCGCAGCAGCGCCGACTCGTCCGGTCGCCCCGGGACGATGGCTGCCCCGCCGGGCCGAGGTGCGGTGGCGTCGGCAAACGAGTCGAGCCGAAGCCCGGCCGCGCGGTGCTCGCGGTCCGGCCCGTGGCAGAGAAAGCACCGGTCCGACAGGATCGGGCGCACGTCGCGGCCGAACCGCACGGGCGACGTGTCGTGCCGGGCCGCCGAGCCGATCGGCAGCGGCACGTCGGGCGCACGCTGCGGACGAGGGGCCGCCACCACCGCCAGCCCGGTCGCGACGGCCGCGAGCAGGACGGCGGCCGTCGCGGCGGGGTTCAGCGGGTCCCCTCCGTCTCCAGGTAGGTGTATCCGGAGAGGCCGGCCTCGTACGCCTTCAGCAGCCCCTGGCTCTCGGCCACGGTCATCTGCTTGTTGACCACGGCGCGCTCGCACTCGCGGCGGATCTCGCCGAAGAGGCGGCTCAGGTCGTAGTGCACGTAGCTGAGCACGTCGCGGACCGCGTCGCCCTCGATGATCTCGTCGATCCACCATCCGCCCTGCCCGTCCAGCTTGACGTGGGCCACGTGGGTATCGCCGAAGAGGTTGTGCAGGTCACCGAGCGTCTCCTGGTAGGCCCCCACGAGGAACGCCCCGAGCAGGTAGTCCTCGCCGTCCTCGAAGTCGTGCAGCTCGAGCCACTTGCGGACGTCCCGATCGTCCACGAACCGGTCCACCTTGCCGTCGGAGTCGCAGGTCAGGTCCGCGATGGTGGCCTTGCGGGTGGGTCGCTCGTCGAGCCGGTGGATCGGCATGATCGGGAACAGCTGGTTGATCGCCCAGATGTCCGGCAGGCTCTGGAAGATCGAGAGATTGCAGAAGTACGTGTCGCTGAGGGCGTCCTCGAGGTCGCCGAGCTCCTCGGGCGCGCGTTCCATGCCCCGGGCGATCTCGCGGATCCGCGCGCAGCCGGCCCAGAAGATGCTGTCGACGATCGCGCGGTGCTCCAAGCCCATCAGCCCCACGCTGAAGAGCCGAAGCGCCTCGTCGCGGTCCTCGAGCAGGTCGTTGTAGTTCTCCACCAGCCGGCGCTCGCCGATGGTGCGATAGACGTCGAAGATGTCGACGAGCGGCCGGGGCAGCTCCTCGCCGGGCGCCGGTTCCGGAAGGCGCTCGGGCACCGTGAACCGATCGAGCCGATTGGCTCCGAGCACGTCGAAGATCAGCACGCTCTGCTGCGCCACCATCGCGCGGCCCGACTCGGTGACGATCGTCGGGTGCGGCACCTCCTCCTCGTCGCAGACCGTCATGATCTTGTAGACGACGTTGGATGCGTACTCCTGCAGCGTGTAGTTCATCGAGAACTCGGAGCTGGTGCGGCTTCCGTCGTAATCGATGCCCAGGCCGCCGCCGATGTCCAGGTAGCGCATCCCGGCGCCGGCCTTGGCCAGCTGGGTGTAGATCCGGGCCAGCTCGTTGACGCCCTGGTTGACCTGGCGGATGTCGTGGATCTGGCTGCCCATGTGGCAGTGCAGCAGCTGCAGGCAATCCTCCATCCCGTGGCTTCGCAGGATCGAGAGCACCTCGAGCACCTCGTTGATGCTCAGGCCGAACTTCGCCTTCATGCCGCTCGAGTGACGCCAGCGCCCGGCCCCCTGCGCGGCCAGGTTGATGCGCACGCCGATGGTCGGCCGCACCTGGTGCTGCGCGTAGAAGCGCAGGATCAGCTTCAGCTCGGAGATGTTCTCGATGACCGGGATGATGTTGCGGCCGAGCTTCCTGGCGAGCGCGGTGAACTCGATGTAGCGCTCCTCCTTGAAGCCGTTGCAGATGATCAGGCGGTCCGGCGAGTCGCTGGTCATGCCCATCACCGCCAGCAGCTCGGGCTTGCTGCCGGCCTCCAGCCCGAAGCCGAGGCCCTTGCCCGCATCGCGGACTTCCTCGACCACGCGTCGCTGCTGGTTGACCTTCACCGGGAACACGCCCTGGTAGTCGGCGCGGTAGCCGTGCTCGACGATGGCGCCCTGGAACGCCTCGGCGATGTCCACGAGCCGCTGCCGCAGCAGGTCGCTGAAGTGGATCAGGAGCGGCGTGCGGAACCCGCGCTCGCGCATGCCCTCGACCACCTCATGGAGGTCGACCTCCATGGCCGGGCTGCGGTTGGGGCGGACCACCACGTGGCCCGCCGCGTTGACGTCGAAGAATCCCTTGCCCCACTGGCGCACCGCGTAGAGGGCGGCGGACTGCTCGACCCCCCACGCCGGATCGATGGCCCGGCCCGGTCGGGGGCGGGCGGCGGGAGCGGGGGATGCCGGGTCGGTGAGTGTGTCTGCCATCAGGGTGGTGGCCCGGGCGGGGCCCGGGCGGAAGCCACGATGATAGGAGCGGCCGGAAAAAAGAAAAGGGAAATCGCCCCGGCTCATCCGCCCCGAAGGCTCTGCGCGATGGCCACCTCGTGGACACGGACGCTGGATCGATCCAGGAATTCCTTGGCGCGCTGGAACTCGTCGGGATCCACGGCCTCCACGTCCGCCACGGCACGGTCCACGTGCCCCTGCAGCGCGGCGATGGCCGCATCCACCTCGGCCGCGTACCCCGGCTCGAGGTCACCCCGCACGCGCGCCAAGGCATCGCCGATCCACTTGAGGTCCAGGCGGGCGTTGGCCACCAGGTCCACCACCCGGTGCGCCCGGAGGTCCGCCCGGGCGTGGCGGAAGCTCTCCTCCTCCATGCGTTCGACCTCGGCGGAGGTCAGCCCGTACGTCGGCACCACCTGCACGGCCGCGCGGCAGCCGCTGCGACGCTCGGCGGCCGTCACCGACAGCACGCCGTTCTCGTCGACCAGGAACTCCACCTCGACCTGCGGGATGCCCGCGGGCATCGGCGGGATGCCGCGCAGGTCGAATCGCGCGATCGACCGGCAGTCCTTCACCAGTTCGCGCTCGCCCTGCAGCACGTGGATGAGCACGTTGCGCTGCCCGTCCACGGAGGTCGAGAACATCTCGGTCGCTCGGGTCGGGATCGAGCTGTTGCGCATCACGAGCTTGGCCACCGCCCCGCCCACCGTCTCGATGCCGAGCGACAGCGGCACCACGTCCACCAGCAGCAGGTCGGATCGGCCTCCGGACAGGATCGAGGCCTGCACCGCGGCACCGAGCGCCACCACCTGGTCGGGATCAAGCGCCGTGTACGGCTCGCGGCCGAAGAACCCGGCCACGGCGCGGCGCACGGCGGGAATCCGCGTGCTGCCCCCCACCATCACCACGCGATCGATCTCGGGGCTGCCCGCGTCGAGCATCGCGCGGCGGCACGACTCGAGCGTTCGTGCGATCCACGGCGCGGCGGCGACCTCGAACTCGGCGCGCGTGACCGTCCCCGACCAAGCACGACCGTCCGGAAGCTCGATGCGGCAGGTGGCCTGCTCGCGATCGGACAGCTCGACCTTGGTGCGTTCCGCCGCCGCACGCATGGCCTGGCGGACGGCCGGGTCGACCTCGAGACCGAGGCCGAGACCCGCATGCACGAGCGGGAGGATGAGCGAGACGATCACGTCGTCGAGGTCATCGCCGCCGAGCCGGGTATCGCCCGCGGTCGAGAGCACCTGGAAGAAGTCCCCGTCGTCCGGCCCGCCGGGCACGAGTTGCAGCACGGACACGTCGAACGTGCCGCCACCGAAGTCGTACACGGCGATCGTCTCCATCATGGTGCGGCGCCGGGCGCTGGCGCCGATCCCGTAGGCGAGCGCCGCCGCGGTGGGCTCGTTGACGATGCGCACGGCGTCGATCCCGGCGAGCCGCGCGGCGTCACGGGTCGCCTGACGCTGGGCGTCGTCGAAGTAGGCCGGCACCGTGATGACCGCCCGCGACACCGGCACGCCCAGGGCGTGCTCGGCGGAGTCGCGCAGCGCTCGGAGCACGTGCGCCGCCACCTCCTGCGGAGTGACCGCGACGCCCCCGGCCAGGAACGCCGCCAGCCCGCGCGGACCCGGCACCACCTCGTAGGGCAGCCCCGCGGCGTGGGGCTCGCTCTCGGCGTGGCCGCGCCCCATGAACCGCTTGGCGCTGTGGATCGTGTCGCGCGGGAACAGGGCCGCGTCGCGGCGGGCCGCCACGCCGACCACGGGAGGTTCGCCGGCCACCAACCGCACCACCGACGGCAGGAGCGTCACGCCGTCCGGCCCGGCCAGGACGCGCGGACCGGACGCATCGCACACCGCCACCAGAGAGTTGGTGGTCCCGAGGTCAATGCCCACGATCGGCCCGTCCGCTTGTGCCATCCGGCGATGATAGGACGGCGTGGGCG
>Ga0255182_1001182_pt1 | contig 14284 bp, 13 predicted proteins | sample Atl_UVDOM_RepA_8_FD_188420 | JGI IMG/M metagenome (GOLD analysis project Ga0255182, IMG submission 188420) | Freshwater microbial communities from Altamaha River, Georgia, United States - Atl_UVDOM_RepA_8d | ecosystem: Environmental > Aquatic > Freshwater > River | place: USA: Georgia...
ACGCAACATGGAAACGCAACCATTGCTACCAGCAAGATTTCGTTGTGGTCTTCCAACACTTCTGGAACAGGCAATTCTGCCATATTAACCAATACAGGTTCGTTACAAGTGCTAAACTCGACACAACAGGCCATATATAGTACGCCAGCAACGAATGCACAGCCAAGCAATTATATAGGTTGTTATACAGAACAAACAAATAATCGAGCAATGACCTTGCCCAATCGAGACCCCAGTTATAACAACACGACATGCAAAGCAGTTGCACAAAATGGCAAATATAGTTATTATGGACTGCAAAATTCAACGACAGGAAACAATGCATTGTGTACAGTGAGCAACGATTTGTCTGTTGCCACCAAATATGGTGTAGCAACTAATTGTACTAAAACTCCTGCTGGAATATGGAGTGGAGGCGGGAGCTCAAACGCAATTTACAATGCGGCGAGTGATACGAGTCATTATCATTTAGTGTTATTGAACAATGGACAGATGTCGATTCACAGAGGGCTACATCCGGACGACAATCAAGGAGAGATATGGAATTCGGGTACTATCAACAAACAGAAAGAGTCGAATCCAAGGATGACGATGGATGCAAGTAAGTATGGAAGAAATTGGTTGAGGTCAGGGGATACCTTGGCGGTGGGCGATTATATTTGTTCGCCAAATGGTAAAATTGTATTGCAGATGGGAGAGAATGGAAATTTGTCGTTGATTACATTTGTACAGGAGTCGAACTGTGGGACCATGGCAGACAGTAAAATGGGAGGTGGATATGGCGCGAATGCAGCGTACAACATTGGGGTAAAATCTATTCCTGGAAACATTGGTAAATTGGGATTTGTGGACGAGAATTCCGAGTTGTATTTGTATCCAGATAGTGTCAAGCAATATAGTAATCAATACAATGTATTAAATGGTGTGAATACAATTGGGAATGATTTGCCAAATAAGTCGGTCAGTAACAGTACGGTAGATGCTTGTAAAACCATTTGTAACAACAATGCAGATTGTGCCGGGTTTGTATTTGATACACAAAACAGAACGTGCACGCCAAAGACGAAGGGTATGTATCCTTACGGAAGTTCGATTAGTGCAAATGCAAATACAAATTTGTATGTGAGGAATATGATTCCATCCACATTGCCGGCGGGTGTTTCTGAAAAAACAGTAAATACGAACACGGTTCAATTTAGTAGATATTCAAATGGTGGCAGTATTGGTGCATCCTATGGATTGGCAAGTCAAAATTCGGTGGACAGACAAAAATTGGAACAATTGCAAAGTAAATTGGATTTGTTGTCTTCTCAAATGAGTGGGTACACTTCTCAGTTTAACAAGGACTTGACGAATATAGACGCTGAATCCAGAACGAACGGAACTACAATTACACAGGCGGTAAGTGACATTGAGAACACAAATAAAACTATAAACAATTTAAAAGGTAAAGAGGGAGATATTCAAAATATAGTAAAGGATACCGATATAGTGTTGTTACAGAAAAACTATGAATACATATTTTGGAGTATTTTAGCGGCTGGAAGTGTGTTGGTTACAATGCATGTGTTAAGGAAGTAAGGATGGAAAATCGAAAAAAGATATAATTTATCAAATGTAATTATTGGCACCTCTTAATAAAGAAAAAATGAGAGAAAAATTTTAAGGCATTTGCGGAAGAATTAGTTGCCTATGTATAATTATTAACGAACTTATCTATTAAAATGAATAATTATAACATTATTTTATATACATATAAAATTTATATAAAATAAAGATTTAAGTAATAATATGTCAATAAAATATGCTGAAATTACTATTATTAGAAATTTGGAAGAAGAGAGTATTTTTAGAGGTTTATTTAGAGTTTTAGGTTATGAAAATACAACAATTGATAAAGATACAATTATTATAAATTTTGATGACGGAACTATTTGTGACATTAAAGATGAATATATTGATAAAAAGTATGATTTTAGTTTGTTAGGAGAAGACCATTGGTTTCCGATTCTTTTTAAAAAAGTTAAAGATACTTTACCTATTATATTTTTTAAAAGACCAAAAGTTGAAAATGGTGTAAGAAAATTAAACTTCCAAAATATATTTAAAGATTGTATAAATTATAATCAGAACAAAATTCAACCATCTGAATATAATATTATTTATCAAACCTATAATGATATAGAAATATTTGCCATTTGTAGAATAAAATCTAATGAAGAAAAACCAAGATTTTTATTGGCATATGATGGTAATTGGTTTGATAGATCTGACATTATTTATTTAATTGATTGTATATTAAAACATAATTTCTTTAAATAAAAATAACATCCTATTTTAGATGTCATACAAAAATCCAAATGCGATTCATTTGTTTACGCGTTTAAACACAGAAAAAATGAGAGAAAATTGCAAAGCTTTTGCTGAAGAGTTGGCACAGTACGTCTTTCATCCTGCCAGACTGATGCGTATATGTCGAGCATATGGTTTGGAGTTAAATGAATATTTTGAATTAGTATAAATAAAAATTCATTTATACAAAATATATATAAATACAAAATACATATAAATATAGCATATGAAAAAATATCCAGAATCATATTCATATTATGACGAAATGGAAAAGGCATATCAGGATTTATCATCGTTGCCTTGTATATCCTCACCCTTATTAAACAGATTAAAGTATGCAAATGAGAAATATAGTGAAAATTATACACTTTGTAAATCACTGTGTAAAGGCGATTCAAGACGTAAAATATGTTTGTATGAGCCAACTTCAATTAAATATGCGATTGCAACAATTAAAATTCATGTTCCAGAATGTTCCAAAATGAGGGATTATACAGATGTTGTTTATTTTACAACTTATATTGAAAACGGAATCACAAAGAAATTACCTTATGAGTGGATTGGTTTGATTCCAAATTATACATATGTAATAGGTTCAGAAAAAGAATTTGAAGAAAACAATGCAGCATCGCGTGTAACTAATGGAATACATTATTATTATTTGATTGAAGTGCAAATACCGTTTGCAATGGAAAGAAACTAGGTAAAAAAGAAATGGGAAAATACGTAAATTTATAAATAATATACAATAAAATATTATTATATAATATATGTCAAACAGACCTACGATTTATGATACTGAACAATTATTGTCCGATATACAAAAAATACAAACAACCGAGTCTGCTTTGTTGAACAGTTTAGAATCTGATTCAACATTAACGCAAGCACAACGAACTGGTATATTGAACAAAATCAATGAATTGTCTGAATTGCGTATCAATCTATACAAAACATTAAGCAATGTGAATAATTATGCAAAAAATAATTTAGACATGTCGGTTAGTACATTTTCGCATCAAGAAAACGCGATTCGGGTTGTGGAAAATGAATTGAACAAATTAAAGGGACGATTGGATGATTTGAAAGACGAGAAAAATAATAAGATACGTTTGGTAGAAATCAATAATTATTACAGTGACAAATATTATGAATATAGCCAATTGATGAAAGTAGTTATTTACACGTTACTTCCTATTATTATTTTGAATATAATATACAAATATGGAATACTTCCTTACAATATTTTTATAATGATTGTTATATTGATATCGATTATAGGAAGTTATTATTTCTGGACGCGTTTTTCGACGATTCTCATACGAGACAACATGAACTACAACAAATTCGATTGGGGTATTCAGCCTCCTCCCATTGATTCGGAAAATGATGGAAACGCTTCTGACCCTTGGCTGTCTGGTGGGCTTCCATCCACTTGTATAGGAAGTTATTGTTGCAGCGATGGAATGGAATATGACAACATTAAAGACCTATGTGTGTTTAAAAAGTAATGAATTTTGTATTTTTGTATTTTCTATATATTGTATTTTATTCAAAATAAAACGCAATGTATAATATTTCTATATTATAAGTAAAGATATGACGAGCGCCATTCAATTTATTGACTTTGATTTATTCATTAACACAAACGGCGGTTTCACTTCCAATCCAACCACGATAGTAAATGTATTGAATACAAGGTTAACCAGTGATTACGCGATTCTTAACAAACAAATAAATGAATATAAGGATGTGTTGGATACAGAATCGAACATTAACGATTTATTGGAACAATATAAAAAAGAAAAACAACTGTTGATGGACAAACTTAAGAACAGTACAAGCGACACTTTGACCAACAACCGAAAAACATTTTACACCGATCAAGAAAATACCACGCTCGATAGTTATTATTTTTATTTATTGATTGCCTATGCAATTATATTAGTCTTGATAATAATAGCTGGATTTATAACTGGAAAAATAAATCTTAGATTTATATACATAATTATTATTTTTGTATTATTGCCATTGGTGTCCACTTACTTATTGAGCAAGATAATTTTCATTTTTTATGTTGTATATAATTGGTTGCCTTTAGCAAAATGATAAAATATCCTTCTTTTAAGTATTATTTCAACTGTTGAATGACATGTTCAGTGTCTTCTTCTTCTTCTTCTTGAATGATTTCAATACCGACCCATCCCTTCTTGCCATAATTTCCGAATCGTTTGTTCATATATTCGTACAATTCTTCGCCCTTTGGCATCTTCTTTGTTCCTTGTTCTTGCTGGAACCAGTCCTTGAACTCCTGTAAAATAGACGTCTTCTTGATAGGGCGCAAGGTGCTGTCAACCCTACGAATTTTAGCCGCAACGAATGCGGAAATATGGTCCTGACCGTTTCTGTATTTTTTAGACTCCTCCATCACGGTTTCACAATCAAGCACGATACCCTCGGTTTCAAAAGCACGCTTCACTAACATACTCGCAAACACTGGCGCAAACTTGTGCAGTTTTTCACTGAGTGACTTGTCCTTTGCAAACACGTACGGTGTATCATCCTCAAAATGTTCATCCTTGTCTACGAATTTAGACGGAAATGTACATTTACGAATTCTTCTCCAAGTACCATCGTCGTTGCTCTCAATATCAAACAAATTGTTGGTACACACAACCAGCTTGAACTGCGGCTCAAATATCTCCGACTCTGAATACAAACCTCTCGCCTGAATAGGGTCACCACCAGTCAACTCCTTCATGATACCTTCATTCAACTTGACACCTTTCGAAGGCTCTTGCATCACTGCATAACGCACACCCTTCAATTTCAATACTTCGTCAGATGTACCACCAATTTTGCCTCGAACATCTGTAACAAGCGTGATTGGAACCGTGCCCTTATAATCACCAAGTGTGGCCGACATCAACTCCGCCAACAAACTCTTTCCATTTGAACCACTTCCATGATATACATTAAAAGTCTGGTTTTTATTTGTACCAATCAAACAAGACGCTAAATGGTCCCACATATATCGATTCAAATCTGGAATGGGGAACAATGTTTCCATAAAACGATTCAGTTCGCTGGCAGTTTGAGCCCACTCCGGGTTGTTTTCATCACACGGCACATAATTGATACGGGTGGTTTTGGTAATATAATCTTCTGGATAACCTTCGCGAAATATCTTGTTTTGAAAATCTACCACACCATTGTTGAAACACAATAAATATTTATTCGTGTCCATATTTCGAGTAAAATGTTCATCGTAAAATATCTCTGCTGCTTCACGCATAATATGGTCTTTGTGTGTAGTCTTTTTCAAGGTAATTTTGATGTCATGAATTTGTTTCACTCTGTTTTTCAAAAACTCGCGACGCTCATCGTTTTCCGCATATTCCTGAATTTCAACGTCATATTTATCGCCTTTTCTTCCAAATAAATTGTACATATCTTTAGATATTTTTTCTCTCAAACTTAAACCTCTATCTGGAACCCACCGATGGTTCTTGAAACAATACCAAATACCACGCTTGTCATAACTAGTACATACATACATGTCTTTGTACATGTGCTGCAATACCAATGCATAATCATATTCAGTTTTACCCTCAATTGCCATCTCTATGTAATGATCGATAGTCGATTCTTTGATTTTCATATATTCTTCGTAATTATCTTTTTTCACCCAATACATAATAGAGCGCCTGGTTAATGTTTTTCCATCATTGTTTGACTTGTGGAATTTTTTCCATTCAAAATACAAAGACGGAATGGTGTCATAAGTAAAATCACTTGCCTTGCTTCGTAGCATAACCCATGATAAGAATAGACGTTCATCGGTATGTTTCAATGCAAACGCCACTTGTCTATTGAGCAAATGAGACCCGGGCTCATAATATTTTTCGGGAAGTGCTTGTGTGTAATAATGAGTTTCTTTGATTTCATAATCATTTGGATGAATTTTTTTAAGCATGATATCCACTGCATTTTTCAATGTTGTTTCATCTTTAATATCGCTAATGCAAATTTCTTCCTCTTCGGCACTGACTTCATCTTCCACAATCAAATTGACCTTTGTTTTGCTCAATGGCTTTTTGATTTTCACGTTTTTTTGCTCGCACATTTTATTGTACAGTGGAAGGATGCTTGGGTTCATTTCAAACTTGGGATGCTTGTCGTATTGCACCGATAATTTTTCAAAGTTTTTCTTGATGTTAAAATCACTCACTTTTTGCTCGTCCATACTAAATTCCGTATCATTCGAATCATAGGTAATCACGTAATGCTGTGTTAATTCATATGCTTCACAACCTGGTTTTCTGGAGCCATACAACTGCCAGTTTGTCGTACCTTTACTAATACCTGCGTCCAACACAGAATCCCACGAATTAATCAATGGTATGTCCATATAATCAGGCAACACCGTAATCATTTTCTCACGTATCATCGTCTGAATCACATGGTCTACTTTTATTCCAAAAATAATATGAATGCCATCTTTTGTCAATGAACCATCTTGTAATCTATTTACGTTTGGTTTTTCAAATACATAAATCGAAAATGGCTTACAATCCTCGAAAACGAAATATTCCTTAAGTGCATCCAAATATACACAAAGCATGTCTCGCACATGTTCTTTTGTATGTTGTCTTTCATATACGTCAGGACTATATCTGAAATCTAAATCAATGACCATAGGACCGTCATTTTCTAATTGTTTTTCAGTTAAATATTCTTTTCTTTTTTTTTCAAACACATGTTCATAGTACAGTTCATAAAACACGGAAAGGTCTTCTTTTGGTATTACATACGCACCTGCATAAATGTTCAAGTCTTTGTCCGGAATTCTAGTATGAGTAATTCCAATAGAACTATTTGTATTAATTCGTGTGCTGTGTTTCGCTAAGAACTCATTTAAATCTTTAAATTGAACAGTGGTTGTCATACACGTGTGATTCATATTAATACATTATATCAAGATTTTTCTATTTCATTTTTTTTTGAATTGAATTGTCCAAAATAGATAAATATATAAGTAAAATTATTTAGAATGAATTTACTACCTTACCAGATATGGCTTCCTTTGTCCCGAAAGAAACAATTCAACGATTAGTGAAAGATATTAAATCTATCATTCAGTGCCCATTGACTGAACAAGGCATTTATTACGCACATGATTCAACCGACATGTTGAAAGGATATGCAATGATTGTGGGTCCAGAAGACACCCCGTATTTTGGCGGGTATTATTTTTTTGAACTGACCTATCCGCCAAATTATCCATATAGTCCGCCGTCCGTAGTATATTACACGAATGCATACAATATTCGGTTCAACCCGAATTTATATACATGTGGCAAAGTATGTATCTCTCTTTTAAACACATGGCGAGGCGAACAATGGACTTCTTGCCAAACGATTTCTACTGTACTATTGACGATTTGTACTATTTTGTCGAAAAATCCGCTCTTGAATGAACCAGGTATTCCAGTCACTGACCCAGAAATTGCAATATATAACGACATCATTGAACATGCTAATATCAACATTGCGGTATGTGACATTCTCTCGAAGGCTCCTCATATATATAAACCCTTTTTTGATTTGTTTTACGAACAAGCCAAGGAATTGTTTTACAAAAACTATGAAAAATTGTTGTTGTTTGCGCAACACAAACAATCTACCGATTTCAGTATACCTCGCGCCGTTAAAATGGAAACTTACGATTTGGTCATTTTCGTGGACTATGCTTATTTAATTACAAAACTCCAGAATTTGAAAGAATATATAAAAGAAAATTGAGATAAAATTGAGATAAATATATTATTATAGTATTATATAACAATGCATTTTTGTACGGTTTGCTCAAATATGTATTATATTCGCATTGACGGTGAAAATTCATCGAATTTGGTATATTATTGTCGCAAATGCAAAAACGAAGAAACATCCATGAGCATTGACAACATTTGCGTCTCCAAAACATATATTAAAAAAACACAACAAAATTTCAACCACATCATCAACAAATACACCAAATTAGACCCTACCTTGCCACGCATCAATAACATACTTTGTCCAAACCAAGATTGCGTCACAAACACCAATGAACACAAAGAACGAGAGATTATTTATATTCGATACGATGATGTAAATATGAAGTATGTATATTTATGTAGCGACTGCGACACTGTTTGGAAAATGAATGACACACGTTAAACGGAGAGTTTAGAAAAATATATGACAATTAACTAAATATTAATTCATGAAATCTTTCAATAACATAGCCTTCAATTGGATTTATATCATTTTATAATATTTTAATAATTTTTAAGTAAAATTCTTTTGGTTTTTGTAAGATTTTTTTTTTGGATACTATAAATTGAGCTCCAGCCCCAAATTTGAATGGCATACATTCCTTCCTTTCATCAAATATTTTTTCATACGTATCTATCAATGGTAATTCAGGGTGATAAATACATCCCGTTAAATTACAATATAAAATGTATTCGGTTAAAAATTCAAAATCAATAGTCAAATTTGTATTATTTATATATGTATGTAAATTACATATAATATTTGGTGAATGATCAAATGGTTTTCCTTGTAAAAAAATTGTGTAATCTGCTAAATTATCATAATTATCATAAATATGTTTATAATATGTATGACCTTCTTTACCAACATTACTCAAATATTTTTGATTAAAATCATCCGAAAGTGGAGTTCCTTTGTTGTAAATAATTACATTTGAAAATTGTTTAGTCCACATAACATCTTCGTTATATCTTGCTACTACAATACAAAAATTCATATAAATATAAATATAATTAATATTTAATTTTTTTTCATAAAATAATTAACCTCCTAAAGAAAAATTGAAATAAATAATATGTACTTATTAATATCAATCTTATTACACCTACCGAAAAGAAAAATGAGACAAAACTTTACAAGTTATAGGTTATGATTTATATATTTTATAACTATGTTTCAAATAATTTGTTAAATGTTCTTTTGTGATTTTATTTGCTAGTATTTCTTTGATTGTCTTATCTATTTCTTCATAAGTATTTGGACTTTCTTTTTTGATGTAATGCTTCAACTGACTAAAAAATTCTTCAATGCTATTTGTTTCAGGGTGGTAAGGGAGTGAATATAATAACTCATTTTTACTATTTTCAATCGTTTCTCTGATTATTTTAGATTTATGAATTACAGCATTGTCCATAATAACTAAATGATTTTTGTATTTATTTTTAATAAATTCATCATAAAATTCTAAAATATCATTTGTTTTTACACCTCCTTTTCTTTCTGGATATAATTTCCAGCCAATTACTTTATCAGCACTTATAGCACAAAGTAAGTTAAATCTTTTATAAGGATACTTATTTGTCTTTTTGATTACTCTTGTTCCGCTTCTACTTCGTCCATACGAAAGTGTCATATTTAATGGTATAGATGTTTCGTCTAAACAAATTGTTTTTGTATAATCATATTGTTTTAGTTTATTGTAAAAAGTTTCTAAATCTTGTTTTTCTTGACCTTCTCTTTTTTCTGGATAATACTTACTTCTAACTCTTTTTCTTGTTATTTTGTGTTTATGTAATATATTATAAATGCTTTTATCACTAAGTTCAATATTATACTTTTCCTTAATGAGTTTTGAATATTCCCATAATGTCGTTGTTGGATATTTCTTTACATAATCTTTGACAAACTTTTCTATCTCTGGAGTTATTTTGAGATTACGATTTTTACGCGTTTTTCTTTTAACAGATTTAGAATGCTTATATGTTTTTACCCATCTTGCTAATGACTGATATTTACAATTGAATATTTTACAAGTTTCTCTCAAATCTTGATGTTTTAGATAATATCTTACTGCGTTAAGTTTATAATCTTCTGTATGTTGCTTCATAATAAATATTGGTAATAAATATTTAAAAATAACGATATAATAATATTTAGCAAAATGGAAGAACTGCAAAAAGAAAATGAAGAGTTAAAGTTAAAGGTTCAAGAATTAGAAGAACGACTTAAAAAATATACAAACGGAGAGAACCATAAGCGTTATTATGAAAAAAACAAAGATAAGATTAAAGAACAAGGTTCTAATTATCTGAAGAAGTTGAAAGAAGAAAACCCAGATAAATTAAAAGAATATAGACGCACCTATTATTTGAAAAAGAAAGAAGAAAAAGATAAACTAAAAGAAGAATTTAAAAATTGATTTAAAATCTATTTATAATAATATTATAACAATATGGATAAGAAAGAAAAACAACGTTATGATTATAATTATCTACAACAATATTGTCAAGAAAATAATGTAAAATTGTTAGAAGATTATTCTCTTGTGAAGTTAAATAGAGATACAACAATTAAAGCAAAATGCTTAACATTTGGTTGTGAAAATGAAGTAAAAAAAGGGTTAAGTATTTTTGTAAAAAATGGATGTTTTTGTCAATTTCATATGATGTCAATTAAACAGATAAAAAGGCAAACAACTTGTTTAAATAAATATGGTGTAGAACACCCATCAAAGTCAAATGAAATTAAAGACAAAAAGACAAAAATATTTTTAGAAAAATATGGGGTTGAAAATCCTTTTCAATCAGAAGAAATAAAAGAAAAAATTAAATCAACAAATTTAGAAAAATATGGTGTTGAAAATTCTTTTCAATCAAAAGAAATAAAAGAAAAAATAAAGGCAACAAATTTAGAAAAATATGGTGTAGAACATCCATCACAAAATAAAGAAATTAAAAATAAAAAGAAAACAACGTGGTTGAATAAATATGGTGTAGAACATCCTTTTCAATCAGAAGAAATCAAAGAAAAAATAAAGGCAACAAATTTAGAAAAATATGGTGTTGAAAATCCTAATCATAATAAAGAAATTAGACAAAAAACTAAAAATACTTGTTTAGAAAAATATGGTTTTGAAACGCCACTACAATCAGAAGACGTTAAAGATAAAATTAAAGCAACTAATTTAGAAAAATATGGTGTAGAACATCCATCACAATCAAATGAAATCAAAGACAAAAAAACCAAAACATTTTTAGAAAAATATGGAGTAGAAAATCCATTTGAGTCAGAAGAAATCAAAGAAAAAATAAAGGCAACTAATTTAGAAAAATATGGTGTTGAAAATCCTAATCAAAATAAAGAAATTAAACAAAAAACTAAAAATACTTGTTTTGAAAAATATGGTTTTGAAACGCCACTACAATCAGAAGACGTTAAAGATAAAATTAAAGCAACTAATTTAGAAAAATATGGCGTTGAAAATCCAAATAAAACACAAAAAGTAAGAGATAAAATTAATTCAACTAATTTAGAAAAATACGGTGTTAAATGTGGATTACAATCAGAAGACGTTAAAGATAAAATTAAAGCAACTAATTTAGAAAAATATGGAGTAGAAAATCCATTTGAGTCAGAAGAAATCAAAGAAAAAATAAAGGCAACTAATTTAGAAAAATATGGTGTAGAACATCCATCACAAAATGCAGAAATAGCAGAAAAACAATCTAAAAATTCATACAAATCTAAAAATTACATATTTCCTTCTGGACGTGTAGAGAGAATACAAGGATATGAACATTTTATGTTAAATGAGTTGTTAGAAAAAGAAAATGTATCAGAAGAAGATATTGTTGTAAATCGTAAAGAAGTTCCTACAATATGGTATGAAGACGCAAACGGAAAACAAAGAAGATATTTTGTAGATTGTTTTATTAAATCACAAAATAGATGTATAGAAGCAAAATCTACTTGGACAGCAAATAAAAAAAAAGATTTTATATTTTTAAAGCAAAAAGCACTTCAAGATGCTGGTTATATTTGTGAAATATGGATATATAACCAAAAAGGAGAGAAAGTAGAATGTTATAAATAATTTAGAAAAAGAATATTTGCGTATAATTACTTAAAGATAAAATATTTAGTAATTATATAGAATGAAAAAACGGAAAAAGTCAAATAGTCCGTTGAAAGTCATTAAGACATCTCTTAAAAGTATTTGTTTAGATACAGAAACTATACTCACACTGAATAATTATTGTAAAAATCTGAATCGAATTGTTATACATACTTATCAATTTTTGAGATTATACATTTTACATAAGTATCATTCAAATCAACCTTTACCAAAAATAGATGATAAGTTTATTGAACATATCATTAAAACTATTGCGGTTGGCGATAAACGGGGTAAAAAGTTTAGCAATGATGAATTGACATTTTTTTATGAAAATCACTATAAGCAAACTATACAAGGTGAAAAATTATCCTATTCTAAATATGGTAATACAATTGGTTATACTGCTACTGCTATTTTAACCTGTTTAGAAACCAATATTAAAACACATTTTGTGAAACATTTAAAACGATTTATCAATATACAATTTGAAAAAGAAAATCAAACAAAAGAACAAAGACACCAACTTTACAAAAATACAAAAACCATATTTGATGACTTAATGTGTAATACTAACACATCTGAAAATGAGTATAAATTATGGAAAGATGCAAACAAATCTTTTCTTATTCCGGAAAATATTAAGAAAAATGTATATTATGATATGGAATGCTCTCCGCAAAATTATTTATTTCCGTTAATTTATATGAGTTTGAGATTAGAAGAAAAAGAAAAAAAATTATTTCAGTTTTGTCCTTTACGAAAAACACTTATTCCAAAATATATGAATATTGACACCAAAACACTTATCACTATGTTATTTGACACAAAGAAACATAAAACCACTCAGGGAAATTTACTTAACAAATTAAATGAAAATAAAGAACTCATATGGCAGTCATTATTTAATATGGAAAAAATAAATAAACTAATGAACCCAAATAAATATATATTTAACCATATGTTTTCTACTGATGGAGTAGGTTGTTCTTTAGTTTTTGTAAGAGTTGATATGAAAGATAAAACTATTCAAGAGAATAAAAATTCATGTTTAAATGAATATGATTACATAACCAAATTATCTAATGAAGAATTAAATCACTTGAAAGATTATAATAAAGTAGCAATAGACCCAGGCAAAAATACAATTATGTTTATGACTGATGAACGAGGTAATACATTAAAATATACAAAAATGCAACGCAGAATTGAGACATATTCAAAGAAGAAACGCCAAATTATAATGAAATCATTTCAAGAGAATAATATAAAGAAAATAGAAGAACCATTAAATCAGACTTATTCTATGTCTTGTAGTTATAATAAATTTATTGACTATCTAAAAGTAAGAAATAAAATTAATGTAGAATTACAAAAATATTATGAACAGGAATTATTCAGAAAATTAAGATGGAGAAGTCATACATATACACAAAAGAGTGAAAGCATTTTAATAAATAAAATAAAACGAACATTTGGTAAAAAAATTGTAATAGGTTTTGGCTCATTTCAACAAACACAGCAAATGAAACATTGTATGCCTACTCCAAACAAATCATTAAAGGATTTATTAGCAAGACATTTTAATTTATGTATTGTAGATGAGTTTAAAACATCTAAAACGTGTAGTTTTTGTTTAGAAGGAGAAACTTGCTATTACAAACAACGAGAGAACCCAAGACCATTTAGAGAAGGTATGGTGAATATACACGGATTACTAACTTGCACGAAGTGTAGTAAGTCGTCTCATTCCCATTTGATGAACCGAGACTTGAATGGTAGTAGAAATATCTTGTATCTAATGAAAGAATGGATACAGAATAGAAAAAGACCAACTATGTTTTGTAGAAAAACATTCATATCACAAGACGAGTGATAGACCCAAAGTTATAAATACCGAAAGAAAAGATTAAGGAAATGAGATTTTAATTTATTTTTTAATATGATTTTGTCTCATTTTTCTTTTCGGTCGGTGTAATGCCGAACAAGACAAAACAA
>Ga0255182_1001183_pt1 | contig 14283 bp, 12 predicted proteins | sample Atl_UVDOM_RepA_8_FD_188420 | JGI IMG/M metagenome (GOLD analysis project Ga0255182, IMG submission 188420) | Freshwater microbial communities from Altamaha River, Georgia, United States - Atl_UVDOM_RepA_8d | ecosystem: Environmental > Aquatic > Freshwater > River | place: USA: Georgia...
GTTCTGAGCCTGGATGCCCCAGCGCGCCAGGGCCTGGTCATCGCTGACGCGGGCATCGACCCAGCGGGAACCTTGCGGGGTGAGCTCTTTTTTCCAGAACGGCGCCTGGGTCTTGAGGTAATCCATCAGGAACTCGCAGGCCTGAAAGCTCTGGCCACGGTGGGCCGAGGTCACGGCCACGAACACGATCTGGTCGGCCGGCATCAGCAGACCCACGCGGTGGATGACCCGGGCCTCGTAAAAATCGAAGCGCTGGTGCGCCTCGTCAATCATGGCCTCGATGGCCTTTTCGGTCATGCCGGGGTAATGCTCCAGCTCCATGGAGCGGATTTCATCGGCCGCGGCGCCGGTGATGGCCCGGGTGTCGCGCACGGTACCGACAAAGCTGCAGACCGCGCCCACCCGTAGATCGCCGGCGCGCAAGCTGGCGAGCTCCGCGCCCACATCGAAATCTTCGGTCTGGATGCGCACACGAGCCATGTGCTCAGCCCCCGGTTACCGGCGGAAACAAGCCCACTTCAGCCCCGTCGGCCAGCGGCGTATCGGCGCGCGCCATGGTCTGGTTGATGGCCACCCGCACCGGCCGGCCTTCGGCCAAGGCCTGCGCGTAGGCACCGCCACGCGCGCGGAGCTCGGTCAGCAGGCCGGCGGCATCGGTCGCCTGCGTGTCGAAGGCCTCGGACGCCAGGCCCAAGTCTTCACGGATGGAAGCGAAATAACGCAGCTGGATCTTCATGGATTGACAGGCCTCAGGCCAGCCCCTCGGCAAAGGGCAAGAAGTTCACCAGATCACCCCGGGCAATCGACTGGCCGGCCGGGTTGTCCACCACGCCGTCGCCCCAGACGACCGAGGTCAGCACGCCCGAGCTCTGGTTGAGGAACAGGTCCAGCCCACCCGCGGCGTTGCGGCGCACCCGCAGAAACTCGCGGCGCTTGTCGCCCTTGGGCAAGTCAAAGTGAGCGGGCAGCTGCAGCGGCGCCCAATCGTGCTGGCGCACGCCCTGCATCTGCAGCAGCATGGGGCGCACCATCAGCAAAAAGGTGATGTAGCTCGACACCGGGTTGCCCGGCAGGCCGACGAAATGCGCCTGCCCAGTCTCCGAGCTGCGGCGCACATGGCCAAAAGCGAATGGCTTGCCCGGCTTCATGGAGATCTGCCAGAGGTCCAGCGCGCCCAGTGCCTGCACGGCAGGCTTGACGTGGTCTTCCTCGCCCACCGATACGCCGCCGCTGGTCAGAATCAGATCGTGGTGGTCGGCGGCGGACTTGAGCGCAGCCAGCGTGGCCTCGCGGCGATCGGGCACGATGCCCAGATCGCTGACCTCGCAACCCATGCGGTGCAGCAGGGCCCTAAGGAAGAAACGGTTGGAGTTGTAGATGGCGCCGGGCGGCAGGGCTTCTGGCGGCACTTGGCCGGGCATGACCAGCTCATCGCCCGTGGAAAACAGCGCCACACGCGGGCGCGCGGCCACCGTCAGGTGGGCCTGTCCGAGGCTGGCGGCGAGACCCAACTCGGCCGGCCCGAGGCGGGACCCGGCAGGGAGCACTGTGGCGCCGCGCTGCACATCTTCGCCACTGCGGCGAATCCACTGGCCGGGCTGGACCGGGCGGGCAAAACGCACCTGCGGCATGCCGCCCTGCTCGCCCAGCAGTTCGGCCTCTTCCTGCATCACCACGGCATCGGCCCCAGGGGGCACAGGCGCGCCAGTGAAGATGCGCGCCGCCTCGCCCGGCTGCAGCGGCTGGCCGTTATGGCCGGCGGGGATGCGCTGGGTGACGCGCAAGACCGCATCGGGACGGGCCAAGTCGACGCTGCGCACGGCGTAGCCGTCCATCGAGGAATTGTCGAAAGCCGGTACCTGCAGGGCCGACACCAGGTCCTGCGCCAGCACCCTCCCGTCGGCGTCGAAGGTCGCGACCGACTCGGTGCCGGGCAAGGGCTGCACCTGCGCCAGCAGCCTTTGCCGGGCTTCATCGAGGGGCATCAGCGGTGCACGGGCAGGAGCGTCCATAGCTTGGGAGGTCAGTCGCAATGCGTAGCGATGTAGGCCTTGACCTGCGCCACATCGGCAGGCATGACCTTCACGCGCTTGGGCAGGGCTTCGATGCCTTCGAATTTTGCCGGGCGTTCGGGTTCGCGGCTCAGCGCCTCGACGATCGTCCCTGCGAACTTGATGGGCAAAGCGGTCTCGAGCACCAGCATGGGCACGCCGGCCTGCAGATGCTCGCGCGCGACCTTCACGCCATCGGCGGTGTGGGTGTCAATCATCACGCCGTAGCGCTCAAACACCTGGCGGATGGTGTCCAGGCGGTTGGCGTGCGTGCTCTTGCCGCTGACAAAACCGTAGCGGTTGGCGGCCTCGGCAAAGCGCGGGTCGGCCGACAGGTCGAAACGACCTTGGGTATTGAGCGCGTCGCCGAACAGAGACTTGGTTTTGGCCCCATCGCGGCCCAGCAGGTCGAAGACGAAGCGCTCGAAATTGCTGGCCTTGGAAATGTCCATCGACGGGCTGGACGTTTCGTGAGTGTCGGCCGTGCCGCGCACGCGGTAGATGCCGGTGCGGAAAAACTCGTCGAGCACATCGTTTTCGTTGGTGGCCACCACCAGCTGCGCCACGGGCAGGCCCATCATGCGGGCCACATGGCCGGCGCAGACGTTGCCGAAGTTGCCGCTGGGTACGGTAAAGCTGACTTTTTGATCGTTGCTGCTCGTCGCCTGGAAGTAGCCGGCAAAGTAATACACCACCTGCGCCAGCAGACGCGCCCAGTTGATCGAATTGACGGTGCCGATCTTGTACTGGCGCTTGAAGTCGAGGTCGTTGGACACCGCCTTGACGATGTCCTGGCAGTCGTCGAACACGCCTTCGATGGCGATGTTGTGGATGTTCTCGTCGAGCAGGCTGAACATCTGCGCCTGCTGGAAGGGGCTCATGCGGCCATGCGGGCTGGTCATGAAGACGCGCACGCCCTTCTTGCCGCGCATGGCGTATTCGGCCGCACTGCCTGTGTCGCCCGAAGTCGCGCCCAGGATGTTGAGCTCTTCGCCACGGCGGGCCAGTTCGTATTCGAACAAGTTGCCCAGCAGCTGCATGGCCATGTCCTTGAAAGCCAGCGTGGGGCCATTGGACAGGGCTTCGAGGTACAGCTCAGGCGCAGCATCGCCCGCGGCCTGCAGTGGCTTGAGCGGCACGATGGCTTCGGTACCGTACACGGCGGCCGTGTAGGTTTTCTCGCACAGGGCCCTCAGGTCGGCGGCCGGGATGTCGTCAATGTAGAGCGACAGGATTTCAAACGCCAGCGCGGCGTAGCCCTTTTGCTGCCAGACCTGGCGCAGGCGCGTCAGGTCGGCATCGGCCAGTTGCGGGTAGCGCTCGGGCAGGTACAAGCCACCGTCGGGCGCCAGGCCTTCGAGCAGGATTTCGCAGAAATGTTTGCGGTCCGGGTGGCCGCGGGTCGAGAGGTACAGCATCAGGCCAGCTCTTCCTTGCGGATGCGCACGATCGGGGCCAGCACGGTGGGCAGGGCCTGCATCTGGGCCAGCACGCCGTTCATGGTGCCTTCGCGGGTGTCGTGGGTGAGGATGATGACGTCGGTCTGGTTGGCACCGCTGACCTGATCGGCTTCGCGCTGCAGGATGGCGTCGATGCTGATGCCCGCGCCGGCCAGCAGCCCGGTCAGTTTGGCCAGCACGCCGGCCTCGTCGGCCACGCGCAGGCGCAGGTAGTAGCTCGTGACCACCTCGTCCATCGGCAGCACCGGCAGGTTGGTCATCGCATCGGGCTGGAAGGCCAGATGCGGCACGCGGTTTTGCGGGTCGGCGGTGTGCAGGCGGGTGATGTCCACCAGGTCGGCCACCACCGCGCTGGCGGTGGGCTCCGAACCGGCGCCCTTGCCGTAGTACAGCGTGGTGCCCACGGCGTCACCCTGCACCATCACGGCGTTCATCGCGCCTTCGACGTTGGCAATCAGGCGCTGGGTCGGCACCAGGCTGGGGTGCACGCGCAGCTCGATGCCCTTGGCGGTGCGCTTGGTGATGCCCAGCAGCTTGATGCGGTAGCCCAGCTGCTCGGCGTATTTGATGTCGGCAGCGCCCAGTTTCGTGATGCCTTCCACATAGGCCTTGTCGAACTGCACCGGAATACCGAAGGCCAACGCGCTCATCAGCGTGGCCTTGTGGGCAGCGTCCACGCCTTCGATGTCAAACGTCGGATCGGCTTCGGCGTAGCCCAGCCGCTGGGCTTCCTTGAGCACCACCTCGAAGTCCAGTCCCTTGTCCCGCATCTCGGACAGGATGAAGTTGGTGGTGCCGTTGATGATGCCGGCCACCCACTGGATCTGGTTGGCGGTCAGGCCCTCGCGCAGCGCCTTGATGATCGGGATGCCCCCGGCCACGGCTGCCTCAAACGCAACCATCACGCCCTTGGCATGGGCGGCGGCAAAAATTTCGGTGCCGTGCACGGCCAGCAGCGCCTTGTTGGCGGTGACCACATGCTTGCCAGCGGCAATGGCTTCCAGCACCAGGGCCTTGGCAATGCCGTAGCCGCCGATCAGTTCGATGACGATGTCGATCTCGGGGTTGGCAATGACCTTGCGCGCGTCGTCGACCACCTGCACGACCTCGCCCACCACAGCCTTGGCGCGGGCCACATCCAGATCGGCCACCATGGTGATCTCGATGCCGCGGCCGGCGCGACGCTGGATTTCCTGCGCATTGCGCTGGAGAACATGGAAGGTGCCGCTGCCAACGGTGCCGATGCCGAGAAGGCCAACTTGGATGGGTTTCATGGTGTGATGCAGGAAATGAAAACGGCCCCTCGTGAGGGCGCTGAAAAAGAAAAAGGATCAGGCGACCAGCTTGTCTGTGCCAAAACGCTTGCGCGCGCCCTCGAGGAATTTCGCAACACGGCCAATCGCCTCGCGCAGGTCATCCTCGTGCGGCAGAAACACGATGCGGAAATGGTCCGGCGAGGGCCAGTTGAAACCGGTGCCCTGCACCAGCATGACCTTGGTTTCTTCCAGCAGCTCCAGGAAGAACTTCTGGTCATCCTCAATCGGGTAGACCTTGGGGTCCAGGCGCGGAAACATGTACAGCGCTGCTTGGGGCTTCACACAAGTGACGCCAGGAATGGCGCTGATCAGCTCGTAGGCCAGATCACGCTGCTTGCGCAGGCGACCGCCCTCGCCCACCAGCTCGTTGATACTCTGATAGCCACCCAGAGCGGTCTGCACCGCCCACTGGCCGGGCACGTTGGCGCACAGTCGCATGTTCGAGAGCATGTTCAACCCCTCGATGTAATCCTGCGCCGGCTTCTTGTCGCCCGAGACCACCATCCAGCCTGCGCGGTAGCCGCAGGAACGGTAGCTCTTGGACAGGGAGTTGAAGGTCAGCGTCAGCACATCCTGTGACAGGCTGGCGATCGGGGTGTGCTGCACACCGTCATAGAGCACCTTGTCGTACACCTCGTCGGCAAAGATCACCAGGCCGTGCTCGCGGGCAATCGCCACAATGCCTTCCAGCAGTTCACGCGAATACAGGGCACCCGTCGGGTTGTTCGGGTTGATGACCACAATGCCCTTGGTGCGGGCTGTGATGCGCGAGCGGATGTCGGCCAGATCGGGCATCCAGCCGTTGGACTCCTGACACAGGTAGTGCACGGGCGTGCCCCCCGACAGGCTGGCCGCTGCCGTCCACAGCGGGTAGTCAGGCGCAGGCAGCAGCACCTCGTCACCGTTGTCCAGCAGGGCGTTGGTGGCCATGACGATCAATTCGCTGGCCCCATTGCCCAGATAAATGTCGTCCAGCGTGACGCCCTTGATGCCCTGCTTCTGGGTCTCGTGCATCACCGCCTTGCGGGCCGCAAAAATCCCCTTGCTGTCCGAATAACCCGCCGAATTGGGCAGGTTGCGGATCATGTCCTGCTGGATTTCCTCGGGCGCATCGAAACCAAAAACCGCCAGGTTGCCGATGTTGAGCTTGATGATCTTGTGACCGTCCTCCTCCATCTGACGCGCGCGGTCCATGATCGGACCACGGATGTCGTAGCAGACGTTGGCGAGCTTGGCGGATTTCTGAACGGGTTTCAAAGTCCCTCCGGGGGTGGACAGTCAGGGGAAAACCTATAATTTGACCACATTTACGACGCATGACGTCGCTCAAACCCTCTCCCTTGCCATGAAGCTGCAGCCCGACACCTCCCTGGCCCCCCTGATTCGTGGTCTCGGCCCCGGATGGTTGCAGATCGAGCAACAGCGTTTCCATTCCTCGGTCTTTCTGCACAGTCAGCGCCAACCGCCTGTTCAGGCCTGGACGCCTGACCGTTTTGAAACATTGAAGGACCTGGATTTTCAGCTTGATGCGCTGGACGATTGTGAGCTGTTGCTGTTTGGCAGTGGCCGCCGCCTGCGGTTCGTGCCCACCACCTGGACCGAGGCTTTTTGGTCAAAAGGCATCGGTTTTGAAACCATGGACACCGCTGCCGCCTGCAGAACCTACAACGTACTGGCGAGCGAAGGTCGAAAGGTTGCTGCCTGGCTCCTTTTGGAGACTTGAGCAGACTCACCCATCAGGGCCTGCGAGGGTTTGCTGACGGATGCCATGCCGCACCGCCTGCCTTGTCTGAGCGTCAGCAACGCCGACAGTTGTCGTGACCGATGTCGCAAGTGGCCCCTGGCACGCCCCCCTCAGGGACAGGGATTCGCATTGATGAATCTGTAACAACCGGAACAAGTGGTGTGTATCGGGTAAAATAAAAGATTGTCGGCGCTTCAGCCTTTCTGCAGGCTGACGCGATTGCACCTCCGACACCTGCATCCACCGTCCTGCGAGAAAAAAGACCATGGCGATTGTTGTCAACAAGCCCATTCCAGAATTTGAAGCCAATGCGACCGGTGGACTGAAAGTCTCCAACACCACGCACCTCGGTCAGTACCTGGTTCTGTATTTTTACCCCAAGGACAACACGCCGGGTTGCACGACCGAGGCCATGCAGTTCCGCGACAAGTACAAGGACTTTGTCAAGGCCGGCGCCACAGTGTTTGGCGTCTCCCGTGACAACATGAAGTCTCACGATGACTTCAAGGCCAAACTCGAACTGCCTTTCGAGCTGATTGCCGATACCGAAGAAAAAATGTGCCACATGTTCGGTGTGGTCAAGAACAAAATCATGTACGGCAAAAAAGTCAAAGGTATCGAGCGCAGCACCTTCCTGATCGGACCAGATGGCGTGCTTCGCCAGGAATGGCGCGGCTTGAAAGTGCCTGGACACGTCGAAGATGTCCTCAAAGCGGTCAAGGCCCTCAAGAAAGCTGCCTGATTGCATTTAATGGTTCGTCTTTGAGTCTGTGCATAATGGGACGATGCGCCAGTCGAGCCTGAAAACATCCACGAAAAGCCGCCTCGGCCTCCAGGCGGCTTTTTTGTGTCTGGCACACCCCGCTTTCTGACCTGAACTCCCCATCTCATGCCACTGCCCCCACCGCCCACCCAAAGAGCCGCCCTCCTGGGCACCCCATCCTCCAGGCAGATTCGCGCCAATGATGCGGTCAAATCGCCCAAACAGCGCGCCGACACAGCCAGCGTGACCGCACAGGCGCCCGTATACGCCAAAACGCTCGAAGACATGCCTCTTGATACCGTTGACACCACGACGCCGAGCCGGCAAACGCGCACGGTTGCGCATGGTGGAACACCTGTTGCCAATGCAGTAACGCCAAAACGTCCAGCGCGAAAGTCACGCCAGCTCAAAGCCGGGGGAACCGCCAAGCTCTTTGTCCTCGATACCAATGTGCTCATGCATGACCCCATGAGCCTGTTCAGGTTTGAAGAACACGACGTGTTCTTGCCCATGATCGTGCTCGAAGAGCTCGACAGTCACAAAAAAGGCATGACCGAAGTGGCGCGCAATGCACGCCAGGCCAGCCGCTCCATGGACGCCCTGGCCGCCCAGCCTGACCAGGACATGGCCCTAGGCCTTCGGCTGGACAGCCTTGGCCATGCCGAAGCCCAGGGCAAACTCTTTTTCCAGACCGAAGCTCTGGACCTGAGCTTGCCCCTGGCTCTGCCACAGGGCAAGGCGGACAACCAGATTCTCGGGGTGGTCCGCGCCTTGCGCGAACGTACGCCCGGCCGTGAAGTCGTCCTGGTGTCCAAGGACATCAACATGCGGGTCAAGGCTCGGGCCCTGGGACTACAGGCCGAGGACTACCAGAACGACAAGGCCCTGGAAGATGGCGACCTCCTCTACGCTGGCAGTCTCGCATTGCCCGCCGATTTCTGGACGCGCCATGGCAAACATGTGGAGAGCTGGCAGCAAGGCAGCCACACTTTCTACCGGATCAGCGGACCGGTGGTGCCGCAGTTGATGATCAACCAGTTCGTCTATTTTGAAGCTGCCGGCGAGCCCAGCCTCTACGCACGCGTGACCGAGATCCAGGGCAAGACGGCGGTACTGCGCACCCTCAAGGACCATGCGCACCAGAAAAATTCGATCTGGGGCGTGACCGCACGCAACCGCGAACAGAACTTCGCGATGAACCTGCTGATGGACGCAGATATCGACTTCGTCAGCCTGACCGGTACGGCCGGTACCGGCAAGACGCTGATGGCCTTGGCCGCAGGCCTGACGCAGGTTCTGGACGATCGCCGCTACACCGAAATCATCATGACACGGGCCACCGTGAGCGTGGGTGAGGACATTGGCTTCCTGCCAGGCACGGAAGAAGAAAAGATGGGCCCCTGGATGGGCGCACTGGACGACAACCTGGAGTTTCTGGCCAAGGGCGATGCCGGCGGTGCCGGCGAATGGGGACGAGCGGCCACCAATGAACTGATCAAGAGCCGCATCAAGATCAAGAGCATGAACTTCATGCGCGGGCGGACCTTCCTGAACAAGTTTGTCATCATCGATGAGGCCCAGAACCTGACCCCCAAGCAGATGAAGACACTCATCACCCGTGCCGGTCCGGGCACCAAGATCGTCTGCATGGGCAATCTGGCCCAGATCGACACGCCCTACCTGACGGAAGGTTCATCCGGGCTGACCTATGCGGTTGACCGCTTCAAGGGCTGGCGCCACGGCGGCCACATCACCCTGGCCCGCGGCGAGCGTTCACGCTTGGCTGACTTTGCCAGCGAAGTCCTTTAAACCCAAGGATAAAACTCAGAAATCGTCGTTGAAACCGGTGGCCAGGCTCTCGAAGCGGGTCAGCGGTTTCAGGAAGGTCAGACGTACCGTGCCGGTGGGACCGTTACGCTGCTTGCCGATAATGATCTCGGCCACACCAGGGTCCTTGGAGTCCTTGTTGTAATAGTCATCACGGTAGATGAACATGATGATGTCGGCATCCTGTTCAATGGCACCGGATTCGCGCAGGTCACTCATCATCGGCCGCTTGTCGGTGCGTTGCTCAACGCCACGATTGAGCTGCGACAAGGCAATCACCGGACACTGGAGTTCCTTGGCCAGCATCTTCAGGCCTCGCGAAATTTCGCCCAGTTCGGTGGCGCGGTTGTCGCCATCAGAGCCTGAGGAGCCGCTCATGAGCTGCAAATAGTCGACCACGATCAGGCCCAGCTTGCCGCACTGACGCGCCAGACGGCGCGAGTTGGCACGCAGTTCACTCGGGGTCAAGCCTGGCGTTTCATCTATGTGCAGCGACACCGTCCGCAGCTTTTCAATGGCTTCGGTCAGGCGCGGCCATTCGTCATCGGAGAGCTTGCCGGTCCGCAAGTGGCCCTGATCGATGCGGCCAATCGAGCCGACGATACGCACCGCCAGCTGCGAAGCGCCCATTTCCATCGAGAACACCGCCACGGGCAGGCCTTCGTTGAGTGCCACATGCTCGGCAATATTGATGGCAAATGCCGTCTTGCCCATGGAAGGACGGGCCGCCAGCACCACGAGATCGCCCGGTTGCAACCCGGATGTCATGCGGTCGAGGTCGTGAAATCCGGTGGGAACCCCCGTGATGTCGTTGGGGTTGTCGGCCATCTCCTGCACGCGGTCCATGAGATCAACCACCAGCGCATCCATGGACTGAAAGCCCTGCTTCATGCGCGAGCCTTCTTCACCGATATTGAAGATTTTCTGCTCGGCCTCGTCGAGGATCTTGTCCACCGGACGACCTTGCGGATTGAAAGCATTGGTGGCGATTTCATCGCTGGCAGCCACCAGTTTGCGCAGGATGGAGCGCTCGCGAACAATCTCGGCGTAGCGCCGGATATTGCTCGCACTCGGCACGTACTGCGCCAGGGCATTGAGATAAGCCAGGCCGCCAGCATCCTGGGCCTTGGCTTGAGACTGCAGGTGCTCAAAAACGGTGATCACATCCGCAGGCTTGGAAGCATTGATCAGGGCACCGATGGCCGCATAGATCAGGCGATGCTCATGACGATAAAAATCGGCATCGACCAGCAGATCACCCACGCGGTCCCAGGCACCATTGTCCAGCAGCAAGCCGCCCAGAACACTGGACTCGGCTTCAATCGAGTGCGGAGGCACCCGCAATTGGGCAATCTGGGGATCCATACCCTGTGCAGACATCAGGGAGGGCTCTAGGACGAAATCATTCACAGGGTATTGTTCACGGGAATCAACAAGCCTTCCATGGTAGCGCGCTCGCTTTGCAGGGTCTTGTCACAAGCTGTGGACGGGCTGTGGATGAGCTGCGCATAAGTACAGCCGGATCTGTGGAAAGGCGCGATCGGTTAAAAAAAAGCCGTCAGGAGTCCTGACGGCTTGGGGTCCGAAAGCGAGGATGATCAGGCCGATTCGCCGTACACCGTAACGCCCAGATCGACCACCACGTCGGTGTGCAGGGCCACCGAAACGGTCGAATCACTGACGGTCTTGATGGGGCCAGTGGGCATGCGCACTTGCGACTTGGCCACCTTGTAACCCAGGCGACCGAGTTCTTCGGCGATGTCGTGGTTGGTCACCGAACCAAACAGACGGCCGTCCACGCCGGCTTTCTGGGTGAGCTTGACGACCAGACCGGTCATTTTCTCGGCCACCGCCTGGGCTTCGGCCAACTTGGCAGCGGCTGCCTTTTCGAGTTCCACGCGACGGGCTTCGAACTCGGCCTTGTTCGCCTCGGTGGCACGGCGTGCACGGCCCGACGGAATCAGGAAGTTGCGGGCATACCCGTCCTTGACCTTGACGATATCGCCGAGATTGCCCAGGTTGATGACTTTTTCAAGCAGGATGACTTGCATGGAGAACTCCTCAGACCTTGTGCTGGTCGGTGTAAGGCAGCAGGGCCAGGAAACGGGCGCGCTTGATGGCGGTGTTGAGCTGACGCTGGTAAATGGCACGGGTACCGGTCAGACGCGCCGGGATGATCTTGCCGTTTTCGGCAATGAAGTCACGCAGTGTGTCCACATCCTTGTAGTCGATTTCCTCGACGCCGGCAACGGTAAAACGGCAGAAGCGCTTGCGCTTGAACAGCAGGGATTGCGTGTTGCGCTTGGGGCGCTTGTTCTTGTCAAATTTCTTGAACGTGGCCATGGGGCCTCCTAAAACGATTCTGGCTGGAAATGCTGAATATGAAGAATGACCTGGGACCCTTGACGGGGGCTGCCTAAAAAACCCTCAAACCGGCATTGGCTGCCCAGTGGCATCACCGCCAATCGCTCGGCCAATGAGCCCATCGCAACAGCCTTGATCAACAACCGAATATTGCGCCTGGCACCGTCGACATGCAGCTCCGACTCGTGGCTCAATCGCAAATCGATGGCTGGCAGACCAGCGGGCGTAAAACGCAATGCACCGGTTTCGGCAATGACGGCGGTCAGCCGGGTCTGGTTCACTCTCCGCGAAAATCAGGCCGAAAGATCGGCTTGCTGGGCCTTGCGGGCCTCTTCACGCTCGACGGTCTTCATCATGGAAGACGGGGCGGTATCGGCCTTTTTCTTCTGAACGGTCAGGTGGCGCAGCACAGCATCGTTGAAACGGAAGGCATGCTCCAGATCACCCATCACAGCCTGATCAGCCTCGATGTTGATGCACAGGTAATGGGCCTTGGCCAGCTTGTTGATCTGGTAAGCCAGTTGGCGGCGACCCCAGTCCTCGACACGGTGAATCTTGCCACCGCCCGTGGTGATGAGTCCCTTGTAGCGCTCCAGCATGGCCGGAACCTGCTCGCTTTGATCCGGATGGATCAGCAAAATGATTTCGTAATGACGCATCAATACTCCTTGTGGATGTCAAAAAGAACAGCTGCTGCCGGCGTCGACGGCTGCAGCAAGGCAAGCCAATGATTATAGTTCACAACTCAAAAGCAAAGTCTTATGTCATGTCATCCCCATTAAAAAAACGGTTCCGGTTCATCGGCATAAGACCCGGCTGCCCGGCTGACATCAGACTTGAGCCCTTCTATCCGGGGGTGGCGGACAGCACCAGGACAGCAACACGGTGACAAACAAACCGGCCAGAACGCCAAACACGCCGGCTGAAACCGGCTGGATCCCCCACCAAAGGCCGCCATCGGCCTCCCAGGCCATCCACTGACGCAAGGCAGGTGCGTTGACCACCATGTAATACACCGTGACCCCGAGCCCGCCCAGCATGCCCGCTACCGCTGCACGACGATGCGCACGCGCCCAGTGCAGGCCCAGCACCATGGCGGGAAAGAAAGCAGCAGCAGCCAGGGAAAAAGAGGCCGAAACCAGCGCCAGGATTTCCGCCGGCTTGAAGGCCGCCACAAACGCCGCCAGCATGGCCACCGCCAGCAAGGCAAACTTTGACAGGATCACCCGGCCCTCGTCATGGGGGGCGCGCAGGCTGCGACCCAGACGCAAATCATGGACCAGGGCATTGCTGATGGTCAGCAGCAATCCATCCGCTGTCGAGAGCGCCGCAGCAAGGCCTCCTGCTGCCACCAGCCCTGAAATCACATAAGGCATGCCGCCCAGTTCGGGTGTGGCCAGCATGATCATGTCCGCACCCAGGTGAATCTCGCCCCACTGCAGCACGCGGTCACCGTTGACATCGGCCACCTCCAGCAAACCGGAATCGACGCGGGCCCATTGGGCCACCCAGTGCGGCAGTTCCTCCACCGAACTGCCGACGAGATTGTTCATGACCTCGAACTTGACGAGCACTGCCAACGCCGGCGCGCTCAGATAGAGCAGTGCAATGAAGAACAAGGACCATGCCACCGACGCTCTGGCCTGTGCAGCTGTGGGCGTGGTGTAAAACCGGGTGAGCAGGTGTGGCAATCCAGCGGTGCCCAACATGAGACAGAACACCAGCGCCAGAAAATTGAGCCGCGATGTATCGAAGAGGGCCTTCTCGGGGTCTGATCCCTCTGGATCACCGCTGTAAGCCCGCGCATGGACGGGCACACCCCCCAGTGGTTGCGCCCGCTCCAGGGCATCCTTGTAAGCCAGTGTCCACAACTCACGCGCCTGATCCGGTGTCTGTGGCAATGCCTGGAGGGCTCGACGGGCCTGCGCGATCTGCACGAAATCAGCCCCCTGGGCCTGCAACTGCCGCACACGCTCCTGCAATTGCAGACGGACCTCCTGCAAGGAGCCCGGCACATCCTCAAGGTAGCCGGCATAGCGCCAGGCACGCTGGGCAAAGATTTCCCGCACCTCCTGCTCGACAGGATCGGTCATCAGCACCTTTTCCAGTTGGGAAATCCGGGCAATCTGTTCACCGTAGGCCGTTGCTGCCAGCGGCGAGCCCAGCTGCTTGTAAGCGAGCCAGGACACCGGGATCAGAAAGGCCAGCAGCAAGATGATGTATTGCGCGACCTGCGTCCAGGTGATGGCTCGCATCCCCCCCAGAAAAGAGCACAGCAAAACACCCCCCAGGCCAAGCAGAATGCCAATCTCAAACTGCACGCCTGTCAATCGCGAGGCAATCAGGCCGATGCCGTAGATCTGGGCCACAACATAGGTAAAGGAGCAGGCAATGGCCGCCAGCGCAGCGATGATTCGGGGCCAACGCCCCCCATAGCGTTGCTGGAAAAAATCCGGCAGCGTGTAAAGACGCATGCGGTGCAAAGCAGGCGCAATCAGCATCGCCACCAAAAAGAACCCCCCTGTCCAGCCCATGATGTAGGCCAGGCCTCCAGGCTGCTGGCCGCTGCCTGAAAAACCCTGCAGGTAAAGCGCCCCCGAGAGGCTGATAAAGGAGGCGGCACTCATCCAGTCGGCAGCGGTGGCCATGCCGTTGTAGAGAGCCGGCACGCGCCGGCCTGCCACATAGTATTCGTCAGGGCTGGATGTTCGCCCCGAGATGCCGATCAAGGCATAAATCATGACGGTGCTGAACAGGA
>Ga0255182_1001184_pt1 | contig 14270 bp, 5 predicted proteins | sample Atl_UVDOM_RepA_8_FD_188420 | JGI IMG/M metagenome (GOLD analysis project Ga0255182, IMG submission 188420) | Freshwater microbial communities from Altamaha River, Georgia, United States - Atl_UVDOM_RepA_8d | ecosystem: Environmental > Aquatic > Freshwater > River | place: USA: Georgia | collected...
TGCGTGCCAGCCTGGAACAACCGATGCCGGGAAGGGGCATGATTGTGTTTGCCAATGGGTTCGGCAGCCGAAGGTTCCATGAAAGCAACCGAATCGTCGCGGATGCCCTGGAATCGGTGGATTTCGCAACCCTGATGGTTGACCTTTTGGCCCCCGAGGAGGAGGAAGACCCCCAAATCATTTTTGATACATCCCTGCCAGCCAGAAGGCTGGGCAATGTCATCCGCTGGCTGAAACGGTCCAAGGAGTACCAGGACTGGCCCATCGGCGTATTCAGCTCGGGCACGGGTACCGCGGCCATTTTGGAAATCGCAGCCTGCATGCCCGAATTCATCGATGCCGTGGTCGCCCGGGGTGGGCGGCCTGATCTTGCGGAAACATGGCTGCCCATGGTGGAGGCTCCCACCGAACTGATTGTCGGATCCGAAGATCACCACATTCTGCAGGTGAACCAACGGGCCATCGGTCACCTGAAATGTTCCTGTCAATTAGTGGAGGTGCCGGGAGCCTCCCACCTTTTCCCCGAAACGGGAGCCATGGAAACCGTCGCCTCACTGGCCAAGGCGTGGTTTGAACGAAACATACCCCCGGCCCGGGGCTGGGTGTGAGAGCGGATTGATGACCCCTGAACCTGGGAAACGGCACGGTGTCACCATGCCGTGTGGCCCTCCTCCGTGCCGGGATAATACATTCCAAACGGTTCCTTTTGGCTGACTTTTACCGGTCAGCTTGGATGGCCTGACGGTCAGGTGGCCCGACTCACAGGGCGGTCTCGTTTTAGGTAGGAAAGGTTATTTTCTTGGGTTGGTTCGCCATCCAAGCATTCCCCCCTGGATGGAATGCCTGCTGGGGGCCCTTCTGCACCTGAAAGAAGGCTGGCCTTAAATGGCTTGGATAATAGACGAAATGGCATGAATAAGGGGAGATGCCAGTCCATCGGGTTTGTGGAAACCGATTGAACGCCCGAAGAAAGGTTGGTAGGACACCATGCAAGCTGAACTGGATGCCAAACTGCAACACGAGGTTTTGAGTGAACTGGAATGGGATCCCTGCGTGGACTCGACGGAAATCGGGGTTGCCGCTAAGGAAGGGGTGATCACACTTACAGGGATGGTCAATAACCTGGCGGAAAAGAAGGCCGCCGAGTTCATTGTGAAAAGGGTATTCGGGGTCAGGGCTGTGGCCGATGATATCCAGGTTCGACATGCGGAACAAAACAGGGAACTCGACTCCGACCTCGCGCAGGTGTCCCTCAAGGCGCTGCAATGGAACGCTCAGGTGCCCGATGAGGCCATCCAGGTGACGGTGCGCCAAGGGTTTGTGAGCTTGGAAGGAAAAGTGGGTTGGTGGTACCAGAAGGAGGCGGCGGAAAATTCTGTGTCGGTCATCAAGGGAGTGAAGGGGGTGATCAACAACATCGAACTGATTGGGAATTGCAAGCCGGTGGATATCCAGCAAAAGATCGAGGAAGCCTTCCGCCGAAACGCGGTCTTGGATGCGAGGCGTGTCGGGGTGCGCATCCGGGATGGCAAGGTGATTTTGCATGGTAACGTCAGGTCTTGGGCGGAAAATGCCGAAGCAGAACGGGCGGCCTGGGCGGCGCCCGGAGTGAAGGTGGTGGAAAACAGGATCACCGTCACCCCGTAGGCCGCCAACCCATCAACGGCTTGGCCGCCGTTGGCGGTCTAGCCGGGTTGGGGGTGAATCATCTCTTTGGGATCGACAATCCGGTCAAATTCCTCTTCGGTTACGATGCCAAGTTCCTTGGCGGCCACCTTCAGGGGCAAGTCCTTGGCAATCGCGTGGTGGGCGATTTGCGATGCCCGGTCATACCCGATCAGCGGGGCCAAGGCCGTGACCAGCATCAGGGAATGATCCAGGTACTGGCGGATTTTCTTGACGTTCGGCTCTATTCCCTCAATCATGAAGCGCCTGAAATTCAAGCACCCGTCGCTGAGAATGCGGATGGAATGCAGGAGATTGTGGGCGATCAGGGGCTTGTACGAGTTCATTTCCAGATTGCCGCTGGCACCCCCGAATCCCACCGCCACATCATTTCCAAGCACCTGGGCCGCGATCATCGCCAGGGCTTCCGCCTGGGTGGGATTGATTTTCCCGGGCATGATGGACGAACCCGGCTCGTTTTCCGGCAAAAGCAGTTCGGAAAACCCAAAACCGGCCTCGCTGGCCATGAGCCGGATATCGTTGGCGATCTTGAAGAGAGAGACGGCCAGGGTCCTCAAGGAACCAGAAAAGTGGACCAGCGCGTCGTGGGATCCCTGAACCGCGAACTTGTTGGGTGCGGATGCAAAGAACAATCCGGTCATTGACGCGATTTCAGCGGCCACATTCTCCGCGAAATGGGCTGGTGCGTTCAACCCGGTGCCTACTGCGGTTCCACCGACGGCCAGGAAGAGAACCCCCTGCAGTGTTTCCTTCATACGGTCCAGGTTTTCGGAAAGCATGGTGGCATATCCCGACCATTCCTGGCCGAGGGTGATGGGCGTGGCGTTTTGCAGGTGGGTCCTGCCGATCTTGATGATGTTTTTCCATGCGTCCGCCTTGCCGGCGATGGAATCGCGCAGGTGCTCCACTGCCGGGAACAATCGCCGGGTCGCCGTCAGGCTGATCGCGATCGAAATGGCGGTGGGGAAGGTGTCATTGGACGATTGGCCCATGTTCACATGATCATTGGGATGAACAGGAATTTTGCTCCCCAAAGGGATACCCACGATCTGGCTGCACCGGTTTGAAACCACCTCGTTCACGTTCATGTTGAAGTGGGTGCCGCTTCCGGTCATCCAAACATGCAGCGGAAACATGTCGAGATGTTCGCCCGAGATGATTTCATCCGCAACCTGGATAATCAGCTCGTGCTCCTTGTCGCCCAGGGTGCCGGCAGCCCGGTTGGCATGGGCGGCCGCTTTCTTGATGATTGCGTAAGCCTCCACCATTTCAGCGGGAATAAGGTCCGTGCCAATGTTGAAGTGATTCAAGGACCGCTGGGTTTGGGCTCCCCAAAGCTTTCCCGCAGGGATCTTGATTTCCCCAAGGTAGTCCATCTCGGTTCTGGTCTCGGCATCCATGGAAGGCCGCCTTTCCTCTGGGAATGGATCATTTGCTGGTGGATTGCGATGGTAAGAACCGGCTTCCGCCAAAGCGCCTGCCAAGCCTGTCAGGGAGTCGTCGTTGATTCAATGTCAGGCAATAAGGGTTCGCCGGATTCTTTTGGGGTGAGGAAATAGGACGCGTGATTCCCATAAAGTGCGAAAACACCAAGGATGATCAGAAAAACGACTATGCCGAGGCCGAAAGTGAAGCCCAGGATAAATTCCAATCTCCTTTCAAACCCAGGACGGGCAAATCGTTTTGCCGTCCGGTGGAAGAAGCTGGCAAGGAAGTAATGGACTTGCAAAAAGGGGCAGGCAAGGAAGGAAAAGGTTTTTTGAAAGGTGCGCCAAATCCTTGCGGGGATGCCGGTTTTTATGGCTTTGCCACAAACAGGGCATTTGGGTTCGGTGCCCACCATCTGTTTTTCGCAAAACGGGCATCCGAGGCTATTGGAGGAATTTGTCCCGGCTTCTTTGTCCGTGACCCTCCTCATCGATTCGCCCCCTTGGGAATTTTCCTTCCAGGCTTGAATGGTCATCATGCACCTCCGTTTTGGCGTTGGCGCAATTGCCATGACGCACAAAATTGTATACGCCAAGGTGGTTTGAAGGCGTTTGATCCATGGAAATAAATAAGATTTTTGCCAGCGATATTAAACTTGAATAAATTGGTCAGTCATAGGTTGATAGGCGTTGACTTGTTATAAATTGTGCTTGCCTTTGACTGGCTGGCAACATCCCCGGGCAACGGTTCTGGAAATTGGTTTGCTGTGGGTCCATCGCGCAAGATAAATGCGGGACGAGGATTTGGCGGGCGTTCGATACGCTGGCTATGCCATTTCAATCACCACATCATGTCTGCCCCGGTCATCGACCAGCTTGATTTCATGGTGGTCCTGGGGATTATCATTAACCATGAAAATCTTGATGGATGAGCCTTTCCCGCTGTTTTTGATCTGGATGTGATACAGGGTGCCTTTGTAGCGGTAATCGATGGTTAGAGCCGGCCAATGGCCGGGCAGTCTTGGGTTCACTCGCAGTGTGTTGCCTTCCAATTGAAGGCCAAGCAGGGATTCCACGATCAAACGGTACATCCATCCGGCGGACCCGGTATACCATGTCCATCCCCCGCGCCCGGTGTGCGGTTCCACCGAATACACATCCGCCGCCAAGACATAGGGTTCCACCCGATAAAGGGCCGCCGCCTCCGCCTTGGCGCCATGGCTGATGGGATTGATCATTTTCAAGAGATCCCAGGCCATTTCCACTTCCCCGATGGCGGCAAAAGCCATGATCGTCCAGATGGCTCCATGGGTGTACTGCCCGCCGTTTTCCCGTACACCTGGCGCGTAACCCTGGATATACCCGGGATCCAGGTGCGATTTGTCAAAGGGGGGATCGAGTAACTGGATCAGGGCGGCCTCCCTTTTGATCAGGCGCTTCTCCACGCTCTTCATGGCTGACTGGACGCGGTCCTGCATCCCCGCCCCCGACAGGATCGACCAGCTTTGGGAAATCGAATCAATTTGGCACTCCTCGTTTTGGATCGAACCCAGGGGAGTGCCGTCATCAAAATAGGCTCTCCGGTACCATTCCCCATCCCAGGCATGTTGTTCGATGTTGCCGCGGATCCTGCCCGCCTCAAGGGTGTACTTCTCGGACAGGGATACGTCACCCCTTTTGCCGGCCAGTTTGGCAAACTGGCCGAGCACCTCGTACAAGAAGAAGGCTAGCCAGACACTCTCGCCCCGACCCTGCCAGCCCACCAGGTTCATCCCATCATTCCAGTCGCCGCCACCCATAAGCGGCAGGCCGTGGACTCCGAATTTCAAGCCGTTCTCGATCGCTTTGACCGCGTGTTCGTACATCGTTCCGGGGCTGTCGCCGTGGGTGGGCATTTCATAATTGGCTTCCTCCTCATGCTTGAGTGGCCGGGAAATCAGGTACGGGACCTTTTCCTCAAGAATGGTCTCGTCTTCGGTTGTTTGGACATACCGGCAAAGGGCCAGGGGAAGCCACAGATAATCGTCCGAGAAGTGGGTGCGGACACCACGGCCCGTGGGTGGGTGCCACCAATGCTGGGCATCCCCCTCCCGAAACTGCCGCGCCGCCGCCCGGAGAAGTTGGGCCTTCAGCATCTCCGGCCGGGTATGGACCAAAGCCATTGCGTCCTGCAATTGATCGCGGAATCCATAGGCGCCACCGGACTGGTAAAAGCCGGACCTTGCCCACATCCTGCAGGAAATCGTTTGGTAAATAAGCCACCCGTTTACCAGGTAATCCAGTGAGGGGTCCGGCGACTCGATGTGCACCGCCCCCAGGGTGTGGTTCCAGTGGGACCACACGCCTTCCAGCGCCGATTGCGCTGCGGATTCGCCGCGGAACTGTTGGACCAGCCTTCTGGATTCCGCTTCATCATCCGAGGCGCCGAAGATGAACACGATGGTTTTTTCCTGCCCTTCATCCAGGTCGAAGGGGACATGCATCCCGACGCAGGGGTCATAGGCCGCCCCGGTTCGGTTGGAAAGGCGCGATCGATCCATGATCGCAGGGTTGGCCAGGGTGCCGTTGCGCCCGATGAATTCTGTCCGGTCCCCCGTAAAGGATCGTGTCGCCAGGTTGCAGTCGACGAAGGCCACCCTGCTGGAAAAATCGGAGTTGTAGGGGTTTTTGGCGAAAACCGCTCCGGTCACGGCATCCAGCTCGGTGAACACATGCATCTGGTTTTTGCCGCGGGATTCGCCCAGGACCAGTTCCCAGATGCCGGTGACCGACAGGTGCCGGTTCCGCTCCGACCGGTTGGTGAACTTGATACGGACAAATTTGACCGGCTCAACCGGGTCCACATACACCCATTGTTCTGTGGATATCCCGTCCTCTGAGTATTCGAACACGCTGTAACCAAAACCGTGGCGCGAAAGGTAGGCGTTTCTGCCGCGGCAGGGTTGGGGCGCAGGCGACCAATAGCGTCCGCTTTGTTCGTCACGGATGTAAAAAGCCTCGCCCGATTGGTCCGTGACAGGATCATTGTTCCAAGGCGTGAGCCGGAATTCGTGGCTGTTTTCCATCCAGGTGTAGCAACTTCCGCTTTCCGACACCACCGTTCCAAGTAGGGGATTGGCGATCACGTTAACCCAGGGCGCCGGAGTGCTTTTCCCCGGTTTCAGGACCATGATGTATTCACGCCCGTCCTGGCTGAAGCCACCGAGGCCGTTGTTGAAGACCAGGTCAGGGTTGGGGTTCAAGCCGGGAAGGGCGGGTTCGAGACGCCTTTTGGTCACTTGCAGCGGCGGGGTTGGCCAATCCAGCCGGGCTGACCGGTTCACCTGGTCCAGGAGAGTGCCCGCGTCATCCTTCAGGATTACACAGGCTGCTGATTGCAGCAGCCACCTGTCTTCCTCGGAGATTTGTTTGGCCCTGCAGACGAACACACCACCGGAACGGTCCAGCAGGACACTCTCGGTGCTGATGGAGATGATGTCGGTGATCATCTCCTGGATGGTCTGTCGGTATTCCGAGTTGTCCTCGTTCCAGATGACCAGATCGACCTTCAGACCTTTGAGCCGCCAGTAGGCATGGGCCTGCACCATTTGCCGGACGATCTCCATTTTTTCACGGCTGAGGACCTGCAGCAGGACAATTGGCAGGTCGCCGGATATCCCGTGCCCCCACAGGCCGGATTGGCCCCGCCGGTTTCGGATGATGGTGCCGGGCTTTGCTCTCCTGAAACTGGAAGGGTAGACAATGGACCCTGCCAGTCGGCCATACATCTGGGCCTCGGCCTCGGTGATATTCAGTTGGCGCAACATGATCTGGCCTCGGGTCCATGCCAGTTCAAAGGAACGGTTGGCCAGGTTGACATCGGAATACTTTGCCGCGATCGCAAGGGCCGCATCGCGGGTCTGGGCGATACCCGTGACCAAATCCACCGCCGCTGATTCCCCCGGAAGTATCCGGATCGTTTGGCGAATGCTGGCGATAGGGTCCAAAACCGGCCCCTGGCTATTGGACAGTCGGGTGATCTGGTCAAAGGCCTGTGGTTTTGCCAGCATGCGCCCCCTCCCGATGAAGCGCATCCGGTCGGTCTCGAAGGATGGTTCGTCAAGGGTTTCCCCGGCGGGGGCGAGCAGGTGGACCATCCACACCGGTTTGTCTTCCTTTGAGCGTGGACGCCGGGTGCAAAGGATAGCCTTCCGTGGGTGGGTGATTTCCGTCTGGATAAACAGGTTGCTGAAGGCGGGGTGGGCCTCATCCTGGCCTTGGGAAGCCAGAACCACCTCCGAGTAGGTGGTCAATTCTATCGTGCGGGTTCTGTCGGAATGGTTGGTGAGGGTGATGCGCCGCAGATCAAGGTCATCCTCGGCGGATACGGTGATTTCCGTGTGCGTGTCAATTCTCTCGTCTGTGCGTCGGAATTCAGCCCGCGATTGTGTGAAGATCGCCTCGTAAGCCTGGGGGTTGGCCCCGGTGGGATGCCATGCGTTGGACCACAGGAAACCTGTGTCGGTGTCCCGCAGGTAGCAGAAGCTACCCCAGCAATCCCGCGTCGTGTCAGAACGCCACCGGGTTACCGCAATGTCCCCCCACTTGCTATAGCCTCCTCCGGCGCTCGTCACCATGACGTGATAACTGCCGTTTGACAGCAGGTGGACCTCCGGGACCGATGATACCGGATTGTTGAAGACCCGCATTGTTCCCGCATCCGCTGCCGTGGCCACCCTGGTGACACCGGCCTCTGTCGCGTGCGGAAATACCGGGACACTTGTTTTCGGCACACGCTCTTGGAGCAGCAGCACGGCTGCGCGAAATTGCGGGTTGGCCATGAATCTCCTCTGCATGGGTTGGTCCAGCAGCGCGTAAGCCAGGGCCATCAGGCTCATGCCCGCGTGGTGGGCCATGAATTGAGAGACCAGAATCCGGTCCGTGCCCGGTGGCAGGCGCGAAGGCGTGTAGTCTATTGCCTCGTAAAACCCGAAGGGCCCGAGCAGGCCCTCCTCCGCCAGTCGCTGCAGGTTCCTGCAGGCGACATCTGGCGCCACCATCAGGGCCAGGGCGGAGGCGTACGGCGCCACCACCAGGCTTTCGGCAAGGCCGCGTTTCAGTCCTGTTCCAGGCACCCCGAAGGCCATGTATTGGTAATTGTTGAGTTGGTCAAAGGCGTTGTATCCTGATTCGGAGAAGCCCCAGGGCACGCCTCGCTGCCTGCCGTAATGGATCTGCCGGCGGACAATCGAGTGATAGGTTTGGTCTAGCAGGGTGTTGGAAAAGGTGGGCATGACCAGGCGGGGCATCAGATACTCAAACATGGACCCGCTCCAGCTCAGGAGGGCCGGCCCGCCTCCTGTGCTGGTGAGCAGCCTGCCCAGCGAAAACCAGTGTTCCTGGCTAACTTGGCCCTGGGCGATTAGTACGAAGGTGGCCAACCGGGCTTCCGAAGCCAACAGGTCGTAGCAGCTTGCATCTTGCCGGTTGTCGGTCAGGTTGTAGCCGATGGCGAAAAGGTCCCTGTTCTTGTTTTCCAGGAACGTGAAATCCATGGAAGCGAATTCTTCACAGTGACGGGCCAGGCTTTCCAGCCTGGCGACCCGTCTGAGCGCCCGGGCGGAGGCGTCTGAAAGGACATGGCGGGCTTCCTTTAGCCAGTTCCCTAGTATGGCGGGAAGGTGGCTGGTCGTGCCCTGGAATCCCTTGCTTCCATGGAGGATGGAATCAATGATCGAGACCAGACCGCCACACCGGGGGGCCAGTTCGGATAGGGTGGGGACAGAGTCCAGTTTGGCCAAGTCGTTCAGCAAAGCCGTCAAGGGCTCGCGGATTTCTGCCGGATGCTGATCCTGCCACCCCTCGGGAAGGGTGGGAATGGAAATCCAGGAGGCTATTTCGTTCAATTCGGTCAGATGATCCAGGCAGGTCCTTTCCCAGGCGCTGGCCCACCATCGGACCTCTCCATCCTGCGGCAATTTTTGACAGTGGCCGATCGCTTCCGCATGCCACTGGGTCAAGCACCGGTGCAGGGCGGTCAGGGACACACGCGTGTTGGCGATATCTTCGATTGTGCTTTGGATCTTCCGCAGGGTGTTCCCGTCCGTTTCCATCGTGGGGTCGCCATCCCGGAAACCCGCGGTACCCTTGGCTTCGTCCAGCAAGATGGAGAGAGTGTCCTGCAAGCCGGTTAAAAGGTTGGGCGACACGATGGGAGCATGCGTCATCTCGCGAAATCCGCTAGCCAGAACCAGCAAATGGGCCGCAAGGTTTCCGCTATCCACGGTGGAGACATAAAGCGGTTTGAGGGGAGCCAGGGAGCGGGTGTCGTACCAGTTGAAAAAATGCCCCCGGTGCTTTTCAAGCTTGGCCAATGTTTTGAAGGTGTGGCTGGTTTTTTCCAAAAGCATCGCGGTGGAACAATAGCCGAAATCATGGGCCGAGAGGTCTGAGACAAGCGCCATGGCGATGTTGGTCGGGCTTGTGCGCGACGCGATTTTTTGTCCGCTGTCGGTTTGGACGTTGTCCGGGGGCAGCCAGTTATCCTCCGCTGTCACAAAGGTCTCGAAATATCGCCATGTTTTGCGGGCTACTTTCCGCAGGAACACCTTCTGGGGCTCGGCCAGTTTCACCTTTGGAACAGGCAGTGGACGACTGAGGCACCAGGCGATCGCCGGTGAGAAAAACCATATCCAAAGCAAAGGGGCGGCGATCCAGAAGACCGTTGGCCGATAGAACCACAAATCGGCCAGGAGGAGGGAGGAGACAACCGGGGCGGGCCACATCATCCGGGTGAATCCGGCCAGGTCAGACCGGGAGTTCCGGTTGACCTCGCACGAGGTGGTCCATTCCAGCAGCTTTTTCCCCGTCCAGTACATTCGAAAGAGGGTGCGCCCTATGGCGTCCAGGCTGAGGATCGCCTCGTGTGGCAGGAAAATCAGCCACATCAGGCTTTGCGCGAGGTGTCTGGCCATCAGCGCCAGTGCGTTCTCGCAGTGATAAAGCCAGGATGCCCCTTTGGGCTTCAGCGCCAGGTCCGTCAGCATGTCAAGAATGGCCGGGAGTACGTGGATCGTCGCGACAAACAGCGTGGAGGCGAGTGCCACCGATGGCGAGCCCGCCAGCCAGGCGATGGTCAGAAGGGCGAGAAGGGAAGGGGGGACCAGGCTGCGGCGCAGATTGTCAGAAATCTTCCACAGCGAGGTATCGGAAATGGGGTTCTTGACCCACCCCCCATCGGCCCCGCGGACCTTCGGGAATAACCAGCCAAGGATTTGCCAGTCGCCACGGATCCAGCGGTGGCGCCGGCTCACATCGCTGGCGTAACTGGATGGATAGTCCTCGTAGAGGATGACGTCGCTGATCAACGCACATCGTCCATGACAGCCTTCCAGCAGGTCATGGCTCAGGATGGTGTTTTCCCTGAAATACCCGCACAAGCGCTCAAAAAAATCAAGATCATAGATCCCCTTGCCAATAAAGGATCCCTCCCCGAACAGGTCCTGATAGGCATCCGAGACAATCAGGGTGTAGGGATCGACGCCCAGGTCCCCGCTATGCAGCCTGGAAAACCAGGAGCGCAGGCTGGTGGGCAGGCTGGGCTCCACCCGGGGCTGCATGATGGCGTAGCCGTCTTTCACCCGTGTACCTGTCGCGTCCAGGCAGGGCCGGTTCAGCGGGTGGGCCATCGCCTCGATCATTTCCCGCGCCGTGTCGGGGGGCAACTGGGTGTCGGTGTCGAGGGTGATCACAAAGCGCATGCCCTCCAGGGACTTGGTGTCCCCCACGATATGCGTGAAACGGTTGGCTTTGCCGCGCAGGGCGGCGTTGAGGTCCGCCAGCTTCCCGCGTTTCCTTTCATGCCCCATCCAGATCCCGTCCACGGCGTTCCATGACCGGTCCCGGTGCATCAGGAAAAAAACAGACCCGCCGGCACGCGGGTATTTATTGTTCAAAATTTCTATGCCTTCACTCGCTTGCCTGAGCAGGGCGGCGTCTGTGGGCATCTCTTTCTGGTCGGCATCCGGAAAGTCGGTCAGCAGGGCAAAATGAAGGTGGTCTTCCCGGTTGGCAAGATAGCGGATTTCCAGTCCCTCGAGCAGATGCTCCGCAACCGTCGGGCTGGAGAGCATGGTGGGCACCACCACAATGGTGCGGTTGTCCGCGGTGATCCCCTTACGGTAGTCCATCCGTGACATGGGTTGGGGACAGATGAGCTTGGTGGCCAGCCAGTTGGTCAGGGACAAGGCGAGTTGGCTGGCACCCAAGAAGATCGGGACAAGCAGGGCCAGGTGGAGGAGGAGGCTTTCCTCACGCAGGCCGCTCCATTTTCCAAAAGCCACTGTCAGCAGTATTGTCAATCCGAGAGCCAGAAAAAAATAAAGGCACAGGGGGTACAACCTCCGGATTTTGTCCAGAATGACGCGGGGCGTAACCTGCATCCGGACCAGACCTTCCAGCGCCATTCTGCCCCGGTCCACGAGGAAATAGCCGACATGGGCGGACCGGGTGTTCCCGTGGTTTGATTGCTCGACCTTGGCCAATTGAATGGCCCGGTGGGCGACATCGTATTCCGAGCAGGTAGACCGATTGGCGATGGCCTCAACCGCCTGGCGGTAACGATTCCGCGTCGCAAAATCCATGAACAGATAAATGCCGGCGGGGTCTTCGGCGAGAGTCTGCTCAACCAGACTGTGGGTCGCGACGAAATCCCGCCAGTCATAAATGTCCAGCATCCTGAGGCTGTTGATGCTGTTTCCGACAGAAACCTGATCGGCAGCCTGGTTCTGTCCTTCAGCCAGGATGAGTTGCTCCAGGGTCAATCCCTGATCCGAAATTCGGTGCTCCAGCCAACTGTTGACAAAGACAAGGTTCGGATTGTTGCCATGCAGTTGCCTGGTGAAATCGCTGAGGAAGGCGCCTGACATCGGCGGATCGGCCCGTGCCATCTCCGCCAGGGCGATGATCAGTTCAGTTGGCGACTTTTCAATCGCCTCGTTCATGATCAGCGCCCAGTCGTTCGCCTGGTCCCGGTGGCAGCGGCTTTTTGCCAGCCGGATGGCGATCCGGCGCAGGTTCTCGATCAGCGCCATTCGGAGCATGAGGGGCAAGGCCCAAAGCTCCCCCAGCTGCAGGGGCGTGATTGCCTGGTAGGCATGGACAAAAGCGTTGAGGCTTCCGGCGTCCACGCGGCCATCGGTGTGGGCGATCAATTCCAGGGCGATAGCGTAGATTCTTGGGTAATTTGCGGAGGTCCCGTTGGCCAGGCGTGGCAGTCCTGTGCTGTAGGATTTTGGCAAAAGGCGCTTAACGGAGCGAATGTGGTTTTCAATCAGGTAGAAATTGTCCAGCAACCATTCCGCGGCGGGTGAAATTCTTCGGTTTTTCGCCGCGGCCGCGGCGATAAGGTCATAGGTTTTAACCAGCAGCATTTCGTTTTGAGCCAGCCTGGGCAGGAGTTTTTCACCTTTTTGGCCCGTCGCCAACCGGTCCATGGCTGCAGTGGAGCGCGCATGCTTTTCCAACTGCTCCAGGTTGTACAGATCATCGCGGAGCGGAACGTCCTCCCCGAATTCCTTGACGGATGAGGTGCGGCCAGACAATCCGCACCATGCGATCGGTTTTCGGATGGCTGCCGGAAGGGTGGAAAGCATCAATTCATCCAATCTGACCCCGCGCGGGGTGGGTGGGTGATTGAAGCCGGAGGACCGGCCCATAATCAACGGGTGCCAATGGTTGATCCGGGCGGTTGCCCGGAAATGAAAGACGTCCGGGGACCGCGGCCGTCGAAAAAAAATTCCTGGCGGTCTGGCCGATGGAATTTGCACGGAGGGTGAAGTGGGTGAGACCGCGGCGGGATAGCGCGGGCGAGTCCGTCAGCATGACAATCGGCCCCTAGTGTGTGTCGGGGGATTCCCTGCCTAGCCGATCCATCGGGCAGGGTTGCCGGTGATAACTTGCCGGATATTTTCGATCCGCGGTATTGTGTCAAAGGGCCATCCCGGCCAGTGGGTGCGAAGGCCTTGCCGATGGTGTTGCCCAAATAATCCGGCAACATTTCAGAGGGCAATTAATTTTTCAGCTATCCATCTCATTTGCCGCGTGATGAGGATAAACTGCCCAGAGGGCAGTGATGGCTTGACGGGAGGCCGCATCCCGGCCTGCGGCCTGCAAAACCATCGCTCCTTCTGGCACGACCCTTCGCGGCAAAAGCAACCGGCAATCACGACTACTTGTTCTTCATCATGGCCATTTGGCGGCATTCCTTGGCGCAGGCACGGCAGGCGTTGGCGCAAGCTTCCATGGTTTTGTCGCCTTCCATTTTCCTGCATTCCTTTTCGCAGGCTTCACAGTAGATCGCGCAACCCTCGATGACCGGTGCTGAATGTGGGCATTCCCGCGCGCACAGCACCGCGCACGTCTTGCATATTTCAGCACAGTTGGCGCAGAGTTTTCCCGTTTTGGCATGTTCGCTTTTTCCACCGGCTGCCTGTTCCAGGCAATGCTTGAAACACTGGTTGCACTGAACCTCGCACGCGTTGCATTCCTTGGCGCATCTCATGAATTGTTGATTGTCTTCCTGCGCATGTGACTGGGAGAGCGCGAGGATCGCCGAAAGGGCAAAAGCCGCAAGGTAATTATTGGTCTTCATGGCTCGATTCCTCCTGAAAATCCAGGTAAACGAATTAACCAAAAAGGTCATACGCCGTCTGCGCGGGGAACGAACCAAAAAGGCCAGTTTTCCGCGCCGTCTTTCCACAATGTTTCAAGGTGGGCTGGCGGCCACTCGGAATTCTGGCGATGGAATCCCTTCAGGCATCCGATTTCTCGGCCCGGCATCCGAACCGGTAGGGTTGAGTTTCAGTGTTAGTTATGATTGATTGAAGTCCTGATCCGGGAACACGGGGCCACCGGAGGGGTGAACCACTTGTCCCAGGAGACCATCCGTCCATAGGGCACTGTGACGAATGGCGCCTCATGAATGGGCTGGCGGCCTACCCGGGTGCCGTTAAAGCCTTGGCCTTGCAACTAACCGCTCGCTCGCCCTGGGTACAGTAGCCTTCTGGAGCGTTTGATATCCCCATGGTCCCTGGGGTTACCTGCGGTGGGTTTGAAGACTGCCAAACAATGGCCAACTCAAAGACATGGGCATCCATGGGGGGGATCATGGGATGCGCA
>Ga0255182_1001186_pt1 | contig 14252 bp, 10 predicted proteins | sample Atl_UVDOM_RepA_8_FD_188420 | JGI IMG/M metagenome (GOLD analysis project Ga0255182, IMG submission 188420) | Freshwater microbial communities from Altamaha River, Georgia, United States - Atl_UVDOM_RepA_8d | ecosystem: Environmental > Aquatic > Freshwater > River | place: USA: Georgia...
GGTCTTCGGCCAGATAGACCACGCCGAAACCGCCCGCTGCCAGCTTCTTGATGATCTGATAGCCACCCACGACGGTGCCCGAGGGCAGCGGAGCGGGTTTCGGCTTTGACATAATCAGGTTTTGTCTGCGGTGAAAGGTGCCATGTCAGTCTACAGTATGACCGGCTACGCCAGTGTGGTGGCGTCGGTGCCCGACCACGTTGGTGAAAACACGGAGGGTGACGCCCCGTCTCGCAAGGTTGCGGGGGGTGTCGGGGCCGAGCTGCGCTCGGTCAACAGCCGTTTCCTGGATCTGAGCTTCAAGCTGCCCGATGAGTTCCGGGGGCTGGAGCCGGCGTTCCGTGACATGCTCACGGCCGCCTTCAAGCGCGGCAAGATCGAGCTGCGCCTGCAGCCCCAGCGTGCTGCCGACTCGGCCTGGCCCCAGCCTCAGCCCGACCAGCTCCACACCCTGGCCCGGCTGGAGGGCATGGTGCAGAACTGGCTGCCCAAGGCCCAGGCGCTGTCGGTCAACGAAGTGCTGAACTGGTGCCGCAATGCGGCCCCGGCCGTCAAGTTGGAAGACGCCGCTCTGGAGGCCGTACGCCAGTGCGTCGAGGCCCTCAAGGAGGCCCGGCAGGTCGAAGGCGGTCGGCTCGTGGGCATCTTGCTGGAACGCCTGAACGGCCTGCGCGAGCTGGCGGCCCAGGCGGCGCCGCTGGTGCCGCAGGCGGTGCAGCGCCAGCAGGAGCGCTTCTTGCAGCGCTACCAGGAGGCCCTGCAGGCCGCCGGCAGCGGCACGGGCGTCAGCGAGGAGGCCGCCCGCGAACGGGCGCTGTCCGAGGCGGCTGCCTACGCCCTGCGCATCGACGTGGACGAAGAGGTGCAGCGCCTGAAAGCCCACCTCGACGAGATCGAGCGCCTGCTCAAGAAGGGCGGCGAGGCCGGCAAGCGGCTGGACTTCCTGATCCAGGAGCTGCACCGCGAAGCCAACACCCTGGGTTCGAAGGCGGCGTCGCTGGAGCTCACGCAGGTGTCGGTGAGCATGAAGGTGCTGATCGAGCAGATGCGCGAGCAGGTTCAGAACATCGAGTGAGTCAAGACCAGACGTTGACTGAGCCGCCAGGGGGGGCTCAGTGCGACATCCGACCAGCGCTGCTGGAACGCACAGTCCGGCGACGTGACCAGGCGCCCAGCACGGCCAGGCCTGAGAGCGTGAGCGCGATGCCCTCAGGCTCCGGCACGGATGACACCTGCCCTGGGCTGATGGCCCAGGCGTAGCCCAAACCAGTCTTGGGTTGTGGACTTTGGGATGCTTGCATGTTGTTCCAGCGCCAGGCTCTGAGGCTGGGCGTGCCCGTGTACTCTTGAGCCAGCCAGTAAGGCGTTATTTGTTCGTTCTGGAAAAAATTGGTGTCCGGCATGGACGCGTTGGCTTGGCCGAGTAACTCTGCCCGTTGCAACTCAAACATCTCCTCTCCAGGGGTTTGGCCGTTGGCAATGAGGTCTCCGCCGAAGGTCTCTTGGCTCACAGTGGGCAATTGCCATTCGGTGCTGCCACCGTAGCCCACATGGTTCAGGTATTGGGCAAATGCCATGGCGCCCCACCAAGTGACCTTGCCAGGTGAAGCCTGGCTGAAATCGGCAAAGCCAAGAATGTGCCCATCGCTCCACGAGGGGCCGTTCATCGTGCGGAGGGTGTATCCGGTGAGGATCTTCAACACCGTGGCCTCGTAACCCTCCGAGCTGATCATGGATCCCAGCAGGTTGGCATCGCGTGTCCATGTGACATTGCTGACACTGCTGTAGACCAAGGGCGCCGAGTCAGGACCCGTGATGGCCGTGAGTGTGGCGCTGGCGGGCCCACAGGTCAGGACTGAGGCGAGCGCCAACGCCATCAACGGTGCTTTGGCTTGGGGTCGAAAGCGAAGCGTCTTCATACGGTGTCCCTTCAAGATGTTGCGTTACCCGGCCTTGTCAGACTGGGCGCTTGCGTGAAGTGCCCAGAAGACAGATGAACACGCCAGCCATCGCCAGAGCCCAGGTCTGTGGCTCAGGCACCGCCGTCGTCGTGCTCAACACACTCACCGAGCCATCCACATACAGCTTGGACAGATCCAGGCGTGTGTTGCTGGCCAAGAGGAAGGCCGTGGTGTCGATGCTGTCAAAGGTGCCCTCCAGGCGGCCCCAATCGAGCACATCAAAGCGCATGCCGGCTTGCGCGACGAAGCTGTTCCAGGACACCAGGCGCAACGTGCCGCCCAGGGTGAGCGTGCCGCCCACGGCCAGCTTGTCATGGCTGCTGTCCTTGAGGGCGTTGTCGGTGGCGCAGGCCAGGGTACAGGCGCTGTCTCCGCCCAGTTCGATCAGCAATTCGTTGTCCAACCCGAAGCCGACATCTCCCGCGATGGCACCGAGCCCCGGTGACGCGCCCACACTCAAGCCACCTTCGAAGAACTTGCTGCCCGACCCGGTGAAGTTGGCACCAGTGCGCTGCTCGACATGGCCGAAGAACGTGACCGACGAGCCCTGGGCGACGCGCAACTCGCTACCCGCCTGGAGTTCGGTGTCTCCATAGAACGTGATGTTGCCGTTGCCGCTGGCGATGATCTGGCCGCCCGCTTGGTTGGTGACGGCGCCATGGACATCGGCCGAACCACTGGACATCAGTACTTGACCCTGGTTGGACAGGCCCCCGGATGCAGCCAGCCGGCTGCCCTGGCCCAGCACGATTCGAGCGCCCGACTGGTTGTGGACCTCACTGCTGACCTGGACGTTACCGCCATTGAGATCGACCAGTCCGCCGCTCTGGTTGATCACCGAACCGGTGACGACCAGGCGACTGCCGAAGTTCGCGAGCACCATGCCGCCAGACTGGTTGGTCAGTGAGCCGGTGAACTGGCCATGGCCGAGCACCGTGCCTTCGTTCTTCAGCCCATTGGTGACCTTGAGTTGATTGACCTGAATGCTGCCTTGGTTGATCAACGTGCCCCCAAAAGTGGCGTCTGCCACGTTGAGCCACCCTGTATTGATGCTGGTTGGGCTGCTGATTTGGAGGCGGCTGCCATTCAGGGTGCCTTGGTTGTGGAACAAGGTGCTGGCGATGATCGCCACGTTGCTGCCCTGGATCAGCCCCTGGTTGAAAACATTGACACCAGCCAAGGTGCCGTCACCTGTCAGGATGCCTTGCCTTCCTACGCTGATGTCCTGCGTCGCGGTGAGCCGGCTGCCGATCAAGTTGAGGGTGGCGATACCCAGGTTGCCAGAGCCGTCACCCCCCACGATGAGGTTTCTGAAGGATGTGTTGGCGGCTGGGCCCGTGACGGTCAAGGTGCGAGTGGGGTCGATGGTGATGGCATTGGCACTCGTTGAGCCGGGTGCAAGGTTCCAGTTCGAGGCCGTATCCCAGCTTCCGCTCGAACTGCTGAGCCACTGAGATGGCAACAGCAAGCCGATGTCGCCATCGCGTACCGCCCATGCCAACATTTCGTTGAAGCCCAAGGCTTGGGATTGACCGATCGATGTGTTGTAGAAGAAGAATTTTTGCAGACCCTCCGTGCCCACAGTGGCCCTGGTGCCCGACCAGAGTCGGCTGAAAGCGGTGACGTTGTCGAAAGCGCCCGAGTTGAACGGCGCATTGCCGACGTTGCCGACGTTGCCGAGGGTCACGTTGATCATGTGAGCCAGTTCGCTCTGCGGGCTGGTGATGGACGCTCCAACGTCGGTCGTTCCATCGCTCGAATTGGTGAAGTTGAAAGCCGTGCCATTGACGGGTTTGACCGTGGGCAGACGCCAGCCGGCGATGCCTCCCACCGACAACCCGGTAGCCCAGGTGTTGGCTGCCGTCCAGCTCACCTCCTGCCTGTTGGAGGCTCCTGATGTTCTGATGTAGGCCGTGTCACGCAACCATGTGATGTTGAGGGTGGTGTCGAAGTAGGCTTCGAATCCGTTGCCTGTGTTCCCATCCAGATCGCGCCCTTGCAAGGTGGTTTCCCAGGTGCCTTGGCCGCTGATTGCCGTGGCCTGCGCATCCTGTCCGTGCAAGGCCATGCCTGCCAGCGCCGCAGCCAGAACGATCGCCTCTCGCCATGCGGGCGTGTGAGGATGCCGATGCCTGGCGAGCATCCTGGGGTTCGGTGGGGGTGAGATCACGACAATTCTTTCCGGGAACATTGCAGATGCGCAGCAGGGTATCGATCTGGCGTTGAATCAGCGTTGAATGTCTGGGCCGGCGGACGGTTGCTGTCACCCCCCTGAATCGCAGGTGGTCGCTGCGCGTGCATGCACAGCCTCAGCAGTTGTGGTTGCCTATACTGAAAATCCGCCCCCTCGATCGCTGCGTGCCTGCGCCCCATGCCTCCACCCGATAGCGTTGATCGCGTGTCATCTCCTTTGTCGCAGCCGTTGCGATTCCGCTTGCTTGGACCGTGCGAATTCACTTTGGGGGCACCCCTGCGTTTCGCTTATGCCAAGGTGAAGGCTCTGCTGGTCCTGTTGATGCTCGACCCCACGGTGTCGCACCGTGACGGCCTGACTGCCATGCTGTGGCCTGATGTCAGTGACCCGGGCGCCGCGCGTCGCAATTTGCGGCACGCCTTGCATGCACTGCGCGCTCAGGTCGGATCGCACCGCCTCGTTACACAAGGTGAGCATGTCCGCTGGTGTGCCGAGCCCGGTGACGCTACCGATGTCGATCAACTGATGCATGCGGACCCTCGGCAAGTGGGGCAACTGCTCGCCGCCTACCACGGTGAGGCGATGGCAGGTCTGTCCATCGGCGATGCCCCCGAGTTCATGGACTGGTTGCAGGCCAGACGCCTGGCTTGTCACGCCCAGGTGCTGGCCTGCGTTGAGCAGGCAATCGAGACCGCACGAGGGAAAGACCAGATGTCACAAGCGCTGGTACTGGCCGAACTGCAAGTGCGTATCGACCCGTGGAATGAGCGCTCTCAGCTTCGCCTGATGCGATTGCTGGTCGATGCTGGGCAAACCAATGCAGCATTGGCCCGATGGGAACTTGCGTGCGATCTGTTCCAGCGTGAGTTGGACTTGCGGCCGGGCGAGGCGCTTCAAACCTTGCTCAGGGACATGCTTGGAGACCGAACGGCCGCTTCGGCCTGGCCCGTTTCCACGGCCGATAAGGCCGACAAGGCCGACAAGGCCGCGGCGGATGCATTCAGCGTGTTTTGTGAGGGGGCGCCCGCGGCGTTGCTGTTGGTTGACTGTCGAGCGAATCGGTCATCCGATCGGCAGGCTTGGCTCATGATGCAACGCCTGGTGTCGGTGGCCGCGACCCACGTATCTGCGGCGGGTGGACAGTGGGAACGCATGCCGACCGGTGGCGTTCTGGCGAGGTTTGGTGCGCCGACGGGGCGTGTCACCGTGTGCGAGCAGGCGCTGGACGTTGCAGCCGCCGTGCTTGCAGTCTGGAAGCAGCACGACGCGGGCCAGCAGATCCGCCTGACCCTCGCGGTGCATCGCGGGGTGGTTCTGCCTTTCAGCCTCGGTGGTCTGGATCCATTGGGCAGCCTCAGTGGCGAACTGCTGCGCTTGGCAATGCACGCCGAGTCGGGTGATGTCGTGGCGTCAGACGCCGTGGTGCAGCGGTGCTGCAGGCATGTTTGGCTGCCACTTGCGGGCAGGTCTTCCCGGCGCTTTTCGGTCCCCGCGGATGATGGTGTGCCCGTGTTTCTCTGGGGGGGGGCCGCGACGTCTGCCGCCGGCAGTGTCTCCCCTCTGGTGGGGCGCGGTAACGCGACCGCAGCGTTGCGTCGTGACTGGAGCCAGGTGCTCCAGGGGGCGGCCCAGGTGAGGTTGGTGTCCGGCCCCCCAGGCACCGGAAAGTCCCGACTGATGTCTTGGTTACTTTCAACGGTGATCGGCACGCACGCAAGTTGGTGGGTGGATTGTCTTCCTTCGCGCGGCGAAGCCCCGGGCGAACCACTGACCCGGTTCATGTCGCGACTGATTGGCCTGCATGCTGTTCAGCCCCACTCGGACCGGTTGCAGCGTTTGCACGACTGGGTCGATGGTGCTGTGCCAGATTTGCCGTTCAATGCGAGGCAGGCCTTGGCGGTCTTGCTGGGGCTGGAGCCTGACGACCCTGGCATGTCGCCGCCCCGTCGCCGCAAGGAGCTGTTTCAGGCCTTGACAACAGTTTTGCGCCAGATGCTGTCACGGGGGCCCTTGGTGCTGATTTTCGAAGACGTCCACTGGGCGGATGCGGTCACCCGGGATTTCATTCAGACGCTGCCGGGTGACTTGGCCCGACTCCCTTTGTGGGTGTTGCTGACAACACGGCCTTCCGTGCACAGCTGGCCGGCCTGGGCTCGGGTGGAGCTGCCACCGCTGTCACGAACCCAGTCCCTGAAGCTGGCCAGGCACGTGGCCCGTGCGATGCCGCGTGAAGCGGATCGACCCCACGATGGCGATCTCCTGTCCATCCTCGACCGTGCAAATGGAAATCCACTGTTCATCGAGGCGTTGGTGCGATCAGTCGGTGCAACTGGACGGCGCGTGCCTCTGAGCCTGGAAGAAGGGCTGCTGGCCACCCTCGCGGGTGACGCTGAGGTCAGGCATCTGGCCGGGGTTGCCAGTGTGTTGGGTGAGGAGTTCGAGGTCGATCTGCTTCTGGGCGTGGCAGGCGTGACGCCGGTAGACCATGCGTTGCAGACACTGACCCGGTTGTGTGCGCACGGTCTGGTACAGATCAGCGGTGACCTGGGCAGGTTCCAGCACGCATTGATCCGAGATGCCTGTTACCAATCCCTGAACCCGGAGCTGGTTGCGGACCTCCACCGCACCGTGGTGGAGGTTGCCGTACAGCGGGATGCCAGCCTCGCGGAGCGGCTACCGTTGTGGCTGGCACGGCATGCGCTTGCGGGTGGCCTGATTGACCAGGCTGCCGAGTGGTTCGAGCAAGCTGCACTGCAATCGTTGGCGGTGGCGTCATATTCGGACGCGGCGGCGTTGTTTTCTGAGGCTTTGTCTGTCATTCAGCGCCACGACGGCCTTCGGGCATGGTCTGAACATGCGCAGCGTTTGGCCCTGGGCCGTGCGCATGCTCTGGTGCCTTTGCATGGCTACGGTGCCTCGGTCACCCGGGACGCCTACCGGGTCGTGCTCGACATGAGCAAAGGCGAGCTGTCCGATGCGGTGTTTCAGGCTCAATACGGGTTGTGGCTCGGCGCGAGCTCACACGGTGGGTATCGGCTGGCCTTGAATCAGGTGGCCTTGCTTCAAGCGCATGCGGACAGCACGCGCATGCCGATCCACCAGTTGCAGACGGCTTACGCCTGGGGCAACACGTACTTGTGGCTGGGTGAGCTCGCTGAAGCCCGCGAACACCTGGAGCGGGCCCTGGCTCTCTCCGAGGACGTCCCATCGCTCGAGGTGCTGTCCTCCTACATCGAGGACACAGGCGTTGTCGCCAGGGCCTTGCTATCGTGGAGCGCATGGTTGCAAGGGGACTCGAGCTTGGCGTACCGCATGAGAGATGCAGCGATCGAGCGCGCCCGTCAGTTGGCCCATCCGTATTCACTGGCGTTTGCGCTGGCCTGCGCCGGTCGTCTGGCTGTGATGCGGCGCGATCCGGAGGGGCTGGAGCAGTGGGTCACCGAACTCGACGATCTGGCCGACCGACATGAGCTCGCGTTGTGGCGATCGCTGGCGGCTGTCGAGCGGGGTTGGCTCCTCTGTGACCGCGGTGAGCCTGCGGGTGCCGTGATGGTTGCACAGGGAGTAGACGTCGGGGCCCTGGCCCTGCCGGCGCTCGAAGTCACATTGCTTTCCATGCAAGCTGACGCCTTGCACCGCCTGGGGAGTCTGGCCGCCTGTTCAGTGGTGATCGAAAAGGCCCTGGATCGATGCCAGCACTGGAACGATCACTACATGCAGCCCGACCTCCTGCGACTGGCTGCACAGTGTGAACCTGACGAGCGGAGTGCAGGCGCACTTCGCGCTCGTGCTCGCGCCCAGGCGGTGGCGCAAGGGGCGCAAGCCTGGCTGCGCGGGCTGGCGTGAACCACTGTCGCGAGAGGGGTGGTGGTAAAATGCTCAAGGGTGAGTCACCGTTGCGCGGCACGTCCCGCAGCCATTCAGAAGACTCCGGCTGTGCCGATAATAGAAGCGACCTCATGACACCACCCTCCGCTCCCATGATGGACCACCCCGGCAACCTGTTCGTGGTGTCGGCGCCCAGCGGCACCGGCAAATCCAGCCTGGTCAAGGCCTTGCTGGAGCTCGATTCGCGTCTGCAGGTGTCGGTCTCGCACACTACCCGCTTGCCTCGTGGCCAGGAGCAACAGGGGCGTGAGTACCATTTCGTGTCGAAGGACGAGTTCGGCGAGATGGTCGAGCGCGGCGACTTCTTTGAGCACGCCGAGGTGCATGGCAACCACTACGGCACGTCGCGCACCGCCATCCACAGCCGCATCCAGAACGGCGACGACGTCGTGCTGGAGATCGACTGGCAGGGCGCATTGCAGATCAAGAAAATCTTCGCCAACGCGGTGCTGATCTTCATTCTGCCGCCCAGCTACGAAGAGCTGCTGCAGCGCCTGAACCGCCGCGGCGAGGACACGCCCGACGTGATCGAGCTGCGCATGCAGAATGCGCGGATCGAGGTGGCCCAGGCCCAGCACTTCGATTTCGTGGTGGTCAATGCCCTGTTCGAGACCGCTTTGTTCGATCTGAAGACCATCGTGCACGCACAGCGGTTAAAATATGCCGCTCAACGCCGGAACAAGTCCGGCGTGTTCAGAGCCCTGAACCTTGTCTGACCCCCGGAGAGCATCCCCATGGCCCGCATCACCGTCGAAGATTGCCTGCAGAAGATCCCCAACCGTTTCCAGTTGGTGCTGGCCGCGACCTACCGCGCCCGCATGCTGAGCCAGGGTCACACCCCCAAGATCGAGTCGCGTAACAAGCCCAGCGTGACCGCGCTGCGCGAGATCGCCGCCGGTCAAGTGGGCGTGGAGATGCTGCGCAAGGTGCCGACCTGATCCGGCACGGGCGCTGATGCGCCCGGGGCGCGTGCGCTCCGCCGTGCCGCCCCGATGCCCAGGGCCCGCCTGACCGGCGGGCTTTGTTTTTGGGGCTGTGCCCGCCCGAGGCCCGGCGGTGTGCGATGTCCCCGCCGAAGCCGCAGCTTCCGTCGGCCCATGCCCGCAAGGGGCAGGCAACCGCGCTACAGTTCCACTCATGTCCCAAGCCCACCACGAAGCGTCCCAGGCCTCTTTTGCCGCTCTGCTGCACAAGCTGGAGTACTTCGACGACGCCGACATCCGGCGCGTTCGGGACGCCTATCGTTTTGCCGATGAGGCCCACCTGGGGCAGTTTCGGGCCAGTGGCGAGCCCTACATCACCCACCCCATCGCGGTGGCGGGCCTGTGCGCCGACTGGAAGCTCGACGCCCAGGCCATCATGGCGGCGCTCATGCACGATGCCATGGAAGACTGCGGCGTCACCAAGATCGAGCTGATCGAGCGCTTCGGCGCCCCCACGGCCGAACTCGTCGATGGCCTGACCAAGCTCGACAAGCTGCAGTTCTCGACCAAGGAAGAGTCGCAGGCCGAGTCGTTCCGCAAGATGCTGCTGGCCATGGCGCGCGACGTCCGCGTCATCCTCATCAAGCTGGCCGACCGGCTGCACAACATGCGCACGATGGAGGCCATGGCCTCGCACAAACGGGCTCGCATTGCCCGCGAGACGCTGGACATCTACGTGCCCATTGCCCACCGCCTGGGCCTGAACCAGACGTACCGCGAACTGCAGGAGCTGTCGTTCAAGTACATCAGCCCCTGGCGCTACGGGGTGCTGGCCAAGGCCGTCAAGCGCACGCGCGGCAACCGGCGGGATCTGGTGGACCGCATCCAGCGCGAGGTCGAAGCCTCGTTCGACGACGCGGACATGCAGGTCGAGATCTACGGGCGCGAAAAGACGATCTTCTCGATCTACAACAAGATGCGCGACAAGCACCTGAGCTTTGCCCAGGTGAGCGACATCTTCGGCTTTCGCATCGTGGCGCGCGAGCTGCTGGACTGTTACCGCGCCCTGGGCGTGCTGCACCAGCTCTACAAGCCGCTGCCCGGGCGCTTCAAGGACTACATCGCCATCCCCAAGGCCAACGGCTACCAGTCGCTGCACACCACCTTGGTCAACCCCGTGGGCACGGCGGTGGAGTTCCAGATCCGATCCCAGGCCATGCACGCCGTGGCCGAAAAGGGCATCGCTGCCCACTGGATGTACAAAGAGCATGCGGGCGAGGACGATTCGCCGCAGCAGGCCGCCGTGTGGCTGCAGTCGCTGATCGACATCCAGCACGAGACCCGCGATTCGGCCGAGTTCCTTGAGCACCTCAAGATCGACCTGTTCCCCGAGTCGGTCTATGTGTTCACGCCCAAGTCCCGCATCCTGGCGTTGCCCCGCGGGGCGACGGCGCTGGATTTTGCGTACGCCATCCACAGCGATGTGGGCGACCATTGCGTGGCCGCGCGCATCAACAACGAACCGGCCACCTTGCGCACCGAGTTGCGCAGCGGGGACGTCGTCGAGATCATCACCTCGCCCAGCAGCCGGCCCACGCCAGCGTGGCTGAACTTCGTGCGCACCGGGCGCGCCCGCTCCAAGATCCGCCACTACCTCAAGAACATGGAGGTCGAGGAATCGCTGGAAGTGGGCGAGAAGCTGCTGGCCCAGGCCTTGCGGGCCGAAGGTCTGACGCTGCCGTCGGGTGACGAGCACAGTGCAGGCCGCGACGGCGAGTTGTGGCAAGCCCTGATCCGCTGGGGCGGCAATCGCAATCAGCACGACCTGCTGGTCGACATCGGCCTGGGGCGCAAGATCGCGTCCATGGTGGCCAAGCGCATCGCCCAGATCCTGGCCGAGGCCGGTGAACGCCCGGACGCCCTGACGCTCACGCTGGGCAAGTTCGGCGCCGACGACAGCCATGGCCACGGCACCGTGGTGATCGACGGCAGCGAAGGGGCCACGGTGCAGCTGGCCCCCTGTTGCCGACCGGTGCCGGGCGACCGCATTGCCGGCTACCTGGGCCGCGGCGAAGGCCTGGTGGTGCACACGCAGGATTGCGGTGTGGGGCGGCGCCAGTTCGAGCGCGATCCAGAGCGCTGGATCGATGTGGCGTGGTCCGACGAGCCGACTCGCCAGTTCGAGACGTCCATCATCGTGATGGTCAACAACGGCAAGGGCGTGCTGGCCCAGGTGGCGGCGGCCATCAGCAGCGCGGAAACCGACATCACCCACATTGAGATGTCCGACGAGCGGCTGGGCGAGACAGCCGAGCTCAAGCTCACGCTGTCGGTGCGGGACACCGATCACCTGCAGGACGTGATGCGCACAGTCAAGCGCTGCCCCGTGGTGCTGAAAGTGTCTCGGGTCTGCCCCTGACGGGTTCACCGGGCCTGTTCAATCTCCGCTGCCGACCGGTGCGGGGTAGCGCACCTCGAGCACTTCGAGCCGATCGAGCCCGCCCGGAGTCATCAGCTGCACCTCGTCGCCTTCGCGCGCCTTGAGCAGGGCTCGCGCGATCGGTGACACCCAGCTGACCTCGCCCTGCAGGCTGTCGACCTCGTCGATGCCCTTGATGGTGATGGTGCGCTCTTCGCCCCGGCTGTTGGCGTAGGTCACCGTGGCGCCGAAGAAGATCTGGTCGTTGCCATGGTGCGCGCTGGGGTCGGCCACTTCGGCGATGTCCAGGCGTTTGGTCAGGAAACGGATGCGCCGGTCGATCTCCCGCAGGCGCTTCTTGCCATAGAGGTAGTCGCCGTTTTCCGATCGGTCGCCATTGGATGCAGCCCAGTGCACCACCTCGACCACCTTAGGGCGCTCTTCGTCGATCAGGTGCAGCAACTCGGCCCGCAGGCGCTGGTAGCCCTGCGGCGTGATGTAGTTGCGCGTGCCGGCCGGCAGGGGGGGCAGGCCGACTTCGTCATCGTCATCGCCCGCGTCGGTTTCCTTGGTGAAAGCCTTGCTCATGGGGGCATTGTGCCCAAGGCGGCCAGGGTGTGTCATGAAAGCCCGGATATCGCCAATTCGTCACGCCAGCTGCACCGGGCTCACGCCGATAACCAACACAAACTGCCAGTTCTCGCAAAAATGAAATCGCCCTTTCCAAGGTTTCGCAGTTCCTGCCGACGGAGCGATCAAGGTGCCGAAGATGTCTCAAGTCATTCCTCTGGGCCCGGCTGCACGGATGCTGACGACGCGCGAAGCCGCGCAACGTCTGGGTGTGTCCTTGCGCACGGTGCAGTTGTGGGTGGAGGCCAGCATCCTGCCGGCGGCGCGCACGCCCGGCGGGCACCGGCGCATTCCGTACAACGCGGTCGAGGCCCTGGCGCTGAACATGGGCATGGAACCTCCTGCCGAGCGGCCCGTGCCCGCCCAGGTGCATGCCCTTCCGGCCTCGGGGCGCAGCCCCGCAGCGGCAAGACGGCCCGATGAGCCGCTCAAGATCGTGCTCGTGTCCCGTGACAGCACGTGGTTGCAGGCCTGCGCCTCGGCCATGGAGGTGTTCGGTGCGGCCGTCTCACTGCAGACAGCCGAAAACGGCTACCTCGGACTGCTGCAGATCGGGCGGGATGCCCCCGATCTGCTGGTGACCACACTGGAGCTGCCCGGCATGGATGGCGTCGAAATGTTGCGCACGCTCGAGCGCGCTGAATCACTGGCCGGTCTGCGTGTGCTGGCCCTGAGCACCCAGAGCCCGGCCGAGCTGGCCGGTCGGGGCGGCCTGCCGACCTCGGTGGAGCTGCTGCCCCTGCCGGTGAGCCCCGAGGCGCTGGCCATCCGCGTGGGGCGTTGGCTGCTCACGCGCCAGTCGCACAGCGGCCGAACCCCCGAATCCCCCCAAGGAGTCCATCATGAATGAGGCATTCAGACAGCTCTTCGACCAGGTCAAGAGCGGCATCGTGTGGGTGCAGCGGGACGGCACCGTGCGCTACGCCAACAAGGCGGCGGTGCAGCTGACGCCCTGCGTGCTGGGGCGGGCGTTCTTCGATCCGGTGGTCGATCGCACGGTCAAGGCCGCGGGGCAGGACCTCATCAAGCTGCCGTTTGCTTTCGAGATCACGACGCAGGAGGCGCACCCGGACACCATCAAGGCCGTGGTGATCCAGGCGCCTGTGGGTTCCGATCTGATGTTGGTGATGAACAACGTGTCCGAGGAGCGCTGGTATTCGTCGGCGCTCGAAAACCTGATCGGCTATGTCGAGGCCGAAATGGCCAGCCCGATCGCGGCGCTGGTCGACCGGCTGCCCGAAGTGGCGCGATTGGCGGGCGGGGGATCCGAGAAACCGGAGATCGCTCAGCTGATCTCGGACGCCACGCAACTGTCGGCCAAGCTGGGCAAGCTGCGCGACCTGGTGTCGGTGTTCGGGCAGGGCGCGATCCAGCGCGATGAGCGCCTCCTGTTGCCCGGGCTGATCCAGCGTGCGCTCGACGAGGTCAAACCGCTGGCGCTCGCGCGGCAGGTGACCTTGGCCACCAACGGGCTGGATGCCGAGCTGCCCGCCGTCTATGGCAGCGAGCCCTGGCTGGCCAAAGCGATGTCGGAATACCTGGAGCACACGATCCGCAGCGCCCAGCCAGGTGGGTTGATCGAAATTTCCATCCAGGCCATCGGCACTCGCGTGCTGCTGCGCGCCCGTAACCAGGGGCTGTTCGTGTCGAGCCATGAACGCCGCAGTGCCTTCGTGCCCTTTGGGGTCGGTGATGGAGCCGATGCGGGTGACGCGCGCCAGGGCATCGGTCTGGCCTTGAGCCAGCGCATCGTCGAGCAGCACGGCGGCTCGGTGCGCATCGAAGACGACTTCGACAGCGTGGATTTCGTGATGGAGATCCCGGCGGGCGCGCCGGCCTCGCAAGATGCCCAGTTGTCGGTCGAGCAGGCCCAGCGGTACGCCCGGGACATGTCGTCGCTCCTGGCGCGCAGCATGGCCAAGCGTGTCCAGGGCGGGCAGCCTGCCCCCCAGTCGCCCAAACCGTCCCCCACCAAGGCTTGAGTGGCGCGCGCAATTGCCGATGACCCACTCAGGCCCCACACCGCAGGAGACCCAACATGCCCCACCGCATCCTGATCGTCGAAGACCAGCCGGACATCTGCAAGCTGATCCGAATGACCCTGGAGTTCGGCGACTTCGAGATCCACGAGGCCCATGACGGCGAAAGCGGCCTGAACATGGCACGTGCGGTCAAACCGGTGCTGATGTTGTTGGACGTGATGATGCCGGGGCTGCTCGATGGCTATCAGGCGTGCC
>Ga0255182_1001187_pt1 | contig 14252 bp, 10 predicted proteins | sample Atl_UVDOM_RepA_8_FD_188420 | JGI IMG/M metagenome (GOLD analysis project Ga0255182, IMG submission 188420) | Freshwater microbial communities from Altamaha River, Georgia, United States - Atl_UVDOM_RepA_8d | ecosystem: Environmental > Aquatic > Freshwater > River | place: USA: Georgia...
CCAATGTCAGCCCGGTCGCCTTCTTGGCCGAGGCCTGCAAGGCGAGCCCACCGACAAGAAACCCCAGAGGCAGGCTGCCGCAGTCTCCCATGAAAATGCGGGCGGGAGGCCAGTTGTGCAGCAGGAAGCCCGCGAGGGAGCCTCCCAGAGCAACCGCGAGAACCAGGGTGTCGGGCTGGTTGTTCCAGCTCGCGAGCCCTCCGGTCGCGAAGCAGATGATGATCCCCAGGGTGGCCGCCAGGCCATCCATCCCGTCCAGCAGATTGATGAAGTTGCTGCAGGCCACCAGCCAGAGCAGAATCAAACCCGAAGAAATCACCGGCGACTCGATTGCCCATCCGAGAACCATCACCGGTTCGGTCGGACGGCCCAGGAAGACAAACGGTGAAATTGAGACAATCTGCCACAGCAGTTTACGCCGGGCGGTCATGCCAAACCGGTCGTCCCAGACACCGACGGCACACAGAGCCAGGGCCGAACCGAGCATCCACCAGGTTGGCCGGCTCAGCCCATCGAGCAATCCGAAGGCCGCCCCGATTCCCCAGGCCGCCAGCACACCAACCGCGAGAGAAAGGCAGATCGCCATCCCCCCGGTCCGGGGAGTCGGGGCCGCATGCCGTTTGCGCTCCAGATCCGGAAGATCGAGCACCCCGAGGCGGCGCCCGGCCACGCCAGCAACGTGCGTCCACCAGCCCGAGAGGGCGAATGTCAGCACGCAGAGACCCAGGCACCACAACATCGTCGACTCCTTGACGTTCCTGGCCGATCCCGGTCACGGTGCTGGAGGGCAAAACCGTGGCAAGACGGCTCCGGGAGACCCCCGTCCTGAAGGTGGAGCCCGGAATTTCGGCGGAAGACTACTTTCGAACCGGCAAACTGGATAGCCCAATTTGCCCGTCGAGGTTTTTTTCCAGACTTTTGCTGACACCGGGACCGACTTTCCCCCCGACAGTCGATCGACTGGCCCGACATTCATTAGAATCTTTACCCGGGTGAACCATTTCTGACCAGCCGGAGTCTGGTCCTGGGGCCCCACACCAGCGGCCTCCAATCCGCCCCCTTTTTTCCTCCTGGAGCCTGGTTCGACCAGAGATCATGGGACTGTTTCGACCGAACATTGACCGCATCGAAGGCTACATTCCCGGGGAACAGCCCCAGGAAACCGGCTGGATCAAACTCAATACCAACGAAAACCCCTATCCCCCCTCCCCCCGCGTCGTCGAAGCCCTGGTGACGGCCGCCCGGGGACGGCTGAACGTCTACCCCGATCCTGTTGCCACCCAGTTTCGCAAGGCAGCCGCACCAATCTTCGGGGTCGATCCCGACTGGATTCTTCCCGCCAACGGCAGCGACGAAAACCTCACGCTCATCCTGCGGTCGTTCGTCGACACGCACGAACTCGTCGCGTATCCCTACCCCAGCTACATCCTGTACGAGACCCTGGCCGACATCCAGGGAAGCCGGCACCAGCGCCTGCTGCTCCGCCCCGACTGGTCCTGGGACCTTGACGCCGCCCGCGCTGTCACCGCCCAAGCGAAACTGGTGCTCATCCCCAATCCCAACTCCCCGTCGGGGAACCGCTGGAGTGACGACGAAATCCTGTCGCTCGTTCCCCCCCAGGGCATTCTCGTGCTCGACGAAGCCTATGGTGACTTCGCCGATCGTCCCCACCGGGGCGAACTGCTCCGTCGACCAGGTGCCGAACGGATCATCATCACCCGCTCGTTCAGCAAGTCGTTCAGCCTCGCAGGACTGCGGCTCGGCTTTGCCATCGCCCGCCCCGAACTGATCTCGGGCATGATCAAGGTGAAAGACAGCTACAACTGCGATGCCCTCTCGCTCGCCGGGGGGCTCGCCGCCATCTCCGACCTGCCAGCGATGGAACACAATGTCGCCGCTGTCCGACAGACCCGGGCCCGCCTCTCCGCAGGGATGTCGCAACTTGGTTTCGATGTCGTCCCCAGCCAGGCGAACTTCGTCTGGTGCACGCATCCCACCGGCCGGCACAAGGAGATCTACGAAGCCCTCAAGGCCCGCAAGATCCTCGTGCGGTTCATGCGGTTTCCCGATGTTCCCTACGCTCCCGGCGGACTCCTGAACGGGCTGCGGATCACCGTCGGCACCGACCCCGAGATCACCACCCTGCTCCACGAACTCAAGACCATCGTGTGACGCAGCCGATCTTCCCCCGGCCTCAATTCACAGCAATCGCCTCTGGTCGATTTCTCCTTTTCCCCCGGCCTGTCTCTCCATGAATCGCACCGCCACCATCCATCGCAAGACTGCCGAGACCCAGATCGAGCTGACCTTCAACCTCGACGGTACCGGCCAGCACGACATTTCGACCGGGATTGGCTTCTTCGACCACATGCTGACTCTCTTCGCCCGCCATGGTCTGTTCGACCTCACGGTCAAAGCGAAGGGCGATCTGCACGTCGACTATCACCACACGGTGGAAGACGTCGGCATCTGCCTCGGGAAAGCACTCTCTCTCGCGGTCGGAGACAAGTCGGGCATTGTCCGCTATGGCAGCCTCTCGCTCCCGATGGAAGAAACCCTCATGACCACCGCCCTCGATCTCTCGGGACGGATGTGGCTGGTTATGAAGGTTGCGTTCCCCACCGAGAAGATCGGTACCTTCGACACCGAGTTGGTCGAGACGTTTTGGCAGGCGTTCGCCGCGAATGCGCTCTGCAACCTGCACTTCGTGCTGCACCACGGCACCAACAGCCACCACATCGCCGAATCGATGTGGAAGGGAACCGCCCGCGCGCTGCGGCAGGCCACCACCATCGACCCCCGCCAGACGGGCGTTCCCTCGTCCAAGGGAACCCTGATCGGCTGATGGGACATCGTTCCCCGCAAAATCACGGGGGACACAACGGGCTTTGGTGAGGAAGTCGATGCCGAACGCCCGGTCCCCCACTCAACGAGGGTCCTCAAAAAGGATCCCCGCATCGACCGCTGGCAAGTTCAGCCGGTCGGCCCGTTCTTCTGACAGGAAGACTCCGGCCGTCTTGTCGGCATACACCAAGCGCCAGCCACGGGTCTTGAGCAGTCCCTCAATGGGCCGGCGTGAGGTGCGGGTATCGAGAATCACCACGGGCAGTTCGGCACCACTCGAAGTGAACAACCCCTCCCATTCGCGCCGCCCGGCCACCATGCTGCCCAACACGCTGTAGAGCATTTCAAAGGTCTTGCGCGAACAGACCTCCAGCCGACCGTCCATCAGGACCGATCGGCCTGGCCCGTTGTGATACTCGTAAACAGCCGCCTGACCGACGTGGTTCACCACTGCCAACTGGGGCATTCCCTCCCGTCCGGCAAACCGTGCGGCGTCGTGAATGAACCAGTCGCGCGCTTCGCCCAGGCCAAAGGGCTTGTTCCCCTCAGCGATCCGGTTCCAGGTGCCGGTGACAATCAGCAGCGTTCCCACCGCCAACACCGCCGTCAAACCGGCCTCCGCCGGCCAAAGCCCCCGCAAAACGACTGCCCCCTCAGGGATGGTTTGTTCTTCTGGCTTGGGGACACGACCTGATTGCCGGGCCGAACGCGCCAGCCAAGCCTCGGCGAAGTTTGCACACGCGATGGTCGTCGCCATGAGCGCAAAGATGTTGGTATTCCGTGACGCCTCCCAGGCGAGATGCAGAAAGGCCCCCAGGAGCAACAGACGAAACGGTCGCACTCGCCCGGTCTGTCGCCAGGCGACGATGACGCTGGCCACCGATACCACCGCCACCACGAGCTCGGCGGCGAAGTAGGGATTCGCCAGGGCCCGCAGGCCGTAAGCCATCAGAAAGACCTTCGGTTGCTGAAACTCACCGATCAACTGCGAGTAGAACTCCTGCTCGTGGGTGAACTTGCCGTAGAGCGTCAGGGGAAACAACGCCCCTTCTTCGAAATAGGGATTGATCAAACCGGCCCCGAGCGCGAGCAATCCCGCCAGCACTCGTGTGCGCAGGGTCAACAGCCCGGCCGGGGAGATCGGCTCCAATCCCCAGCGGCCACCGGCGATCAGGCGGATCGCCCAGTCAGCCACGCCGCACCCCGCCACAACCAGCCCCAACACAAACAGGGCGTGACAGTTCACCCAGACCAGTTGCACCAGGGGCAACACCCAGACGAGGCGGGGCTGTCGATCGAGCCGAAACGCCACCCACAGCCAAATCGCGAGAAACAATTGCGAGAGCATTTCCGGGCGCTCATACCCTCGTCCCAGAATGCAGATGACGGCAGGAATCCAGCATGTCACCCGCCGCGTCAAAGGCCACCCGTCACCCGTGGCCCGAAACGCGATCAGCACGGCAGCGGTGATCACCACCGCTTTCACCACGATCACCAAGCCCACTCCCCCCATCCGGTACAGGAGTGTGATCAACACCTGGAACCCCCAGTGCAGATCGATCCAGGGACGGTCCGAGTCGGTGAAGGTATACAGGTCGAGCTGGGGAACAGTTCCCTGCTCGAGGATCCATTCCCCCGTCCGCAGATGCCACCAGAAGTCGGTGTCGTACAACGGAAAGATCAGTCCGGCCAGGGTCATCAGCCCCAGCAACGCCGGCAGCAGCCAGCGCCCGATGCGCGATGCGGGGGATTCCACCTGCAGCATCTCGGCCGACACAGGTGGCTCAGCCGGCTCACCGGCAGGTGACACGGCAGTCGGATCGGGCGGAAGACGGGAACGCTTACGGCTCATCGGGGCTCGGCACTGGGGTCGCATCGGCAGGATCGATGCTGCCGACGCGAGTCTAGCAGATTGTCACTTTCACCCGCAGCAAAACCCGTAAGCGCCACAATCGCACTCCGCCTGCCCCCCCACACCGGCGACACTCAGACGCGATTTCTGAGGGGCGATTGTCAGGCCAATGGCCCTGTCGCCCGAGACAAACGGGCTCGCAGGCGTGCCGACAATTCGTCGACCATTCCCGGCTGTTGCTGGGCCACGTTCGCGACATCCCAGCGGTCGAACGGCTTTTCGTACAGCGACACCCCCACATCAGCCCCTGCTTCGGGTGGAGCTGTCTCCACATACAAGGCGTCGGTTGTCCGCAGTGCCAGAGCCCCCTCGCCGTCTCCCAGCAACAGGTCCTCGTGGATCTGGTCGACCGACTGCCGGATCAACGGCAAAACTGACCGACCTTCGACAGGCGCCCCCACTGGTACTGCCAACCACTCTTCCACCGTCGGCAGAAGATCGATCGACTGCACCAGCGCTCGCCGCCGGGTCCCGGCATGTTCTGCATCGCCGCCAACCAGTTCAGGCAACCGAACAATCAGGGCCGTCTGGATCAACTCACCCCGCAGGGGGGTTGTTCCTTCCAGATCAGCCAAATCGACCGCCGGCTGCGACTCGCCCGGAAAGAACACCTGACCCGCCCCCGTCGTGAACAGCAACAGGGTCTGTGCTGCGTGCGGGTCCTGCCCGAGACTCCGCAACAGCCGCCCCAGCCAGCGATCGAGCAGCGAGGCATACGAGGCATACATCGCCAGGGCAAAGCGGGTCTCTTCGGGAACGCGTGCCTGCTCGGGAGTCAGGTCCTGTTCCTCGGCGAATTCACACAGCTCTTCATCGGGGAATTCGACCTCGGGAGGAAACTCCAGCTCGGCCTCGTTCGCGGCGGCGACCGGCCCCGACTGGTCTGGCACGAGCGCGTAATCCTCAAGATACAGGTCGGCGAAGCCCTGCGGGGGGAGCCACGGCACCGGAATGCCGCGCGAGCGAATCCACAACAGGGTTGGACGAGTATCGGAAGCGTTCTCCTTCAGCCACTCTTCCGTCCGCCGGACCAGGTGGGCGATGGGTGTCTCGGTCTCACGCACGTCAAGATCGTCCTCGCCCCGGACGACGTGCACTTCGTCAAACGGAGGGGCGACTTCGGCAATATGCTCAGCCGACGCCTCGGTGATCAAGACAGTGCGCACCCCCAACGACTTGAGTCTGGCCAATTCCCAGGTCTGTGGACCCCCGGCGTCGGGCGTGGGGACCTGCGTACGGCCAGTCCACCAGGCGCGGGCCGTCAGACCGGGGTCCACGCAGGCTGCAAAGCAGTTGTCGAACACCACTCCTTCGCTCGCCAGTTTCTGCAGCGCCGGAGTCTCGATCCAGTCATTGCCGTAACAGCCGTGGAAATCGATGTGCCAGTGATCTCCCGAGATCACCACAGCCCGCAGCGACATGAACTCTGTCTCCGTGGAGGGATTCGAATGGTGGCTGGGAAACCGGGTCAGGCGGTCACCTTCCGGGGCTGACAGTGCGGGGCCAGCTCGGCGATCATATCGCGAGTGGCGGCGAGAACCGCCTCTTCCCACCGGTCAGCCGAAAACCGGGCTGCATATTCCTTCTTCTCATGGGCGAAGATGATCCCGCGCGAGCTGTTGACCACCGCTCCCACCCCATCAGCGCCAAACCCGGCGGCCACGTCGGCCGCCTTCGCCCCCTGGCTGCCATAACCCGGGATCAGCAATGGCGTGTGCGGCATCGCCTGCCGGAGTTCGACCAATTCTGCCGGATAGGTCGCCCCCACCACCCCTCCCACGCAGCCGTACGGATCGGATCCCCGGGTGGTGTCGGCCAGTTTTTCCACCAGCCGGGCGACGTGCTGATAAATCTTTGTGTGTGCTGGATCCTGGATGTCCTGCAGCGTGCCAGCCCCGGGATTGCTGGTACGGACCAGCACGTACAGACCCCGTTGATGTTTTACAGCGGCGTCGACAAACGGCTGCAGGGTGTCGGCTCCCATGTACGGATTGATCGTGAGGGCATCGACGCCCCCTTGTCCGGGTCCTGGCCCGTCGTCTCCCAGATAGGCCTGCGCATACGCCTCCGCCGTGCTGCCAATATCCCCCCGCTTGGCATCGCAGATCACCAGCAGCCCGGCACTGCGGGCATGCCGCATGACGCGCCACAGGGCGGCCACCCCAGGGGGACCGCATTCTTCGAAAAACGCTGCCTGGGGCTTCACCACGGGTACGAGTCCGGCAACGACGTCGATGATCCGCCGGGAAAACTCCTCAAACCCGCGTGCCTTTTGCTCCCAGGTATCGCCCCCCGCCGCCGCGGCCCGCTCGCGAATCTCCGCCGGCAGATTGTTCCACCGCGGATCGAGTCCGACGCAGACCGGGTTTCCCGTACGGCAAATCGCCGCCGACAGACGGGCAGAGTAGCTGGACATCAGGTTTCACCAACTGGCAGAAAAGTAAGCGCAGACGACCATGCGCCAAGAGGTATCCACAACCACAAACCGCGATCGACACCGCGAGAATGAACCCATTGACTATCAGGTTTGGCTCCACCACGCGAGAGTGAGCCCGCCCATCGCGAGGACCATGACTTCCGCCAGCCGCAGCCAGCAACGGCGGATTTCCAGATCACCTCCCCAGCGCGACCGCACGGGACTTCCCGCCAGACCCAGGGCCGACAACAACAGGGTTGTGGCGGCGAGACCAGAAACTCGCCCCTGCAGCACGGCCCCCGTCAGCAGAGCCGGGGGTACCAGCAGGCAGAAACCGGGCAGGGCGCCCCGCGTTGCGGCCATCTGTTTCATCCCCTGTCCCCCCAGCAACGTCCCCGCGAAGACCGCGACCCCCAACAGGGTCAGCCCGGCCAGTTGGGCCTGTTTCCAGCAGGCCAGGCTGCCGGCCGCAGCGCATCCCGCAAACACCCAGCCCGCCCCGCGCCACAATTCCGAGCCACTTCCCGACACAATCCGTCCCCGCGACCACAGACCTGCTGCAGCCAGCGTCCCGGCAATCACAGCGGCCCAACGTCCGATGCCCGATTCGCCGGCTGGAATCAACACCACAGAACTCGCAATCACCGACCAGAACCATGGAAGTGAACGCAATAAGGCGGGGGGCCAAGCGGGGCTTGCCAAAGCGGCCATGCAGATGGTCGCCAGCACGGCCACCCACGGCAGCCACGAACTTCCCCCCTGCCATTGCGGCGGGGCCCAACGCAAAACACGGGTCGCCCCCAACAGCCCCACCACCAGGCCGACCGCCGACGCCATCCCCATCGCCGCCTCGACCCCGGCAGCCGTCCGCGATCGCGCGAGGCGATGCAAGACGGCAAACATCACGCACGAAGCCACGAGTGGCAAACCGGCCAGGATTGCCAATCCGGTCAATCCCATGACGCGATTCCCTTTCGCACCCTTCGGGCCTCCGCACTCCGTTCGACCAGCGTCGATGTCATCGAGGGAAGGCTCATGGTTTCTTCGATGGACTTGCGTCTTCATCCACCGGCGTGCGTTCTGTTTGCATTTTTTGGGTTGCCGAACGGGATTCATCCCGTTGTGAGACCTCGACGACCACTTCAAGCCCCCGTTCATCCTCCGGCTTGTATTTGAGCCCGTATTTGGCCGGATCAAACCAGAACCTGGCCATCAACACCATGCCCTGTGCCCCATCAAACAGTTCGATTCGCGCCGGAAATGTCAGCAATCGGGTCTCGCCCCGCAGAGTCAGGTCACCCGAAATCCGATGATTCTCAAAGTCCCGCAGTTCACCCGATTCAATTCCGGTGAATGCCGGTTTGACGTTGTTCGCGAAAAACCCGATGAGCCGAAAGTGCCCGACATCGAGTCCGTCCGGAGATTTGAGTTCTTTCACCAGCTCGGCATCGTCCGCTTCAAGTGAATCCGAATCGATCTCGAGGTCGATCCGCTTCACCGAAATCCGGTTGTCGGTCAGGGTCACAATTCCATGAAACTGGCGAAATTCGGCCCAGACCTTGTCTCCATCTTCGTTGGTCACCATCAGGCCAATGCGGGTATTGTCCGGAGTGAGTCGGGCAATTCCCTCCTCAACCGTGATCGGTCGCATCTGGTCGGGTGTCCGCAAGGTCGCTCCCACCACCTCCGGTTGCGGCACCTGGAGCACGGGAGTGGGCGCGGGGGTACAACCTGCGCCGGAGATCAGCCCGGCGAACACGAACTGTGCCCACCATCGTTTCCTCAGGCCACCATCCCTCGTTCCTTCGCTCACAGTCAACTGTCCTGCCACCACAACGTCACGGCCCCCGCCATTCAGACCAAAAAGACACACTGGTTGTCCGGTACTGCAATGTCAGCGACCGGCAGTTCTGAGTCATAATCCCGTCAGTCACGAAAGTGTAAATCAGAAGATACCAAATTGGCTGGTGACGCAGTACGGTCCCAGCGAGCGAAATCCACTCGGAAGCAACCTCCTTGCACACCAGGCTCACTCTGGGCAGAATTCTTTCCCCTGAACTCTCAACTGGAAACGGACGCGGCGGTACACGTGACGGATCGACTGGCGGAACTCAATCCCTCGCAGCGCGAGGCGGTGACCACACTCTCGGGCCCCCTGCTGGTGCTGGCCGGGGCTGGCTCGGGCAAGACCCGCGTGATCACCTTCCGGATGGCCGAGTTGATCCGCAGCGGCATCCTGCCCGCACGCATTCTCTCCGTCACCTTCACCAACAAGGCGGCCCGCGAGATGCAGGAACGGGCCGGCAAGCTGCTGGGCAAATCCCGCAACGAACGCCCCCTCGTCGCCACCTTTCACAGCCTCTGCGTACGCATCCTGCGTGAAGAAATCGCCACGCTCGGCTACCCCACCAACTTCACCATCTACGATCGCGGAGACCAGGAATCGATGGCGCGTACCTCGCTGCGCGACATTCGTGTTCCCGAGAAGTCGCTCAAGCCGGGCGACCTGCTGTCGATCATCAGCCGCTGGAAAGGGGCCGGCATCTCCCCCGAGCAGGCCCGCGATGCTGTCGACAGCGACCTCGACGCCCTCGCCGCCGCCGGCTACCGCCGCTACCAGCAGGGAATGAAGGCGGCCGGGGCGGTCGATTTCGACGACCTGCTCTATCTCACTGACCGGCTCTTCACCAACTCTCCCGAGGTGCTGGCGCGTCACCAGGGACGGTTCGACACAGTCCAGATCGACGAGTATCAAGACACCAACGGCCTGCAGTTCCGCCTGATTGAGGCCCTTGTCCGCCCCCACCACAACATCTGCGTCGTGGGTGATGATGACCAGGCGATCTATGGCTGGCGCGGGGCCGAAGTCCGGCACATTCTCTCGTTCCCCCAGCACTTTCCCAACACGAAGGTCATCCGCCTCGTCGACAACTACCGCTCGACCTCGCAGATCCTGTCGCTGGCCAACGAATTGGTGACACACAATCGAAACCGGCATGCGAAACAGTTGCTGGCTCACAAAGATGGGCCACAGAGCGTTCGTATCAAAGAGCACCCCGATGAAGACTCGGAAGCGCTCGATGTGGTCCGCGAGATCTCGTGGTTGACGAAGCAGAAGGGGGTTCCCGCGGGCGACATCGCCATTCTTTTTCGCACCAATGAGCAGCCCCGCGCGTTCGAGACCGAGTTGCGGCGGGCCCAGGTGCCGTATGTACTGCTGGGCAGCCAGTCGTTCTTCGACCGCCGGGAAATCCGCGACATGCTGGCCTACATGCGGGTCTGCAGCCGGCCGGAAGACGAGATTCCCCTGCTGCGGATCATCAATGTTCCTGCCCGGGGAATCGGTGCCACCACGATCGAAAAACTGGTCGGCCGGGCCCAGAAGACCTCACAGCGCCTCTGGAACGCGATGCCACCGGCCCTCCAGGCGGGCGAACTGGGTCAGGCGGCTGGTAGCGCCCTCTCGGGCTTCCGGACTCTCATCGAAAAATACCGCCGGCAGTTTGCCGAGAATCCCCGGGTACTCAGTACGACGCTCGAGAAGCTCATTGATGAGATCGGCTACCATGCCGAGATCGAAAAGCAGTACGAGCAGACGACGCAGCACGAGTTGCGGAGGACGATGCTGGGCGAACTGGTGACGGCGGTGAGGCAGTACGAATCGCGCACGACGCACCCGACGCTGCATGGATTTCTGCAGGAGACTTCGCTGGGGGGGCGGGAAGACGAGCCCGACAAGGACGACAAGCTGCAGGCCGAGGGGGTCAAGCTGATGACCCTGCACAGTGCGAAGGGGCTGGAGTTTCCGCGGGTGTACCTCGTGGGAATGGAGGAAGGGCTGTTGCCGCACAAGCGATCGACCACCGAGCGGGCGGGGGATGTCGATGAAGAGCGGCGGCTCTGCTACGTCGGCGTGACCCGGGCGCGCGAGTTCCTCACGATCTCGCGGGCCCAAACCCGGATGAAATGGGGCAAGCCGCGGGTCTGCCAACCGTCGCGATTCCTCTTCGAAATGCAGGGGCTGCCCGTCCCTCCGCAGGTGCTGATGGGGGACGACCGGCGGTAGACGTTTCTGAGGATTGGCTTGATTCCGGGATGAAGTAACGCACTACCAATATCTCAGAAGAGAGAATCTCCGCGAAATCCGCCCATGGCGGGATAACGGGCAGATTCTCGTCGTCCTGCGCATTGAGAGAAGTCACACTTTATGTGCAAAGCGCCGACCGTCTGGGCGTGCATGAATCGCATGTTTCTTTTGGGGACAGGACCGATGACGACGGGATCACCATGGTCCGAGCCCAACTCGATTTGTAATCGCGCTCGAACGCAGGCTGAATTGCAGTGTCAATTCAGTGACAGGCTTCGATCGTAATCCAGGTCAATCACAACCAGTTGAAACTGTTTTTCAGCGATATTTTCAGGCAGGCTCAGACAGTCGTCCTCGCCACGGCCCCCTGATCATTGGATTCCGGGAATGACATTCCTGGAGAGGCTCTCTACCCGCCTTCGATCCTGACTTTTTGCTCTCCGCTCGATTGCGTGTGTTTCGCCCCCCCAAAGGCCGAATGCAGACGACTCGCGAACACTCGGTCCGCGAGTCGTGACTGCGGTCGAATCAGCCCGCAACTTCCGAGTCAAACACCCGCACCTGCTTCCAGCCGGGCTTTGATTCGGTGATGAACTGCTGGTGACGGGGATGGGCCTGATAGGCGTCGTGCGAGGCCATCGAGTCGAACACGACATGCAGGGCCACGTCGAAACCCCGGTCGTTCACCGGCCGGGCCAACGACGGGCACAACACACCAGCGCTGTAATAGACCACACCGTCATGCCCCTTGAGGTACTTGTCGCACGCCGCCACCTGGCGCTGGCAAGACTCAGGTGAGTTGTCGTTCAGGGCGAAGAAGACGTTGTGAACCACGTGAACCATGTCGAAAACTTTCGGAAAATTCGGGTGAGACAGGAGGCCGCCCGGACACAGGGGCCGGCGGCCGAGAAATGGCGACGCCGTCAGAAGCCGGGTGCCCCGGGCACCGCCACGCTCCCCGTCTGTCAGGTCGCAGACGTCGCACAGATCGATCTTTAACGGTTCCAGTCGATCTGTTCAAACAAGGCCAGCAATTTCGCCCCCCGCTGGCTGTTGAGGCTGGTGACAAATGCAATCCGGCCCCGCAGATGACTGGCAAACTCGGGATGTCGCTCGCGATTCTGCGAGGTCGGACCGTATTGAATGCAGTTCCTGAGGATCGCCTTGAGGCGGTCGTAGTCCTCCCGGCGAACGTTGAGCTTCGTGTTCACCACGATCCCGGTCACCTGCTGCCGTTGCGAAGCCCGCTGCACACAGGTTTTCTGCGGATGCAGCCGAAATTGCTCCTGCGACACAATCTGCCGGACGAGGGGCAGAAACGCCGCCAGGCTGCGCTGAAAGACCTCATCGCCCGAAAAGGTCAGATCGTCGGCATACCGCGTGTACTGCGCCCGGAAAGTGCGGGCGAGCCCCGCCAGGCGCAGGTCGAGAACATAGGCCGAGAGATTCGCCAGCGCGGGTGAAGTCGGGGCTCCCTGCGGCAGATGCCGGCGCAGGTAACGGGACTCGGCCGGCTCGTTCAGGCGGCCCGACTCCCACAATGACGGAGGCACGGCAGTCGTCACCAGGCGGGCGAGCCAGATCGCCGCCTCACGCGAGTACCCCAGGCTGCGAAAAATCGACGTCACCCGGGGATAAGTCACACTGGGATAGAAATTCTCGAGGTCGAGTTTCAACAGCACTTTCTGCCCGACATGTGGCCGGGCATTGGTCTGAATCGACCGGCCGACCACAAATCCCTGGGCGGCGACATGGGGCGGAATGCGGCCGAGAATTTCGGTCAGGATCTGCTGCTGGACCCGCTTGAGTCGGGGCTTGGGAGCCTCGATGAGCCGACGGCCCCCACGCCGCTTGGTGATCCAGCGGTAGCGGTAATGAGACGCCGCGACACGCGGGGCGGAAGGACCTTCCCAAAATCGGCCGGTCAGCCAGGCAAGTTCGCCCGCCGACAGCGAGAGCCAGCAGGCGATGTCATCGGGGCCGGCAAGGACCGGCAGCCCCAACTGCTCCAGTCGCCGGGGCTGGCCATCCTGGCTGAGATCGATCCAGTGCCGCAGGTCGGCACTGCGGCGGGCAAACCGATAGGGAAGCTGCGTCACCAGCCGGGGAGCGGTCCGTGGCAGGGTGCGGCGGTATCGCAACGGCACGAGCCGCCAACGTCGTCGCGCCCGCCGGCGGTTGTTGGCCGGTTTCGAACGGGCTTGGCCGAGACCGGTCGCCAGATCCTGAGGGGTGCGGTCTGTCCGGGGCCCCGCGAGCAGCCGCCACAACCAATCAAACCAGCCCATGCGGTGCGGGACTCCAGGAAATTGGCCAGCGGGCCGCCCAACTCGTTCCTGTGGCGAAGCATCTTGCGTGTGCAAAGTCGCACCGCACGATGCTTCCCATACGAATGGCAGACAATGACTCTCCCGCGGGGTGTCCCCGCAGTCGTTTGACGCGGGAAGCGCCAAACAGCAGCTTGTGCGGCCCGCTGGCCACAATGACGAATGTAACGGATCTGGGGGCTGGGTCAAATGCAGCCCCCTCCCGGAGCATCTCCACTGCTTTACATTTGGGCCCAGTGTCCTAAAATTCACGCTTGTCCGCGACCGGTCTGTGGAGACCGAACGCTCGCGGCTGTTCTCGGTGCCGGGCCTGTTCGGCAAGTTTTTGTGTACGGATGGAACAGGTCGGCGGGCGGAGTCGGGGGGCACTCCAAATGGGAGACGTCCCCGGCGCAGTGTGGTCCGAGAGTCGACGCAGGATGAAGTCGGCGATCGAATTGCGCAGAGACCAGAAGGGGAAGTGTCATGACGAAGTTTCCATTCCACGGGCGAGTTCTGCTGGTGGGATTCGGCGGGGTTGCGCAGTGCACCCTGCCCCTCATCGAACGCCATCTTCAAGTCCCGCTCAACCGCGTGACGGTGATGGACTTTTCCACGATGGCGGTCGAGAAAATCCACCCCTGGCAGGCCCGGGGAGTCACGTTTTCGGATGAGCGGATCACCCCC
>Ga0255182_1001188_pt1 | contig 14247 bp, 17 predicted proteins | sample Atl_UVDOM_RepA_8_FD_188420 | JGI IMG/M metagenome (GOLD analysis project Ga0255182, IMG submission 188420) | Freshwater microbial communities from Altamaha River, Georgia, United States - Atl_UVDOM_RepA_8d | ecosystem: Environmental > Aquatic > Freshwater > River | place: USA: Georgia...
CTACCACTGGGCGCCAGGGTGGGCACGCGCGAGGCTTTGCATTTCCGCCAACAAATAGCCCAGATGCTCGGAGTGCACGCCTTGTTTGCCCGTGGTCACAAAGCCGCCATCGCTGGGGCGTGCCAGGGTGGCCTCGGCCAAAGTGGCATCCACCATCGATTGCCATTCCCCGCGCAAACTCGCCGTGTTCACGCCCACGCCGGCTTTCACCGCAGCGGCTTCGTAATGGCTGGGGGTCCAAAACTCTTGCGTGTAAGACCACAGGTGGTCCAGTGCCGCCTGCGCGCGCTGGTGGGATTCGGCCGTGCCGTCGCCCATGCGCACCAGCCAATCGTGTGCGTGGCGCAGGTGGTAGCGCGCTTCTTTGAGCGACTTGGCGGCGATGGCGGCGAGTTGCGTGTCCTGAACGTGCTGCAGTTTGTCCCAGACCAGCACCATGAAGGCGCTGTAGAGAAAGTTGCGCGCGATGGTGACCGCGTAATCACGGTTGTCGCTCGCATAGCCCACCAGGGGGCCGTGATGCGGCAATTCCAGCAAGGTGTAGTTGCGAAACGCCGGCACGTCCCGGAAATATGCGTAAGTGTCTTCGGTGCTGCCGTCTTGCGCCAATTCCGCCACATATTGGTAGAGCAGGCGCGCTTGGCCAATGAGGTCAAGGCTGTTGTTGGCCAAGGCCAAGTCCTCTTCGAGGATGGGGCCGTGACCGCACCACTCCGCATTGCGTTGGCCCAGCACCAGCGCGTTATCCGCCAGATGCAGCAAGTACTCGGTGTTCATCACATATGCCCCACTTCACCGGGGATGTCGTAGAAGGTGGGGTGGCGGTAGATCTTGTCGCCCGCCGGTTCAAAGAACTCGGCTTTGTCGTTAGGCTCGCTCGCGGTGATGCTTTGGGAGGGCACGACCCAGATGCTCACCCCCTCTTGGCGACGGGTGTAGACATCGCGCGCCATTTGCAGCGCATGTTGCGCGTCGCTGGCGTGCAGGCTCCCACAGTGCTTGTGTTCCAAGCCTTGCTTGCTGCGAATGAACACTTCCCACAGGGGCCATTCTTTCAAGGCGGGTTTGGATGTGCTCATGCGGCCTCCTTGAGTTTGCGTTGGGCTTGTTTCTCCGCATGGGCGAGGGCGGCTTCGCGCACCCAGGCGCCTTCGTTCCAAGCCTTGACGCGGGTGTTGAGCCGTTCCTTGTTGCAAGGGCCGTTGCCGTTGACGGTGGCCCAGAACTCGTCCCAATCGATGGCGCCGTAGTCGTAATGGCCACGCGCCTCGTTCCATTTCAAGTCGGGGTCGGGCAGGGTCACGCCCAAGACCTTGGCTTGCGGCACGGTGGCGTCCACAAATTTCTGACGCAACTCGTCGTTGCTGATGCGCTTGATGCCCCACTTCATGCCCAAGGCACTGTTGGGGCTGTTGTCATCGGGGGGGCCAAACATGGCCAGGCATTTCCACCACCAGCGGTTGACTGCGTCTTGCACCATCGCACGCTGCTCCTCTGTGCCACGCATCATCACCAGCAAAGCCTCATAGCCCTGACGTTGGTGGAACGATTCCTCTTTGCAGACCCGCACCATGGCTCTGGCGTAGGGGCCATAGGAGCAGCGGCACAGCGGAATTTGGTTCATGATGGCCGCACCATCCACCAACCAGCCAATCACCCCCACATCGGCCCAGTTGAGGGTGGGGTAGTTGAAGATCGAGCTGTATTTGGCGCGCCCGCTGTGCAGCGCGGCGAGCATTTCGTCACGGCTCGTGCCCAGCGTTTCAGCGGCACTGTAAAGGTAAAGACCATGGCCGCCTTCGTCTTGCACTTTGGCGATCAAGATCGCTTTACGCTTGAGGCTGGGTGCGCGGCTGATCCAGTTGCCCTCGGGCAACATGCCCACGATTTCGCTGTGCGCGTGTTGGCTGATCTGACGCACGAGGGTCTTGCGGTAAGCATCCGGCATCCAGTCGCGCGGCTCGATGCGGCCATCGTCGGCGATGCGGGCATCGAATGCGTCCTCGCGGGCTTGTTCGTCTGCGCTCAAGGGCGCGGGGGCGGCTTTAGGACCACGGGGTTTGTCGCCATCGGCAACACTGAAGGATTGGGTGTACATCGGGCACTCCTGGCGCCAAGGGCGGCGCGAGAAAGCATTGTAAATAATTAACCGACCGAGTGGTCGGTTAATTAAACAAGGGCATCCTAGGATTTTCCCGAGGTCTGCCTGGGGTCTGGTTCAGCCCCCGCCGGCTTCGACGCTGTGACCCTGGCCTAGTCCCTGACCCAGGTGCGTGACCAGGGTCGGCAAGCATTCCTTGAGTTGGCTGGCCAGGGTATAGGGCGGATTGATCACCACCATGCCGCTGGCATTGAGGCCGCGTGCATGGGGATCGGCGCGTCCCACCGAGAGAGTCGCGTGCAACCAAGGGCGCTGCGCCCGCTGGGCGATCAGGCGCAATTTACGGGGCAAGTCATGGGCTTCGGCCCGGCCAATGATCGGGTACCAGATCAGGTAGGTGCCCGTGGGGAAACGGCGCACCGCATCGTCGACCGATTGCACCACTCGGGCGTAGTCAGTCTTCACTTCGTAGCTGGGGTCGATGAGCACACACGCACGTCGCGAATTGCCGGCCGTGGCGGGGGGCGGGAGTTGGCTGCGCAGGGCTTCAAAGCCGTCCCCAAGCACCATTTGAACCGCCCGTTTGGCGGGGTGTTGGGCGATATGGCCGCGCAAGTGCTTTTGATCGCTCGGATGCATCTCAAACACCCGCAGGCGGTCCCCCGCCGCAGGCCGCAGCAAGGACATCAGCAACAAGGGCGAGCCGGGGTAGACCCGCCAAGCCCCGTCGGGGTTGAACTGGGCCACCTGCCGGAGGTAGTCGCCCAAGGCCGCCGGTAGCGCATCGGGGCTAAGGTCGCGCAACTGCAAAAGGCCGGCCGCGGCTTCACCACTTTGGCGCGCCATGTCGCTGTCAAGCCGGTAGAGGCCGGCGCCACCATGGGTGTCGGTGAAGTGGATCGCGCTGTCCTTTTGCTGCAGATGGCGAACGGTGGCGAGCAGGGTGAGGTGCTTGAGGACATCGGCGTGGTTGCCGGCGTGGAAGGCGTGTCGGTAGCTAAACATAGAAACCCCATGGTACCCCTTGGCGGGTGGAATCGTTTTGCGTTACAATGGCGGGCTTCGCAGCGCATTTGTGGCTCCGCGGCGAAGTGAACTTTCCCCACCTAAGAGGCTGCCAACAGAGCAGCGCCGACCGTGGAAAAGAGCCCACCAAACCCTGTTTCCGAAAGAAACCATGAAAACCTTCAGCGCAAAACCCGCTGACGTGACGCATGAGTGGTTTGTGATTGACGCCACCGATAAGGTGCTCGGACGGGTCGCCAGCGAAGTGGCCCTCCGTCTGCGCGGCAAGCACAAAGCCATCTACACGCCCCACGTCGATACTGGCGATTTCATCGTCGTCATCAACGCCGCCAAAATCAAAGTCACTGGCACCAAGAGCCTGGACAAGGTGTACTACCGCCACTCCGGTTACCCGGGCGGCATCACGGCCACCAACTTCCGCGATCTGCAAGCCAAGCATCCGGGCCGCGCGCTCGAGAAGGCGGTCAAGGGCATGTTGCCCAAAGGCCCCCTTGGCTATGCCATGATCAAAAAGCTCAAGGTCTATGGGGGTGCCGAGCATCCGCATACGGCCCAGCAGCCCAAGGCCCTCGAGATCTAAGGAGCGGACATGATTGGTGAATGGAACAATGGCACCGGCCGTCGCAAATCGAGTGTCGCCCGCGTGTTTCTGAAAAAAGGCTCTGGCAAGATCACGGTCAACGGTAAGGACATCGCCGAATATTTCGGTCGTCAAACCTCGATCATGATTGCCAAGCAACCCCTCGTGCTCACGGGCAATGAAACCACCTTTGACGTGCAAGTCAACGTGCACGGGGGTGGTGAATCCGGCCAAGCCGGTGCGGTGCGCCTGGGCGTGACCCGTGCGCTGATCGACTACGATGCGGCGCTCAAGCCCACCCTGTCGGCTGCTGGCTACGTCACCCGTGACGCCCGCGAGGTCGAACGGAAAAAGGTCGGTTTGCACTCTGCGCGTCGTCGCAAGCAGTTCAGCAAGCGCTGATCCCGCTGGCGCATCACGCCGTCCCCCAAACCGCAGGCCTGTCCTGCGGTTTTTTTATGGGGGCCGCAGGCCTGTCCTGCGGTTTTTTGATGGGGGCCGCAGGCCTGCCCTGCGGTTTTTTGAGGGGGGACCGAGGCAAAGCCCCCACCCGCAGCAGCAGTTTGGCCTGGGCGCCCCCAATATCCGACTAAAGCGATATACTTTTAACCAATTTGAATTTTTGGAGTTCGCCATGAGCGCAGCTGCCCAGACCGCCGAAGTCACCACCATGCCCGAGCCCATTCTCTTTACCGACAGCGCTGCGGCCAAAGTGGCCGACTTGATCGCCGAAGAGGGCAACCCTGACCTCAAGCTGCGCGTGTTTGTGCAAGGCGGCGGCTGCTCGGGGTTTCAGTACGGTTTCACGTTCGATGAAATCGTCAACGATGACGACACCACCATGACCAAGAACGGCGTGTCGCTCCTCATCGATGCCATGAGCTACCAGTACCTGGTGGGCGCGGAAATCGACTACAAGGAAGACTTGCAAGGTGCACAGTTTGTGATCAAGAACCCCAATGCCACCACCACCTGCGGTTGTGGCTCGTCGTTCTCGGTCTGAGCCAACGTCTCTAGCGCGGGTAGAGCGCGCCCAAGACGCGCGCCCCGGCGGCCCCGGTCACGGCTGCCAAATTTCCAGGCCTGCGGTGCACATGCTGGCAAGCGAGCCAAGCAAATGCCGTGGCCTCCACACACTGCGGATCCAAGCCCCCTTCGGCCGTGGATGACACCCGTCCCTCGGGCCAACCGGCCTGCAAGGCCGCCATCAGGCGCGTGTTGCGCACCCCACCCCCACACACCCACACCTGACGCGCTTTGGGCGCATGGGCACGTAAGGCCATGAGCACCGTTTGCGCCGTGAAGGCGAGCAAAGTGGCTTGGACGTCCTCAGGCTTCGCTTGGGCGGGGAGTCGCGCTTCCAGCCAAGCCAGGTCAAAGAGGTCGCGCCCAGTGCTTTTGGGGGGCAGAAGCGCCAAAAAGGGCTCTTGCAACCATTCGTGGAGCCAGTCAAACTGAACTTGGCCTTGCGCGGCCCAAGCGCCCGCGGCGTCAAAAGGCTCGCCCCGGTGCCGCTGGCACCAGGCATCCAGCAGCACATTGGCGGGTCCGGTGTCGAAGCCCTCCACGCGTCCATCAGCGTGTAACAAGCTCAAGTTGGCGATCCCGCCCAAGTTGAGCACGGCCACCGTTTGTCCTGCTTGCGCCCAGAGGTGCTGGTGAAACGCCGGGACCAGGGGGGCGCCTTGCCCACCTGCGGCCAGATCGCGGCTGCGAAAGTCCGCCACCACATCAATACCCGTGCGTTCGGCCAAGAGCGCGGGTTGATTCAATTGCACGGTGTAACCCAGTCCGTCGTGGCCACCGGGTTGGTGGCGCACCGTTTGACCATGCGCGCCAATGGCGCGCACGTCGGTGGCCGAGAGACCACTGGTCTGGAGCAATTGGGCGACCACCGCTGCGTAGCCTGCCATGAGCGCGTTGGCGGCCAAAGCCGCACGGTGGATTTCATTGGCGCCGGGTTGGTTGAGGGCGAGGAATTCAGCCCGCAGGGCCGAAGGCATGGGCCACTCTGCCTGGGCCCATAAACGGGGTTGGTGATTGTCAAACGTCACCAGCACGCCATCCACCCCATCGAGTGAGGTGCCGGACATCAGTCCGATATAACGCTCGGACATCACTCGAAGCGAAGGCTGGGGACGGCGGCCAAGGCGGCCAGTTGTTGTTGCGCCAGGCGCGCGGATTCCATAAAGGCGGGGCGCGCAGCAGCGGAGAGGGTGATGGCTTCGCTTTGGCGCGCCATCAGCAAGGGATCGCGGTGCTCGCCGTTGACACGAAACTCAAAGTGCAGGTGCGGTCCGGTGGCCCACCCCGTCGCACCCACATGCCCCAGGGTTTGGCCTTGTGTGAGGGTCTGGCCTTGGCGCACCAAGATACGGCTGAGGTGGGCGTAAACCGTGGTGTGGTTTTGGCCGTGCTGCACCATCACCACTTGGCCAAAACCGCCCTGGGTGCCCGCAAACTTCACCACGCCGTTGCCCACCACACGAACCGGCGTGCCCGTGGGGGCGGCGTAATCGACGCCCAAATGCGCGCGCCACGTTTGCAAAATGGGGTGAAAGCGCATCTTGAAGCCGCTCGTGACACGTGAGAACGCCAGCGGCGAGGCGAGGTAAGCGCGGCGCAGGCTCACGCCATCGGCGGTGAAGTAACCGCCTTCACGCGTGCCGGGCTCTTGGAACCAAAAGGCCTGATGGCGCTTGCCTTGGTTGACAAACTCTGTGGAAAGCACCCGTCCGGTACGCAGGGCCTCGCCGTCGAGTTCGAGCACTTCGTAGAGCACGCTGAAGCGGTCGCCCTTGCGCAGATCGCGGTGGAAATCGATGTTGGCGCCAAACACTTCGGCCATTTGCACGGCCACAGCGTCGGGCAGGTTGGCTTCGTCGGTGGCGGCGAAAAGCGAGCTTTGAATCACCCCGCTGCCCACGCGTGTGGAGACCTGCAGCGGCAGGGTTTCGAGCCGTTCCACGAAATAGCCTTGGGGGGAGCGTTCCATCACCCAGCGCTGTCCGACGCGACCTTCGGCGTCGGGCAACCAACGCACACTCAGGCGTTGCAATTGGTGATGCGGAGTGCCCACCACTTGGAGGGCGCGCCCGGCTTTGCCCAACAGGTGTTGGCGTGCCAAGCTGGAATTGCGCAAGAACTGCGCGGCCGCACTGTCGACGATGCCCACGCGTTGTAACAAGCTCTCAGCGGTGTCGGCGCTGCGCGTGGTCTCGTGGCGGTAGAGCGGTTCTTGAACCACCCCCGCCTGCAGCGGCGTGCTGAGGGTGAGCGACTCGGTGACGATTTGGATAGGCCCCAGGGGCTGGCTATCGCCCCAGTCGGCTACCGCCATGGCACCGCCAGCCATCACCGCCAGGCCCAATGCCACCGCCGCCGTCACCCGGCGTGGGTGGCGCTGGCAGCGGTCGATCAGGGCAAGGGCTTGGGCCCGCAGCGGCAAGAATGACAAACAGATCTCCCCGGTGCGCCAGTTGGCGCCAAAGGACAGGCAAATGGGGTGGTCGCGAGACGCGGTGCCACACGGCTTGAAACGCGGCTGTTCAAGGGGGGAATCACCCGCCTAAAATCAAGCCTTCGGCCAAGACCGACCATTGTACCCAATCTGAGTCAAAAAATGAATGCTTCCGTGAACACCGCCCATCCCGTCACCGATCGCGTCCGCGAGGCCCTCGCGGTGACCCAGCGTGGCTGTGAGGAGTTGATTCCACAGGAGGACTGGCTCAAGAAGCTGGCCCGCTCGGAAGCCACCGGTGTGCCCCTGCGCATCAAGCTTGGGCTTGACCCCACCGCCCCGGACATTCACATTGGCCACACTGTGGTTCTCAACAAGATGCGCCAGTTGCAAGACCTGGGACATCAGGTGATTTTCCTCATTGGCGATTTCACGAGCTTGATTGGCGATCCGTCGGGACGAAATCAAACCCGCCCCCCCTTGAGCGCCGAGCAAATCAAGGCCAACGCCGAGACTTACTACCGTCAGGCCAGCCTGGTGCTCGACCCCGAAAAAACCGAGATTCGCTACAACAGCGAATGGAGCTTGCCCCTGGGGGCCATGGGCATGATTCAACTCGCGGCCAAATACACCGTGGCGCGCATGATGGAGCGCAACGATTTTGAACAGCGCTTTAAAGCGGGAACCCCCATCAGCGTGCACGAGTTCCTCTATCCCCTGATGCAGGGCTACGACTCGGTGGCGTTGAAATCCGACTTGGAGCTCGGCGGCACTGACCAAAAATTCAACCTGCTCATGGGCCGCCACTTGCAGGCGGAGTATGGCCAAGAGCCGCAGTGCATTTTGACCATGCCCTTGCTGGAAGGACTCGATGGCGTTGAGAAAATGTCCAAGAGCAAGAACAACTACATTGGGATCACCGAAGATGCCAACACCATGTTTGCCAAGGTGCTCTCCATCAGCGATGAGCTCATGTGGCGTTGGTACACCTTGCTGTCGTTCCGGTCCTTGCAAGAGATCGAGGGCCTGCAGCGTGAGGTGGCCCAGGGGCGTAATCCCAAGGAAGTCAAAGTCTTGCTCGCCCGCGAAATCACGACCCGTTTCCACAGCGCTGCGGCGGCCGATGCCGCCGAGCAAGATTTTCAAAATCGCGCGCGCGGCGGCGTGCCAGACGACATTCCCGAGGTGCCCGTGATCGGTGCGCCCATGACGGTGGCCGCGGTGCTCAAGGCTGCGGGTTTGGCACCCTCCACCAGCGAGGCCAACCGGTTGATCGATGGGGCGGGGGTGCGCATCGATGGCAGCGTGGTGAGCGACCGGGGGCTCAAACTCGAATCGGGCACCTATGTCATGCAAGTGGGCAAGCGTAAATTTGCCCGCGTGGTGTTGGCTGGATGAAACCTCGCCAGCTGCTCATGGTCTCCGCCCTGGTGGCGGTGGTCACGATCGTGCTCAAGACGCTGGCGTGGTGGTGGACCGATTCCGTCGGCTTACTCTCCGATGCCATGGAGTCGGTGGTCAACTTGGCCAGTGCCCTCTTTGGTCTGATGATGGTGACCGTGGCCGAGGCGCCGGCCGATGAAGCCCACCCCTATGGTCATCACAAGGCCGAGTATTTCTCATCTGGCTTTGAAGGTTTACTCATTTTGTTCGCGGCCTTGGGGATCATTTGGGCGGCCCTGCATCGCTTTTGGGACCCGCAACCCATTACCCAAGTGGATATCGGATTGGCGCTCTCCTTGGCGAGCTCCGCGCTCAACGGCGGCTTGGCTTGGGTCATGTTTCGAGCCGCGCGCGAGCACCGCTCGATGGCCTTGGAGGCTGATGCGCGGCATTTGGTCACCGATGTCTGGACGTCGGGGGGCGTGGTGCTCGGCATTGGTCTGGTGGCGATCACGGATTGGCTGTGGCTCGATCCGTTGGTGGCCATTGGCGTGGCCCTCAACATCTTGCGCGAAGGCTGGCATTTGCTCTGGTCGTCTTCTCAGGCCTTGATGGACGAAGCGCTCGAGCCCGAGGTGCGCCAACAAATCGAGACGGTTTTGGCGGGGTTTGCGCACCATCGGGGTGACACCGAGATCATTCGTTTTGACCACCTGACCACCCGCAAGGCCGGCCAGCGGCGCTTTGTCGATGTGCACATGCACATGCCGGCGGGCTGGACGCTGGGCCGTGCGGCGGCCTTGCGCGGCAGTGTGGAGCAAGCCCTGATGAGCGCCGTTCCTGGCTTGCGCGCGACCATCCAGCTGTTGCCCAGTGACGTCGAAGCCCATTTCGACGATCCGCGCGACCTCAAGTGAATCAGCGGTAGGGGTTGGGCAGACCCAGTCGCGCCAGAATCGCGATTTCTGCCGCCTCCATGGCCTCGGCGTCCGCCTCGGAGGTTTCATGGTCCCACCCCGCCGCATGCAATGCCCCATGCACGAGCAGATGCTGGTAGTGGGCGCGCAGGGTCTTGCCCTGATCCTTGGCTTCTTGCGCCACCACGGGCGCACACAGCACGAGGTCGGCGTGCACCCGGGGCGCGCGGGCGTAATCGAAGGTCAGCACATTGGTTGCGTAGTCTTTGCCACGGTAGCTGTGGTTGAGCGCACGGCCTTCGTCGGCATCGACCACCCGCACCGTGATGTCGCCGTCATGGGGCAGGGCGTGGCGCAAGGCGCGCAACACTTGGTGACGAGGCAGGGCGGCACGGTGCCGGGCCGCGGCGCGCAACTCGCCAAACTGCAAGGACAAATGAACTTGGGGCAAGGCCACGCTCAGGCCTCCCGCCGGCTTCGGCTGGCGTCATAGGCGTCGACGATGCGCGCCACCAGGGGGTGGCGCACCACGTCGGCACTGGTAAATCGTGTGAAGGCCAGCCCTTTGACCCGCTTGAGGACGCGCTCCGCATCAATGAGGCCACTGGTTTGCCCTTTGGGCAAATCGATCTGGCTCACGTCACCCGTGACCACCGCTTTGGCGCCAAAGCCGATGCGGGTGAGGAACATTTTCATTTGCTCGGGCGTGGTGTTTTGCGCCTCATCCAAAATCACGAAGGCGTGGTTGAGGGTGCGCCCGCGCATGAAGGCCAGGGGCGCGATCTCAATGACTTGGCGCTCAAAGGCTTTTTGCACGCGCTCAAAACCCATCAAATCGTAGAGCGCGTCGTAGAGGGGGCGCAAATAGGGATCCACTTTTTGTCCCAGATCGCCCGGCAGAAAACCGAGCTTCTCGCCCGCCTCGACGGCAGGTCGCGTGAGCACGATGCGCTGCACGGCGCTACGCTCGAGGGCGTCAACGGCGCAGGCCACGGCCAAGTAGGTTTTACCGGTGCCCGCGGGCCCAATGCCAAAGGTGATGTCGTGCTGGGCAATATGATCGAGGTAGACGCTTTGGTTGGGGGTGCGGGCGCGCAAGTCGCTGCGCCGCGTGTGCAGCACCAAACGGCCGTCTTCGTCCTCGCTCAGGGCGCTATCGCCCGCGAGCATGAGCTGCACCTGTTCGGGCGCGATCGGCTTGGCCGCGCGCTCGTAGAGGGCTTGGAGTACGGCCATGGCGCGTTCGGCGCGGGCTTTGGGGCCGTCGACCTTGAATTGCTCGTGTCGGTGTGCAATGCGCACCGACAACGCGGCCTCGATGCTGCGCAGGTGCTCATCGAGCGGGCCGCACAGGTGGCCGAGGCGGGTATTGTTGGGGGGCGAAAAACTGTGGCGGAGAATCAAGTTGATAATTCCTGAAAAGGACGGGCAATGATAGGCAAATTGACGGGTACCCTGTTGGAAAAGAACCCCCCCCAGATTGTGGTCGATTGCCACGGGGTTGGCTATGAGGTGGATGTGCCCATGAGCACGTTCTACAACTTACCGGCCACCGGGGAGACGGTGAGCCTGCTCACCCACTTTGTGGTGCGTGAGGATGCCCAGATTCTCTACGGATTCGCCACCCCCCCGGAGCGTTTGGCCTTTCGGCAATTGATCCGCATTTCTGGGGTGGGGCCCCGCACCGCGCTGGGCGTGCTCAGCGGCATGAGCGTGGATGACTTGGCCCAAGCGGTGAGCTTGCAAGACAGCGCCCGACTCACCCGTGTGCCGGGCATTGGTAAAAAAACCGCAGAACGCTTGCTGCTGGAACTCAAAGGCAAGCTGGGCGCCGAGGGTGTGGCCAGTGGCCCCACCGCCGTGGGCGAGCCCCAGGCCGACATCCTCCAAGCCCTCGTGGCCTTGGGCTACAGCGATAAAGATGCCGCCGCCTCGGTCAAGTCCTTGCCCGCCGGCGTGGGCGTGGCCGAGGGCATCAAGCAGGCCCTCAAAACCCTGGTCAAATAAACCCCATGAGCATCCAAACCGATTCCTTTGGTGATTTGCCCGCGCCGCCGCGCGTGGTCTCGGCTGCACCGCTCTCGCCCAACGAGGAAGCGCTGGAGCGGGCCCTGCGTCCCAAGCGTTTGCAAGACTATGTGGGCCAGGCCAAGGTGCGCGAGCAGCTGGAGATTTTCATTGGCGCGGCGCGCAAGCGCAGTGAGGCGCTCGACCACGTTTTGCTGTTTGGCCCGCCCGGGTTGGGCAAAACCACGCTAAGCCACATCATCGCCCAAGAGCTCGGCGTGAACCTGCGCCAGACCAGCGGGCCGGTGCTGGAAAAGCCCAAGGATCTGGCCGCTTTGCTCACCGGACTCGAAAAGCACGATGTGCTGTTCATCGATGAAATCCACCGCCTCTCCCCCGTGGTCGAGGAAATCCTCTATCCCGCTTTGGAGGATTACCAGATCGACATCATGATTGGCGAAGGGCCGGCGGCGCGCAGCATCAAAATCGATTTGCAACCCTTTACCTTGGTGGGGGCAACCACGCGCGCGGGCATGCTCACCAACCCTTTGCGTGATCGCTTTGGCATCGTGGCTCGGCTGGAGTTTTATTCCGCCCAAGAGCTCTTGCGCATCGTTGAACGCAGCGCTGGGCTCTTGCAGGCGCCCATCGACGCCGAGGGCGCCCACGAAATCGCGCGGCGCTCGCGCGGCACCCCCCGCATTGCCAACCGATTGCTACGGCGGGTACGCGATTACGCCGATGTCAAAGGGGATGGCCGCATCACCGTGGCCATCGCCCAGGCGGCACTGGCCATGCTCGATGTGGATCCGCAGGGCTTTGACCTCATGGACCGCAAGCTGCTTGAAGCCGTCATCCACCGATTCGATGGCGGCCCCGTGGGGCTGGACAACATTGCCGCGAGCATCGGCGAGGAGCGTGACACCATCGAGGATGTCATCGAGCCCTACCTGATCCAGCAAGGCTATTTGCAGCGCACCCCACGCGGACGAACCGCCACGCTCGCGGCGTATCGCCACTTGGGGGTGGCGCCACCGGCAGGCGCGGCAACCCAACTTTTTGACGTTTAGGCGCGCGGCAGGGTTGCGCTCACAGCTCATCCCTCGGCCCCTCGGCCTCCAAGTGCCCCACATCTCCCCAGCCGACCAAGCGCAAGCCCTCGGGGGTCCAGAGCAAACGGTTGATGGCGGCATTGCCCAAATGCCAGGTGCGCGGGGCTTGCGTTTCTTGGCCTGTGGCCAGTCGATACAACACATCCAGAACACCGCCATGGGCCACCAGCGCGATGTGCTGGCCCACGTGGGCCGCGGCCAGCTCTGCCACGGTGCGCGCGACGCGCTCGCGCAGTTGAAGGAGTGATTCCCCACCGGGGGGAGACCACTCGGGGTCACGCCCGCGCCAGCGTGAGGCGTGCTCGGGGTGCAAGGTTTCAATTTCTTGCCAGGTGAGGCCTTGTAGGCTGCCAAAGTGGCGCTCGCGCAAACCCAGGTGTGGTCGTAGCGGCGGGGTACGCGCTTGGCCTTGGGCTAAAGTGGCGGCGGTCACCCAGGCGCGCTCGAGGTCACTGCTGTAGATGGCGTCCACGGGGTCATCGGCCAGAGCCTGGGCCGCCCGCTCGGCCTGCCACCGGCCTTGGGCATTGAGACCAATGTCGAGCTGTCCCTGAATCCGGGTGTCGACGTTCCAGGCCGTTTCGCCATGGCGTAGGGCAACAATGCGAGTCACTTGCATGCGCTGAAGTGTAAATCCAGGCCTGTTGCCCCGGTGACGGCGGGAGGGGGCGAACCTGGGCGACAATGGGCCCACAGGAGGATTGACCATGCGGATGGGACTTTTGGTAGTGGCCACGTTCATGAGTGGTTGGGCGCAGGCCCAGATGACCCCCGTGGGGCAATGGCGCTCGATCGATGACGCCACGGGCGAAGCCAAGGCGGAAATTCACATCGTGGAGCAAGCCGGCGTGCTCAGCGCACGGGTGGTGCGCTCGTTGCGCGACAAGCCCAATGCCCGTAAAAACTGTGACGATTGCGTCGACGATCGCAAGGGCCAGCCGATCATTGGCATGGAAATTCTGCGCGGCGTACGGCGCGAGGGTAATGAAAACCTTTGGGCGGGGGGCGGCAAAATTCTGGATCCCGAAAATGGCAAGGAATACACCGTGCGTTTGGTGCCGCTTGAGGACGGCAAGCGCTTACAGGTTCGGGGTTACATTGGTCCCTTCTATCGCACCCAAATTTGGCAACGCATGCCCTGAACTTTGGAGAACCCCATGTCGAGCATCTTGAACCACCTCGAAGACCAAGTCCTTACCTCACCATCCACCGTCTCGAGCGCAAAAACGCGTTCACGGGCGAGATGTACGCTGCCTTGGCCCAGGCCCTGAGTGACGCGGCCACCGATCCCTTGGTGAAGGTCGTGCTCATACAAGGCGACCCCACGGTTTTCAGCGCCGGCAACGACATCGAGGATTTTTTGCACCAGCCTCCCGCAGGTGAAGAAGCGCCGGTGTTTCGCTTCCTGCGGGGCATCTCCACCTTTCCCAAGCCCTTGTTGGCCGCGGTCGCAGGCCCGGCGGTCGGGGTGGGTACGACCATGCTGTTTCATTGTGACTTGGTCTTTGCCGGGGACAACGTGGCCTTGTCCATGCCCTTTGTCAACCTCGGCTTATGCCCTGAAGCGGCTTCGAGCTTGCTCGCACCACGCCTCATGGGCTACCACCGTGCGGCTGAAGCGCTGTTGTTGGGCGAGCCCATCATGGCCGAGGCAGCGCTCG
>Ga0255182_1001190_pt1 | contig 14237 bp, 8 predicted proteins | sample Atl_UVDOM_RepA_8_FD_188420 | JGI IMG/M metagenome (GOLD analysis project Ga0255182, IMG submission 188420) | Freshwater microbial communities from Altamaha River, Georgia, United States - Atl_UVDOM_RepA_8d | ecosystem: Environmental > Aquatic > Freshwater > River | place: USA: Georgia | collected...
CGCCGAGGATCTCACCGTCACGGGGGGTAGCACCCGCACCGTGACGGTGAGATCCTCGGCGCAGGCCACCCACCACAAGGACTGCAACAAGGTGGTGTCACCCACATAGGCTGCAGCCGGACTGATGACCTGCTTCGCGTCGCTATAGCGCAAGGCCAGGGGCTGCACGGGCACATCGGCGTCAATGGCCGACTGCAGCAAGTTGGCATGGAAGGGCAGCAGCGTGTGGCCGTCGGTCGTCGTGCCTTCAGGGAACACCGCCGCGGCGTGCCCGTCCTTGAGCGTCTGCGCCACGAGCCCCAGCACGCGCAAGGCATCACGCTTGCGGGCCCGCTCCAGGTAGATCGTGCCAGCCAGAGTGACCATCCGACCGACCACCGGCCAGTCGCGCACTTCGGATTTGGACACGAAACGACAGGTTTCGACCGCATTGACGGCCATGATGTCCAGCCAGGAGATGTGGTTGGCCACCACCAGGCGCGCGCCCGGTCGCATGTGGCCGTGCACCACCAGACGCATGCCCAGGCAGCGCAGCACCCCGGCCGACCAGTGCTGTACCCGGCGTTGACGCTCGTCGAAGGGCAGACGGGCGAAGCCCAGGTGCATGCGCAGCGCCACGCCCAGCAGATAGGCGACAGCGAGCCCCAGGCGGACCACGCCACGCACCGAGCGAAACATGGCCCTGCCCTCTCGTTCAGCCGGCGAGGGCCCCGGCCTCGTGGGCCAGTTGCCCGGCCACCACGGTCAGACGCACGCGCCCGGGCAGCTCGAAGCCCGTGCAGTCGTACGCGAACGGCGTGTGCTTGCCCTGACTGACGAGCGTCGACGGCGAGACGCGCCAGCTGTGTCGGGGGTCGAAGACACACAGATCGGCCACACCGCCCTGGGTCAGTCGACCTGCGCTCGACGACAGGGACCCGATGGCATCGCCCAGGACCTTGACAGGCCCCAGCGTGACCCGGGCCAGCGCCCGGCGCAGGGCGCTGCCGTCCAGGCGAGACGCGTCGTCGGCCTGCACGCCCGCGCTCTTGAGTGCCAGACTGAGCAGCAACTCGAGCCCGGTGCCCCCTGGCGTGGCTTCACCGAAGGGCAGCAGTTTTTCGTCCTCGCTGACCGGCGTGTGGTCGGACACCAGCGCGTCCAGCGTGCCGTCGGCGAGGGCCGCTTGCAGTGCGTCACGGTCACGCCCCTGGCGCAGCGGCGGATTCAGGCGCATGGCCGGGTTGAAGTAGCCGATGTCGACATCGGTGAGCATCAGCGAATTGATGCTCACGTCGGCCGTCAGGGCCACGCCGTCAGCCTTGGCACGCCGCACGATGTCGACACCGGCGGCGCTGGACAGGCGGCACACGTGCACCCGCGCGCCCGTGGCACGCGCCAGCTCGACGATGGTGTTCAGCGCGATGGTCTCGGCCGCCACAGGCACACCCGACAGACCCAGGCGCGTGGCCACCGAGCCGCTGGCGGCAATGCCCTTGCCCAGCCAGGCATCCTGGGGGCGCAACCACACGGTGTAGCCGAAGGTGGCGGCATATTGCATGGCGCGCTGCAGCACCTGGGTGTCCTTGACGGGCACCTCGGCCTGCGAGTAGCCCACGCAGCCGGCCTCGTGCAGCTCGGCCATCTCGGTCAGGGTTTCGCCCTTGAGGCCGCGTGTGAGCGCCCCCAGGGGGAACAGCCTGCAGCGACTGAGCTTGCGCGCGCGCAGCTTGAGCATTTCGACCAGGCCCGGCTCGTCGAGCGTGGGGTCGGTGTCGGGCAGACAGACCACGCTGGTCACACCGCCGGCCGCCGCGGCCGCCAGCTCGGACTCCAGCATGCCTTCGTGTTCATACCCGGGCTCGCGCAGCCGCACGGCCAGATCCACCAGGCCAGGAGCGACCACGCAGCCCGTGGCGTCGACGACCCGGTCGGCCGCAAAGTCGGCGTTCACCTGGCCGATGGACACGATGCGGCCGGAGGCCACCGCCACGTCGCCCACGACATCGAGGCCGCTGGCCGGATCCACCACGCGGCCGTTCTTGATCAGCAGTTTCATGCGTCGTTCCCTGCGATGATGGACATGACGGCCATGCGCACGGCGATGCCGAAGGTGACCTGGGGCAGGATCACGCTCTGGGCGCCGTCGGCCACCGACGAGTCGATCTCGACCCCCCGGTTGATCGGGCCTGGGTGCATCACGATGGCGTCGGGCTTGGCCAGCGCCAGCTTGGCCGGCGTCAGGCCGAATTCCTTGAAGAACTCGCCGGAGCTGGGCAGCATGCCGCCGCTCATGCGTTCGTTTTGCAGGCGCAGCATGATGATCACGTCGGCATCGCGGATGCCCTCTTCCATGCTGTGGCACACCCGCACGCCCATGTCGCGCAGATCACCGGGGACCAGCGTGCGCGGGCCCACCACACGCACCTCGGGCACGCCCAGTGTGGTCAGTGCGTGGATGTTCGAGCGCGCCACGCGCGAATGGACGATGTCGCCCACGATCGCCACTGTGAGGTTGCTGAAGTCCTTCTTGTAGTGACGGATGGTGTACATGTCCAGCAAGGCCTGCGTCGGGTGCGCATGGCGGCCGTCGCCCGCATTGACCACGTGCACGTGCGGTGCACAGTGCTGGGCGATCAGGTAGGGCGCGCCCGACTCGCTGTGACGCACCACGAACATGTCGGCGTGCATCGCGCTGAGGTTGGCGATGGTGTCGAGCAGGCTCTCGCCCTTGGACGCCGACGAGCGCGCGATGTCCAGGTTGATCACGTCGGCGCTCAGGCGCTTGGCCGCGATCTCGAAGGTCGTGCGCGTGCGCGTGCTGTTCTCGAAGAACAGGTTGAACACGCTCTTGCCACGCAGCAGCGGGATCTTCTTGACCTCGCGATCGTTCACCGACACGAACTGTCCGGCGGTGTCGAGGATCTGCGTGAGCACGTCTCGCGGCAAGCCCTCGGTGGTCAACAAGTGAATCAGCTCGCCGTTCTTGTTGAGCTGGGGGTTGCGTCGTTGCATCAAACCCTCTCGAAATGGAAAGTCAGCCGACCCTGGTCGTCACGCCCGAGGGACACCCGCTCTTCGGCGGGCAACACGATGCGAGCCGCCGAAAAGGCCGGCTCGATGGGCAGCTGCCGCCCGCCGCGATCGACCAGCACCACCAGGGTGACACTGGCCGGTCGGCCGTAGTCGAACAGCTCGTTGATCACGGCGCGCGTGGTGCGCCCGGTGTAGAGCACGTCGTCGACCAGCAGGATGTGGCGCCCCTCGATCTCGAAAGGCAGCTGCGTGGCTTCGCGAGACACGGCCATGCCGCGACGCGAAAAATCATCGCGATGCAGGGCCGAAGAGATGCAGCCGTGAGGCTCTGATCGGCCGAGGTCACGGCTGAGCCGCTCGGCCAGCCAGGCGCCCCCCGACCACACGCCCACGAGGACGGTGTCGTCGGTGACCAGGCGTCGCACGCCCTGAAGCAGCACGCTGTAGAGCTGCTCGGCGTCGAGCTGCAGGGAAGCGGGGGTAGGACTCATGCAGGTTCGCCCGGCGCAGAGCCGGACGCCATGGAAGTGTCGTGGAAGAACTGTTGCAGGATGATGGCGGCGGCGGCGGCGTCCAGGTCGTCTGGATCGTCGTCCTGGGCCGCCACGCTGGAGTAGCGCTCGTCGACTTCGTGGACCGGCAGCCGGAATCGGCCGTGGAGCTGGCGAGCGAATCGCCGGGCGCGCTCGGTCATGTCGTGGGCCGCCCCGTCCGGATGGAAGGGCACGCCGACCACCAGCGCATCGGGGCGCCATTCATCGATCAGGCGACCGATGGGCGCAAAGCGGGCATCGCCTTCGGCGTGGATGCTGCGCAAAGGCTGGGCTTGCTTGAGCAGGCTGTTGCCACAGGCCACCCCGACGCGCTTGAGACCGAAATCGAAGGCCAGATAGACCTGCGTCATGCGTGCCCTGCCTCGGACGACAGGACGCTGCGATCGATGCCCAGCAGAGACAGGGCCCGGTCATACCGTTCCTCCACTGGCGCGTCGAAGATGATGTCGCGGTCGGCCGCCACGGTCAGCCAACCGTTGCGAGAGATCTCGTCTTCCAGCTGCCCTGCCCCCCATCCGGAGTAGCCCAGGCTGATGAACACGCGCCGAGGACCGGCGCCGTTGGACATGGCCTCGAGCACATCGCGCGACGTGGTCATTTCCAGGCCCCCGGGGATCTGCAGCGTCGAGTTGTAATGCCCGCCCTCGGTATCGAGTTGCTCGTGCAGCACGAAACCTCGCTCCGTCTGAACCGGCCCGCCCAGGTAGACGGGCATGGCCAGGAGGTCGGCACGGTCCAGCGGCAGGTCGACCTTGTCGAACAACTGCTTGACATCGATCTCGATGGGCCGGTTGATGACCAGACCGAGGGCTCCGCGTTCGTTATGCTCGCACAGGTACACCACCGTCCCGGCAAAATTGCCATCGCTCATGCCAGGCATGGCAATCAGGAACTGGTTGGTGAGGTTGATCGCAGGGGTTTCGGCCATGAGCGGATTTTAGTCGGCCACCGCCCCGCTGCGCGACGCACTCGCACAAAGACAAGGCTGGATGCCCCGCAATGATGGAACCGATCGATGCTGCCCTGGTGTGGTTCCGGCGTGACCTGCGTCACACGGACCACGCCGCGCTGTACCACGCGCTCAAGAACGCACGCCGGGTGTGGTGCGCCTTCGTGCTCGACACCGACATCCTGGACCCCCTGCCCCGCCAGGACCGGCGGGTGGTTTTCATCCTGGACAGCCTCAGCGAGCTGCACCAGGCCCTGGGGGATCTGCGCGCCGGCAGTGGCCTGATCGTGCGACACGGCCGGGCCGTGGACGAGCTGCCCCGACTCGCGCGGGAGCTGGGCGTGCAGGCCGTGTACGCCAACCACGACGACGACCCAGCCGCGCTGGCTCGCGATGCCGCCGTGCGCGGGCGCCTGAGCGACCTCGGGGCTGCGCTCTACACGTCGAAGGATTGCGTGGTCTTCGAGCGCGACGAGGTGCTGACGGGCAACGACACCCCTTACGGCGTTTTCACGCCTTACAAGAACGCCTGGCTGCGCAAGCTCGAACCGTTTTACCTCAAACCCTACCCGGTGCTGCGGCATGCCGAGCACCTCGCGCCCATCCCCGAGCGCCTGACCCGCCCGTGGCCGACCACCGTACCCGACCCGGGCGACATTGGTTTCGAGCCGGTGGGCGAGCTCAAGGTGGCCCCTGGCATGAGCGGCGCGGCCCGTCTGCTCGACGATTTCCTGCACCGCATCGACTACTATGACCAGAGCCGGGACTTCCCGGGCGTCAAGGGCCCCAGCTACCTGTCGACGCACCTGCGGTTCGGCACCGTGAGCGTCCGCCAGCTCGCCAGCCTGGCCTGGGACCGCATGCAACGGGGCTCCAACGGTGCGGCCGTGTGGTTGTCGGAGCTGATCTGGCGCGATTTCTATCACCAGATCCTGTGGCACCACCCACACGTCGTGGGGAACGCCTACCGCCGTGAGTACGACCGCATCAAATGGGCCCACGGCGCCCAGGCCCAGGCCCATTTCCAGGCCTGGTGCGAGGGCCGCACCGGCTACCCCCTGGTGGACGCGGCCATGCGTCAGCTCAACCAGACCGGCTACATGCACAACCGCCTGCGCATGGTCACGGCCAGCTTCCTGATCAAGGACCTGGGCATCGACTGGCGACGTGGCGAGGCGTACTTCGCCGAAAAACTGCTGGACTTCGACCTGGCGGCCAACAATGGCGGCTGGCAGTGGGCCGCGTCCAGCGGTTGTGATGCCCAGCCCTACTTCCGGATCTTCAACCCCGTGAGCCAGAGCGAAAAGTTCGATCCCGAGGGCCGCTTCATCCGCCGTTATGTGCCGGAACTGGCCTCGCTGCCCGACCGGGCGATCCATGCCCCGTGGCTGGCGCGCCCGGCCGATCTGGCCGCCGCGGACGATGTCGTGATCGGCCGAGACTACCCCCGCCCGATCGTGATGCACGACGAGGCCCGTCAGGCCACGCTGGAGCGCTACGCGGTGGTCAAGACCGGCTGATCATCGGCTGGACGCCCGGCTCAGAACAGCTCGACGCCACCTTCGTGGGCCGTGGTTTCGGCCAGCCCTTGCGCCACCAGGTCGGCATGGAAGACGACCTGATCGCGCCCGCCATGCTTGGCGGCATACACGGCCTCGTCAGCGCGCGAAAACGCTGCGCTGGGCGCATCGGCGCCGAGCACCTGTGTAAACCCGATGCTCACCGTCACCCGGCCGACCTGCGGGAACGGGTACTGGCCCACGTTGCGACGCATGCGCTCGAACGCGGTGCGGGCGCCCCATGCGGTGGGGCAACGCACCATCATCACGAACTCCTCACCGCCAAAACGGAACAGGCGGTCGTAATGCCGGAAGTTCTGACGCATCAGACGCGCCACCAGCACGAGCACTTCGTCGCCGATCAGGTGGCCGAAGCGGTCATTGACCTGCTTGAAGTGATCGATGTCGAGCACCCCCAGCCACCACGTGTCGCCCGGGTCCTGCCGACGCTCGGGCGACACCCCCCCGTCGTCCTCGGGCTTGATGAGCAAGGACGCCGCCAGAAAGGTGGCGTCGAAGGTCTGTCGGTTGAGCAGGCCCGTGAGCGGATCGCGCTGGCTGCTGTCCAGCAAGGCCAGATGGTTCTGGACCACGCGCAGCAGGCCCTGGAGCGAGCGGACCTCCTCAAGGGTCAGTGGCTGGCGACTGCGCACTTCAAGTACGCCCATGTGCAGGGGATCGGGGCTGAGGGGCACCACCGTCAGCCAGCCGACCCCGTCGGGCCGATCCGCAGGGGGCGGGTGGGCCACCTGGAGCGTGAGTTGGTCGGTGCAGGCGTCCAGCCGCAGCGGGTGATCATCCAGCAGGGGCAGGCCGGACAGATCGCCCCAAGGCGCGTCCACACACGGAGGCTCTCCAGAGATCACGTCGCCTGCGCGCACCCACCTTGGGATGCCCTGGCGGTCCGTGAGCACCCGGTGCACCCCCGCGCGCTCCGCCCGGTACAACGAGCACACAGCCTGCGCCAGCGCGATGTCGATCTGCGCGCTGTCACGCAAGGCCGTCAGGCCTGCCAGGTGATCGAGGGTGCTCAGGCGCAAGACGTCTCCGTAATGGGCAGTGGGGGCCGCGCCCCACCGTCCCGTCACGGTGATCAGGCGCTCACAGGCTGATCCGACTCGACCGCACGCGCATAACGCGCCACCAAAGCCAGCAGCTCTTCTTCGCTATACGGCTTGCCCAGGTAATGATTGACCCCGAGTTCTGCGGCGTAATCACGGTGTTTCTGCGCGATCCGTGACGTAATCATCACGATGGGGATGTCCCGCCAGCGCTCGTCACCGCGCAGGTTGCGCACCAGATCGAAACCGTCCATGCGCGGCATCTCGATGTCCGACAGCACCACGCGCGGCAGCTCCTCGGCCATTTTCTCGAGCGCCTCCAAGCCGTCCTTGGCCAGGGTCACGCGGTAGCCTTCGCGGGTCAGCAGACGCTGGGTGACGCGACGCACGGTCAGGGAGTCATCGACCACCAGCACGAGCGGGGCCTTCGGCGCCTCGGCCACCACCGGCGCCACGATCGCTGCACCGGCGTCGTCCTGCGGGCGCTGACGCGCCCAGGCCTGGGCATCCACGCCATACACCGTGGCCAGCGCCACCGGGTTGTAGATCAGCGCGATCGCCCCCGACGCCAGCAGCGTCATGCCGGCCAGGCCAGGAACGCGAGACAGTTGCGGCCCCAGGTTCTTGACGACCACGTCCTGGTTGCCCAGCACTTCGTCGACGTGAAGGGCCACACGCTGCTGTGCCGACCGAACGATCACCACCGGCAGCGACCGGCCCTCGCTGGTGCCCCGAGGGCTGTGCTGCAACAGCGCGCCGAACCAGAAGAACGGCAGGTTGAGGTCGGCAAACGGCAAGGTGCCCGACGTGTACGCCTGTTCGACATCCTCGCCGCGGGTGCGACGCACCATCTCGACCAGGTTCGTCGGGATGGAGGCCACGAGATCGCCGCAGCGCACCATCACCACCTTGGTCACGGCGGTCGTCAGCGGCAGGATCAGCTTGAAGCTGGTGCCTTGCCCTCGGGCGCTGGCCGTCTCGATGCGGCCGCCCATGGCGTTGACGTCCGAGCGCACGACATCCATGCCGATCCCACGGCCGGCCAGCTCGGTCACCGATTCGGCCGTCGAGAAACCCGGCGTGAAGATGAGTTGCGCCAGCTCGGCCTCGCTCGGTTGAGCATCAGGCGCCATGAGCCCCAGCTCCTGGGCACGGGAGCGGATGCGGTCCACGTTCAGACCGGCACCATCGTCACGGAACTCGATGGAGACTTCGTTGCCTTCCTGACGCACGGCCACGATGATGGCCCCCATCGGGTCCTTGCCCTGGGCCTGGCGTTCGGCCGGGCTCTCGATGCCGTGGGTGATGCAATTGCGCAGCAAGTGCTCGAAGGCGCCGGCCATCCGGTCGAGCACCCCGCGGTCGACTTCCGTCTGCCCGCCCACCAGATCGAGGCGGGCCTGCTTGCCGGTTTCTTTTGCGGCCTGACGCACGACACGGTAGAGGCGGTCCGACAGGGCTTCGAACTCCACCATGCGGGTACGCAGCAAGTCGTCCTGCAGGTCTCGCGTCAGCCGCGATTGTGCGGCCAGTTGGTCTTCGGCCGTCTCGAGGCTGCGCAGCAGGCCGCGCTGGACCGTGGCCACGTCGTTGACCGACTCGGCCATCATGCGGGTGAGTTCCTGGAAACGCGTGTAGCGGTCGAACTCCAGGGGGTCGAACTCCTGCTGCGCCGCCCGGGCGGCTTCCATCCGGGTGCTGAGCTGGGTTTCGGCCTGCAGCTCGATGTCGCGCAGCTGTTGGCGCAGGCGCTCGAGGTTGTCGGTCAGGTCGGTCACGGCGCCGCGCATCTGCTGCACTTGCGAGCCCAGGCGGGTGCGCGTGATGCTGACCTCGCCCGCGTGGTTGACCAGGCGATCGAGCAGACGGGGTCGCACGCGCACCATGGCAATGGACGAACCGACGGTCGTCTCGGCGCCTGCCGCGCCGCCCAATGCCGGGCGGAAGTCGTTGCGCAACTGGGACCAGTCGATCGGCGCTACCGAGGCCTCAACGGCTGCGGCCACACCGGTCAGGGCGGACGGTACCTGCTCGCCGCTGTCCGGCAGCGGCTCGATCTCGGCTTCGGCCGCAATGGCCTCGCTCACGCCGTCGGGTTCGCCAGCCAGCACCTCGGCCTCGGCCGCGACCACCGCCGCCACCTCGGTCTGTACCTGGGCGGCCTGTGCATTCAGGTCACGGCGGCGCAGAGCGTCGAACACCTCTTGCAGCACATCGGCCCGTGATTCCAGTGGCTCGACATCCGACAGGTCGATGGCATCTTGTGCCACCAGCCGCTCGATGGCCGACTCCATCCGGTGCGCCAGCTCGCCCAGGCGCATGGCACCAGCCAGTCGGGCACCGCCCTTGAAGGTGTGCAGCGTGCGCATGCAGGCGGTGGCCAGGTCCTTGCGATCCGGCTCGGCCACCCACTGCCGCATGTCGGCGGCCAGCTGGGGCAACAGCTCCAGGGCCTCCTCTTCGAAGATCGGGAACAGGTCGGCGTCGATGGCGTCTTGCGCATCGATGTCGGCGTCTTCACCCAGATCGACGTCATCGCCACCGAACTTCAGGCCCACCGTGGGCAGATCGGTCAGAGGCTCGAACGGGCGAACCTCGGGCAAGCCCAGCGGCACCGGCAGCGACGCTGGCCCCTCATCGGGCTCGGCATCGGAGTGCGTATCGGGCTCAGCGTCACCGGTGACATCGACCTCAGGTTCCGCCACGGAGTGGGCGACGGGCTCACCCTCGGGCATCGGCTCGGGCTCGAACACTCGCGCGGTTGGCTCCGCGAGCTCGACGGTTTCAAGCTCATCCACCGGCAATTCGGCGGCGTCCTCGCCAGCGGGCTGCTCGCCACCATGCACCAAACGCAAGTGACCGCGCGCCGGGACTTGTTCAAGGCCCAGGCTGCGAGCTTCCAGGCGCCGGGCCGCTTCGTGCTCGAAGTCCTCCAGGCGCGCCACGAGCTCTGGCGCCGGGTCCTTGAGGAATCCGGCTGCAAACTGATGCAGCAGGCGCCGGATGTCTTCTGCCGCCTCATTGAACAGCTGGGCCGTGTCATCGTCGCCTTGCCCCAGAGACTGGGACTTCATCAGCGCATGCTCCAGCAGCCGCGCAAAGCCTGACAGCGCACCGTATCCGACCGCGCCCGAATTGCCAGCCAGCGAGTGCGCCAGCGCGATGGCATCTTCGCCCACCGGGCGATGCCACTCCAGCGACCACTCGCCCAGCTGCTGGGTCAGGCGCCGGGATTGCTCATCGGCCTCGTTGAGGAAGATGTTGAACAAGGGGATGCTGATGCGCAGCGGCCCGATGACTTTGACCTGCTCATCTGTGGGCTCGGCATCGGCCGCCGGTTCGGTCTCGACCGCGGCCTCAGGCTCCGAAACCGAAGCCACCGACGGCACCTCGATCGGCGGCTGCTCGGGTTCGACCGGCGTCACGTCGTCGGCCAACCCCAGCGCCGACAGCAGGGCCGGGTCGGGAGCGACCGGCTCGTCGAGCAACGTCACCAGGGGTTCATCGGTGATCGACTCGGCTGGAAGCTCGTCGAACTCACCGGGCCCCGAAGGCTGGGTGTCGGAGAAATCGGGCGGCTGGGTATCGAAAAATCCGGAAGGCTGCGTGTCCGTGAATTCGGGCCGAGGCACATCCAGGGCGGCGGCGTCGCCGTCCGAGAGGTCGAGCACCAGGCTCTCGATGGCCACCACCGAATCCGGCTCGGCAGGGGCGATCACGGCCGGTTCGGCCTCAGGCTCGGGCTCGGCCGGTGACAGATCCGCCATCAGCTGATCGGCCGGCAGCGAGTCCGTGGCCAGCTCCAGCGCCAGATCTGGCGCCGATGCCGGCTCGACGGGCTCGACATCGAGGTCGTCCGGGAACCCGGAATCGGCCCACTCCACCTCGACGGGCGGTGGGGCGCTCTCGACGGCCTGCTCCGCGGCCATCTCCGGCATCGGCTCGGGTGCGTCTTCGACGTCGAGCAACGATGCAGGCGGCACGGGGGCAGCAGCTTCGCTCTCGGCCCCCTCCGGGGCCACCAAGGGCGGTTCCACGGCGGCATCGAGGCCGACCCGGCGCCCGTCAAGCCGCAAGGCGTCGGCCGCCGAGATCAGCGGCTGCGCCGAGCGATCGCCGTCGCGACGCGCCACGATGTCATCGATCCAAGCCGCAAGGTGATCAAGGGCCTCACCCGTGAGGCCCTGCAGATCGTCACTGGCCGGTGCCTGGGATGCCAACCAGGCGTTGTAGAGTTGCTCGAAGGCCCAAGCCCCCTCGCCGAAGGTCTTCAGACCGACCATGCGAGAGCTGCCCTTGAGCGTGTGGAAGGCGCGCCGCAGAGTGGTCAGCAGGCCGACGTCATCCGGGTGGGTGCGCAGCAGGCCCAGGGCTTCTCGGGCCTCGGTGATGACCTCGCGGGCTTCCTCGATGAAGATGTCGCGCATCTCATCGTCTTGTTCCAGCCCGGTGCTGGCCGGGGCGACAGGCGCGACCGGCATGAGCGGCTCGACGGCCACCGGGGGCAAGGTCGGCACGTCCGGCAGGTCCAACCCGACGGGTTCGGACACCGATTGCGCAAAGTCCGTCAGCGCCGCCACCACATCGTCGCGCGCCTGGGCCTGGGCCGTCACGTCCAGCTCACCGACCGCACGGTCCAGAGCCGCCTGGGCATCAGCCACCTTGGCCGCCAGTTGCGGCTGGTCCTGAACCAGCGGCGTGGCCGCCAGGGATTGCAGCTCTTCGCCAAGCAGGTCCAGCGGCATGTCGTCCCGCGTGACCGATTCGACCAGGGTCTCGGCGATTTCCTGCGTGCGCACGCGCTCGACCTGTTCGGCCGGCCTGGCCATCAGCTCGATCGGATCCACATCGAGCGGCACCGGCGCCGCCCGGCCCATGATCGGCGACAGCAGGCCCTTGGCGTCGTCAAACACAAACAGCGACTTGGCCAGGCCTGGCTGCACGCCCAGCATGTCGACCAGGAACCCCAGGGCGCTGAGGTTGGACGCCAGGCGGTCATGCACGCCGGCCTGGGCCGCGGCCACCACATCGGTGCCCGGCAACAGCAGGCCCTCGACATCGGCGCGCATGCGCTGCACGGCCTGCGCGGCCACATCCAGACCCAGCACCGCGAGCACGCCCTTCATGGACTTGAGGTGCTGCGGCACGTCCACCAGCGGGTGTGTCGAGTCCGGATCGCGGAAGAACTGGTCGATCAGCTTTTCGGTTTCGCCCAGGGTGTTGCGCAGTTCCTGGACCACGCTGCCAATCGTCTGGCGGTCGGACACCCGGCGGTACAGGGCCTCCATCCAGGGCTCAAGCGGTTCGTTGTCGTGGCCGGAGCGAACGGCCGCCATGCGCTGGGCCAGCCGCTGCACGCGCTCACGCTCTTGCGGGAGCTCGAACTCACCTTCGTCGAGGGACGCCTCGATGTACAGCAGGCTGGTGGCCACTTCCATGGCCAGACCAGGCTCGGGCGCCTGACCGGTCTGGACCGTCGCGGCCACCGTGTCGGACAGCGCCTGAGCCAGTGCCTCGCCGTCGGGATACAGGCGACGCAGGGAATCGGCGACCAGGGCGAACTGCTCGTTCAGCCCGCCCAGCCGCAGGAGTTCCCCCCCGGCCACCGCAGACCAGCCATCCTTGGCCGCCGCCACCCGTTTGGCAGCCTGCGCCACCCAGGCCGGGTCATACCGACCCAATGACGGCTGCACCAGATCGACCGGCTCATGCGCCGTGAGGCGGAACGCGTCCCGCAGGCGATCCAGCAGCCGGCGGTCCTCGTCGGCCTTGCGGTCCAATTGGCCGGCCTGGGCGCAGAAGAACAGCAGTTCGTGTGCGATGCGGTCGGACACGAGCCCCTGGCCTTTCGCCAGGGAGCGCATCTGCCCTAGCAAGGCCGACAGCACCCGCTTGACGTGCACGCTCATGGGCAAGCGCCCGTCGGCCAGACCCTCGAGGAAGCCGCACGCCAGCAACCACATGGCGGACTCGCGCCAGACCTGACGCTGCGCAGCCCCGGCCGCCAGGCTGGCGCACAAGGCCGCCATCGGAACTGCTTCGTCGGCATGGGCGCCGCGCAACAGCTTGAGCAGCCCGGTTTCGAAGGCAGACACCGCACCGGCATCGACCGGACGCGCGTCGGCACCAGCGGGTGGTGCCAACGGGACTTCCAGCGACACGGGCGGCCATTCCTGCATCCACAGGTCGGACGGCCGGGCCAGCTCATTGCCCCCCAGCGACATCAGGGTCTCGTACTGCGGGAACAGCGCCAGCGACGAGACCGGCTTGCCCGCCAGGCGACGACGCATCAGGTCGAGCAAGGCGAACGACGACGACTCGATCGCCCGAACGGCCTCCTCGTTGATGGATTGCGGCCGCGCCACGAAGCGCTGCACGACGTTCTCGGCCGCGCGCAACACCATGGCACCGGCGGGCAGGCCAGCCAGTTCGAGCGCGCCCACCGCCTGGTGCAGGGACTGGCGGGCCGATCGCAACACGGCGGGATCGAGCGCATCGACATCGGAAAACCCGGTGGCGACCGCTTCCTTGAGGCAGCGGTACAGCGCCTTGTTGGCCGTCTCGAGCGACTTGCGGACTTCCTCTTGAACCCAGGCCAGCGCACTGAGGTCATCCGACATGGGGGAGGCTTGCGTGCTGTCCATCGGTGTCGTGCCTTGCTCCGGCCTGCGTCAGGCGATCTTGAACCGGGCCACCGACTGCTGCAGTTCTTCAGCGGTCTTGGACAGTTCGCGCACCAGTTGGGCGGTCGAGCGGGTACCGTCACCCGTCTGCTCGGTCACCGCAAAGATGTGCTGGATATTGGCCACCACCACGTTGGCCTGCTCGGCTTCGCGCGAAGACTGGGCCGAGATCTCCTGAATCAGCTCGGCGAGGCGGCGCGACACGCGGTCGATGTCGTTGAGGGCTGCACCAGCCGCATCGGACAGCTTGGCCCCCTCGACCACTTTCTGCGTGGACCGCTCCATGGCGCCCACGGCATCTTGCGTGTCGGTCTGAATGGTGCGCACGAGCGCGGCAATCTGGCGGGTCGCATCGCCCGAGCGTTCCGCCAGACGCTGCACTTCTTCGGCCACCACCGAGAAGCCGCGACCGGCCT
>Ga0255182_1001193_pt1 | contig 14200 bp, 12 predicted proteins | sample Atl_UVDOM_RepA_8_FD_188420 | JGI IMG/M metagenome (GOLD analysis project Ga0255182, IMG submission 188420) | Freshwater microbial communities from Altamaha River, Georgia, United States - Atl_UVDOM_RepA_8d | ecosystem: Environmental > Aquatic > Freshwater > River | place: USA: Georgia...
TTTAACACATTCCACATATATAAAGGTTGATTAAAAGAACGTGCATTAAAAAACATGTGATCCATATCTATTACATTGGATACATCCCATTTATCTAACGGTTGATTGAACAAATTTGCACCTTGAAACATATAGCTCATAGTTGTTACGTTAGACACATCCCAGTTATTTAATGGTTGGTTAAAAGAACGTGCATTAAAAAACATATATTGCATATCCATTACATTGGATACATCCCAGTTATCTAACGGTTGATTGAAAGAAATTGCATCACTAAACATGTTATACATATTCGTCACATTCGATATATTCCACTTATCTAAAGGCTGGTCAAAAGAAGTTGCACCTTTAAACATACAAATCATAGTTGTTACGTTAGACACATTCCAATTGTCTAAAGACTGGTTGAAAGAGCGTGCATTAAAAAACATACCATGCATATTTGTCACGTTGGACACATCCCATCTATCTAAAGGTTGATTAAAAAAAATGTTAAAAAACATTTGATTCATAGTTGTTACATTAGATACATCCCAGTTATTTAAAGGTTGGTTAAAAGAATGTGCATTAGAAAACATATAACTCATATCTGTTACTTTAGATACATCCCAGTTATTTAAAGGTTGGTTAAAAGAATGTGCACTAGAAAACATATAACTCATATCTGTTACTTTAGATACATCCCAGTTATTCAAAGGCTGGTCAAAAGAATGTGCATTACTAAACATATATTTCATATATGTTACGTTAGATACATCCCAGTTGTTTAAAGGTTGGTTGAAAGAATTTGCACCTTCAAACATACAACTCATATCTGTTACGTTAGATACATCCCAGTTATTTAAAGGTTGGTTGAAAGAACTTGCATTACTAAACATATACTCCATATTCGTCACTTTGGATACATTCCATTTATTTAACGGCTGGTCAAAAGAATGTGCATTTCTAAACATATACTCCATATTCGTCACTTTGGATACATTCCATTTATTTAACGGTTTATTAAACCATTTTGCATTTGAAAACATAAATTTCATATTTGTCACATTGGATACGTCCCAATTCTCTAAAGATTCATCAAAATCTGAATTAGAAAAAAGTCTATTCATATTTGTAACCTTACTTACGTCCCATGAACCAATCGGTCCATATTCCTGAATAACTTCTGGGTCTTCTGATATATACTTTTTGACTAACTTACGTATGTTATCATTTGTGATATCTTGTGGCATTAATATATATATATATATATATATAAATATTATGTTTTTATTTGTTCAACATTATATTTAACGTTAAATTTAGAGTTAAAAGTTTCATCTAGTTTTTCTAGTTTTAGTTCTTCTGTTTATAGTTCTTTTGCCTCCTTTGCTGGCGCTTTTGCTTGTGCTTTTACTGGATTTTGTATGGCTTTTTCGACTGTTCATTTTTTGTATTGCTTCCTTAAGTTCTTTTCTGAATTTCAGGGTTTCAAATTTACGTGATGCACGTATACTATGTTTTGCCAAATTTTCAGACATTGCAGGGTCATTGGTTAACATTTCAAATACACGCTTGGATACATCTTTATTCAATCCTTTTTTAGATAACAACGCCATAGATGCGGCTTCTATGGATGGTTTTATATTTTCTTTATGATGAAGATATTTTTGATAATTTTTTTTGGATGGTTTGTTTTCTTCGGTCATAGGTGTATTTTCAAATGCATCATTCATGTTTTTCACTTTTAAAACATTCCACATATATAAAGGTTGATTGAAAGAACGTGCATAACTAAACATATAATCCATATTCGTCACATTGGACACATTCCAGTTATCTAATGGTTGATTGAAAGAACTTGCATAAAAAAACATAGATTGCATATCCATTACATTGGATACATCCCAGTTATTTAAAGGTTGATTGAAAGAACTTGCATAATTAAACATAGATTTCATATTCATTACATTCGATACATTCCAGTTATTTAAAGGTTGATTAAAATAGCGTGCATAACTAAACATAAACTCCATATTCGTCACTTTGGACACATTCCAGTTATCTAACGGTTGATTGAAAGAACTTGCATTACTAAACATATCATCCATATTCGTTACATTGGATACATCCCAGTTATTTAAAGGTTGATTGAAAGAACTTGCATTACTAAACATATCATCCATATTCGTTACTTTGGATACATCCCAGTTATCTAATGGTTGATTGAAAGAACTTGCATAATTAAACATATACTCTATATTCGTTACTTTGGATACATCCCATTCATCTAAAGGCTGGTTGAATTTTGATGCCATAAAAAACATAGATTTCATATTTGTCACATTGGACACATTCCAACGATTTAAAGGTTCATTGAATTTTTTTTGATTAAAAAAAAGTTTATTCATATTTGTAACCTTACTTACGTCCCATGAACCAATCGGTCCGTATTCCTGAATCACTTCTTGGTCTTCTTTTATATATCTTTTGACTAAATCATGTATGTTATCATTGGTGATATCATGTGGCATTATAATATATAAAAATATTATTTAAAAATATTATGACTATTATAGTTATGTTAAAATTAATAAGACCTAATACTACACGTTTGAATAATATACATCTTAGAAGAAATTGTAATTTAAAATGTAATGATAAATGTATAAATTTAATAAGTGAACAAACCCAAACAATTGCAAAGCAAATAAATATAATTACTATTATAACAGCTGTAAATTTTTTTGCTCCATTAATAGTGGTTGGTTCTTTTAGTGTTGCTGATTTAATAATTAAAATAATGCATTAAAAAGGTGTGTGTTGTGTGTTGTGTTGTGTTATAGGTGGTAGTGGTTGTCGCGAGTGAGTTCGCGAGTGGGAATGTTGGTGGTGTGTATGTAGGAGTGAGTGGTAGGTGGTGGTGGTGAGTGGTAGGGTAATTGGTAGGGAAGAGTGTTGGTTTCAGAAAGTAAATTGGTGGTTTTTTTGTTTGTCATCTGTTCGCCCTGTTGAATTTGCGATTCAATGACAGTATTTACGGATCCTCTACCTAAAAAAGGAACAGTAGCAAATGGTCTATGAAACAAATCCAATCTACATCTCGGATGTGTCTGAATACTACCAATCAATAATTGAGAAGAATCATCCACATTACAACCACCCGCACCACTTCCATATCCACCATTATACATCATACCCGGCTGTGATATCGCCAATTCTCGAGGAATCATCATCGAACAATCACTGCCAAAATAATTCTGTGTCATATAATTACATGCATTCATATTTTGTATCATGTCTTGCGTCAAATTACAATTATCCAATCCCAATCTACTCATATTGCCAAACGTATAATCCAATGATTGCGCCATATATATTTTCACAACATTTTCTTTTTATACAAATTCCTAAATACATTCTACTCTTCTATTCTTCTTGTACTTTAAGTATTTATCCACAAATGAATATAAAAAAAACTTATTATCTATATATACTAGAATATGACTTCTTCGACTTCTCTCACAACAAAATTCAACGAACATTTCATCGAATTCATCGATGATATACAACAAGTCTTTCCTAATGACAAAGACATCTTAACTGCAAAAAATGCACTCTTAACCATTAAAAAAACAAATCCGAAAATGTTGGTCAAAATATGGAAATCCTTCATCGCCGACAAGTATCAACAACCCATCATGGAAGGAAATATTCAATTTTTCATTGATAAAGATTATGCCAATGATGTCTCTCAAAATTCACATTCCGATAAAATCATGTCCTCCATCAATCGTTTGCGTGAACCCATTCGAAATATGGGTGTCGACAATCAACAAAAAGCCATGAAATACATACAAAATCTCACCAAATTATCCCTCATCATACAAGATTAAATACCATAATCCATACCATAATCCATACCATAATCCATCCCTCATCTTATAAATAGATATATACCACTCCCTATATATCTATCTATTATACACCACTTGTCAGTCTGTCACACACTTGTCCGTCGGTTATACCTTTGTCCGTCTGTCACACATTTGTCCGTCTGTCACACATTTGATATGTATGTCCGTCGGTTATACCTTTGTCCGTCTGTCACACATTTGTCAGTCGGTCACACATTTGATATGTATGTCTGTCTGTTAATAGGTATGTCTGTCTGTTAATAGGTATGTCTGTCTGTTGATAGGTATGTCGGTCTGTTGATAGGTATGTCGGTCGGTAACAGCTGTTGATTGCTGCTGCTGGCCGTCAAAGAGGTCGACACATCGCGGCAGCCGAAGTCAGTAGTCGAAGTTAGATGGAATCCACCTGGACTAGAAGGTAGGCTGTAACACTCTGTCAATCAGTCGTTGAGGTCTTAAGGTCATTTGGTTGATTCTTGTAAAGATTCTCTCGAGAGAAAAAGAAGATGTTGTTCTTGTAGTCAAAGTCAAATTCAAAGTAAAAAAGAAGTCAATGTATAAGATGAAAGGAATGTTGGTAAAGATTCTCTCGAGAGAAAAGGATTAATATAGATAAACGATAACAATGAATTGTGCCTCGATTTAGCTCAGTTGGTAGAGCGTGTGACTGTAGTTGTGAAAATAGTAATCACAGTGTCGCTGGTTCGAATCCAGCAATCGAGATATATTTTGCCTTTGTCAGTCGGTTACACTTTTGTCCGTCAGTTACACCTTTGTCCGTCGGTTACACTTTTGCTGTCCGTCGGTTACACCTTTGTCCTGATATGTGATTTGTTGAAGCGTCTGTCGGTAACAGCTGTTGTCTGCTGCTGCTCCCCTCAAAAACCCGACACAGCCTGGTAGCCAAAGTCAGTAGTCGAAGTTGAATGTGAATGAATGTGGACTAGAAGGTAGGCTATGACAGTCTGTCAAACAGAGGTAAAATAAATTCTCTCGAAGAATGTTGGAGAGAAGTTATTTTTGGATGAAGGTGGCCTTGGAAATGTGTTTGATGACTTTGTCTTTCTTGTCATTGCATGTTTCCATGACTTCAACGACCATTTTATCATAGATGTCTGAAGTGCGAGAAGAAGAGTCGTTGTAATCAGGATATTTCTCTCGGAACTTGGGCAACAATCGAATGTTTTTGTCGGCGATTTTATTGACGAACTTTCGTAGATTGAGATTATGGTCGTCTTTGGTCCATTGTCCTTGGTCTTTGATGTACATGGTTTCTCTCTTTTTGTCGGTACAATGAATGGGTCTCTCTGTTTCATCAAGGGCATTGAGGTTCTTGAGAATGATGTTGGAGATGCCTTGCACATATCCGTCATTTCCTATATTCATGAGGTCGGACAATTGCAACTGTATAGATTCGGCAAAGTCAGTGATGTTCATAGCATCTTTACAGGTTTCATTCAAGAAGAAGTTGAGGTTAAATGTTTTGTTATGTGAATTGGTGTGGTTGTTGGTGTTGGTGTTGTGTGTGCCATTTTTAACAATTTCCAAAATAAGATGTTTCATGTCAATTTGTTCTTTGATTAATTCATTGTTACATTTAATAAGTTCGGTGTTCTGTGTGATGAGAGTTGCAATGAGTTCATTGTTATCTGTATGGTTGGAATGATTGTCATTGATGGGTATGCATTTTTTCAAATGTTTCCACAATCCAGCATTGGTTTTGTATTGTTTTTTACAAGACTGACAATTTATTTCCAATGTATTTCCAAATATTTCCTGTGAGAGCATATTGTGTTTTTTGGTCTGTTTATGTTTGTTAAAATCTTTAGAATTAGATGTATAATAATCACATGTTTGACACCAATATTTTGATGGGATTTTTTGGGAGGGATTTATTTCCATTCTCCTATATTTTGGAAATAGAAAAATCCCTAAATATTTGTCCACAAAAAAAAATGAAAAAATATCGTCACATAAAATAAAAAGTATGGTCTAAATCCACACCATAATTTTTAAGTATCAAGTAGAAAAATTTTGTCAGTAAGAAGGATTTTGACTATTCAAAAATGGACATTTATTTTTGTCCATTTTGAAAAGTTAAAATACTTTACCAACCTCATTTTTTGCTCATTTTTTGCCCTTTAAGTTGTTTTGGCAATATATATATATTTGAAAAGTACTTAAAGAACTCCCCTCAAAAACCAGGGGATTTTTTCGTTGCTAAATGTTGCCATTTTGTTGCCAAAATAATTTATCATAAGAATACTGTAAATACAATGAAATATTTTAGAGGTAGTATCGTGATATAAATAGACCCTATTTTTTAATTCGTTTTTTTCGAGAAAACGGTTGCTGATTTTAGCAACAGAAAAATCCCCAAAAATCTCTGTCTATAAAAAAATGAAAAAAATATCGTCACAAAAAATAAAAAGTATGGTGTAAATCCACACCATAATTTTTAAGTATCAAGCAGAAAAATTTTGTCAGTAAGAAGGATTTTGACTATTCAAAAATGGACATTTATTTTTGTCCATTTTGAAAAGTTAAAATACTTTTGTAACCTCATTTTTCACTCATTTTTTGCCCTTTAAGTTGTTTTGGTCAAAATATATATTGAAAAGTACTTAAAGAACTCCCCTCAATTCACTCCCCTCAAAAAACCCCGGCACATCCCGGTAGCCGAATTCGGTAGTCCAAGTTGGATGAAAATCTATTTTGGACTATGAGATTGGGCTATAACATTCTTATAAATGGAGAGAAGGCGTGGTCATTTTCATTTATAAAATCAAAAAGGGCAAAATCATAAAGAAATAAAAAAATTGAAATACTTATACAAAATGTAGGAATATTACATAATTATTCGTATACAATGACAGACTGTAACGCTTTGATTGACCTGGCAAAAGATATTTATGAAAATGGACCTTCCAACAATGAATTGATTTCTCTACTTCTGGCAGAACATTTCAATGAGTTGAGGAAACAAGTGCTTGAATTGAAACTAAAACCGACTTTGGCTGCCAAAGATTTTATTGAAGATTGCGAATTCTACCTTCCCAAGATAGAAAGCGCAATTCAAAGCGGTTGTATAGATATGGAAATTTGGAACGCAAATCAGTTGTTCAAAGCAGTGATTGCAAAATTCAATAGAGTGGTTGTTGCGAATCCTGACGAACGCTGGATTCCAATTGCGCAACTGTTATTCGAGAAAGCAGAACTGTATCTGGCGAGAGATAAAGACCAAAACGAATTTGAACAATATCCAAATCTCCAGGCATTGCTTGGTGATTTCAGAGGGAAATACTGCAAAGTGCGCAATATTACAAAAAAATTTTTAGATGAAAATCGCAAATAATATCCATCCCATCCCATTCCATTGTAATCCCAAATTTAATTTATTTTTTATTGGTAATACAAAAAATTGAAATACTTTTATAGAAATACGATAAAGGCATATTATGTGACATGAATCGCTTGGAATATATCTCTCAAATAGACCCGATTTGGGCCATCACCATCTATGAATTCATGAACGATTACCCAGAATTTTGTAAATACAACTCTCTTATACCTTTACATTCGAGAGAATCGATTCCTTACAAAAATGTGTCCACCTTATTCCAAGGAGTGATGCATTATATTTGCGCGACAGGAGTGAGATATTCCTACGCTATAAAACAATGGGAATTGATTTACCCTTTCATCAACACCGATAGTTGGGAAACGATTGTGGAAAACGCGACCGCCTTGGAGACGAATCCAACTATTCAACCTAAAAAGAGAGCTATATATAGCGAGTTGATTCACTTCATGAATGACCATGGATTGAACCACCATACCATTAGAACGTCACATCTCTCATTGTTGCAAAAAAACATATCCGGCATCGGTGTTGGATGTGTTGCTTGGTGTAAAAAATATTTCACCTTCGACGACGACTGTATTGAATACACCGATATTCATTTCAAAAAAGGATTTCAACTATTATATAACACGGATTCAATCCGGCTTAGAAAAGAAAAGGCCAACGAGTGGCAACAAAAAAAGGTCGGTAGAATCGCCAGCTTAATGGTACTACAAATCGGCGGTTATTCCTTATAACTCCCTTTGGTCAAAATATATATTGAAAAGTACTTAAAGAACTCCCCTCAAAATCGCACCCACCCCGGCACTCCCGGTAGCCAACATCGGTAGTCCAAGTTGGATGAAAATCTATATTCAACTATGAAATTGGGCTACCACATTCTTACCACATTCTTTCAAAAATTCTCTCGAAAAAATGTTATCTAAAGCCTATTTTCTTTTTTATATTTGGATATATCAAATAAGAAAACAAGTACATAAAACACACCACTGTAATCATCACTATCATTATATTGAACAACTTCATGATAATGCAAAATACCGAGTTATTGGTTGCTTCACACTTAACTATCGCACCAACATTGCCATACATACCTACACTTTTTCCTCTACTTCCGGCTTTTCCCATATATAATACATAGATATTCTCTCGAGAGAAGATGGTTTAAAATAAATCAATTTAAAGATAAACGGAATTTTGACCTTGAATTAAAAAAATTGAAATCAAAACAAATCTATTCATGAAAATCAAATTATTAATTGTTGCCACACAAGTTCTAAGCTAAAATGTCGTTATTGAATTGCATTGCCTTTATCTGCGATAGACACGGATTGGATACCAACCAGGAGGTTGCGCTATTGAAGAAGGAAAATTTATGGTTCGAAGATATCAAGAAGAAGGCATCCGCCAAAGCCAAGAAGTCTGAGACGCCCAAGAAGACACAAACCTATACCCATGTGACCGTCAACGGCAAAAAAGTATCACTGCCCTTCAACGGAACCATCATGAATGATTGTTGCAAAGCAATCAAAAAGAACAATGGACTATATACCCAGTGCGAAAAACCCATGAAAAAAGAATGCGATTATTGCGCCATTTGTCAAAAAAATATGGAGAAAGACGGACTCGATGAGCCTACACTCGGTAGAATTGAGCAACGCATGGACTGCGCCATCATGGAATACGTCAACCGAAATGGCGAAAAACCAGTCTATTACATGGAATACCTCCGAAAACAAAAAGTCGATGCCTCGCAAGTATTCCAAGAAATTCATAAACTCAACATCAACCTACACGAAGTACACACCATCGCACCACCCACCAAAACACAAAAGGGACGACCCAAAAAGACCAACAAACCCGTCGAAATCAACCAAGACGAAGACATCTTCGCCGCCGTCGTACGTTCTGTCGTCGAAGAAGCCACTATTGTTCAAGAAGAAGCCCCTGTTGTGCAAGAAGAAGCTCCTGTTGTGCAACAAGCCCCTGTTGTTCAAGAAGAAGAGCCTGTTGTGCAACAAACAGCTCCCGCTAAAAAAACAACAAAAGCAAAAGCAAATAAAATGACCGCCGAAGAGAAGGAAGCCGAAAAGAAAAAGAAGGCCGAAGAGAAGGAAGCCGAGAAGAAAAAGAAGGCCGAAGAGAAGGAAGCCGAGAAGAAAAAGAAGGCTGAAGAGAAGGAAGCCGAAAAGAAAAAGAAGGCTGCAGAAAAAAAGACGACAGAGAAGAAGAACACCCAAAAAAAGAAGCAAGAACCGCCAGCAATCGTCCAACCTGAACCAGAACCAGAGTCCGAAGCCGAAGAAAACCCAGACAAGAAGTATGGCGAAGAAGAAGAAGAAGGGGAAATTGAACTAATCCAATTTAAATTCGAAGATTCTACCTATTTGCGCGACGATTTAACCGGAATCGTCTACGATTACCAAGTATACACAAAAACTGGTGGTTTGGAAGCCATTGGAAGCTGGAACACTGCCACCAAAAAAATATTCTTCAAAAATACCAGCGACGATATGTCCGAATTGTCTGAAGAAGAATATGATTAAGTAGTTTGTAGTTTATAGTATAGCGTAGTTTGTAATTTCATATAATATATTACCTTTTTTTCTGTTGCTGACTGCTGCTGCTGCTGCTACCCATTGTACACATTTTCAGTTTATATCATATATATTACACATACATACATATATAAATTTGTACCCCATATACACTACACTATTATACACTGCCTGCTGACTGCTGCTGCTCTACCCTATAATAACCCTATACCATGCTCTGTAGTCAAATTGAAATACTTATTCTATTACAGGTACCTATCGACCGATTGCACGGTCTCATAACAAACCTCCACAACCAACCAAACCTCCACAACCAACAAACCTCCACAACCAACAAACCTCCACAACCAACAAACCTCCACAACCAACCAAACTCCAAAATCATATACATGACAAATAAACAATGTATGTACAATATATGGGTACTCGTCGAAAAAAAAGACAGAAGAGAAGAACAAGGAAGCGTATTAAACGCCAAATTGGGAAAGGACCAAAAAAAGATGGATATGGATATGACTCCGAACAATATGACTTAAAAAAAGAACAAGCATTATTTAGTCAATTTAGTATTCCAACAAAACGCGACATTGCAGAAGAATTAATGTTAGGACCCATTGAAGCAGAAGATTTCTTCGAAGAAGGTACTGACACTCCGTTTAAAATACAAAATAAATTTTTTATTAGTTCACACGGTAGCCAATTGTTGCATAGTTCTTTTGCACATATAATTATTCCAGATAATATGACACTTTATTTTCAGTCTAGAAATGGATATTCATGTTCTCGTCCAGATACACAAGATACCATCAACTATGTATGTTATCACCCTGATTTTGAAGAATTGTTTCAAGATGAAAACGGGAATTGGACCAATGAATGTGTAACCGGAATGAGTATACCAGATTGCGAATTGAGTTTCGACGAACACTTTTTGTCAAAGGTGATTGTTTGCGGCAATGAAATCAATGGCGCACAAACGATTTTAAAAATTTTATTGAACCACGACATTCTTTTGTCGGAAGTATTATTGCACATACATAAATACATGACCAGACATGCACTTGGCAACGTAAGAATATTTTGTTCATTCTGTTTATTGCCAAATTATCACTACAACCAACAATTAATCAACAAACAATATCAAATACAAACCCAAATGCCACAATTGTTAATAGGTTATAATTATTAGATTATGTCAGTAAAAAAATTATATAACTATATATTCAATCCAATCCAATCCAACCTTATATTTATTTATTTATTTAATGCTTGTAAATTTGTCGCACCCGGCAGAATGTCGCAATGTATATTTGGAGGAAGACTTCCAATCATACCCAGTTGATTTTTCTGACATCACATACATATCTCCATGATCCAGCCCCGCAACCGTCAGGATGTCGCTCACATTTTTATTTTTATGAAACCATGTATAACACAGCGGAATGGTAGCACCTAATCTAAACGCAATCACCTTTTTTCGCTCGGTATCGCCATGAAAACCAATACCACATTTATGAATATCATAATAATAATTTCCTTCTGCCTGCAAATCGGCCCCCTGCTCACCAATCACCTCACCAAGCCTTTGTCGAATGCGCTGCAACAATGGCACCTCTTCAAAGCTATATACCGTGCCCTTACCTGCCTCATAATCTGGGTCCTGATGCTCATCGCTAAAACACAAATTATGGCGCGCCTTTTTATTTACCACACGGCCATACATAATCGCTTTCGTGTCCTTTTCCAACACATCTTGCTCCTCAAACAAATGGTCGGCTCCATGTTCATCTTCCAACAAAATATTTACTGCATTTTTAACTTTTAAAACATATGCTTTATTTCCTTTTTGCGCTTCTACATCGCTCAACAACCAATGCAAATGCACTATATTGCAAACCGCACCCCTTTCTTCAAACCATCTTTTCATTTGCACCAAATCCTTATAATCAAACCCCTTGTCTGATAACGTGCCAATTTGCTGCATACCTTTGTGATTTTCGGCCACATCACCAAACGTTAATGAAAATGTCTTATCAAATTGCTCTTGCTCCATGTTAACATCAATTATCAATCATTATAAAAAAAGAAAGAAAACGAAAATGAAATTCAATTTTATTTTTTGTTCAATGGATTTAAGAAATCCATTTAAGAAATTAATAAAACTCTTGAATGAATATTTTTATTTGTATATTATATGTCTAATTTGAGAGGTAGAGGTGCGTCAAATGTGAATGAGAATACATTACTACAATTAGGGTTTTCAGAAAATGATATTAGATTCATAAATATATATCAAGAAATAATACAACCGTTAGATATAATTTCACAGTATATAGAATTTATAGAAAGTTATAATACAATTATAAGACAAATAAATCTTAGTTGGCCAAGACAGTTATATTTAATTAACAATGGCAATACGCCAAATAGTTTGTCAGAGTTATTACGTCTTACTTCTGAAGATAAAAAAAGAATAGTACCTCATATAATGCATAATATTGTTGAAGACCTTGCAGAAATAGTGGACTATATAGATGACAATCAAGAAGTACGTGGCGGTAGAAGAAAAAAGGGAACTAGAAAAAGAAAAAGAAGAATACATACAAAAACGTTACATAAACGTGGTGGTAATCAAACTGAACAAGAATGTGGTATATGTTATCAAGAAACCAGATTACATACTATGAAGCCGTGCAATCATAAAATATGTGAGAGATGCTTCGACCAATTAATGAGAAGTACTGATTTAAACTCACCTATACTATGCCCTTTTTGTCGAAGTAAGGTTAAACAATTAAAAGAAACCGAAGACCAAGGAAGAACGATCATCAGAATGAATACGCCATTGACAGAGGAAGAAAAACAGCAATTACAACACATTGTTTCAGATTTTTTAGGAGAAAATTGGGTACAAGTTGAAATAAACGAAGAATCGAGACCAAAAGAAATATTGAGATATAGATTAGTGAATGAAAACGCAAACGGAAATACAAATAGTTTGTACAACCGTTTTTTTAATAGAACACCACCACCAACTATATCTTATCGTAGATTGAATGAATTGATAAGTGATATGAATGTAATTACTCGAAGAATCGGGAAAGAAGAAATTGTGATAGAATATTTAATATAAATTTCTAAAATTGTCTCGTAAGCAAGAAGTATCTATTTTTATATGTTTTTTTGATTTTGTGTTTAATTTCAGAAGAATCGGTAATGTTGTATTTGACCAATTCAGCCACTTCTTGCTTCAACAAATCCATCGAAGATGCACAAAAGTCATAAAAGCTGTATGATGGCTTCACATGAATGTGTGCGGTAATATAGCGGTCTATTGCTTCAACAAACGTTTTTCGCAGTCCAACATAGTCCCGACGCTTGACCGGCGGTTTTTTTTGTGACGACTTCTTCCGGAAATAGTATCGCGCGCTCTTGAACATTTTATCCAATACGTCCCCTTGATAGCCAAGGTCAATCAATCGCCTGGTCTCCGCTTCAACACATTCTTCATTCTCTTCAAGCCATTCATCCCATTTTTCTTTAAAGGTTTTGCGGTCGTCGTATTCATGTATTTTCGAAAATCGCAAAAGGTCGGCCATGAAGGCATCGCTAAAATTATATCGATAAGTATTTATATTTTTTACATTTTTAGTATGAACCGAAACACCATCGATTTCTGTATTGCACGCAACACCACGTGGACGAGATAATGTCTTGGTTCCACATGCATCATCATTATGGCATTTTCTAACATAATTATGATACTGATTAGGAATACGGTCATTAATGTTGTTTGTAAAATCATTGTTTATTGTCATCATTATCATCAAGATAAATAAATTGGATGTATAGAAATATATTCTTATATTTGATTTCAATTTTTTTATAAAACTAATGCAAATATTGTTCTCCCACGAAAGCATTGTCGGTCTCATTTTCGTTTTTATGCATTCGGTTCAATAAAATGGCAATGGCATCGTTTTCTTCTACTCGGATAAAGTCAAAGTCCTCGTATTGCGAACCGAGAATGGTCGAAAGGTCGTCGTTGGAATTGACAATCCAATAAGATGGATATCGATACTTCTTCGCATCCTTGTCGACTAAAATACAACGGAAACACACCATTAAATACTTGCGATAATCATCCATACTTTGCACAAATCCTCTCAATAAATTTTTCGCCACATATTCAGGACGCCCGACATTGTCACTGGAATATTTATAGTTGGCCTTGTAATATCTGAAAGGATGTTGTCGAACTAGCGAGTGAAATGTTTCATAATCTTTGCAAAAAAACGCACGCTTCATGTCTTCCATATTCGCAATCGTCGAAAAAGAAGGCTTTACATCTTTGACATGCACATCTTCCTCCTCCTCTTCTA
>Ga0255182_1001195_pt1 | contig 14179 bp, 15 predicted proteins | sample Atl_UVDOM_RepA_8_FD_188420 | JGI IMG/M metagenome (GOLD analysis project Ga0255182, IMG submission 188420) | Freshwater microbial communities from Altamaha River, Georgia, United States - Atl_UVDOM_RepA_8d | ecosystem: Environmental > Aquatic > Freshwater > River | place: USA: Georgia...
CGGTGCGCCTGCGGCATCGCGGTTCAGCGATATCATGGACCCCAATAATGGCGGTGTGCAGGGGCGCGTGGCTCTGGGCGACAAGGCAGTGCTCGACCAGGCGGTTGCGGCTGCACAGGCGGCACAACCGGCATGGGCAGCGATGAACCCGCAGCGCCGGTCGCGCGTGATGTTCGATTTCAAGGCGCTGATCGAAAAGCATATGGACGAGCTGGCGCACCTGCTCTCGGCCGAGCATGGCAAGGTGATTGCCGACAGCAAGGGCGATATCCAGCGTGGGCTCGAGGTTGTCGAATTCTGCTGCGGCCTGCCGCATGTGCTGAAGGGCGAATATACGCAGGGCGCGGGTCCGGGCATCGACGTCTATTCGATGCGCCAGCCATTGGGCATTGGTGCGGGTATCACGCCGTTCAACTTCCCGGCGATGATCCCGCTCTGGATGGGCGCGGTCGCCACCAGCGTCGGCAATGCCTTCATCCTCAAGCCATCGGAGCGCGATCCCAGCGTACCCAATCGCATTGCACAGCTGTTCCTCGAAGCCGGAATGCCCGAGGGAATTTTCCAGGTCGTCCATGGCGACAAGGAAATGGTCGACGCGATTTTGGATCATCCCGCGATCAGCGCGGTCAGCTTTGTCGGCTCGTCCGACATCGCCCATTATGTCTACAACCGCGGTGTTGCTGCGGGCAAACGCGTGCAGGCGATGGGCGGGGCGAAGAACCATGGGATCGTGATGCCCGATGCCGATCTCGACCAGGTTGTGAATGATCTGACCGGCGCGGCCTTTGGCTCGGCGGGTGAACGCTGCATGGCGCTTCCGGTCGTCGTTCCGGTGGGTAATGATACCGCCGAGCGGCTGAAGGAAAAGCTGATTCCGGCGATCCACGCGCTTAAGGTCGGCATTTCGACCGACAATGAGGCGCATTACGGCCCCGTCGTCACCGCACAGCACAAGGCAAAGGTCGAAGGCTGGATCCAGAAATGCGCCGATGAAGGCGGCGAGCTTGTCATCGACGGGCGCGGCTTCAAGCTGCAAGGGCATGAAGAAGGCTATTTTATCGGCCCGACCCTGTTCGACCATGTCACCACCGATATGGAAAGCTACAAGGAAGAGATCTTCGGACCCGTGCTGCAGATGGTGCGCGCGAAGGATTTTGAGGAGGCATTGAGCCTTCCGAGCAAGCACCAATATGGCAATGGCGTCGCGATCTTCACCCGCAACGGCCACGCCGCACGCGAATTTGCCTCGCGCGTCAATGTCGGCATGGTCGGGATCAACGTGCCAATCCCGGTACCGGTTGCCTATCACAGCTTTGGCGGCTGGAAGCGCTCGGGCTTTGGCGACACCGACCAATATGGCATGGAAGGGATCAAGTTCTGGACCAAGGTGAAGAAAGTCACCGCTCGCTGGCCCGATGGCGGCGGCGATGGGTCGAACGCCTTCATCATTCCAACCATGGGGTAAGCGATGACCACCCAGTTTGACCTTACAGAGGACCAGCTAGCCATCCAGGATATGGCGCGCAAGTTCACCGCCGATCGCATTACGCCCTTTGCGAGCGAGTGGGACGAGAAAAGCCATTATCCGGTCGATGTCTGGAAGGCTGCTGGCGAGCTTGGCTTTGGCGCAATCTATATCTCGGAAGAAAATGGCGGGATTGGCCTTGGGCGGCTTGAGGCGGCACTGATCATGGAGGCGATGGCCTATGGCTGCCCCGCGACCAGTGCCTATATCTCGATCCACAATATGGCCGCCTGGATGATCGACAGCTTCGGCACGGCAGAGCTTAAGGCGCGCTACCTTCCCGATCTGGTCAGCATGGAGAAGATTGCCAGCTATTGTTTGACCGAACCCGGTTCGGGTTCGGATGCAGCCGCGCTCAAGACCAGCGCGCGGCTGGATGGTGACCATTATGTCTTGAACGGCACCAAGCAGTTCATTTCGGGCGCGGGCTATAATGACATCTATGTCGTGATGGTGCGCACCGGCGATGAGAAGGCGAAGGGCATCACTTGCCTTGTCGTTGACAAGGATACGCCGGGCCTCAGCTTTGGCGCGCCGGAAAAGAAGCTCGGCTGGAATGCATCGCCCACCGCGCAGGTGATCTTCGAGGATTGCCGCGTGCCTGTTGCCAACCGTGTTGGCGCAGAGGGTGATGGCTTCCGCTTTGCAATGGCGGGGCTTGATGGCGGGCGTTTGAATATCGGCGCCTGCTCATTGGGCGGCGCGCAGCGCTGTCTTGATGAGGCGGTCAAATATACCAAGGAACGCCAGCAATTTGGCCAACCGGTGGCTGATTTCCAGAACACCCAGTTCATGCTTGCTGATATGGCGACCGACCTCGAGGCGGCCCGCGCGCTGCTTTATATGGCGGCGTGCAAGGTCAACGCCAATGCGCCCGACAAGAGCCGCTTCTCCGCGATGGCCAAACGTCTTGCGACCGACAATGGCAGCGAGGTGGTGAACAAGGCGCTGCAGCTCTTTGGCGGCTATGGCTATTTGCGCGACTATCCGATCGAGCGTTTCTGGCGCGACCTGCGCGTCCACTCGATCCTCGAAGGTACCAACCAGGTGATGCGGATGATCGTCGGAAGGGATTTGTTACGCCAATGAAAATAGCCTTTATCGGTCTCGGCAATATGGGCGGCGGGATGGCTGCGAACCTTGTGAAGGCGGGTCATGCGGTCAATGCGTTCGACCTGTCGGCCGAGGCACTGGCGCGCGCTAAGGACAATGGCTGTGCGCCCTTCACCAATGTGCGTGAGGCGGTGGCCGATGCCGAGGCCGTTGTCTCGATGCTGCCCAATGGCAAGATCGTCGATACCGTCTATGAAGGCGATGTCATCGGTCATGCGCCCAAGGGTGCGATCCTGCTTGATTGTTCGACCATCGATGTCGCCACTGCGCGCAAGGTAACCGCGGACGCGACTGCAGCCGGCTATGAAATGGTCGATGCGCCGGTATCGGGCGGCATCGCTGCGGCCAATGGCGGCACGCTGACCTTCATGGTCGGCGGCAGCGACAGCGCCTTTGCGCGCGCTGAGCCGATCCTTGCCGCGATGGGCAAGGCGGTGATCCATGCAGGCGCGAGCGGTGCAGGGCAGGCAGCGAAGATCTGCAACAATATGCTGCTTGGCGCATCGATGATCGCGACCTGTGAGGCGTTCATGCTGGCAGACAAGCTGGGTCTCGACTTGCAGACCTTCTACGACATCTCGTCCAAGGCATCGGGCCAGAACTGGTCGATGACGAGCTATTGCCCCGTCCCCGGCGTTGGCCCGCAATCGCCTGCCGACAATGGCTATCAGGGCGGCTTTGCCACCGCATTGATGCTGAAGGATCTCAAACTGGCGATGGAGGCTGCGGCCTCGGTCGATGCCGATGTACCGATGGGTGCGAAAGCGGCTGCGCTCTACGAAGCCTTTGAAAAGGCCGGACAGGGCGGTCTCGACTTCTCGGCGATCATCAAGACGCTGTAAAAAGGGCGGCCAATGAATGGCCGCCCCCCTTTTTAAGACTTAGATCCGTTCGATGATAACCGCCGGGGCCATGCCGCCCGCGGCGCACATGGTGATCAGGCCATAACGGCCGCCCGAACGCTCAAGTTCGTCAAGCGCCGTGCCGATCAGAATCGAACCGGTGGCGCCGATCGGGTGGCCCAAAGCGCAAGCACCGCCATTGATGTTGACCTTGTCACGATCGAGATTGAGGTCGCGGATGAACTTTTCAGCGACGACGGCAAAAGCTTCGTTGATTTCCCAGACGTCGATATCGTCCTTCTTGAGGCCAGCCTTTTCGAGCACCTTCTTCGCAGCCGGGACCGGGGCGTTGAGCATCAGCGTCGGACAATCGCCGATATTGGCATAGGCGACGATGCGACCGCGCGGCTTGAGGCCGTTCTTGTCGGCATATTCTTTCGACGTGATCAGCAGAGCAGCCGCGCCATCGACCACGCCCGAGCTGTTGCCGGCATGGTGGAAATGCTCGATCTTCAGATCGGGGTAGCGACGGTTGATCTGCTTGCGGAAGGTGTTGCCGCCACCAAGGTCGAAATCGGCCATGCCTGCAAAGCTCGGCTTCAATGAAGCCAGGCCTTCAGCGGTGGTTTCGGGGCGAGGAAACTCCTCATGATCGAGCGCGACGGTGCCATCTTCGTTGTAAACGGTGACGACCGAACGGTCGAAACGGCCTTCGCGAATGGCGCGGGCAGCCTTTTCCTGGCTCGAAAGCGCGAGCGCGTCGAGCTCCTCGCGGGTGATGCCTTCCATGCTGGCGATGGCATCGCCGCAGACGCCCTGGTGGCTCTGCGGATGCATGGCGTCGAGAGCCGCATTGCCCGAGCCCATGCCAAGCGGCTTGATGCCGGCATTGGCAAGTTCCGCGCCATAGGCCGACGTAAAGCTCATCATTTCGGTGCCACCAGCGATCACGCAATCTTCCATGCCCGACATTACGGTTGCCGCAGCAAGGTTCACAGAAGTGATGCCGCCGCCGCAGAAACGGTCAAGCGTGGTGCCCGATGCCGAAATGTCATAGCCGGCAGCCAGCGCCGCCATGCGGCCCATGTCGCCGCCCTGCTTGCCATTCTGGCTCGAGGTCGACCAGATGATGTCATCGACGGTCGAGGTGTCGAGATTGTTGCGATCCTTGATCGCCTTGAGCACGGTTGCGGCCAGATGCTGTGGGTGCAGGTGCGACAAGGCACCCTTGCCGGGCTTGCCGACCCCGCGCGGGGTGCGGACGGCGTCAATGATATAGGCTTCTGCCATGGGACTATCCTTTCAGTGCAAATTAGCGGGGGGCCATCCGAATTGCCCCGTCGAGGCGGAGGCACTGGCCGTTGAAATAGGTGTTGCGGTTGAGCTCGAGCACCAGGCTGCCAAATTCCTCAGGCTTGCCGAGGCGCTTGGGGAAGGGCACTGATGCGGCGAGGCTGTCGAGCACATTTTGCGGCGCACCGAGCATCAATGGCGTTGCGAAAATGCCGGGCATGATCGAGTTGCAACGGATGCCAAGGTCCATCAAGTCACGCGCCAGTGGCAGGACGAGGCCGTTCACGCCTGCCTTCGCCGAACCGTAGATGACCTGACCGATCTGCGCATCCTGCGCCGCGACCGATGCGGTCAAAGTGATGCACCCGCGCTCGCCATCTTCCATTGGTTCGAGTTCGCTCATGCCGAGTGCCGACAAGGAGGCGAGGCGATAGGAGGCGACAAGGATGCCTTCGACGCCAAAGGCATAATCCTCGGTCGGAGTGCGTTTATATTTTCCGGTAGTCTTGTCGAAGGACAGCGTCTTGCCGCGCTTGGATGTCATCGCGCAGTGGACGAGGATGCGTTCCTGCCCATGTGCGGCGCGCGCCTTTTCAAAGCCGGCGACAACGCTTTCTTCGCTGGTGATATCCACCTTGCAGAAAATGCCGCCAACCTTGGCCGCGATCTCTTCGCCTTGTGCCTCGTTGATGTCGAAAATGGCAACCTTTGCGCCCGCCGCGGCAAGTGCCTCTGCACTGGCCCGGCCAAGGCCCGATGCGCCGCCGGTAACGACCGCGGCGATACTGCTATCGATCTTCACGTCCTTCTCCCGTTATCCTGTCTGCTTTCGTGATAGCGCCAGAATAGCCATGAAATTTAATCGCGCAATTAAATTGAGTCCACGCGCGTAAGTTTTTCGGCAACGCTTGTCGCCCGCAAGGCGGGTGCACTGAAGGCAAAATCGGGAAGGAAGGTGGTGAGCCCTGCTGGATTCGAACCAGCGACCTACTGATTAAAAGTTATTTTTCCGGCTTCCGATAGCGTTCGAGAAAATTCATTAAGCATTGTATATACTAGATTATTATTCCGGCTATATCCGAAGACTTCCGATAGTATTTGACCTGAAGTGTTACCTAAGGTAACAGATGGGGCGACCCACTGATCCTGGTGGGCGACCGGACCAAGGGGCGCCAACCCCAAGGCCCGGCCTAATCGAAACCCTGTTAAGGAGGGCACGACTATGAATGCTGTTACCACACAAGAAGCCAAAGGCCATGTTTCCGGTTTGGACATTGAACTTGCCGGCGCAAACGTTGATCAGTCCCGCGTGATGGTCGAATCTGCGCAAATGTTTCTGAATAGCCTTTTTGCGACCATGGAATTCATAAGTGTACCGCAGGCAAAAGAATATGTGCAAAGCGAACTGCAAAAGGTTGAACTGCTTTTAGGGGCTGCTGACGAGCGCATGGAAAACGCCAGCAAGCAACTCGAAGGTCTAGCACAGCAGGCCTATGGTAATGAGAAAGAGGCCGCGTGAGCGCGCCCATCAATTTCACTGATGCCAAAATCTCGGGCCTGAAAAGGCCCTTGAAAGGGCAGACTGAATTCAGTGATGCCAAAGTGCCGGGACTTCGCGTGCGGATTGGTGCCAGCGGTAAGCCAAGCTTTATTGTCCGCAAGCGCATAGGTGGAAAAATTAAGGTAATAACGCTGGGCACCTACAGCTCGCGATTTGGCTTGGCGGATGCTCGTAAGAAGGCGCGCTCCGTGTTGAGCGACCTTGAAGCTGGTAAGCCGGTCTTAGCAGTAACAAAGCGTGCGCAGACTATCAGCAATCTTTGGCCCGAGTATATTGCGACAAAGGCAACGCATCGATCAGCGCACGAAATCACCCGCATATTTGAGCGGTATATCTTGCCAGCGCTGGGCGACCGTATGGCCGACACAGTTACGCGCGGCGATGTAACCCGCTTCATTGACAGCATTGCAGCGCCTGTGATGGCGAGGGCTGTTTTCGCACAATTGAGCGCCTTTTATGGCTGGGCATTGCCGCGATTGGACGCGCTGCCCGCCAACCCCTGCATTGGCGCAGGAAGGCCAGCAAAGCCTAAAGCACGTGATAGGGTGCTAAATGATAATGAAATTGCCGCGTTATGGCGCGCTGCGGACATGGAAAGCCCACCATGGCAACAGGCGGTTAAATTACTACTGTTGACCGGACAGCGGCGATCTGAAGTTTTCGAGGCGGAGTGGTCAGAATTTGACCTGAAGGAGGCTGTTTGGACAATTCCAGCAGAGCGCGCGAAAAACAACGCGGCGCATATTGTTCCGCTATCGAATGAAGCGCTGGCAATTATTGAAAGCATTCCGAAAGTCGATGGGAGTAAATTTGTTTTTCCAGCAGCCGACAACCCCGCCAACCCCTGCAGTGGCATTTCAAAGGTTGTGGAACGCCTACGTAAAGCCATTGCCAAGGATTTAGACAGGGATGTCGAAACTTGGTCGCTGCATGATCTGCGGCGCACTGTGGCAACGGGATTGCAGAGGCTTGGCATTCGCTTCGAAGTTACCGAGGCTGTTCTAAACCATGTCAGCGGATCGAAGGCCGGTGTTGCGGGGGTTTACCAGCGGCACGACTGGAAAGAGGAAAAACGCATGGCGCTAGATGCATGGGGCAGTGAACTAGTCGGCAAAGTCATGGGCAAGAAGGCAATTAACGTGGTAACGCTTCGTGCGTGATTTTGATGAAATTGGCTGGGAATGGGCTGCTTGGTGGGCCTTGCAGGGAGACGAGGACGGCACGCTCGTGCATTCAAGCGCCGTCGAACTGCAAAAACACATCGGGGCTTTGAGCGCTCGTCTTCATGACGCGGGAGACCAAGAAGGAAGCAAAACCGCCGCTGCCGCGCAATTGTTTATGATCGCAATGGCGGAAATGTTAAACCCAGACGGGTCGTCGATGTTTAAGGTGACAATCGCTAAGCGTGGTCCAGGCAAGCCGATAAAAAAGCATCAAAGAGCGATAATCGGGCATCGTGCCGCGGCGATAGTTGAGAAATATGTCAAACAGGGATGGAAGCAAGAGGCTGCAGTTGAGCAAGCCAAAGCCGAAACAGGACTGTCTCGCGCCGAAATATTGGCTTGGCTGTCTGGTGACCGCAAGCTCCTCTCTATGACCCCAGAAGAAATTGCGGCTCGGTTCTTACTGGGACGTAATTAGCCGAATTACCAAGACTGGCTTATTGTCGCCTATCCGAAAAAGATGGTTATTGAGTGCGGCTGTCCGAAGATGGAGACAGCTAATGTTAATTCGATTTCCAGAGGTTTTGAAGCGAACGAGCCTAAGCCGCTCGCAAGTTTATGAATTGCTCAATCGGTCTGATTTTCCCCGTCCTGTAAAGATAACAGGTGCTAGGTCGGTAGCTTGGGCGGCGTCTGAAATAGATGATTGGATCGCAGCGCGCTTGGCCGAAAGAAAGGCCGCGTAATGCAAAACACCCCCGCCAAACAGGGCAGGGGTGTCGATTGTCAGCTTGGCCACGACAACGAAACTCCTAGCACAAAACCGCTTTCCCGTCAGCAAAAATGGCAATTGGAGAACCCTAAAGCAGTGTGGGCGCATAGCTGCCTGCGATCTGCAATTAGGCGTGGTTTAATCACGCCAGAGACTTGCGCCGAGTGTGGTGCAAAGCCAGCGGATGGTCACCACGACAATTACGACGAACCCATGAATGTGAGATGGCTTTGCCGTCGACATCATCGCGCCGTCCATAAGAAGGGTGATGGTCAATGAGCGCCCCTGCAATCCACACTTCACGAGACGCAGCCTTTTGGCGCGTGGGGATTCACCCAGCGCAAGCCCCGCCTGCAGAAATCCGGCGACCTGAAACCTGGGCTTCGCTCCAAACTGCGCGCGCGGCGGCGGCGCATATCTCCACGGCAACCGGCTGGCCGATTGTCGATGAAGCTAAGCTAGGCCGATAATGGGCAAGAACAGGGCAACACACAAAGCAGACGGACGCGGCAAGGAATACGCGCTATTGCCTCATGTTGCGTTGGACGCCCTGCTTGCCAGTTGCAGCCCTAGGGCCGTGGCGGTTGCTCTTGCAATCTTGCGGCGATTCAATGGCTTCAACAACGACAGGATCGGGCTATCAATGCGCGATCTCGGTAGGGCCATTGCTAGCCACAACAACCCAGCAAACAAACGCGCGCTGGCAGAGTTAGAGGCAGCCGGATTCATCCGCATAAGGCGCTATCCGAAGGGCCAACGCAAAGCCAACGAGTATGGCCTGACATTCATATCAACCGGACAGCGTGGCGAGCATCCTGCAACCCATGACTATCTTGAGCGGTTGGAAACAAAAAAATCCCTTGGGTGGAAACTCGACACACGAACAGCCTTTCGAGTGTCGGAAACTAACACTCGTGGGAAACATCGAGAGTCGGAAACCGACACAGGTAAGACGGAAACAAGCGGCTTTCGCGATCCATCACCTGTGTTGGAAACCGACACACATATAGTTAGCCATGGTAGGGATAGTTTCCGGTTGGCTGGAAATACCCGCTCCAATGTTGAGAAAATGGCGGGCGGCAATTCCGCGGCAATGGAGCTTTGCGAACTGCGTGAACTGTGCCTGCAGTTTCTTGAGTGGGCACCATCTGGCGCACAATCTCAACTGGCGCACGCAGCTACAATACCAGGCGGCACCTTATCCAAATTCTTGAGAGGGCGATCATTGCCCGAAAGCTATCGGTTGCCATTGCAACTGGCTGTCGGTCGCTCGTTCCCGATGGAGGCACGCAATGCAGCGTAAGCACTTTGACCCGCAGTATTTCCTAACGAGCTGGAAACTCGCAGGCGGCGGATGGGCATCGAGCCACTTGTTACGCCCGACTGGCGAGCATCATCAACTGGACGCACTGGCAGCCGAGCTTGATACCGAGCAGCGCGAAGCCTTGCGGCTATATCTGGAAGGCATCCAACGGTGACCAGGCGCAAACGAAACAACCCAAAGCGACAGGCAAACTTCGAAGCCAGAAGGCGGCGGATACTGGCCAGCGCACGGCAGCGGATGGTTGAGGCTGCAACACGACAGCCAAACATTGACCGCACGACAAGGGGGGAGAGGGGGCGAGCGCATCTCTCCAGTCATTGGGGCGGACGGCGCACGGGGACTAGAAAGTGAATGTAAACAAGTAAGGGAAACTATGTTGAAACCACCAATGCACTTGCGAGCATCAGGAAGCGCCTTTTTCGCGTCCGTTGCTAGCGAATATGGAATTGGCGACGCGGCAGGCTTGGCATTGCTTGCCCGCGCCTCTGAATGTGTAGACCGCATGGCCGCTGCACAGGCATCAATCGCCGAGCATGGCGAGCTTGTGATCGATCGATACGGCGCGCCGAAACTCAATCCCGCCTGCACACTCGAAAAGGACGCTCGCAACGGCTTTCTGGCTGCTGTCCGTGCACTCAACCTTGACTTGGAACCGCTGCGAGACGGTCCGGGCCGACCCACCGATTAGGAGTTAAAGACATGCCTACCAATCGAACCAAACGAACGCGCCAAAATCAGGCTTTGGATTATTGGAAAATAGACCAGCTGGTCACCGGCAGCTTTCTAATAGCCGGTGTCGGTTATGCCGCAATGCACAGCAACGGCTGCAATAGTTGGACCCAAGAGCAATGGGACCAGCTTCACGACGCGATCCGCGACGACTGGGCGCGATGTGGCGCAAGCTTTATGGCATGGTGGCTCGGCGAAACCGAACGCTTCACAGCCGTATATTCAGCGATGGGGCAATCCCGCGATCCGTCGGTCACGCCATGGGCGCTCATTCAATTTGGGGAGCCATCGAAATGACCGACAAACAATTTTCAGGAATTATCCAAGAGATATTATTTGTATGTAGTATTCATTTGACCGTAACAGTAGATTTTTTTCGTATGCTTATTTAATGAGCCAGTACGGCGACTTTGCAGCGAGGATGTGCTGGCAGTGACGTGACCCCCTGATTTTCCTCCAAGATTGATTAGAGTCTGGCCTGAAGGAAGGACAGACGATGAAGCGAACGAGGTTTACGGAAGAGCAGATTATTGGGGTGTTGAAGGAGGCGGAGGCGGGTGCCAAGACGGGCGATCTGGCCCGGCGGCACGGCGTGTCGGAAGCGACGATCTACAACTGGCGGGCGAAGTATGGCGGGCTGGAGGTATCTGAGGCTCGGCGGCTCAGGGAGCTTGAGAACGAGAACGCGAAGCTCAAGCGGTTGCTGGCTGACACGATGCTGGACAATGTTGCGTTAAAGGATCTTCTGACAAAAAAGTGGTGACGCCCGTCGCTAAGCGGGAAGCGGTCGCTCATCTCCAGGCGTGTCATGGGATGAGCGAGCGGCGGGCGTGTCGCGTTATCGATGCCGATGGCAAGAGCGTGCGTTACTGTTCCACGCGGGATGACGATGCACCGCTTCGCGAGAGGCTGCGCGCGCTTGCCAACCAGCGTCGCCGGTTCGGCTATCGACGCCTGCATATCCTGCTGCGCCGGGAGGGCGTGATGATCAACCGCAAGAAGACCCAGCGCATTTATCGTGAGGAGGGCTTGGCGGTTAGGCGACGGCGCAGCCGCAGGCGGGCTGTTGGCACCAGAGCGCCGGCTCCGGTTCTGGCCCTGCCGAACCAGCGCTGGAGCCTTGACTTTGTGCATGATCAGATGGCGTCAGGCAGACGGTTCCGCGTGCTCAACGTCGTTGATGACGTGACCAGAGAGTGCCTGGCAGCGGTGCCGGATACCTCGATCTCGGGGCACCGTGTCGTGCGTGAGCTGACCAGGCTCATCGCCCAGCGGGTCAAGCCGGGTGTGATCGTAAGCGATAATGGCACCGAGCTCACCAGCAACGCTGTTCTCGCATGGTGTGGGGAGATGGGTGTGGAGTGGCATTACATCGCTCCGGGTAAGCCTATGCAGAACGGCTATGTCGAGAGTTTTAATGGCCGCATGCGGGACGAGCTGCTGAACGAGACGCTGTTCCTCAGCATGGCTCATGCCCGCGTTGAGATCGCAACCTGGGTTGAGGACTACAATCAAGACAGGCCGCATTCGTCGCTTGGATATGAAACCCCGGCGGCGTTCGCCGCCAAAATGGATAAGCAATGGCCTGCTTCGCTACGCCCTACGGGCTCCGCTACGCAGGCCATTGCTTCAACCGCGCTTATGCGCAACAAAGCGGTCAGACTCTAATCCCAGCTGGTGGAAAGCTGGGGGGCACGTCAGGGGTCACGTCAATACACCTCCACGAGCAAACGCGGGGTCCCCGCGCCCACAACCCTTCCAAATAAGAAATTTAAAAACAGCGACTGGGCCGTTCAGGACAGGGCAGATCACCCTGGCACCCCAGACCTCGCCATTACTCCCACGGAGTCTTGGCGGAACGCCATACCTTTTCTTGCTGGTCCCAAATGCTGGACGTCGCGCACGGTGTCGGATTGATACCCCCACATTGGGACCCATGAACGTCAACTAATAGTACTGAGTGAGGACCAAAAGAGGTGACTACCCAGCCCCGATTCAGTACGGAGGCCACGACACCTTTTACGACAAAATGAGACATGCTGCCACCCGTCCCACCGTACAGGGAGGCCGCGCTCGAGCACGTAAAGCTCACCTCATTAAGCACCCAGTCAAGATCTCCATCTCCATCTAGATCAATCTGCTTGAGTGCATCATCTGCCAGTAAAAACTTGCCATTATCAAAACTTGCACATGCGGTTTCCGCGGCTGTAATTTTTTCCTGCAGCGCAAGGGGAATTTCTGAGGTGTTAGTCGCATTTGCTGCCTGTCCAAGCGTCAAAATCGTGACTGTCATAACCGTCGCTACTATCTTATGCATGTCTCAATCTCCTTCCAAATCCAATTCAACCACCGGTAATAAGAGCATCGACAATTACGTAGGTTTCGGGACCGAAAGAGATGGTCACTTGGTCACCGTCACGCCTGATTTCGAAGTCCCACCCCGCTGACCCATCGGCCTGCGCGCCATCTGCGCCATACGGTTGGGTCCCCTTGAAGAAGATCGATCGATTTCTCCCGTCGGGCTTTGTCACGACGACTAAATGATCGCCCGTACCATTCCAGTTGCGCTTGACGCCTGCATCGCAAGACTGCGCGGGAGCAGCCTTCTCAAAGCCGCATTTGATGATAGTTGTTGCGTGATAATCAGTGCCAGGCACTTTGGCGTCGCTTTGCGTATAAGCTAGCTCGCCGGTCGCTGTTTTGCGGGCACCAATTTGCCGTGCTGCTGTTGTAGCATTATTCAGTGCGAGAGCAGCTTCTTCACCACCGCCATTGTCTCCACCACAAGCGGCAATCACTAAGCACAGCGTGGCAATACAAATCCGTCTTTTCATGCGGCAACATCTCCCAAATCGTATATCACATTGTTGCTCCGAAGAAGCTGGGATTGGGGCTTGGCAATCCTGCAAAAGACAATCCCCAATCCTCTAGGCGCCGGACTTTCTTCTGCGCAATTGGCGCGAGGGCCAATCGCCCCTTTGAAGCCTTGGATCCGAGCCATTTCGATCTCCATTGAACCATTTATAATGTCGACCTTCTCTACGCTGCGCCCTCCAAACTCTTTCGCATATTCGATCACGATTTCTTCCAAGTGGACGGCACTTTCCGCCCCGCTAACGCTTGCATCATCATCGACCACCATCGTTACCAAACGGCTGTCAGATTAAAATTCGCTTCATGGCTGTCATCCTGAGACCGCCTTGCAAATTGATAGCCTGCGCCGAAGAAAACGTTGCGAGCCATTTCTATCCGGCCGTGCAACCCACCAACAAATGCATTAGCCCCCCTATTCTGCCCAATCTGCGAGAATGACCCGAATAACGGACTGTCAACAGTGATCGTATGAGTGGGATTATCCGAAGCCAGCACATCGTGTTCATATCTGATGCGCATATTCAAAGAGACTCTCTTTCCATCGGTGAGAGTGAGGGATTTAGTCAAATCCAATCCGGGCGTTAACACAAACGATTGAGCATCAGTTTGACGCACGACAAAGTTGAAATCGCCTCCTCCAATCTCTCGCGCCTCTTCTGTCGATATATGCATGGCCGCCGCTTCGATCGAAGGAATGAACGACCAACTGGCACTGTCACTAAGGAGGTCCACATGAAGCCTAACGCTGCCGTGCGCTCCAAAAGTCTTGAACCGGGAAGTCGCGGTTCCGCCGGTAAACAGGCCCATGTCCGGCAGAACCCGGCGGGATTTAGTTGTCCCGAAATCGACACCACCAACCGTCGTCACACGGAATCCTGATGGCGCGATGTACTGACCGTAAACACCAAACCCCGCCGATTCCGTATCGAGACGATGATTAACGATATCGTGCTCGCTTAAGCGGTGGCTTCCATAATTTGCAT
>Ga0255182_1001196_pt1 | contig 14168 bp, 15 predicted proteins | sample Atl_UVDOM_RepA_8_FD_188420 | JGI IMG/M metagenome (GOLD analysis project Ga0255182, IMG submission 188420) | Freshwater microbial communities from Altamaha River, Georgia, United States - Atl_UVDOM_RepA_8d | ecosystem: Environmental > Aquatic > Freshwater > River | place: USA: Georgia...
GGCAGGTTGAAGGACGCGAACTGCGGAGAGTTTAGATACCTTTGCCCTATGGCAAACGACCTTCTATCAGCGCTTCGTACATATTTGGCAAAAGTCTCCTCGGGAGAGAAGAGCCCCCAGGAAGTAGCTGCCGCACTCAATACGTGGGCGCGGGAGAGCGGCGAGGCAATTAAGCAACGCGTAGAGGAAGAAGTTCAGCGCAGCGTCAAACGTATGGGTTTTGCAAAACAAGAAGAGGTTGATCGCCTGAGTCGCGAAGTTGAGTTGTTGAAAGCCAAACTCGTCACTGGAACTCGTTCGCAGAAGAAAAGCGCCAGTAACGGTAAGTCGAAAAAAGCAGCCGTAAAGAAGAAGAGTTCCGCGTCTGTAAAGAAGAGTGCGCCGCGAAAGAAGAGTGCCAAATGAGCGATACGCCGATTACCTTGGAGGAAATTTCAGCGCTGAAGAAGCGCATTAATGAAGTTGGTTTTGCTCCCTTGGAGGAGCATGGAAAAAAGTTTGATGAGATCAATCAGGAGTTGGCCAAGGCGCTCTCGAGTGTTGAAGGAATCTCAAACTAATTTGCCTCGTTAATCTCTGGTAAAAAATTCAAGGAAGGGGTGGCATGGCATGCGCACTCGACTTGATGCTGAGCTCGTTCGACGTGGGCTAGCTCGTTCTCGAGAACATGCGGTAGACCTCATTGAATCTCGCTCTGTTTTAGTTCGCGGCATCCCGGCGTCAAAACCTGCTTCCCAAGTCGATGCGGAAACCTCTATTACTCTGGCAGGTGCCCGAGATGATTATGTTTCACGTGGTGGCCATAAACTCGCAGGAGCACTAGATGCTTTCGCTGCAATCTCCATCGAAGGACGTGTTGCGCTTGATGCTGGGGCCTCGACTGGTGGATTCACTGACGTTCTCCTTAAACGAGGTGCGAGAAAAGTTATTGCCGTTGATGTTGGATATGGCCAACTAGCGTGGGAGTTGCGCCAGGATGCTCGTGTTGAGATTCACGATCGCACTAATGTCCGCACTCTTTCACCAGAAATATTGAGCGAAGCTCCTGACCTCGTTGTTGCTGATCTCTCCTTTATCTCTCTAACGTTAGTCATTCCTGCCTTAATGGCGGTTACAAAACCTGATGCTGATTTCGTAATCATGGTCAAGCCACAATTTGAAGTGGGACGCGAGAAACTAGGCGCAGGCGGGGTCGTGCGTGATCCACAACTGCGACGAAGCGCTGTTCACGAGGTTGCAACAAGCGCACGAGAGCTCGGTTTAGGTACGGTTGGAGTAGTGGCGAGCTCCTTGCCTGGGCCTTCGGGAAACGTTGAATATTTTCTCTGGCTCAAAGCTGGCGCACCCGAGATAACCGATCTGGCACTTGATGAAGCAATAGCGAAGGGACCGCAATGATGAGCAATCGCGAGGTTCTTCTTGTACTTCATCCTCATCGCCCTGAGGCTCAGATCGTTGCCCAGGAGATTGTTTCTGTACTTTCAAAGGAAGGAATCACTTTCCTCACCATTACACCTACCAAGATTGATGGACTGATTGCGATACATCGTGAAGAACTTCCTGCTCATTTACCAAATATTGAACTAGCGCTCGTTCTCGGTGGTGACGGCACTATTTTGCGAGGTGCTGAGCAAGTGCATGGCACAAACACACCAGTACTTGGCATAAACCTTGGGCATGTGGGCTTTTTGGCGCAGATTGGTCGCCCTTCCACAACATCGATCATCGATGCAATCCGCAGTAAGAATTACACCACCGAAAAACGCATGACCTTGGCCTATCAAGTTCAACGAGAAGGAAAAGTGGTCGCACATGGATGGGCTCTCAACGAAGTAACAATCGAACGCAATACCGAAGCGATGATTGAACTCTTCGTGCAAGTAGATCACCGTCCGCTTTCTCGCTGGGGATGCGATGGAGTTATCTGCGCAACGCCCACTGGTTCAACCGCTTATGCATTTAGCGCTGGTGGACCTGTTGTCTGGCCGGAAGTAGAAGCCCTTGTTCTTCTTCCACTTGCAGCGCACGCTCTTTTCTCGGATCCGATGGTGATTTCGCCTGACTCGGAAATTGCGATTGACGTTGAAAGTGATGTTGGCGCGCTTTCAGCCGACGGTTTGCGCAAATTCGCTTTGCTAGAAAAGGATCGCGTTGTGTTGTCTAGTGATAAATCCTTCATCAATCTTGCGCATATAGAATCAGCGCCTTTCGCCGATCGCCTCGTGGCGAAATTCAAACTTCCCGTAGATGGTTGGCGTGGCGAGTAAGAAAACTGCGGCCAGCCGCACACGACTTGAAGAAATCAACATTCGAGGCCTTGGCGTCATTGATCAAGCGCTCGTCGAATTCACTCCGGGTCTCAATGTCATCACTGGTGAAACTGGAGCTGGCAAGACAATGGTTCTTACTGCTCTTGCCCTACTACTGGGTGAGAAAACTGATTCAGATCTGATCCGCACTGGACACGAACGACTCTCTGTTTCTGGCATCTTCTCCCTAACGGAATCTCCAAAACCTTCACTTATTGAATTGATTGATCAACTTGGAATTGAAGTGAGTGAAAATCAGATAATCGTCTCGCGCAATGTGACAAAAGATGGAAAGAGTCGTGCGCTCATTTCTGGAATGAGCAGTACAGCAGCAAACCTTGCAACATTAGGAAGCGAATTAATCGAAGTTCACGGCCAGCATGGCAGTCTTGTTTTAACGAAACCCGCAAAGCAACGTGAATTACTCGATTTCTCTGGGGGAGAGTCACTTGAAAACGCACTAACGACCTACCAGAAAGATCTCGCAACGTACATGGACGTGAAAAAGGTTATTCATGAATTGAAAAAATCTTTAGCAGATAGAGATCGAGAGATCGCGACATTGCGGGAATTGTCTGGGGAGTGCGAAAAAATCAAACCGAAAGCAGATGAATTTCTAGAATTGGATGGGTTGATATCGCGACTGGAAAGTGTTGAGGATCTTCGTCTGGCCGCCTCAGGGGCCGCCCAAGCGCTTTCGGATGAGGAGAATGGCGCTATAAATTCTCTGCACCACATGAAACGCTTCTTGCAAAGCGCCCGGGGCAAAGATTCCAATCTAGACGCGATACACGATCGTGCAGCCGATGCTCTTTTTTCTCTCATAGATGTCGGGGCTGACCTAGATCGGTACATCGACGGGCTCTCAGCCGACCCACAGGCGTTGGAAAATGCATTGACTCGAAAATCACTCCTGAATTCCTTTGTCAAAAAATTTGGAGACTCAAGCGATAAAAACATCGCTCTTTCAGAGGCAATAGATAAGGCACGCCGCGCCCAACAACGGATCGCAGATCTCACCGGCGGAGATGATCGAATTATTGAACTTGAATCGCAACTCAAGTCTTTGCGTTTGGCCTTATTGGAAAGCGCACGCACACTCACGAAAATTCGGGTTCAGCAAGCGGGAACTCTGAGCAAACAAGTGACTCAAGAGCTACATGAATTGGCTATGCCCAAGGCTAGATTTGAAGTCAAAGTTTCTAGTCGAAGCGCAGAGAGTGACGATGATTTCCTTCTTGCCGGACTTGATGAAGTTTCGATGCTCTTTACCAGTCATGGAGCAGGGGAACTTTTACCGATCGCAAAGGCCGCAAGCGGCGGTGAGTTGTCACGACTAATGCTCGCCCTTGAAGTTGCGATTGCGGAAAACTATCCACTTGGTTCATATGTTTTCGATGAAGTTGATGCTGGCGTTGGAGGAAAAGCGGCCCTCGAAGTTGGTCGAAGGCTTTGGAAACTCTCTCGATCTTCGCAAGTCATTGTGGTCACTCATTTAGCGCAGGTAGCGCTATGGGCTGACAACCACATAGTTATCGAAAAGGACATTTCAGGTGCAGTAACGGAGAGCACCATTAGGCGAATCTCCGATCATGACCGTGAAATTGAGATCGCACGAATGCTCTCGGGAGTTGAGGAGTCTGAACACGCTCAAGAACACGCTCGAGAATTGCTCAATTTACGAATCACCGAAAAGGCGTGATAAGTTCGCGCTCCATGACCGCCCCTCATGTGACAAAGCATCTTTTTGTCACCGGCGGAGTCGCCTCAAGTCTGGGCAAGGGCCTCACAGCATCAAGCCTCGGTAGGTTATTGCGTGCTCGTGGACTTCGCGTCACGATGCAGAAGCTTGATCCCTATATCAATGTCGATCCTGGCACCATGAATCCATTCCAGCATGGCGAAGTATTTGTGACTGACGATGGGGCCGAAACTGATCTTGATATCGGCCATTATGAGCGTTTTCTCGATACAAATCTTCACGGATCGGCCAATGTCACAACAGGCCAGGTTTATTCCAGAGTGATTGCCCGTGAACGACGCGGTGAATACCTAGGCGATACGGTGCAAGTGATTCCTCATATCACCAATGAAATTAAAGATCGCATGAAGGCGATGGCTGCTCCCGATATTGATCTTGTCATTACCGAGATTGGCGGAACGGTGGGAGATATCGAATCGCTCCCATTTTTAGAAGCTGCGCGCCAAATCAGGCAAGAAGTTGGCCGTGAGAACGTCTTCTATCTCCACGTGTCGCTTGTGCCATACATAGGTCCATCTGGGGAATTGAAGACAAAACCCACACAACATTCGGTTCAAGCGCTCCGTTCTATTGGTATATCACCTGATGCGATTGTTCTTCGCTCTGATAGAAATATTCCCGTATCGGTAAAGAAGAAAATTTCTCTCATGTGCGACGTAGATCAAGAAGCTGTTGTGGCTGCCGTTGATGCACCCTCAATTTACGATATTCCGAAAGTGTTACATAGCGAAGGATTAGATTCGTATCTCGTACGCAGACTTGGGTTGAAAGCAAATGAGGTCGCGTGGCAAGAATGGGATGCGCTCCTCGAGCGGGTTCATAATCCTGCACATACAGTACGGGTCGGTTTAGTGGGCAAATATGTGGATCTACCGGATGCATATCTCTCCGTGACAGAAGCGTTACGTGCGGGCGGGTTTGCCAATAATGCAAAAGTCGAAATCAAGTGGATTGTTAGCGATGACTGCGAAAATGAAGCGGGCGCCGTGAAAAATCTTTCCGATGTCGACGCCATATGCGTTCCGGGTGGTTTCGGTGTTCGCGGAATCGAAGGAAAACTCGGTGCACTGAAATATGCACGAGAGAAGAAGATTCCGACGTTAGGTTTATGTCTAGGTCTGCAGTGCATGGTTATTGAATTTGCTCGGAACAAAGCGGGGCTGGCGGGAGCCAATTCAGCTGAATTTGACCCGACCACTAACGCACCCGTCATTGCAACTATGGCAGGTCAGGAAAAAATCGTGGCGGGGGAGGCAGATATGGGCGGCAGTATGCGTCTCGGTCTATATACGGCGGTCCTCAAAAAAGGATCAATTGTTGCTACGACCTACCAAAGCGATGAGATTTCAGAGCGCCATCGCCATCGCTATGAAGTGAATAATCAGTATCGTGATCAGATTGCAGCAGCAGGAATGGTGTTCAGCGGCCTTTCACCTGACCAGCATCTCGTTGAATTCGTTGAACTTCCTGAAGACGTTCATCCATATTATGTGGGAACCCAAGCTCATCCGGAGTTTCGCTCTCGTCCGACGAGGCCACATCCATTGTTTAGCGGCTTGATCAAAGCTGCGCTCAATCGTGACTAATCAAGCTCTGGTTGAGATCTTCCTCAATCATTGTGCAGTCGAACGCGGGTTAAGCAAAAATACTATTGCGGCATATCGTCGCGATTTAGATAAATTCTTACTCTTTCTTGAGGGACAGAATCTGACTATCTCTCAAGCAACAACAATGCAGATTTCAGAGTTCAATGGGTTTCTCCGCCAATCTCAACTCAGTGAATCGAGCATTGCCCGTCACATAGTGGCGGTCAGATCGCTGTACGCATTTCTTAGCAAAGATCAAGGTATCGAGAATGTGGCTAAAGATGTAAATCCGCCAAAGATCCCGAAGCGACTACCAAAAGCATTATCAATTGGAGATATTGAATTGATGATTGCTGCGTATGGTGAGGATCTTGCGGGAATTCGCAACAGAGCACTGATTGAAACGTTGTATGCGACCGGGGCTCGAGTAACGGAGATCATTCAACTGAATATCGGAGACATATCTCGAACCGAGGGAGATACGGTCACCGTAAAAGTCAGAGGAAAAGGTGGCAAGGAACGTTTGGTGCCCATGGGAAAATTCGCTCAACATGCGCTAGATCAATACCTCACACGTGCGCGACCTTCCATGGCACGCAGTTCACAATCAGACGCACTTTTTATAAATGAGAAACAAGGCTCACGCCTTACGCGACAGAGCGCATGGCAGATAGTTATGAAGGCGGCGGAGAAAGCCGGAATTGAACGAGATATCTCGCCACACGCTTTACGTCACTCTTTTGCGACACATCTTCTCGACGGTGGCGCCGATATCCGTGTGGTTCAAGAACTCTTAGGACATTCATCGGTCACGACGACCCAGATCTACACTCTTGTGACTATCGACAAATTACGTGAGAGCTACGCGAGTGCGCACCCTCGATCAAGATAACAACGAGAAACGTTAGCGACCGCGAAGTCGTCGAGCGATAATCGATTGATCACCTTTTGATTCGAGATCGGCAATCACAATAGCCAGCGCTTCGCGAACAATGCGACCACGATCTACAGCTAAGCCAAGGTCACCTCGCAAATGAAGACGCGCCTGTTCTAGATCAAATAATTCTTCCGGCGATAGATACACCGTAATTTTCTCGTCATGCTTTTCGCGACCAGATGGACCCTTATCCAATCCAGTTGGCCGACGACGAGAGGTTTGACGAACGCCATTGCCCTTCGGTGCAGCTTTCGCAACAGATGTAGTTGTGGGGCGATTGGTGTGCGCGACCTCCACCTCTTCAACAACTTGATCAGGGACAGCGCTTAATGTTGTTTTGCGAAAAAGTTCATCTGCTCCAGGCAAACTAATACGACGTGTCATCGGACTCCTCCCAAAGAGATGATTTCGCGAGCGAGTCGTCGATAGGACGCTGCTCCAACGGATGAACTTGCGTAAGAAGTGATGGGCTCGCCGGCGACAGTTGTTTCAGGGAAGCGGACAGTGCGTGCGATTGTTGTATCGAAAACTTTCTCTGGGAATGCCTCGTTGATGCGTTCGAGAACTTCACGACTATGAACTGTTTTGCGATCGAACATAGTGGGCAAAATCCCCAAGAGTTGCAGCTCAGAGTTGGTATTAATTTGGACCTTCTTGATGATGTCATCGAGAAGAGCAACGCCGCGGAGCGCAAAATATTCACATTCCAAAGGCACGAGCACCCAGTGGGAGGCTGTTAACGCGTTTACGGTGAGTAGACCAAGTGATGGCTGGCAATCAATCAAGATGACATCATAAAAATCAGTGACAGTAGAGAGCACTCGTTTCAAGATTTTCTCGCGTGCAATAACGTTAACGAGACCACCTTCTGCGCCAGAGAGATCTTCATGGGCAGGGATCATGTCCATGCCAGGAACGCTGGTTTTCAATAAGAATTCATCAATCCGAGTTGATTCATCCATCAGCAAGTTGTAAACGGAGCCTTCGATATCTCGAGTTGAAACATTGAGTCCCACAGATAGGGAATGTTGTGGATCGAAATCAACCAGCAGAACTCGTCGTCCAAGCTCTGCGAATGCGGCTCCTAAATTGATTGTGGTGGTGGTTTTTCCAACGCCGCCTTTTTGATTCACGACGGAAATAATTCGTGCATTTCCATGTTCGACAAGTGGCGCGGGATATGGAAAGTCTTTTGCAGGTTTACCCAATACTGACGACGATGTTGTGATATCTGAATCAGCTTTTGAAAATGTCGATTTAGCGTTCAAACGAGAAATCTCTGAAGCACTTTTTGCCATGCCGAGACTCTAGTGATGGCCTGTACGCATATATGGAACGACACGCGTACAGTATGCGCATCATGGAGAACGAGAACGTTGAACCCTCAAGTAATACTTTAGGGCAACTTCCACCTATTTCTGGCGCCACAACAGTGTCCGGTGAAGGTCGAGTCGCCGGTTTCTCTGTGCACCTTGAGAATTTTGATGGCCCCTTTGATTTACTTCTTCAACTTATCTCTCGCCATCGCATGGATATCACCGATGTTGCGATTGCAACTGTCACTGATGAATTCATTTCATACATCCGCGAATTAGAGAAGTCGGGGGAGGGTTGGAAGCTCGACCATGCAACAGAATTCCTCGTTGTAGCTGCAACGTTGCTTGATCTTAAAGCTGCGCGGCTCCTTCCTTCCGGGGAGATCGATGATGAAGAGGACTTGGCGCTTCTCGAAGCTCGAGATTTGCTCTTTGCTCGCCTCCTTCAGTATCGGGCATTCAAGGAGATTGCCACCATCCTCTCTGAACGTATTGCCGCTCAAGAGAAGACTTTTGCTCGCTCCGTATCTCTTGACCCCACCTTTGCCGCCCTCCTTCCCGAGGTGTTAATCGGCGTTACCCCGGAGCGCTTTGCCGCAATTGCTAACAGGGTTCTGACGCCAAAAACCGCTCCAACGTTGACCACTGACCACCTTCATTTGCCACTGGTCAGCGTGGCGGCCGAAGCGTTATTGGTCGTTTCAGCGCTTCGAAAGAACAGAACCATGACTTTCCGCGGCCTGGTGGCTGATGCCGCAAATACGCTGGTCGTGGTGGCTCGTTTTCTATCCCTCCTGGAGCTTTACCGCGAGGGTTCGGTGCGATTCGAGCAGATAATGGCTCTGGGAGAGCTTCAGATTACGTGGACAGGCGCTGCCGAGGGCGACGTGACCGTGAGCGACGAGTTTGATCGCGCCCCAATCCAAGAGAAAGACGAAGGCCCCATAGATGTCTAACCACGAACTCAACCGTTCCATTGAAGCAATCCTTATGGTGGTAGAGGAGCCAGTTTCTGAAGTCGTTCTCGCTCAGATCATCGAAGCCCCCACCGAGCAGGTGCTCGAAGCGTTACACACTCTCGCCGCTGAATATGAGTCTCAAGGTCGGGGTTTTGCTCTGAAGCAGGTCGCAGGCGGATGGCGCTTTTACAGCCATCCAGATCTCGCACCTCTGGTGGAGAAATTCGTTTTGGATGGACAGCAAGCCAAGCTAACCCAAGCTGCTCTTGAAACGCTTGCCGTGATTGCATATCGACAACCAATCTCGCGTGCTCGAGTTTCAGCGATTCGTGGGGTCAACGTTGAGGCTGTAATGAAAACCCTTGTGACACGAGGACTAGTTGAAGAGTGCGGGATCGAACACGAAACTGGCGCAATTCTTTATCGCACAACCCATTACTTCCTCGAGCGCATCGGCGTCAATCGCGTGGAAGATCTGCCTGCTTTGGCGCCATTTCTGCCTAACATCGACGGACTCGACGAGGTCATCGCTTCTCTGACGGAGTAGCTGCACTGGAAAACTGGCTTGATTGGATGGCCTAGACTCCGCAGGTGGCTGACGAGGTACGACTGCAGAAATACATGGCCGATTGTGGCGTTGCCAGTCGTCGCGCCTGCGAAGAGCTCATCGCCGCGGGGCGCGTTAAGGTGAATGGACGGAAAGTAACTACTCAAGGCTTTAAAATAAATCCGATAAACACTCAAGTTGAAGTAGATGGTCAGTTAATCAGTCAGCAAAAAACCAAAACTTATATTGCATTTCATAAACCACGAGGTGTTTTGTCAACGATGTTTGACCCTGAAGGCCGTCCGAGCCTTGGCGACTATTTCGGCGGTTTCTCTGAGCGCCTCTTTCACGCGGGGCGGCTCGACAAGGAGAGTGAGGGATTGATCATCCTTACAAATGATGGGGCGTGGAGCCATGAAACCACCCATCCATCTTTTGGAGTCGAAAAGACCTACTTGGTGGAGACCGCAGAAATTCTCCCCAAACCGGCGTTCCAGAAACTCCTTAATGGCGTCGAGCTCGACGATGGGTTGGCTAAGCCGATATCAGCCAGGCAAGTTGCTGGAAGAGTCGAGCTGGTGATTCATGAAGGCAGAAATCAAATCGTTCGAAGGATCTTCGAAGCGCTCGGTTACCCCGTAGAGCGATTGATGCGTACCGCTATCGGCTCAATCAAACTTGGGGAGTTGCCTGCGGGTAAGTGGCGAAATCTCAATGAGGTTGAGACGAGAAGTTTGTAAATTCATTTACACATAAGTGAATAAATCAATCTATATACTTTTAACAAATATCTATTTATTGATAAAACGCTTTCGCGGATGCGACTCAAAGGTTTATAAATCGACAAAATTGAGGGTAATTACATCCTCAAATATCTATAAATCGGCTTTCAATACCGTTTCCCATAAGGTCAGGAAATGTCGACTTTCGTAGATCTCCAGCGCAAAATAGCTATCTAGATTTATAGATAAAACGGCGTATCGCTACCGCATGAGTAGAGGTGCACTGGGTAAAATTCGCAAGTGAAGGTTCGAGCAATCCGTGGCGCCATTCAGATTGATTCTGACGACGCCCATCTCATGCGCGAAGCGGTCGTTGAGTTGATGACGACCATACTGGCTTCGAATGAATTAACGAACGAGGATTTGATCTCAGTCCTCTTCACCTGCACCCCTGATTTGGTCTCAGATTTCCCCGCAGCCTCGGCTCGCGCCATGGGTTTGGGTCAGGTGCCATTGATCTGCGCGGTAGAGATGGCTGTTCCAGGAAGCTTGCCGCGGACAATCCGAGTGATGATTCACTGCATGACCACTCGAACGCAGGAAGAGATTGCACATGTGTATCTCCGGGGTGCGACAGTTTTGCGCAAAGACATAGCCCAGTAACAATGGAAAACTTACATGTAAGGATTGTTGGTTCGGGTTTGATCGGAACCTCCATTGCATTGGGCGCCGCCACCCAAGGGCACACCTTGGAGATGGATGATCGAGAAATTGGCGCACGTCAATTAGCAGAAGATTTGCTCCGCCCTCAGCTTTCAGAAGGCGAACCTGACTTGATTGTCATTGCAACGCCGCCATCACATGCTTTCGAAGCCTTGCAACGCGAATTTCATAAATACCCTCAATCAACATTTATAGATGTGGCTAGCGTCAAGAATAATCTTTTACATGAAGTCGAGAGTTTTACGGCTTTAGCAGAACGCTTTTTAGGCACCCACCCGATGGCGGGAAGGGAAGTGGCCGGTCCTTCCTCAGCTCAAAGTGACCTCTTTCAAGGACGCGCATGGATTGTCTCGCCCACGAGCAAAACGAAGACTGAATGTCGAGATCGTGTTCTCTCCTTCATAGAAGGTTTGGGTGCGACCCCGTATGTCATGGGCGCGGCCGAGCACGACCGATTGCTCGCTCGCATTTCTCATCTTCCGCAGGTTGTGAGTACATCGTTAGCCGCGTCGATATCCGGAAACGAGTCGGGATTGGAGCTATCGGGTCAAGGCCTTCGCGATATGACTCGCATTGCAAATAGTGACGCACCATTGTGGAGTGAAATTCTGCTTTCAAATCAAGAAGAAGTTTTGAATGCAATATCGGAATTTACCTTCCAATTAGATGAGTTGAAGACAGCGATAGCACACAAAGATTCGGGCGCCATCGAAAAGATTTTTGAACGAGGAAAGTTAGGTCGAGGAAAAGTTTCTGGAAAACATGGAGCTCAGCCTCGCAACTATGTTTATCTCCTCGTCGTCATCAAGGATGAACCTGGGGCTTTGCGTCAGCTTTTCGATGAGTGCGCTAAGGTTCATGCAAATATCGAAGATCTCTCGATTGAACATTCTCCGCAGCAAGAAACAGGCCTCATTACCTTAGCCTTCTCGCCCGAAGATGCGAAGAAGGTCGAAAAGCATCTTAACGAGCAACAATGGAAGGTACATGTGCGATGACCGTCATTGTGGCTATGGATGGACCGAGCGGATCTGGAAAGTCCTCAACATCAAAAGCAATCGCAAAACGTGCAGGATGGTTGTATCTCGACACCGGCGCTCTTTATCGCGCAGCCACCTGGCTAGCGATGCGCGAAACAATCGATGATGCTGAGACTCTTGTTGCTGCATTAGAAAAATATCCCATCGTCTTTAAAACTGATCCAGATAATCCCGTTACGTTATGTGGCGGGATAGATATCTCTCAGGCAATTCGAACGCCAGAAGTGACATCTGCTGTTAGTCGAATTAGTGCGTGGCCAGAATTACGTTCTTCACTTCTTGGTCTACAGCGAAAGATTATTGAAAGTGCAAAAAATGGAATCGTGGTCGAAGGTCGTGACATCGGAACTGTGGTTGCGCCTCACGCCCAGCTAAAAATATGGCTAGAGGCCGATATCAATGCCCGTGCAATTCGAAGAGATTCCGAACAACGCCAGATGGATTTTGATAGCGGAGGAGTCGCAAAAGTTGCTGATCTACTCCAGGATCGCGATGTACTGGATAGCACGCGGACCACTTCTCCGCTCAAGAAGGCCGATGATGCTCTCGTAGTGGATTCCACCAATCTGACGTTATCGGAGACCATTGAATACATCTGGAATATTCTCAAACAACGCTCATTGATCGGTTTACCGCGTGTTGTGATTGTTGGACGACCCAATGTCGGAAAATCCACTTTGGTTAACCGAATCATCGGTTCTCGTGAAGCAATCATCGAAGACACTCCTGGTGTTACTCGCGATCGCGTCTCATATGAAGCTGAGTGGAATGGAAAGAACTTCGTTGTGGTCGACACTGGTGGTTGGGAACCTACTGCTGAGGGAATTGCTTTGAAGATTTCTGACGCCGCCGAGTCCGCCATTATTGATGCAGATCTAGTTCTCTTTGTCGTCGATGCCCAAGTTGGTCAACAATCAGATGACGACGCTTTGATATCAGTTCTGCGTAAAAGCAAAAAGCCAATTATGTTGATTGCAAATAAAGTTGATAGCGACAAAGACGAGCTTGAAGCACACTCGCTCTGGAATCTAGGTTTAGGTGAACCACATTTCATCTCTGCTGCTCATGGTCGGGGCAGTGGTGATTTACTTGATCTCATCGTCTCTCAATTGCCAGAAGTCGGACAGAGTCGTATGGACGACGGTTATCGTCGGATTGCAATTGTTGGCCGACCAAATGTTGGTAAAAGTAGCTTGCTCAATTCATTCGCTGGCACAACGCGCGCTCTTGTGGATGATGCTGAGGGAACAACTCGCGATCCGATTGATGAACTGATTGACATAGGGGATAAGACCTGGAGATTCATTGATACAGCAGGAATCCGACGTCGAGCTCATCAAGCCTCTGGTTCCGACTACTACGCAGCGCTGCGAACGGAGCGTGCGATTGAGAACGCGGAAGTTGTGATCATGGTTCTGGATGCCTCCGTTCCCATCACCGAACAAGACCTTCGAATCATCTCTCTCGTCGAGGATTCCGGGAAAGCTCTCGTGATAGGCATGAATAAATGGGATCTTGTCGACGAAGAGCGACGCCTCGCCCTCGATAAGGAGACAGACCGGAACTTTGATCAAGTGGAGTGGGCCGAACGGGTCAACATCTCGGCCAAAACTGGTTGGCATAAAGATCGCTTATTGCCAGCTATTGAACGAGCTCTCTCAAGCTGGGAGTTACGTGTACCGACGGGAAGGCTCAATTCCTTCTTAGGCCAACTAGTGGGCAGTAATCCGCCCCCGATTCGAGGGGGAAAGCAACCGAAAATTCTTTTCGCCACCCAAGCAGGCATTGCGCCGCCAACTTTTGTCATTTTCGCGACGGAGTTTCTCGAGGCGTCCTATCGACGCTTTATTGAACGCCGCCTGCGCGAAGAATTTGGTTTTTCGGGTTCGCCCATAAGGGTTTCTGTTCGCATACGAGAGAGATAGCCAAACTTCGTTAGGATCGGCAACCTTGGAAAGTCTTACGGGACGTAGCGCAGCTTGGTAGCGCACCAGGCTGGGGGTCTGGTGGTCGCAGGTTCAAATCCTGTCGTCCCGACGTGTTCACTATCCCGAATTTTCTGACGCTTCTACGGGCGCTTGGAATCCCTATCTTTCTTTATTTGGTTCTGGTCAAGGAGGAGATGGGCTGGGCAGTCATCACTTTGATGATTGCTGGCGCAACTGATTACTTTGATGGAAAAGTGGCTCGAGCTCTGAAACAAGAGAGCCGTCTTGGGGAACTGATGGATCCGGCGGTAGATCGCCTCTATATCGCAACGGTTCTCG
>Ga0255182_1001197_pt1 | contig 14158 bp, 10 predicted proteins | sample Atl_UVDOM_RepA_8_FD_188420 | JGI IMG/M metagenome (GOLD analysis project Ga0255182, IMG submission 188420) | Freshwater microbial communities from Altamaha River, Georgia, United States - Atl_UVDOM_RepA_8d | ecosystem: Environmental > Aquatic > Freshwater > River | place: USA: Georgia...
CCCAGCATGAGGGGCTGGCTGGGGCCGTAGATGTCGGCGTCCAGCAGCCCGACGCGCGCACCCTCGGCGGCCAGGGCCAGGGCGAGGTTGACCGCCGTGGTGCTCTTGCCGACGCCGCCCTTGCCGGAGGCCACGGCCACGAGGTTCTTGACGCCGGGCAGCGGCGCGATCCCCCGGGGGGCGGCGTGGGTGGCAATGCGGGTGTGCCATTGCACCGCGACACCCTGCACGCCTGGGACGGTCAGGGCGGCGTCGCGCAGACGGTCGCTCAATGCCGGCCAGAGGCTGCGGGCAGGGTAGCCCAGGGCGATGTCGATGTGGGCCACGCCGTCGCGCAGCTCCAGGGACTGCAGCTGCCGGGTGCTCACCCAGTCCTTGCCCGTGAGCGGGTCGACCACGGACTGCAATGTGGTCAGCAGGGCTTGTTCAGATGGGGTAGGCGCATTCAGACTCATGCGTGCGAGCATACGACGATCGGCAAGCCCGGACAGGGCCCGTGGGTGGTCGCCGGCGTGCCTTCACCCTTCAGAGGTGTCCAATGTTGTCCCGGCACCATAAAATCGGCGGATTTCCTCTCCGCCTTTGCCCCATGCCGCGCCAGCTCTTCGTCACCACCGCCTTGCCCTATGCCAATGGCCATTTCCACATCGGCCACATCATGGAGTACATCCAGGCGGACATCTGGGTGCGGTTCCAGCGCTCGCAGGGCCACCAGGTGCACTTCGTGGGTGCCGATGATGCCCACGGCGCGCCCATCATGATCGCGGCCGAAAAGGTGGGCAAGACGCCCCAGCAGTTCGTGGCCGACATCGCGGCCGGACGCAAGCCCTACCTGGACGGGTTTCACATCAGCTTCGACCACTGGTCGTCGACCGACAGCCCGGAGAACCACGCGCTGGCCCAGGACATCTACCGGTCGTTGCGGGACCAGGGCCTGATCGAGGTGCGCGCCATCGAGCAGTTCTTCGACCCCGAGAAGAACATGTTCCTGCCCGACCGCTTCATCAAGGGCGAGTGCCCGAAGTGTGGCGCCCAGGACCAGTACGGCGATTCATGCGAGGTGTGCGGTGCCGTCTATGCGCCCACCGACCTCAAGAACCCGTTTTCGGCGCTGAGCGGCGCCACCCCGGTGCTGCGCACCAGCGACCACCACTTCTTCAAGCTGTCGGACCCGCGTTGTTTCGAGTTCCTGCAGAACTGGACGCAGGACGGCAAGCTGCAGTCCGAGGTGGCCAACAAGATCAAGGAGTGGTTCACCAAGGACGAAAACGGCCAGGGCGGCCTGGGCGACTGGGACATCAGCCGAGATGCACCGTACTTCGGCATCGAGATCCCCGATGCGCCGGGCAAGTATTTCTATGTGTGGCTGGATGCGCCCATCGGCTACCTGGCTTCCCTCAAGAGCTATTTCGCCCACGGTGGGCCCCAGGCCCGCTACGGCGAGACCCGCAGCTTTGACGAATTCATGGCCGACCCGGCCGTGGAGCAGGTGCACTTCATCGGCAAGGACATCACCTATTTCCACACCCTGTTCTGGCCGGCCATGCTCAAGTTCAGCGGGCGCAAGCTGCCCGATCAGGTCAATGTGCACGGTTTCATGACCGTGAACAACGGCGAGAAGATGTCCAAGAGCCGGGGCACGGGGCTGGACCCGCTCAAGTACCTCAAGCTGGGCATGAATCCCGAATGGCTGCGTTACTACATCGCGGCCAAGCTCAACAGCCGCGTCGAGGATGTCGATTTCAACCGCGAGGACTTCACCGCGCGGGTCAACAGCGACCTGGTGGGCAAGTACGTCAACATCGCCAGCCGCTGCTCGACCTTCGTCCACAAGCACTTCGGTGGTGCCCTCGTCGAGGTGGGGCCGGCCGACGAAGCCCGTTTCCTCGAGATGATCCCCCTGCAGGCCGTGCTGGGTCGTGAAGCGGCCATCGCCGAGGCCATCGACAAGCGCGAGTTCGGCAAGGCCCTGCGCGACATCATGGCCGCGGCCGACGAGATCAACCAGTACTTCGACACCGCCAAGCCCTGGGAGCTGGCCAAGGACACCGGCCAGCACGTGGCTGGCAGCCCGCTGCACGAGGTGCTGTCGGCTTGCCTGGAGGGCTTCAAGTACCTGACGCTGTTCCTGAGCCCCATCCTGCCGGACGCGTCGCGTCGCGCTTTCGACTTCCTGGGCTTCGATGCCCCCTTGACCTGGACCGAGCGCCACCGCCGGGTGGGCACCATCCGCAAGTACGAGCACCTGATGACCCGGGTCGACCCGAAGCTGCTGGACGCGCTGTTTGAACCGCCCGCCCCGCCGGTGGTCGAGGCGCCGCTGCCGGGCGGCGAAGCGATCGCCCCCACCATCACGATCGACGATTTTGCGAGGGTGGACCTGCGCGTCGCCCGCATCGTGAACGCCGAACACGTCGAAGGCAGCACCAAGCTGCTGCGCCTGACGCTCGACGTGGGCGAGGGGCGCACCCGCAATGTCTTCAGCGGCATCAAGGAGGCCTACCAGCCCGAGCAGCTGATCGGCAAGTTCACGGTCATGGTGGCCAACCTGGCGCCGCGCAAGATGAAGTTCGGCGTCAGCGAAGGCATGGTGCTGGCCGCGTCGCATGCCGACGAAAAGGCCCAACCGGGCATCTACGTGCTGGAGCCTGTGGCGGGCGCCCAACCGGGCATGCGGATCCGTTGATCCGGCACGCGCCTTGCTGCAAGATGGGGTGCCATGTCCAGCACCCCGTCCCCCCGCTCACGACCCGCTGACGCGGGTACCCCGGTGTGGCGCCGGGTCGAGCTGGCGCCGTTTCGCCCGCGCATCGCCTCGGCCCTGCAGGGCTACGATCGGGCGCGTCTGCTGGCAGACATCGGTGCCGGGATCACCGTCGGCATCGTGGCCTTGCCCCTGGCCATGGCCTTTGCGATCGCTTCGGGCGTCAACCCCGAAGCCGGCCTGTTCACCGCGATCATCGCGGGGTTCCTGATCTCGGCCCTGGGGGGCTCGCACGTCCAGATCGGCGGGCCGGCCGGCGCCTTCATCGTCATCGTCTACGGCATCATCCAGCAGCACGGCCTGGCCAACCTGCTGATTTCGACGGTGCTGGCCGGGGGGCTGCTGTTCCTGCTGGGGCTGTTGCGCCTGGGCGTGCTCGTGCGCTACATCCCGGTGAGCATCGTCATCGGGTTCACCAACGGCATCGCGGTGTTGATCGCGTTGTCACAGTTCAAGGACCTGTTGGGGCTGACCCCCGCGCAGATGCCCGCTGATGTCGTCGGGCAGATCCGCACGCTGTGGCAACACCGAGAACAGTTCAACCCCTACGCCTTTGGGCTGGGCTCGGTGACGGTGCTGGGGCTGTTCGTGTGGCCACGGGTGTTTGCGTGGCGGCGCGTGCCCGAGGCGCTGCGCGATGCCCGACCCTTCCGGCTGGCATCGCGCATGCCCGGGCCGATCGTGGCGCTGGTCAGCCTGGGCGCGCTCACGGCGCTGATGGGCTGGCCCGTGGAGACCATCGGCACGCGGTTCGGTGGGATCCCGCAGTCGCTGCCATCACTGGTCTGGCCCGAGTTCACCTGGGCCGGCGTGCGGCAGCTGTTCATGCCCACGATCACGATCGCGCTGCTGGGCGCCATCGAGTCCCTGCTGTGTGCCCGCGTGGCCGACAACCTGACCGACCTGCCGCGCCATGATGCCAATCAGGAGCTCATGGCCCAGGGGGTGGCCAACATGGTGGTGCCGTTCTTCGGCGGGATCCCGGCCACGGGCACCATCGCCCGCACCGTGACCAATGTGCGCGCCGGCGCCACCAGCCCTGTGGCGGGCATGGTGCATGCCGTGACCCTGCTGGCCATCGTGCTGCTGGCCGCGCCCCTGGCTCTGCACGTGCCCTTGCCCGTGCTGGCTGGCATCCTGCTGTTCGTGGCGTGGAACATGGGCGAATGGCACGAATTTGCGCGCCTGCGGCAGTTCCACTTCACCTACCGCACCATCTTGCTGGGCACCTTCGTGCTCACGGTGGTCTTTGACCTCACGGTGGCGGTCGAAGTGGGGCTGGTGCTGGCCTGCGTGTTCTTCATCTACCGGATGAGCGAGTTGTTCAAGGTCGAACCGCTGGAGCCCGGCGGGGCCGAACTCCCGGTGGGTGTGCAGGTGTTCGGCTTGTACGGGTCTCTGTTCTTCGGGGCTGTCGGCAAGGTCGAAGGGCTGGGTGAGCGCCTTTCGTCGCACACACGGGTGGTGGTGCTGGCCATGGACCGCCTGGTGTCGATGGACACGTCGGGCCTCGATGCCCTGGTACAACTGCGGCGCACACTGGAGCGCCACGATTGCGTGCTCATCTTGTGTCAACTCCATCCGCAGCCCCTGAGCCTGATCCATCGCAGCGGCCAGGACGTGCTGTTCGGTGCCGGGAGTCTGCAGCCGGACATGGAGGCGGCGCTGGCCCAGGCCCGCCGCCATCTGGACAGCAACCCGGCCCCGTGAGCCCGGGTTGTCAGCGACCGTACAGCAGGGCCAGGACGTCCAGGGCCCACAGGGTGTGGGCGGGCGCCTGGGCCACAGCCTGAGCCCGCTGGATTCCCTCGGCCGGTAGGCTGCTCAGCTCGGCTCGCCAGGCCTGTGCCTGAGCGGCCACCTGCCGGGCGCTCGGGTTGGTGCCCCACGGGCTGCATGGCAGGTGGTCGGCGATGGCCTGCAGCGCTTGCAGCCACGCGTCCAGGGCACGCTGCGCCCCGTCGGCGTTCCGCACCAGTTCGGCTGCGTTGCCGGCACAGGCGTCCAGGGCTGCTGACAGCCACGGCCCCCAGGAGCCCTCGCCGTCGACCGGCGCCGCGGTGTCGAATGCCACCGCCTGGGTGGGTTCGGGATGGCCCTGAGCTGCGTGGCGGGCCAGGCGGGTGCCCTTCATGGCCTTGGACTGCACATCCAGCCAGACGCCGTGGTTCTGCACCCAGTGTCGAGCCTGTTCGATCACGGCCCGAGCGTGGCCGTCGATCAGTTCCAGTTCCAGCTCGCACAGCGGGGTCTGGAGCGGCCCGGCGATCACGTGGCCCTGGTCCAGGCACACCAGCACCCGCCCAGTCTCGGACGGCAGCACCCCCTGCCAGCGCTCGAACCGGGTCTCGTAGACCGGGATCAGGCCGATGGATTCGCCCCGGGGGTCGGTGCTCGGCTGCCAGGCCGGCAGGGCCCGCGCCAGGGCGGCCTGCACCTCGCCGCCGTGGCGCTGCAGGTTGGCGCGCACGGTGCCGCCGCCGGGCGGTGGTTCGATGGCGATGTTTTCTTCAAGGCGGGTCATGGCGTCGGCGCCGGCACCTTTGAAGGTTTGCACCCAGGCCGAGCCTTCCTGGCGCACGCGCAGGGCCATGCGCTGACGTGCCAGACGGTTGTCGGGCGTGTCGAGGTAGGCCGCGCGCAACGGCAGGGGGTTGGTCTGGTCGTCAGGGGCTGGCAGGCGCCGGACGGCATCGCCCACCGCCGCCACCCGGCCTGCGGGGACCTGGAACTTCAGCTCGATTTCTTGCATCGGATCATTGTCCCTGCACTTTGTGAACGGGGGCGCGTCGCGCTGCGGTATTCTGATGCGATGCCATCACCGGGAGTGGATCCATGAGCTTTCTGGAGCAGCTGAAGCAACAGGCCGACGAGGTGCGCAGCACGCGCGGCGTCGATTCGGCGGTGCTCAACGCCCGCATCGACGCGACCGAGCTCGCATGTCAGACGGTGTTCAAGTACTGGATCGATCTGGCCAAGCACCTCACAGTCATTCAGCCGCCGTCGGTGGGCACGTACACCTTCGATGCCCAGGCTGCCTTCAGCGGCCTGCAGCTGTCGAACTTCCGCACCGACATCCGGGCCCGCTCGCTGGGCGGGCGCACGGTCACCGACCATGTCGCCCTGTATTTCGACATCAAGAGCGGCCGGCGGGTCCAGCTGACCAAGAATTTCGTGGCCGACATCGAACGCTTGGAGGCCCGGATCGAACAGACCGCGGTGCGCTGCATCCCGGACATCCACCGCGACCGCAGCACCAACAAGATCATCGAGATTCACTACGATTTCGTCGCCGACATGCACGGCAGCGTGCGTGTGCGTCCGGACCATGAGCATGGCCGCGTCGAGTTCACCGTGGACAACCTCGACGGCATTGCGCGCTGGGTGCTGGCGTTCGACGCCGCGGCGGTGGACGCCCACCTGCTTGACGAGCTGGCGCGCTGGGTGATGGGCCAGCCGCAGCACTTCCGTGACAAAGGCCAGTTGCTGCTGGCTCGGGAATGGTGATCGGGCCGATCCGGCGTCGTAAAATGCGGCGCTTCGGCACTTTTGCCACCCCATCTCGTCTGTGACCGCCATGCCGCTGTTCTGGAAACCTTACAAGTCCGACGTCACGCAGTTCATCGAAAGCCTCAAGCAGCGCGACCCGCAGCTGGAATCGCGCCAGCGCGAAGGGCGTGGTCTGTTGTGGGACCAGCAGATCGACCGCGACGCCCAGTCCGACTGGCGTGACGCCCGCGTGGCGCAGAAGCCCTACGTCTACCACAGCAAGGACTGACGCCGGGCGCGTGCCGGCTGCGTGCCGCCGTGAGTGACGTCGTTCTGGCGCCCGAAGACGGCGACGCTCCCGCGGCGCCGCTGGACGAGCATCGGCAACCCGAAGTCGTCGACCATGTGGCTGTGGCACGGCTCTACGGTGAGCCGCTGTTTGCCCTGCCCACCGACCTCTACATCCCGCCGGATGCCCTCGAGGTCTTTCTGGAGACCTTCGAAGGGCCTCTGGATCTGCTGCTCTACCTGATCCGCAAGCAGAATTTCAACATCCTCGACATCCCGCTGGCCGACGTCACGCGCCAGTATCTGGCGTATGTCGAACAGATCCGCAAGCGCAATCTCGAACTGGCGTCGGAATACCTGCTGATGGCCGCGATGCTCATCGAGATCAAGTCGCGCATGCTGCTGCCGCCCAAGAAGACCGATGACGGGGATGAGGTCGAAGACCCTCGCGCCGAGCTGGTGCGTCGCCTCATCGAGTACGAGCAGATGAAGCTGGCGGCGGCCCGACTCGACGAGGTGCCCTTGCTTGGGCGCGATTTCCTGCGTGTGCAGGTGCACAACGACCCGACCGAGCGCGTTCGGCACCCCGACGTGGCCCTGTCGGACCTGCGAGAGGCCTGGATGGACATCCTGAAGCGGGCCAAGCTGCACACCCACCACACGATCACCCGCGAGGAGCTGTCGGTGCGCGAGCACATGGGCATCGTGCTGCGCACCTTGCAGGGCCGGCGCTTCGTCGAGTTCGAGGAGCTCTTCGATGTCACCCGGGGCACCCAGGTGCTGGTGGTGACCTTCATCGCCATGCTGGAGCTGGCCCGCGAACGCCTGCTCGAGATCACCCAGGCCGAGGCCTTTGCGCCCATCTACGTGCGGCTGGCCTACCAGCCCACCTGACGCACCCTGACCGTGCGCCCGCCGCGCCTGTCACGTTTGGGTGTTTCCCCCTAGAATCGCGCCACCCGAACGAGCGGCGCCACGGCGCCTTCACCGCATGAGCACCACCGGCACCGAACCCCGCAAGCCCATGACGCTGCACCGCCTGCGCGAGATGCATGCGCGCGGCGAGAAGATCACCATGCTGACGAGCTACGACGCGATGTTCACGCGGGTGATCGATGAGTGTGGCGTGGACTGCATCCTCGTGGGCGATTCGCTGGGCATGCTGGTGCAGGGCCACGGCAGCACCATCCCCGTCAGCCTGGACGACATGGTCTACCACACGCGGTGCGTGGCGCGCGGCAACGGTCACGTGTGGATCGTGGGCGACCTGCCGTTCGGCAGTTACCAGGAAGGGCGGGAGCAGGCCTTGCGGTCCAGCGTCGCGCTGATGCAGGCTGGCGCCCAGATGGTCAAGCTCGAAGGCGGCGGCTGGACACCCGAGACCGTGCATTTCCTGACCGAGCGGGGCATCCCCGTGTGCGCCCACCTGGGGCTGACCCCGCAGAGCGTGCACGCCCTGGGCGGCTACCGCATCCAGGGGCGTGACGAAGCGGGTGCCGACACCTTGCGCCGCCACGCCAAGGCCCTGGCCGACGCCGGGGCCGCCATGATGGTGCTCGAGCTCATGCCCTCGGCCGTGGCCGCCCAGGTGCAGGCCGACAACCCGGGCCTGATCACCATCGGCATCGGTGCGGGGGCGGCAACCGCCGGACAGGTGCTCGTGCTGCACGACATGCTCGGCGTGACGCGCGGACGCCTGCCGCGCTTCGCCCGCAATTTCATGGCCGAAGGCGGCTCGATCGAGGACGCCATCCGCCGCTTCGTGGCCGACGTCAAGGGCGGTCGATTCCCGGACGAGAGCCTGCACGGCTACTGACATCTGTTTCACCCGCTGACGGCCTGGAGCCGCGTCGATCACCATGCGTGTCATCTCCGCCATTTCCGAACTGCGTGAACACCTGCGGGCCGCACCCGCGCGGCCAGTGTTCGTGCCGACCATGGGCAACCTGCACGAGGGCCACCTGGCGCTGGTGCGCCAGGCCCGTGAACTGGCCGGGGCCTCCGGGTCACCGGTGGTGGCCAGCATTTTCGTCAACCGCCTGCAGTTCGGGCCCAACGAAGACTTCGACACCTACCCCCGCACGCTGGAGCGCGACATCGCCCTGCTCGAAGGGGCCGGTTGTGATGTGCTGTTCGCCCCCACCGAGTCCGAGCTCTACCCCCAGCCGCAAGGCTACAAGGTCGTGCCCCCCCCCGAGCTGGCCGACATCCTGGAGGGGGCCTTTCGGCCGGGCTTCTTCACGGGCGTCTGCACCGTGGTGCACAAGCTGTTCAACCTGGTCCAGCCCGAGGCTGCTGTCTTCGGCAAGAAGGACTACCAGCAGCTGATGATCCTGCGCAACATGGTGCAGCAGATGGGCCTGCCCATCGCCGTCCACGGGGGCGAGACCCTGCGTGCCGACGATGGTCTGGCGCTGTCGTCGCGCAACGGCTACCTGAGCGCGGCCGAGCGAGCCGAGGCGGTGCAGCTGATCGGCGTCCTCCGCCAGGTGCAGGCCCATGTGCTGACGGCACGTCGCGAGGGCACCATCGACGTCGCGGCGATCGATGCCATCGAACAGCAGGCCGTGCACGCTTTGCGCACGCGCGGCTGGCAACCTGACTACGTGGTCGTGCGCCGCCGCGCCGACCTGCTGCCCCCGACTGTGGAGCAGCTGCGCGCCGACGAGCCCCTGGTGACGCTCACGGCCGCCCGGCTGGGCCGCACGCGCCTGATCGACAACCTCGAGATCTGAGCCGCCCGGATTCAGGGGTGGGCCGCGGCCTCGGCCTGGTCCAGCCACAACTGCCAGACGCGGCGTGAGGCCGAGGCCAGCGCCTCGCCGTGTCGATCGCGGTCGGCCCGCAAGGCGTGCAAATCCATCCCGAGCGCGCTGAGCTCGCCCGTGTGTCCGATGAGCCAGCGCTCCAGATCGCGGGGTTGGGCTTCCAGGTGGCATTGCAGTCCCAGGATCGTCGGCCCCATGGCGAAGACCTGGTGGGGCACGAGATCGGTCGACGCCAGCAAGGTGGCACCGGCGGGCAGGTCGAAGGTGTCGCCGTGCCAGTGCAGCACCTGGTGGTGACACGCCGCCAGGGCGTGCAGGGGCGAGGCCTCGCCAGCCGACGTGAGCCTGAGCGGCATGAAACCGATTTCCTTGGCCGGGCCCGGGTACACGCGTGCCCCGGCCGCGGCGGCCATCATCTGGGCGCCCAGGCAGATGCCGATCAGGGGCTTGCGCAGGGCCAGCCGCTCGCGCACCCGCGCCAGCTCGTCGTGGATGAAGGGATAGCGGTCGGCCTCGTAGACCCCGATGGGCCCCCCCAGGACCACCACGAGGTCGGCCTGGGCCCAGGCGCGGCGCGCTGCGTCACTGTGCAGGTCATCGACACCCGCCTGCACGGTCTGGGTGCGGTAGCCGCGCGCTTGGAGTTCATCGCCGAGCGTGCCCAGGTCCTCGAAGGACACATGTTGCAAGGCCAGGCAGGTGCGGGGTGTCGTTGGGCTCATGTCGCGGACTCCGGTAACTGTGCGAGAAAGTCGAGTGCTTCTTGCTGGATGCGGCTGCGGCGCATGGGGGGCAGGCTCTGCCAGATGCGGCGGCCGTAAGGCTTGTCGACCAGCCGGGTGTCGCAGATCATCAGCACGCCGTGGTCGGTCTCGCTGCGGATCAGGCGGCCAGCGCCCTGCTTGAGGGCGATGATGGCCTGGGGCACCTGGTGGTCCATGAAGGGGTTGCCGCCCTGCTGCTCCAGCAGTTCCAGCCGCTTGGCCAGCACCGGGTCGTCGGGCGGGGCAAAGGGCAGTTTGTCGATCACCACGAGCGTGAGGGCGTCGCCCTTGACATCGATGCCTTCCCAGAAGCTGTGGGCGCCCACCAGCACGGCGCGGCGCAAGCGGCGGAAGTCGTCCAGCAGCATCGGGCGCGGGGCGTCGCCCTGCATCAGCACCGTCAGGCCCAGGCCTTCGGCCTCGATGCGCTGTCGCAGCCGTTCGGCTGCACGCTGCACCGCCCGGTGGCTGGTGCACAGCAGAAAGGCCCGCCCCCCGTTGGCCACGATCAGCGGCAGGGCCGCGTCGACCACGGCATCCGTGAACTGCGGTGCCTGCGGCGATGGCAGGTCCCTGGGCACGTACAGCATGGCCTGGTTGGGGTAGTCGTAGGGGCTGGACCAGGCGTGGCAGGTCGCGTCCTGCAGCCCCAGCGCCTTCTGGAAGTGGCTGAAGTCCTGGCGCACGGCCAGCGTGGCCGAGGTGAACACCCAGGTCTTGTCGGCCACGGGGGCAGTGTCATCGCCCGCAGGCGGGTCATCGTCCCAGGCGGGGGCCTCGTCATCGTCGACCCCCGAGTCATCGCCGGCATCGCCCAGCCGCTGGCGCCGGAACACCTCGGCCACCGAGATCGGTGTGCGGTGCAGGATCACCCCCAGCTGGCTGACATCGATCCAGCACAGTTCGGGCTGCTGCGCGCGCTCGGGGTGGCCCCACAGGCACAGGCGCTGCATCAGGTCATCGGCACGGCGGTGCAGCTGCTGCAGGTCGGCGCTGCGTTCGGCCTGGGCCAGCAGCACGTCACGCAACTCGCGCAGCCGGTTGCGCAGTGTGTCCAGGGCCGCCCAGAGCGGGTGGGTGGGCGGCAGCTGGCTCTGCGCCCACTTGGATTGGCCCGTGTCGAAGCACAGCCGCAGGTCCTTGAGGGCGGTGTCCACCGGGGCGATCAGTTCGGGCCAGTGCGCCGCGTCGCGGGCATGGGCCAGGCCGATGGCCTTGGTGTCGCGCAGCAGGTCCATGACCTGGGCGCTGGACACCGTGTCACCGAAGAACAGCGTGGCCGTGTCGGGCAGTTGATGGGCCTCGTCGAAGATGATGGTCTGAGCGTTGGGCAGCAGCTCGGTCACGCCTTCTTCGCGCAAGGTCAGGTCGGCAAAGAAGAGGTGGTGGTTGACCACCACGATGTCGGCATCGAGCGCTTCGCGCCGGGCCTTGAGCACGAAGCAGTCGTTGTAGTGCTTGCAGTCGCTGCCCAGGCAGTTGTCGCGCGTGGACGTGACGCGCGACCAGATGCTGGCGGTTTCGGGCACCGACGCGCATTCGGCCTTGTCGCCCGTGGGCGTGAGGTGGATGAAGCGGTTGATCATGCCCAGGTCGCGCACCTCCTGGCGGCTGCCGAGCAAGGTGGCGTCCTGGTTGGTGCGCTCCAGGTGGTGCCAGCACAGGTAGTTGCTGCGGCCCTTGAGCAGGGCCGAGCGCACCGGCAGGGCCAGCGCATCGCGGATGTGCGGCAGGTCGCGGTTGTAGAGCTGGTCCTGCAGCGCTTTGGTGCCCGTCGACACGATCACCTTGCCGCCCGCCAGCAGGGCGGGTACCAGGTAGGCTGCAGTCTTGCCGACGCCGGTACCGGCTTCCAGCACGACCGCATGGCGGTGTTCAATGGCTTCGAGGATGGCCTGGGCCATCTCGATCTGCTCGATGCGCACCCGGTAGCCGGGCAGGGCGCGTGCCAGGGGGCCGTCGGCCGCGAACAGGCTGCGCAGGTCGATCGACGAGGTGCTCATGGGGTCACGCGGGTGAACTGGGCACTCAGGGCGCGCTCCAGCGTGGCCAGGCAATCGCGGCGGTGGGCCTCGGCCGTGCTGTCGGCGGACTGCCCGGTGGGACGGCGCAACTGCTCGATCAGGATGCGGGCCTGCTGCAGCCACTGGGCCCGCACATCGGCGCGGGCGCTGCCCCGCAGCACACCGGCGGCGACACGGTTGACGTGATCGCGCTGCAGGTTGCGGCGCCAGGGCGCGGCCTCGTCCGACGCGCCCGCCGTCCACACGGCCTCGCGCACGCGACGGTGCAGTTCGCGCACCGTCAGGGGCGAGGGCTCGAGATCGCGGGACTTGTCGATGTTGTCGAGCATGCGCTCGGCCAGGGTGTCGTTCATCAGCTGGTTGAGCACCTCGCGCTGCAGGCGCATCAGCTGCACGGCCACGGGGAAGTCGGTCTGGATGGGCTGTCCGGTGGCATCGGTCACGCCCTCGGCCCGCTCGAAGTAGTCGGGGGCCAGGCGCCGCTGCACCGCCGGCGGGATGCGCAACGAGCCCGGCGTGAGGAAGGTGTCGAGCAGCAGTTGCAGGGCCTCACGCTGGGCGGCGGCCGGCAGCGGCTCGAGCAGCGCACGGGGGCTGTCGGCCCCGTCGCGGCGGGTGATCAGCCCGCCGACCTGCCGCGACAGGATGCCGGCCGTGCGCTCAAGGTCGCGCAGGGCATAGGCGATGCGCCGGCGGATCAGCGCCGGCTCGTCGTCGGGCCCGAGCTGCACGCGGCCCTGGCGTTCGATGAGGTCGCGCGCGATGGCCACCCGCTGGCGCGCAAAGGCCACCGGGTCGTTGCCCAGGTCGAAGGGCAGGGCCTGCGGGTCCAGCCCCAGCAGGTGGTCCTCGTCGGTGCCAAAGTCGAGTGCCGCCTGCCAGCGCGGTTCGGCCTGGCGACGGGCGATGGCCTGCAGCGCCGCGGCCTGGGCCGTGGCCTCACCCTCGAGGGGCGCGTAGCCGTACTCGATCGCCCACAAGTCGTAGGGCCCCAAGGTGGTCTGGAAGGGGGCTCCACCGGTTTGCCCAGGCAGGGGCAGGTTGATCGGGTTGTATTCCATCACCGAGGCCACCAGGCCGTCTCGCTGCGTGAGGGTGGCGTCCTGGGTGTCGGCCAGCGAGCGCCAGCGCGAGGCACGGAAGTTGTGTCGCAGCCCGAGCGTGTGGCCCACCTCGTGCATGGTCGTGTCGCGCAGGTAGGCCAGCACAAAGTCGCGCACCAGGGGAGCGTCCGGCGGCAGGCCGGCGCGGTCGGCCAGCACGTCCAGGCCGTAGGCGAGCTGTTCGGCGGCCATGTCGCCATGCTGGCAGGCGTCTGGCGCCAGCGCGGGGGCCGACGAGCTCGTGTCGAGAATCTGGCTGCGGGCGGCGCGGATGGCGCGCGACGACAGGCTTTCCAGGGCGATGTCGGCCGTGAGAATTTCGCCGGTACGCGGGTCGACATGAACCGGCCCGATGGCCCCGAAGCTGGGGCTGGCGTTGGTCATCCAGCGGATGATGGCCTGCCCCGACGCGACGATGTCCAGCGGTTGCCGGGCCGGATCGTCACGCACCTGGATGGCATCCTTGAACCCGATGGCCTCGAAGGCCCGGTTCCAGGCCAGCACACCCTCGGTGATGGCGCCGCGGTAGTCCTTGGGGATGCTGCCATCGAGCCAGAAGACGATGGGGCGCACCGGCGGTGACAGCGCCGCCTTCGGGTCCTGCTTGTCCAGACGCCACCGGTTGATGAAGCGCTGGCGCGGTGTGCGGGCCAGGTCGTCGGAGAAGTCGGCAATCGTGGTCGCGAAGTAGCCTACGCGCGCGTCGGCGCGTCGGGTGGGCATGGGGGGATCGGGCAATGCCGTGAGGGTGTATTGCACCGTCAGGAACAGGCTGCGCGGGTCGGGCAGGGTGCTCGGGGCCGCGGGTTGCGGTCCGGCGCCCGTGCCTGGCGATGCGAGGCTGGCGGTGGCGAAGTGCTGCTGCACCTGCACGACCATCGCCCCCGGCGTGCCTTGGGTCTGCTGGATCTGTGTGTTGCGCGCATCCAGGCTGTAGCTCTGGCGGTAGGCGCGTTGC